>ERZ772926.1703-NODE-1703-length-10195-cov-40.809665_pt1 | contig 10195 bp, 5 predicted proteins | sample MGYA00511136_ERZ772926 | MGnify/ENA primary metagenome ERZ772926 (study PRJEB29015, sample SAMEA2737917) | human oral metagenome | biome: human oral; feature: human-associated habitat; material: dental | place: China | collected 2153 ... | reverse complement strand
TCGTGCGGATCGTCGTTGTTCCGGGAGTGATCCCGCAGATCAGAGGCTACCGCAGCGAGGGGAGAGGAGAGGTGGAGGCGCTGAGTCGCTTTGGTGACGAGGCCGCCGACGCCGGCTGTGCTGAGATCGCCGAGCATGGCACCATCTCCTGGGAGGAGGTCAAGGCAGGCCTTGGGAGAGAGTGCACGGTCGGTTCGATGTGAGGTTGCGAGCCTCGTTTGCGGAGATCCTTAGTGAGTCTCGTCCCGCTGTGGACAGGGTTGAGCGGGGCCGGCCATAATGGTAGGGAGTCACCCGGGTCGCATCCGGGCGACTCCCCTAGCAAGGGGATGGTCTAGCCGATCCACTTGCTGAGGGCATCCACAAGGACACCGACGGCCCGGACAAGGCGAGCGATCGAGTTCAGTATGTCGCTCACCTTCCGGGCCGTTACCTTGCCCTTGCGGACGTGTGCGCGTCGGCCTTTCGGCTTGGACACGGCCCTCATCTCCTTCCCAAGCCCTCCCTCCCCGGCAAGGACACATGGACGTTCCGGGAGGAGGTGCCGAAGAGAAACAGACTCTTTCATGCCCAGCTGCTATCGACATCGTAAGCTTGGTATTCCGCCGTTCGGAGTTTCTCTGACCGAGTATCTTTTGGGACTAGTAAGCATAACTTATGCAGCCATTGAGCTTGCTGAGGCTGCAACCAGTAACGACTTCGACGTCCTCGCCATCATTGATGCTGCCGTGCGCTCTGTCGTCACTCCGGATACGGAGCCGCTTAAGACCTCCTTGCAGTAGAGAAGCGGGACCTCGTCGACTAGGCGGACCTGAACACAACGAACGTACGTCCCTTCTCGCTCGAAGTAATCTGTTCATAGCCATTTCCTCTGTAAGTCACGCGAGACACTGTACTTGCCGCGATACCGTGTTCCTTACCTGACCAAGATACAGAATGAACTACAGAATTCAACTGAAGGAGGCGGTGGGGCAAGCAAGTGATTCTGCCAACAAATGCGGTATGCTGAGGAGTGGCGGTGTAGTTGTTGCGCCGAGCATGTCGGCTGATGCCAGAAAGTGGTGACAAATGTCAGTATTGCCCGTGTTTCTGTCCTCGACCTTTAGTGACTTTCAGATGGAGCGGGATGTCTTGACTGGTCCTGTATGTGAACGCTTGAACGAGGTCCTTCTGCCTCTGGAATGTCGTGTCGAAATGATTGACCTTCGCTGGGGCGTCGACACTACTTCTGTGGGAACAAAGGATGCGTATCGTTTGGTGCTGGAGATCTGTCTTGATGAGGTTGAACGAGCACGCCCCCTCTTCCTTGGGCTTGTTGGCGGAAGATATGGTGATGTTCCTGATCCTGCCCAAACTAAATGGGTGACAGAGCGAGCAGGGATTCTTGAATCAGAGTCCTTAACTGGCCTTTCTGTCAGCGCGATAGAGATGGGGTATGGTTGCTTGTGGAAAGATGTTCCGGTAGGTGGGCAAGTATTTCTTCTGCGTGATCTTAAGGGGGCTCGTGGCGAACGATGGATCGATCACGAACCTGCCGCTGTCAATAATCTTCGTTCAGCGATCATGAGCGCAGAAAATAGTGGTCGATGCAGTGTTACTCAGTATGAAACATGTTTAATAGACGGCAAGGTTGATCTAGCAACTGTCAATACAACAAGAGCTGTTCGAAGCTTTGAGGAAGTTGCTTATGAACTATTGCTCCCAGCTGTCATGCGTCGCGCAGAAAAACTGAGTGTTCGGAGGGCCAGTGAAAAAACTAACAGCCTCGGACTCTTCCAACAGGATAGGCAGATTATTGCTGGTCGTGGCAAGATCGTGAAATCGCTTATTAACAAACTAAAGAACGACTGCAAAGTTCTACTAGAAGGCGAGTCTGGGATTGGGAAATCAACACTTCTCCTTGCGGTTGGCAGTCAATTATGTGACGAAGGTATGCCATGCGCAACATTCGTGTCCGGGCTGCGTTCGACCGACTATGACGAAGTTTCGGCGATCCGGATTCTGACAAGTCAAATCAACAAGTTCTTAAGGTAGCCTGCGTTTGTGCCGAAAGAGGAGGAGCGACCTCAAGGAATCATTAAGTGGTGGCAGTTGTTTCTTGAGGCTGCGGTCCAGGAAATCGGTCATCTAGTGCTATTAGTGGATGGACTGGAGCGAATTACGCAAATGAAGGAGTCAAAGTCTACACTCCTTTCAGTTACTCCGCCAAACGTTTCTGTGCTAGCTACATCCGCAAGTCCGGGAGACAGTCGATGGCTAGGGAGTCTGGGGTTTGAGTTCGTTTCCTTGGACCCACTTTCGCAACCGGCAGTGCGCGAAGCTTTGGAAGCTTGGGCACGAGTTTCAGGGGGACGAACGCTCCCAAATTCAACCTTAAGCATTCTGTCCAGCGGTGCGCGACTTCCCATCTGGGCGCGAATGGCTGTTGACTGGCTGGCTGGCTTGGGTGCTGATGAATTTGCCCAGGTAGATCCCCAAATGAATCCAGGGGAAGCTATTGCAAACTTACTTGAGACAGAATCGAGTAAGTTGCCTGATGATGCGACCGACCTCGCGGCGTCCCTGCTTGCCCGCACCGCTGACAGAATTGGCGAATCAACTTCCGAAATGCTCCTCGCTTGGCTTTCAGCCAGTCGATCGGGTCTCTTGCCCGCAGATCTCGCAGCGATGCTCTCTCGATTCGGCGGCCTTACAAATGGGAGTGAGCTCGCAGTAGCAAGGATGAGGCGCGCATTAGGGTCTCAGCTCGTCACCGTTGACCAGGCAGGACGAGTTGCTTTTTCGCATTCTCTCGTAAAGAACGCAGCGTCTAGGTACGTAACCCAGGAAACGCATCGTCAGATTGCTGAGCATCTGATGAACGTATCTATACTTGATAAAGTGAGTTGCTTAGATGCGATCTGGCACCTACTTATGTGTTTCCGGGCAGGCCAAAGCGACACACCAAAGCAAACATCGCAACTCGCTCAGGTTCTGCGAATTAGTTCACCTTCTGAAGAACTAGGAAATGTTATACTATCAGCGACTTCTATAAATCCAGCATCCGTGCAGATGTTTGACGAACTGAGGGTCAAAGAGCTCGGTTTGGATGGCTTGAAAGCACTGAATGCAATCGGCTTGATAGAAACTAGCCGTGGTTTCGAACCGCAGAGAGTTGTGCTGGGGGACATTATTGCCAAACTTGCGGAACAGATAGTAGCACTTTCAGAACCGACTCCACAAACAGAGCGAGCCCAAAAGGCTCTGATGGAGATGTTAACCAATGGAATAGATGAGTTCGATGATTCAATAAAGGTTGAGTCGGAGTTTATTCCTAATAATATGGTAAATGAGCTTTGTGAGGCACATTATGAGAGCGGATGCTCCGCTTTGTCGTGCGGAGATACCGAAAGTTCTCTATGGCACTTCGAGCGTGGTCTGAGTCTGATTGAGCGAGGGTACGCAGGAAACCCGTTGTTAGCCGCTGACCTGTCTATTAACTTTCATCTTGGTGCTGGCCGCGTGCACGAAGAAGAGAATAATCTCGCTGCAGCTGCCGAGTCGTACAAGCATGCCACGAGCCTAGGGCTATTGATGGTTGAAAAATTTCGACGCGAGAGTTCAAAGCGAGAGCTCTCAGTCTCATTGGATTCGCTAGCCCGAGTGAAAGAACGTCAGGGTCTGCTGAGTGAAGCTAAACTACTATATGAAGATGGCCTTAAACTGATTGAAGAACTTCGGGAGAAGAATGACGGTATAATTAGCCTCGAGCGCGACTACGCTGTTTCGCTAGACAACTTGGCCAGGGTGTCATGGAAAATGGGAAACGTGGATGTCGCACGCAAGAGGTATGCTGATGCGTTTGAAGTAACTCAACGTTTGGCGGAATGGCAGCCTAATGACATTGAAGCGCAGTTAGATCTGGTGGATGCCTATCGCAATTTAGCTACATTCGAGAATTCGGAGGGTCTAGCAGATGTGGCCATAGGGTACCTAGAGTCGGCTGTTAAGACTATTCATATGTGGACTTTTCGTAATTCCAGCCTTCAATTGTATTCTAGCTACGGATCTCTTCTGCTTGAACTTGCGGATCTTCGGGACGCAAGAGGGGAAGGCCGTTTTTTGCTAGACATCTTAGTGAGAGCACTAAAGATGTATGAGCGAGCATCCGACCTGACAGTCGACGATAAATTAAGGTTGCGGCAGGCGGGTGCGTCTTTAAGGGTTGCAGCACATTTATCTAGGTTTCGTGTGGAGGCTCTTCCTCCAGAACCCTACTTTGCGCAGGCATTCCAGATTTCGATGGAGCTGATTAAAAGACATTCGGATTGGGATGAAGCGAAGCTGTTGTTTATCGATGTGGTGAACAATTATTTAGAAGCATGTCAAGTTAATCCTCGCAGACAACTGATCCTCTTACTTGTTTCCCGAGGCATACATTTAACAATGCTTAATAATGACTGGCCTATATCCGTTCTCCGCTCCCTGCTTGCGACCGACAAGAAAATTCTAGAACATCGAGCGTTTCTTGGCTCGGAGCTGAGTTCGATCGAAGCTGAGACAGCTAAGATGGAAGAGGTTCTTGCCAGTTATGCGCAGTAAGTCGAAGTTTTTCGCAAGACTCTGGTGCTACATTAAGGGCCTCTTCACGTTTGAGGGTGCGGTAGGTGGGAGTTATTGAAGTGTAGGTGCGGCGTGTCGTTACGCCAGGTAGGGGGTGAGGTCCCCCGATGATGGGAACTACTACATAGCCGTCACGAGGGATCTCGACGTGCTTTGCCGGTCCCGATCCGATGACCTTCCTGGGGCTGGACGCCCTGGGACTGACCGCGGTCGGCCAGTTCCTGACCCCGACGAGAGCCATTGGGGAGTGCCGCATGCCGAATCGGGTTTGAGGACCCGTTGTGCAAGGCCTGCGGTGCCCAGGGGCAGCTCGTGGGACGGCGTACCGGAGCCTGGCCCATGCGCCGATGGGAGTAGAGTCCCGCGCAGCTGCTGGTACGCGTGCGGCGCTTCGCCCGCACCTATTGTTGCGAGTGTGGAGGCGCAGGACATTGCCCAGCCGCGGGAGCGTATGACCCGCTCGGCCGTCGAGTGGGGGCTGCGCGTCCTTGCTTTGGAGTGCATGTCGGTCATTCTGGGGCGCGCGGAGCCTGGGGATCTCCTGGCACGCCGCCAACAGCGCGATCCTGACCCGTGCCGAGCAGACCCTCACCCAGGCGTCCGACCAATTCAAGGGGGTGGAAGTGCTCGGGGATGACGATTCGGCTGCGCTTAGCTCCTGTACAGAAGGTGCTTCCTCTGTGTGGTGTCACACCAAGCGGGGCGACCGCTATGTCACCGCCGTCATCGACCTCATACACCTAGGGCAGCGCGTCTGCCGGATGTGGTCCCGGTCCGGTCCAAGAAGGTCCCCAAGAACTGGCTTGCTCAGGGCGCCAGGAACGGCATGAGTAGGTTGAGGTGGTGGCTCCGGGGTGGTTTCCGCCAGGTTCAAGAGCGCCGCTGGCGAGGAGTGCCCGCGTGGCGCAGGCGGTCATAGATCCCTTCTACGCCGTGTCCCTGGTTGCCTGCAAGTTCGAGGAGTGCCGCCGCCGCATTCAACGAACGATCATGGGCCCGGGGCCTGGTGCGTGATCCTCTCTGGCGGGCCTGGCGTACCCGCTGACCGGGGCCTGCCTGCTCACTAATACCCAGGCCAGGAGCCTCGCGGCCCTGTTTGCTGACGAGCGTTACGTTCCGGTTACGGACGCCTGGGGTGTCTACCAGCGCCCAATCCAGACCTACCGCACCGAGGACCCTGGGCGGGAAAGTACCTGATGCAACGGCATGTCAACTCCCTGAAACAGGCCATCCCGTACGGGCTCGAAGGAAGTCCAGACACTGTTCAAGACCCCGATCAGCCGCAGCCTGAACGTCCTGACCTACTACGCGCGCCCACACCTCCAATGGCCCCACTGAAGCCATCAACGGACGCCCGGAGTACCTACGCAGCATCGCCCTGGAATTCCGAACCCTACCCACCACGCCATCCCATGCCTCATCCGCGCTGGACGCCTCAAAGACCATTTGACAACAACTACCTAACTCAGCCATAGGCCCAATCTACAACCCCTTCAAACGCGAAGAGTCTGTCCAGAATAATATCTGGGGCAGGAACTGTTCTCAGGTATCTGTCCAGTGGGGGAACCTCCCGGTGCGGGAGGCCAGCCATGTTGTGTGCTCTCGGCTGATAGCTTCTTCTGCGTCTGCGGCGACGATGGCCCAGTCTGCCTCGTTTACAGTCTTCAACTTAGATGCTTGAATTCCCAGTTCCTTGGTGGCTATGGAGTAAGCGGAAGCCAGGGGAGAAAACTGTTTCACTGCCACCCAGGCGGTGCCAGCAGATATTGTAGCAGCCAAAAGGCCTGCAAAGTCAATATTCCATTTGCCAAAAGCACGTCCGGTGGCGAGTATGATAGCTGTGACCTCAATAAGGGTGAGTAGTATCCACGATGCAGTTGCTCGCTGCTGGTTGATGCGAGCCTTTTTTGAATACCACTGCCGTTGTTCGAAAGTTCTTCCTTGTATATATGCATTGCGCCTGTCGGTAAAACTAAGTTTGCGCAGCGTGCTCATGCCGTCGCTAACTATAGAATCTGAACTATCGAAAATAATTCGGTCTGACATTTGGCTGGTGATTGATGATATGCGCTGCCTAAACTTGGACTCTGCTTCGGAGCGAGTCATTCGCTTCGGGAAAGGGTCTGCGCAGACGGCATATCTCCAAGCAAGGGTTTTAACGGACTCTGCTACGGCTCGTCCCTCGTACCAGGTGCGCTCCGGTTTAAGACCTAGGGAAAATACTTCGCAAATGAATGCCACTACGAATCCTACGAGGATTAGCCATGCGGCAAGGTCGAAGCGTCCTAGATGCCAGGAGAATGTGCCTCCTACGGCTGATACTAGTCCGCCTCCGATCTTGACTCCTGTAAGCCATAGCGTCAGTAGTTGGCCCCGCTTAGATTCGTTGTCCGCATTCCTCCAAGCGCCAGGTAGGTCGGCATCCGTCAAAATCATGTCTTCCCTAATCAGGCATTCCGTTGGCGAAGGGAACGACGATTGTTTATAAGGTTAGCTTTTAAGGAGCGGTCAGAGTATGCGGCTTCAATTATTTCCGCTAGTCTATCTGCACTGCTGGGATATTTCCACCATGTCGCATATCCATTCCCTTCGTTCCAGTTGTCGTTTAGGCGGTCAGGTAGCCTTTTGTCATAATAGTCTGCTGCTGATGGAAGAGTGATTGCGGTAAGTCCACTGGCCACAATTTGTGCGGTATTGCTAAGGGATGCTGCAATTTCCCAGTCGACAAACTTTCGCTTCCAGGTTTCTTTTCCGATCATTACGATAGTAACAGAGGTGTCTCGTAAGTAATTCTCTCGTATCTTTCGCATGATATAATCATCGTTTGTGCTGTTGATGATGTCGCCAGACATGTTTGCGCCAATGCCTCGGGCTATGAGCACATCTTGGTTGTGGTCGAATGTCTGGATAAACTGCGCAACTTCTATCTCATCTGCGTGATGGTAAGAGATAAAACACTTGCGTCGTGTTTTGGTGGCTAGTGTCATCATGGGATTCTCCTTGCGTTCTTATGGGGTGTGGGTGGGGGGGTAGGTGAATTACGGGGTCAGGGGATTGTGTCTACCCTGAGATTATATGCGTCCCCGTGCCGCGGTCGGGCTGGGTGAGGGCGGTGTGGATGAGGCGGAAGTCGGATTCGCGGTCGCGGATGCGGAAGGGGAGGTCGTAGACGTAGGAGACGCCAGAGCCAGGATGGGTGTGAGTGCGCTCCGATAATGGCATGTCCTCGTTGAAGGTGGGGCGCTTGCGCTTCTCCCAGGCCTGACGGACCGGAGTCGGCAGCTGACGGCCGTTCGCGTCATAGACATAGGCACCCTGGCTGCGGCCATGGTCATAGTCGTACAGCACCGCGAACTGAGTGCGGTAAATCGTGCACAAGTCCTCGATCGGCACCCCCAGTATCATCGCCACCATGACATCAATCTCCGCCTGGGCATTACGACGATCCTCCGCCCGACGCAACGGCGTATCCGCGGTCCACTCCGGACCAATCGGACGCTCATCATAGCGCTCCAGAATCGGTGAATCAGTCGCAAACGACTCATTCCAACACTCCTCCCACAGGTCGGCGTAGGCGTCCGTGAGGCAATTGAGGCGAAGTGTGCGCAGTGCGACGATCGACGCCAGTTCGTGTTCTGGGGCGAGTGTGAAAAGGCGGTTGAAGTCGTGTGCGTAAATGTGGCCTCGTCCCGAAGAACGGATCATGAAATCGGCGAGAAGGGAAGATGTCGCTGCCTGCGCGATGGTCAGTGATTTTACGGAGTCAAGTGATGTTGCCGACGCGACCGTGTTTACGTGGGCTACTCCTGGCGGAATTAATGCGGTCGCAAGAGTTCGTTCTCCGGTGATGGGGGCCATGTTGCGCCAGGAAATGCGGTAGTGGTTGCGGGCGGAAGAGCCGTCCCAGCGGGTGTAGAGGCGGTCGTAGGTTGCGCGGTCGCCTGCGGGCTTGTATTGGGTGATGGGTTGTGCACTCGTGGGGAGCGCTTCCAGATCGGTCGAGGTCCAGTCTAGATTGTGCTTCATGGACTCGTTGGGCTGCTTGTACAGCGGGGTCGAAACGTGAAGGTGAGGTCCTTGGAGGATGGCATCGTTCCAGGATGCTGGTCCCCATATTTTTTTGAAGCGTCCTTTCTCAAAGTCCGATGTTTCGTGCCATCCGGATGAGAATTGGAGGTTGAGAGTGCTGATGCGTGGTTGGGTGGCCAATGTCGCCAGCGTTCGTGATGCGGCTGAGTTCACGGTGGAAACCATGGGAGCTGAGTGCCAGTCGTCGGATTCTGTCACCGACTGCCAGACTTTTAGCGCTGATTCATCGATGGATTCGATGCGGGCTGCATGTGGTCGCAAGTCCCAGGTGCCGGTGTGCGGGTCCTTGAATCCGGGTTCTTCCCCGCTACCGTCGTGCATGAGGGAGCGCTGGACTGTCTCGGGGTGGTAGAGCGAGGCGGCATGACGGAACAATGGCGATTGTTCTGAACCATAGACGTGGATGCCATACGCGTTGAGGTGATGGACATCGAAGAGTCGAAGTTCATTGATGAACTGCCAATGTCGCCGCAGGTGCCGGTAGGCGGAAGCGCGCAGATCTGGAGTTTTGGCGTCAGTAAAGTGAGTCTCCATGTGAATGAGTGAGGAGATGCCGTGCTCGTTCTGGTGCTCCCACACCTGGCACATGAAGGCCCGGTAGAGATCCGGTTGGCCGCTGAGCAGCGGATAGACGGTCGGGTCGCTCAGGAGCTCAGAGAGGACAATGACCTCGGCGGTCCCGTCAAGGACTGTACCCAGGACTCCGGGGCGAGCCAGGGTGAGTGGCATGCGCTCTTTCTTGATCGCGACGGAGGGTTTGTGGCTCAGCGACCACCAGGGGTCACCGTCGGAGAACAGGCTGTTGAGGTCAACGGTCGGCCTCACCCACGGCGGGTTTCCCACCTGCAGGTCGAAGCCACCGCGAGCAAAGACGGTGGCGAAGTCCAGCTCCCAGTGAAAGAAGCCCTGGGCCTTCGCCACCTCCTGGACCACGGTGAGCCACTCGTGCTCTTCAACGACCGACTGGACTTTGCGGGCTCCGGCGAGGCCGAGCTCAACCTCCTCCATGGTCTCCAGCTCCGCCCAGGACGAGGCATCCACGAGGGTCCCGTCGGTGCCCTTGGCGTCCTTGACCTGTTTGCCCAGCAGCCCCTCCAGAGCACGCAGCCACTCATCGAAGCTCGGCGGCGTTACATCCGTGGTCAACGGCCAGAACCACAGGGTGCACCACGCATCCATGACCAGCCGCAGCCGCCGGTACGCCGAACCCGGCGCCGCCAGGTAGGCCTCGATCTCCTCACGGGACACCCTTGAACCGGAGTCCTCCTGCGCCTCGCGGCCCCACAAGTCGATTCGGCGCGAGGCCTCCGCCTCCGCCACCCGCAGGCGCCGCAGGGTCATTTCCCACAGGACCTCCACGCGCCGGGCCAAGGCCGTCAGCCGCAAGGCCTGGGTGGTGCTCAGCGCTTTCGTGATGTCCTTGCGCCAGGCCTTGAGGGCCTTGAGCCGGCCGGCATCGACCAGGTCCCGCACCTGCTTGGGGACCTCCACCGCGCTGCCCCAG
>ERZ772926.1701-NODE-1701-length-10208-cov-4.782232_pt1 | contig 10208 bp, 8 predicted proteins | sample MGYA00511136_ERZ772926 | MGnify/ENA primary metagenome ERZ772926 (study PRJEB29015, sample SAMEA2737917) | human oral metagenome | biome: human oral; feature: human-associated habitat; material: dental | place: China | collected 2153 ... | reverse complement strand
ATAATTCTCCTTTTTGATAGTTACCACTTGTGTCTTGCGACAAGATACGCTGCTCTTTCATATAGGCAATGTACTTCTTTGCCGTTCGATCCTTGATTTCCATTTCACGCATCAACACATCGCACAACTCTTGATATGATAGCTTTAGTTTGGCACGGAATGCAGACTTTACAACAGCCAACAGTTCATCGGTCTTGCGTTTTTCCTTATCCTCTTTCGACTTTTCTCCACGATAAACGTGCATATCGGCTTCCTTGTCCCATCCAAAAAGCATTATCGGCACATCTAGCGGGCTTCCATCACGCACTTTCAATGCCTTGACGACCGAGTATTCGGGATTGTCATCTTTCTCGATGGAGAGAATGCCCGCAGCCTTGCGTTGCAGTTCAGACCCTATATGTCCTCTGAGTTTGATGCCGTTAGGTACAAAATGGAGTACACAAATGATACAAGTATTGTAAATGCCTGCCAAGCGGTAGAGTTCATCCACAATGGCTATACTCTCCGTTTCGTCGTTGGCGGAGCGTATCAAGTCTGCTATACCGTCAATGACCACAAGGTGTATTCCCCCGTGCTTGTGATGGAACAAGTCCATACTTTCACGAATAATCTTCAGTCTGTCCTTGCGTGATAGCGATGCCAGATAGAGGGAATGATAAAACTCTGGCACGGACTTGACACCAGCCCTGCGAAGTGTCTTCTCCAAGTTCTTATAGAGTTGTGCCTCCGATTGCTCTGTATCGTAGTGAAGTACAGCCAATCCTTTGGGATTGGCTGTTACTTCCAATCCCAAGGTTTGCTCTGCCTTTAATCGTTCTCTCCCAAGAGTGCCGGCAAGGATGGCGGCAATGTAGTTGCTTTTGCCTGTTCCTTCTCCACCTGTGATACAAAACAGATTGTCCTGCGTTCCAAGAGGAACACCATTTACTGCCACCACCGACTTTGAAGCGTCTGGCGGATTATCGTAGTCTATCTCACAAGATTGCAATATCATCATTGTCTGTGCATACATATTGGTGAACATATCATTAAGAAGCACTTTCAAGTTCTTTGCTTCATTGCCCAAGGCAAAGAAGTCCGATATATCCTTCTCCGACTTACCCCCTTGCAATGGTAAGGTTAGACTCAATACCTTGTATTGAGCAAGTGCATCTGTCTGCCGTTTAGCTTCTCTTATGCCTGTCTCATCAGAGTCGTACAATATAATAATGTGGCGAAAGCGGAGCTGCAATCCTTCGATGATATTCTCAGGAATCTGTGCCGTCTCACTGTTGAAACAGATGGCGTTGAAACCATGAGCCGAAAGTGAAAGTACGTCTTTCTCCCCACCTGTGATGAAAACAACATCCCCTTTACTGGGCAGCTGCTGGAAGCCAAAGACATAGTCGTTCACTTTCTCACCCCCATAAAGAAAGCGCAGCTTACTCTTAGGGCGATAGACTTTTACAAACTTCCCCATACTGTATGCAAACATCGGATCTTCATGTGTTGAACCAAGTGTAAACGGCTTACCCTCATTGGAGACAGACTCATAGCGAGCAAGCGACTTTACATGAAAACGTTGCAGAGTCTTAGCATCAATGCCGTATTGCTCCCAATAGTCTAGTTCTTTGACATTGAAAGATTGCTCAATTAGCTTGTACCATTTTTTACCTTCCATCTTCTTGAGCTGGTTAGGTGGTTGTACTAAGGGTGGTTTGCAAGGCTTCATCATCATTGTGTGGGGATTACTATGTTCTTTCCTTTCAATGCAAATATTCAGCTGCAAGTCCCGATTTATGGTTTCAAGTACCTTAACAAAGTCTTTCCTCACGTCCAGTCCGAGCATTGTGGCTGCAAACCAAAAGCAGTCGCCGGAGTAGGCATCGTTGCCAAAGTCCTTCATTCGGTAGCAGCCGGACTTGTTGTCGAGATAGATATTGCACGATGCACGCCTGTCGTCATACAAAGGATTTCGGAAATTGCGCTTTAGCACAAAGTCGATGGGCATATAGAAGCAGAACACATCCAGTCCTTTGTTGGTTCGGCTCAGTATTTCTTCTTTGATGTTCATAGCTCCTCAAATAAAGTTTGACCATCACCCATATATCCTTTAAGGACACCATCCTTGTAGGCGTTGAGCCGTTGCAGGGCTTCCACTCGTCTGAAACCCTTGAAGGAGGCACGTCCGCTCTTGACGGCGACGTAAAGTCCCTTGAACGGATAAGCAACGTGGTTGCATGATATATACCTGAACGGGATTGCGTTGGTGTCCCTCCATCGGGCAAGGGATGCCCGCGAAATGCCCAAGAGTCTGATGACGTCGGAGGAACTGAGTTCCATCTTATCCTCCAAAACGGAATAGTCGCGTCTCATTTCCACGATAAAGCCGGCTATCCGCTCCATGTCGTTCCTTAGTGAGCGTAACTCTGCAATTACCGTATTTTGTAAATTGTCTTCTTCTGTCATATGTCACTTCTCTTTTCAGTTTAGGATTGAATTGTTGCTCTCCGTGGATTATCATCCGTCTGGAAATTCAGAGTCCTTCCCCAATTGGTGCAATAACTGCATAAGATGCTGCTTAAATCTTCTACTGTCCAGCTTGCACAGCCGATTGAGAATGACGATGAGATCTTCCTGCTCCATTGTGGAGAAGCGAAGGCTTTTATGGGGCGTGGTTGCAATCATGGAATCAATCATTCCCTTTGGGAGATGTATCAGCAGCACATCCATATCGAAGGCTGCGGCACATCTTGCATAAGTGTTGATACGAAGGTCGGTCTGCATCTTGCAGTGTTTCATAAAGTTGGAATATTCCATGTCGGCATAGCCTGCCCTTAGCTTGCAGTTTTTGCTGGCGGAGAGCATGATTTCAAGCGTCGGAAGTACAACGTAGAATTTTGCGTTACTTCCAGAGTTTTGTTTCTTTGTCTTCATATGTATCCGTCTTTTTGTTAGAAATAATGCTGCAAAGTTCCTAACAAATAGGACTTTAGGAAGAATATTAAATTGCCAATATTGGCATTATATTGCCATTTTGCATTTTTAACATTATGCGTTATTTGTTGCCGTGTTGCCCAATACGTAGGCGAAAATATTGAGCCTGCCATATCAATCACACCTTTGGGACTGTCAGTGCATGGTGCAAGGTCTATCTATATATATAGACTTGCACCATGCACTGAAAATTGTAGCCAAAAGATTTCTAAAACATTTTCCCACAATAATTTGGAGGATGTTCTACTTTTTTGTACTTTTGAACCCAAGAAATGCAAGTGCGCATTTCGGGTAGCAGTATCTGCGTGTACTCTCAAAATACTCTGTTGTGGCTACAATATGGCTACAATTAAAAAGGATAAAAAAATAAAAGACTATGATACAAGGAGTTGCAGCGAAATGGTCATTTTCCCCTCTCACCGCAGAGAAGATGGTTAAAAGGAAGAGCAACAGTAATGTTGCTTTTTTGTATAGTATATACAACATACAAAAAACATTGTTTTAGACGTATTTATGAGAGTATCGATAGTACAAAACGAGATAAAATGGGGTTATAAGGCCGATAATATAGCTTCGTTCGACGCTTTGGTAAAGACATTGTACCACAATACAGACTTGGTGGTATTGCCCGAGATGTTTTCGACTGGGTTTGCTGTAAACGACCCTCAACTGTCTGAAAGTGAGGGAGGAGAAGCCTACTCGAAAGTTAAGCAATGGGCAGACGAGGGTAATTTTGCCGTTGTTGGTTCGATTATGACCAAGGATGACGATAAGTACTTCAATCGCAGCTTTTTCTGCTATCACGATGGTACTATGCTCACTGCCGATAAGCGACACCTCTTTATCGGAGACGAAAAACGTTATTTCACCGCAGGCAATAAAATTCTCACTGCCAATTATAAGGGTGTAAATATCAGAGTATTGGTTTGTTACGATTTGCGCTTCCCGGTATGGAATCGATATACCGACGAGAATCCGTTCGAATTGCTTGTGTATACAGCCAACTGGCCTAAAGACAGAATCGACGTATGGGATACACTGCTCAAAGCGCGTGCTATTGAAAATCAGGCTTTTGTATGTGCGGCTAATGCAGTAGGAAGAGATGCATACAAGGTCTATCACAATGGGCATTCGTGTGTAAGAGACATCAGAGGGGAGCTTATCCTAAGCTTCGACGACGACCAAATAGCTGCAAAAACGGTAGAACTCGACTTGGCTTTTCAGAGAAAAATAAGAGAGAGATTCCCTGTACTCAACGATATGGATGAGTTCCATATAGATGTGGAATAAGTAGATAAGAAATATTGCAGCTATATTGCTATATACCATCTGCTTTTCCTTAACAACTTAGGAATAATAGACATCAACTTTACGATATAAAAAAAAGTTGTAACTTTGCCGTTTGAAATTAATAATGTCCTAATAAAAGACTGTAGTTACTGAAATATAGTATGAAAATAACATTCCCCGACAATTCGGTAAGAGAATACGAAAAAGGCACGACTGCCTATCAGATAGCCGAAAGCATATCGCCTCGCCTGGCAGCAGAGGTGCTCGTGGCTTCGGTAAACGGAAATATATACGACCTCAATCGCCCCATCGACGAAGACAGCACAATCAAGTTACACAAATGGGACGAGCCTGAGGCAAAACACGCCTTCTGGCATACCTCGTCGCACCTTATGGCAGAGGCTCTGCAAGAGCTCTACCCCGGGGTGAAGTTCGGCATAGGACCTGCCATCGAAAACGGGTTCTACTACGATGTAGAGCTGCCCGCAGGCGTTGTTATCAAAGAAGGCGACTTGGAGAAGGTAGAGAAAAAGATGTATGAACTTGCAGCCCGCAAAGAGACACTGAAACGTTCAAGTATCTCTAAGGCAGACGCCTTGGAGTATTTCGGCAAACGTGGCGAACACCTGAAAACAGAGCTCATATCCGAACTTGCCGACGGCACCATTACCACATACACACAAGGCGGTTTCACCGACCTGTGTCGTGGTCCTCACTTGACTTCGACTGCCGAGATAAAGGCGATAAAACTGCTATCGGTAGCAGGTGCTTATTGGCGTGGCAACGAGAAACGTCCGCAACTCACACGTATATACGGCATTACGTTCCCCAAAAAGAAACAACTCGAAGAGTATCTCACACTTTTGGAAGAGGCAAAGAAACGCGACCACCGCAAGATAGGCAAAGAGCTGGAACTCTTCACTTTCTCAGATATGGTAGGCAAAGGCTTGCCGCTGTGGTTGCCCAAAGGCACAGACCTACGTCTGCGACTCGAAAACTTCTTGAAAAAACTACAAAAAAGATATGGTTATCAGCAGGTTATAACTCCGCATATCGGAGCCAAGCAATTATACGTAACCTCCGGGCACTGGGCAAAGTACGGCAAAGACTCGTTCCAGCCGATACAGACACCCGAAGAAGGCGAAGAATATCTGCTCAAACCGATGAACTGCCCTCACCACTGTGAGATATATAAGTCTACCCCGAAGAGTTACAAAGACTTACCGTTCCGTGTAGCTGAGTTCGGCACAGTGTATCGCTACGAGCAGAGCGGTGAATTGCACGGACTTACACGCGTACGTAGTTTTACACAAGACGATGCACACCTCTTCTGCCGTCCGGACCAGATAAAAGAGGAGTTTATCAAGGTGATGGAGATAATACTCATCATTTTCAAAGCCTTACGCTTCGATAACTTCGAGGCTCAGATATCTCTGAGAGATAAGGTAGACAGAGAGAAATATATAGGTTCGGACGAGAATTGGGAAAAAGCCGAAAATGCCATAATAGAAGCCTGCCGAGAAGCAGGTCTCAAAGCTGTGGTCGAGTATGGCGAGGCTGCCTTCTACGGACCCAAACTCGATTTTATGGTAAAAGACGCCTTGGGCAGACGTTGGCAGCTCGGCACCATTCAGGTCGACTACAACCTTCCCGAACGTTTCGAGCTCGAATACACCGGAGCCGACAATCAGAAACACCGTCCGGTGATGATACACCGTGCTCCGTTCGGCTCTATGGAGCGTTTCGTGGCTGTACTCATAGAACATACTGCCGGCAAATTCCCGCTTTGGCTCACGCCCGAGCAGGCTGTGGTATTGCCTATCTCGGAGAAATTCAACGAATATGCACAACAGGTAGCCTCTCGCCTCAATATCCTCGACGTCAGAGCGATAGGCGACTTCCGCGACGAAAAGATAGGCAGGAAAATTCGCGACAACGAACTGAAACACATTCCATATCTGCTCATCGTCGGTAACGACGAAATGGAGACCAACACAGTTGCCGTACGCCGTCAGGGAGAGGGCGACAAAGGCAAGATGAAGGTCGACGAGTTCGCCAAAATGATAAACGACGAAGTAAACGAAATGATAAAAGATTTTTGAAAAATGAAAAAAACAGTTTCGATATTGACCCTCGTATTAGTATTGGTTTCGTGCAGCAGCTATCAGAAGTTGTTGAAAAACGGCAACAACGAAGAGCGTTTCACGGCAGCCAAGAGTTATTTTTTATCTAAAAAATATCAAAAAGCCTCCACCCTTCTGAATGATTTGGTAGTTGCCAACGCTTTCAGCGGCAAAAAGATGGAAGAGGCGATGTATCTGCTCGCCGAATCGTATCTCGGCGATAAGGATTACTACTCGGCAAGCGATAGCTACGCCGAATACATAAAGTCGTTCCCCAGAGGCGATTACGCAAAAGATGCAAAGTTCAAAACGGCGTATTGTTACTATCTCGATTCGCCCGACGTACGCCTCGATCAGATGTCTACTGTGCACGCTATCAATGCTTTCACCGAATACATACAGATATATCCCGACGGCGAGAAAGTTCAAGAGGCTTACAACTACATCGAAGAACTGCAAAACAAGCTCGCCTACAAAAGCTATTTGGAAGCCAAATTGTATTATAACTTAGGGCTTTATCTGGGCAACAACTACCGTTCGGCAATTATTTCGGCTCAAAATACACTGAAACAATACCCCGAAACCAAGTACAGAGAAGACCTTTCGTTCCTTATACTCAAAGCAAAATACGCCGAAGCAAAGCACTCTGTATCTGAGCTTTACAGTGAGCGTTTTTCGGAAGTAATCGATGAGTATTACAAATATTCGTCCGAATTTCAGAACTCGAAGAATATCAAAGAGGCAGAGCATATTTTTGTAGAAGCAAAAAAACAGACAGCAAAGACAGCTACCGAAAAACAACAATAACAAACTGATATTAAATTCATTAATCGCAGCTATTAAAATAGTTTTATCCATAAGCAATAAAAATAACAAACACATACAATCATAAAATGGAAAGAAAAAGCACGGCAACCCCTACGACCACTATCACAAGAGATGTCAAAGCACTTTCGGCAGAGGTCGGTAACATATACGAAACTGTCGTCATAATAGCCAAAAGAGCAAACCAGATTGCAGCCGAAATGAAACAAGAGCTCGAAAGCAAGCTGCAAGACTTCAAGCTATACAACGACAATCTCGAAGAAGTGAGCGAAAATAAAGAACAAATCGAGGTTTCGCGTTATTACGAAAGAATGCCGAAACCGACACTGAAAGCCATCAAAGAGTTCGAAGAAGGTAAAGTGAAGTTCCGCAATCCTTTGCAGGCAAAAGAAATTTAATAAGCGGATTATCCCGCGCCCTCGGCGACCGACCGCCTCAGAGTAACATAGCCAAAATACGCAGTATAACCGACATACAACACTTTTCGTATTTTTATGAATATAGCAACATTTATAGCCGACAAAGCCAAAAAACGAGGCAAACACCCTGCGTTATTCTACAAAGATATCTCGGTAAATCAGTGGAACAGTATTACTTGGGCAGAGCTCGAAGTAAAAGTTTCGACCATAGCCCGAGCGTTGGTTGCCTTAGACGTCGAAGAACAGGACAACATAGGTGTGATTTCGCAAAATATGCCGCAAGGTATTATCACCGACTTCGCCGCTTATGCCAATCGTGCAGCAGTAGTGCCTATGTTTGCTACACTGTCGCCGTCGCAGATTGCGTACATACTCAAAGATGCAGGGATAAAACTGCTTTTCGTCGGTGAACAGCCTCAGTACGATGCTGTCTTGGAGGCTCTCAAAGAAGAAAACTGTGTAAAACGAATAGTAGTTTTCGACGAATCAATCGATTTGCGCGATTGTAGCATATCGTGCAGATTCTCCGACCTTTTCCGCACAGGCGAAGAGAACACCGATAAAGAAAAGATAGTGGCAAAACGACGAAAAAATGCATCGAAAGATGATTTGGCAAATATCATCTACACGTCGGGAACGACAGGCAGCCCGAAGGGTGTGATGATTTCGCACGAAAATATTGCAGAAGCCATACGTATGAATACCGAACGACTCAGGCTAAAACAAGGTGCCACCTCGATGGCATTCCTGCCTATGTCGCATATATTCGAACGAATGTGGACATACCTCTGTATGAACAACAACGTAAAAGTATATCTAAACCAACATCCGAGCGATATACAGACGGCTATCAAAGAGGTACACCCATGTTATATGTGTGCCGTGCCACGTTTTTGGGAAAAGGTATTTATCGGGGTGCGGCAGAAAATAGACGAATATTCGCCATTCCGCAAAGCTCTGATAACTTGGGCTATAGCTGTTGGCAAAATATACAATATCGACTACAAGCGAATAGGCAAAAGACCGAGCATTGCCGTTTGGATAAGATATAAGGTAGCCCATAAGCTGGTTTTCAGCAAGTTGAAAAAGATACTCGGTATCGAGAACGGTATATTTTTTCCCGTTGCGGGGGCAGCTATGTCCAACAAACAGGCGACATTCTTCCTAAGCATAGGCATACCTATACTGTACGGCTACGGACTGACAGAGACTACCGCCACGGTTTGTTGCTATCCGTTCGATAACTATACTATTGGCTCTATCGGTACTGTTCTGCCCGACGTACATGTACGTATCGGCGACGACAACGAGATACAGATAAAAGGCAAAACCGTTACTCAGGGTTATTATCAACACCCGCAAGAGACGGCAGAAGCCTTCGTAGACGGCTGGTTCCGCACGGGCGATATGGGTAAACTCGAAGGCGAAACGCTGTATATGACCGACCGCCTGAAAGACCTTTTCAAGACTTCGAACGGCAAATACGTCTCGCCCCAAGCAATAGAAATAGCTCTAACGGCAGACCCATATATAGAACAGGTAGCAGTCTTCGGCAACAACCGCAACTATGTTACGGCTATCATATCGCCATCGATGCCGTTGCTCGAAAAGTTCGCCAAAGATAACAACATCAACTACGACCGCATAGAAGAGACTTTCGACAACCCGCTGGTGCAGAAGCTATTCGAAGATAGGATAGCAGCTATGCAGGCAGATTTTGCAAGTTTCGAAAAGGTAAAGAAGTTCCGCCTCATACGTCGTAGTTTCTCGATAGAGTCGGGCGAACTTACCTCGACACTGAAACTGAAACGTGCCGTCATACAACACAACTATGCCGCCCTCATCGAAGATATGTATGCGGAATGACAACAAAAATGACGAACATAAACAGCACGCTCCGAATATTTTTCCTAACTTTGTAACAAATTTGTAATAAAGGTATTATATATGAATATAAAAGACAGATTGAAGAGACCTCGTAAAAACTGGATCAAGTTTATCGTTTGGGCAATAGTGTATATACTGTTCGTCTTTTGGGTGGGCAATTTGTGGTGGTTACTGCTGTTGCCGTTGATATTCGATTTGTTTATAACGAAGTTTATCCCGTGGGATTGGTGGCGAAAAACCAAAAACAAAACCCTGTATTCTATCTTTTCGTGGTTAGATGCTATCGTTTTTGCACTGATAGCAGTGTACTTCATCAATCTGTATCTATTTCAGAATTATAAGATACCGTCGTCGTCATTAGAAAAGACTCTGCTTGTGGGCGACTTTTTGTTCGTAAGCAAAGTAAGCTACGGACCGAGGATACCCAACACTCCGCTATCGGCACCGCTTGTACAACACACTTTTCCGTGGGGTTCGAAGAGCTATATCGAAAAACCGCAATGGGAATACCGCCGTCTGAAAGGCTTGGGCACAGTAAAGCGGGGCGATATAGTCGTATTCAACTTCCCAACAGGCGACACCGTACCTACAAAGGTAAATAACCCTGATTACTATACACTTATCTTCAAAGAAGGCTTGGAACGGATTGCACAGACGGAGGCACCCGATACGATTTTCAAAAATATAG
>ERZ772926.1700-NODE-1700-length-10208-cov-36.230966_pt1 | contig 10208 bp, 7 predicted proteins | sample MGYA00511136_ERZ772926 | MGnify/ENA primary metagenome ERZ772926 (study PRJEB29015, sample SAMEA2737917) | human oral metagenome | biome: human oral; feature: human-associated habitat; material: dental | place: China | collected 2153 ... | reverse complement strand
AGCTGCGCGAGTCCGCGAGGCGCGAGGTCGAGCTGGCGCGCACGACCGCCTCCCTGGAGGGAGCTCTGCGGTCGCGTAGCGCACGCGGCACGTGGGGCGAGGTCGAGCTCGCCCGCATCCTGGAGGCTTCCGGCATGATGCCGCACGTGGACTTCGCGGAGCAGCGTTCGATTGGCTCGCTCACTCAGGGACGAGGCCGGGGCGCAGTTTCATCGTCGGGCGACCTCGGCCGTCCCGACGTCACGATTCACCTGCCCGGGCAGGGGTTCCTCGCGCTCGACGCGAAGGCCCCCATGGACGCGTACCTGCGGGCGTGCGCCATTGAAGAGAGCGGAGAAGACGCCGAATCTCGACGCCGCGCCGAGCTGTCGGCACATGCAAAGGCGCTGCGCTCTCACGTCGAGGCGCTGGCTGGACGCGACTATGCGCAGTCGCTTGGCGCGTCACCCGAGCTGGTCATCTTGTTTGTCCCATCCGAGGCCGCACTGTCGGCGGCACTGCGCACTGATGCATCGCTCCTGGACGACGCGATGGCCCGAGGCGTGGCCCTATGCTCCCCCATCACGCTACTGGCGGTCGCACGCACGTGCGCCACCGCGTGGGCGCGGACGTCCATCAACGAACAGGCGGACCAGGTCATCGCGCTCGGCCGCGAACTGTACGAGCGCCTCGGCGTCGTCGCTGGGCACATGGAAAACCTGGGCAAGCACCTGGCCAAGACCGTGGACTTCTACAACAAGACCGTGTCGTCCATGGAAAGCCGCCTCCTGGCCAGCGCACGGTCCGTGAGCGCACTTGAGGAGGCCTCGAAAAAGACCATGACGGTCACGCCCATCGACCCGGATGCCGCTCAGGTTCGCTCCTTCACGAAGCCGGAGTTGACGGACCAGTAAGCGTGTCGGCGATCCCATCCAACTGTGCGCGGATTTCGTCAAAGGGGCGGTCCAGGTCGAGCGTCGTCGCGCCGATTCGGTTGCCACTCATGCGATAGCTGAAGTCGGGCTGGACGTCCTCGTCGGTCGTGGCGTAGAGGAGCATGCCCGAGACCTCGATACTCTCCCCCGCGCGCTTGAGGGCCACCTGCTTGTTCTTCACGTACGCGAAGATCTGGTAGAGGTTCCCCGAATGCACGGTCCTCTTGTCGAAGTTGCTCTGCATCGTGGAGGTGTAGTACTTCGCGTCGATGATGAGGACGCGGCCGCGAGCGCTCAGTGTGATGTCGCTGCGCATGGCGGGTAGGCCGTCCGAAACCCCGTCATCCAGCGCCCACTCAATGAAGGAGTCGCTGGCGCGCAACTGCGGGTGTTCCCTGCGGTAGTACTCGAGGATGAATTTCTCGTAGAGGCGGCTCATGCGCTGCTCGTCGAAGAAATCCATCATGCGCACGCTGCCGTCGCTCTGGGTTTGAAGCAGTCCTTTGACGACGAGCCAGCACACCGCCATCAGCATGCGGTACGTGCGATTGTTGCGTTCAAAGCGCATGTTCCAGTCGACCGCGTGCAGGTCGATATCGCGCACGTCTGCGAAGAAGACCATGAGCTTCTTCAGGCTCTTCTTGCGCGCCTTCGAGATGTCCGAGCGCACGAGCAGCGCGACCGTTGCCTTGATGATGCGGTTCATCGTCGTGTCGACGCTGAACTCGTCGTAGGAGCACACCAGCTGTCGGCGCAGCAACGCCTGCGATTTCACGGATTCGGTGACCTCGACTTTGCCGCGCAGGGAGGAGCGTGCCTCAGTCCGACTCACGTACTCCTGCCCGAGGCCTCGCTTGAGTTGCAGGGACACGCCTCGCTCGAGGATCGCGGCGCATAGCTCGGCCGCGTTGTCGAAGTCCTCCGTGGCCACGGCGTGGTAGCCCTGCTCGGTGAGCGCCGAGAAGGCGTAGGCGAGCATGTGGAAGAGGTTGCGGACGCGAATCACCGCAGTGACCTGCGCAGCCTGTCGGTCCACTCGCGGACCTTGCCGGGTTCGTCGAACCAGTATTCCTTGAGCATCGGGATAAGCTCATAGTCCACGATCGAGGCCAGGGCCGCGTCCGTGCACGTCTCAGGTGTCATGTTGCAGAAGTAGCTATGTCCGATGCAGAAGCCCTCGCCGAGAGACTCATCCTCGGCGATCGCACGGTTGAGGGATTCCACCTCGTCTACCAGGTCCTTGAACCTCGAATCACGGAGGCCATCACGGTAGGCGCGGAAGCCGTCGGAATCGAAAGCGGGTCTCAGCTCGACGAACGCGAAGCGGCGGCGCAGCGCGTAGTCCAGCATGGCGAGGCTGCGGTCAGCCGTGTTCATCATGCCGATAATGTGGACGTTGCGGGGAACATAGAAGAACTCACGGGAGTAGAGAAGTTGGAGCTTGTACCCTCGCTTGTCGTTTTCAATGAGCATGAAAAGCTCACCAAAAATCTTGGAGAGATTGCCACGGTTAATCTCGTCGATGATGAAAAAGTACTCGTTCTCCTCATCGTCGGCAGCCTTCTTACAGAATGAGTAGAAAGCACCCTTCACCAGCTCGAACCCCGCGCCGGAGGGACGGTATCCCTCGATGAAATCCTCATAGGAGTAGCTCTGGTGGAACTGAACCATCATGACGCGCGAAGCATCCTTGACGCCCATCATCGAGTAGGCGAGGCGTTTGGCAGCATAGGTCTTACCGACGCCGGGAGCGCCCTGCATGATGATGTTCTTCTTCGTGCGCAGCAGGCCCACGATCGCGTCGTATCGCTCGCGATCCATGTATACCTCGTCGAGGAATTGCCGGGCTGGATACTCCGGGAAGGCTGCTAGCGACTCCTTGCTGTCGACGTCGTCGTCACTGTCTTCGAAGAACGTCTCAATGCGTGCAAGGAGTTCAGGGTAGTCGGTGATCTCGGTGAGGGTCTTCATTGCCAGTCGTTCGTCGATTGGCCAGTTTCCTGCAGACGTCCAGTGGACCTCCCGACAGTTCGGGTAATGGCCACCCTCCGGATCGTAGACGTAGTCACCCGCAACAACTCCTCGCCCAAGGATCTCCGAGCGCCCCTTCTTCACAAAAACAACATCACCCGGCTTCATCTCGTTCGCGAACTGCCACAGGGCGTGAATGTCGTTCTTCTGAGTACCGTTTTCGGGATAGGTCTGGAGCATCTGCGCCTTCAGTTCTTCCTTATACGCATAGGCAGTCAGATCCCCGATCTCACCCCACGCCAACCCCATAATTCCACGCGAGAAGAACTCTTCCCACATACAGGCTCCCCGGCCGGGAGCGTAGAGCCAGTAGCGCACGGTTTCCACGTCGGCGTCACCGAGGGCAGCTGCCTGGGTGACTTCTTCCTTGTCTTTGTCAGCCTGTCTGTTCTCACGGTTGACCTGTTCAGAAACTCGCCACGCGCACGCTGACAACTCCGGGAAAGTCGTGTAGTCGTAGGCACCGGAGGACATAGCATCGAGAACACGGTCGCGCAGCGCCAGATAGGCGAAGGCTCCGGGAGGCGATGCGAGCTGGGAGACCTCGGCGTTCACGTCCGGGGGCATACGATCGGGAAGGCTGAGGAACCAACGGTCCCGCGAGCTCAGGTTAACGTAGGCATACGGACGCACCCAGAAAAGGCCCATCGTAACGTTCCAGCTGGCATTGCGTTGTTTGAGAACAGCATCGTACGCGTGACAAAATGCCGCTCCTGTCTGCTCTGTCGGCCGGTCCGCGTAGGCCAAAGCGACCACGAACAGGTCCCAGAGCCTCTCAATATCACCATCGCCCCGATGCGCCTGGTCATAGAGAGTCGCATTGATGTTGAGCAACGTAGGGACGCCGACGAAATCATCGTGCAGCGGGGCGTGCACGCCGAGGGCTCCACCGATTCCCCGGGCAACCGTCCAGCGTTTGGCCGTAGCGAGGCCCCGATTGAAGAGGCCGTAGACAGTGAAAGGATCAATATCCGTCGGAATACCGCCGGAGTCAAGCGTCGGCAGGTCCATACCAAGTTCGGCGTAGATATGCTGCAACGTCGCAATAAGAGCCTGCCGGTCATCCTTGAAGGCAAGCAGTTTGTCCGCTAGTTCCATGAAAAAGCGCGGCCATGAGTACTGGCTATCCGTCGTCATGGCCACACCCTACCACCCAGGTGATCGACAACACAATTCGCGCTCATACTCGCTCAACAGCAAAGCCGGGCCACGCCCTCGCGCGACCCGGCCACTGCCTCGTCAGACTGAGTTGATTCAGGCGACTTCCACCGTCACGAGGGGAACGATTCCGCTCAACGTATCTCCCAGCGCGTCTTCGGCGCGATCAAGCTCGTAACGCATCTGCAGGTTCATCCAGAATCCCGGGGTCGTACCGAAGTAGCGCGAGAGCCTCATCGCGGTGTCGGCCGTGATTCCTCGCTTCCCATGGACAATTTCATTGATACGACGGGGTGGAACGCCGATAGCGACGGCGAGCTTGTGCTGCGTAATTCCGAAGCCCTCAATGAAGTCTTCCATGAGGACTTCACCCGGGTGAATCGGAGCCATTGTTGCAACAGTCATCGGTCCTCTCCCTTTCCTCCAGCAAGCCTATACTCCCCCAAGCGCAGGTCTCAGGAATCCCGCCAGGCTCACCCCCAAAATCATCACACACGCCGCCGTGGAGCAGTCACAGCATCTCGCTCACTTCCACCAAGAGCACACAGCTGCCGCCCGCTTTCAATGCGTACCAGAAGCTGGAGAGCGCGCCGAATCAGCGCTGCATGGTCATCCATTCCAGTGAGGGCAGCAGCGCACGTAAGCGACTCATCGTCAACGTCAATTGTCAATCGCATAGAACTCTCCAGCACCAGGATAGGGCTGATCGACACAATCATGCGATGTGCCGACCAGAACCCGTTCACACTCACACACACTCTGGCCAACAGCAAAGCCGGGCCACGCCCTCGCGCGACCCGGCCACTGCCTTGTTCAGGAGCCACCTTCTTGCGGCATGAGCCATTCCCTTGCTTTCCTACAGGTCATCCGGAAGCGCGGATGGTCTTGCACGATTTCACGTTGTCGTTCTGCTGGTAACCCAAGTTCATGGAGAACATTGAGAATCACGACAGCGCTCGTGGTATCAACAATGGCAATCAGTTCATCGATGGAATGGTCTGGAGTCTTTCCCTCATGCGCGAGGTCATTGCGAGCACGCGTCGTTCGCTTTGCCCAATGCTCGACGTCCGGGACAATCTGCCCGATAGCTTCCTGATCGGGTCGAGCAGCTAGGGCGAGAAGCCTGTCCCGAAGCATCGGCGAGTTTCTAATCATTTGTTTGAACCTGCCACGATACTCTTCAGGCACCTGCCCAAGCATGACTTTACGAATCTTCTTGAACTCCGCCTCGGAGATTGGCTTCTCCTCAATGCCAAGGCCTCGATGGAGGGCCTCCGCCGCCCCCACTGCCATTAGAAGATTATTCTCAACGAAACGTGCGGGGGCGTAGCGCAGGCCCAGGATCATATTGATAGCGGCCTGCAGTTTTCCCCGCACCTCACACCAACGCGGTATGAGTTCTTCGAACGGGAGCATTTCACAGGTAAAGAGAACACTGCCAGGATCAATAGCCTTCTCATCAGATTTGCCGACTGCTACAGGGGAGTACAGAACATCCGCGCGCCGAGGTGGTAGCATCTGCCCATCTGGGAGGAGTGCCTTAGTCCCTGCAAGCTCCAACTGAAGCCAGATGACGCCAGCAGCACGGTGCGTTGCCAGCGCAAAGAGATCTTGCACCAGGCTTGCAGCTTCCAACGCAGTTTTGAGGGCGGACGGCTCAGCCCAGCGGACACGGATGGAAACAACATCACGCATGCGTCCGACCGTTTTCCCCCTGCTCCAGTCCCAGAATGGCAGAGTATGAGTATGCTCAAGGCGATACTCAGTATTTTTGACCGTCACCGATTGCGCTGCGACCGGTTTCACCGAGATTTCCCCAGTTCCATCCGGCATGCCATTACGAGTACCGTGGTGACCCGAAAATACGGACGATGCAGCCCAGAGCATCAAGTCTTCGACAGATATCTCAGCCGCTTCAAAAGCCGCGTCCTCTCGTCCGCTAACATGCGCTCCGATTATCGCTGTCGTCGCTTTCACCATCTGCGTATCCGGACTTTCGACCCGCGCGCCTATACTCCGTCTACTTCTGATGGGAACGCAGCCGAGGAGTGTGATCTCGCGTTGTTGAGCCACACCATAAATCACGTCCCACACTCTGAGGTCCTCAAGCTCATCCCTAACCCCAGGCACCAGCTGCTGGAAGATACGCTCCTCGAAGGCTCCGATCAGCGAGAGGGAGAGTCCGCCCTTCCCGTCATACCGCAAGACACCAGGCAGTCGCTCGTCAGGCGCTTCCGAAAGCCACCAGAGGCCTGCCCATTCTCCGGACTCGTCAAGTTTTAGAGGATCGTTGCTCATCATTCTTCCTGCGACAGTTACTTAATCGACGGGCAGAGAGCCCACCTTATCTCGCGCTACCCGACGGTTGCAGAGATTGGAGGAACCGCTTTCCCACCATCTCTTGGCGCACGTAACGCCTACACGACCGCGGCGAGCGCTAAACCCAACCTAGTGCCCTTGCCGCCGCCACAGTCGCACTTAGCAGCGCTTGTCCACCTGCGTTACTCACCGCGTCACTCACACACTGACGCACCCATTTCAACGCGCCTGTTACTGCAGGTGACGTAGCTGACTCACGCCCTTCAGCAGCGTCTTGCAATGTATTCGCCGCTTCAAGGAGCGAAGATGCGCGGGGCTCAGACGAAGTCTTCGCATCCTGCCGAAGAGCCTCAACGAGAGCTCCTAGATCATCTCCACTCAACCCTTGCCCAAAAATAACGATCTGATCCCCGCCAACATTGACAGGCCCATTAACGTCACCAATAGATCCGATGGATATGTTCGGTCGATTCTCTCTATTCATGATCAGGTTCCATTATTTTTTGGTCAACGCTAACTCCGTTGGCACATTCTTCATCACAATATCTAACACGCCCAAGCTATTCGGCAGTGATATGAGCCCACGCGACTCCATCCAACGACAGAGGTAAAACCACTCATAGTAATTCAGTTCAGAATACAGCCAATAGCTAGGATGAAGTCGGACTGGCACGCCTGCTTCTGGCGCTTTTTCAAACAGATCCTTAACTACCCGCCATGACAACTTTTTACATCGTTCTTCTGATAGCCAATCCCGGTTGACCTTCTCCCATCTCCACCAAAAAAATGCCACAATTGCAATAGGAATGAGAAGCTGTAGCCACCACGCAAGAGACATCATTGTTCTCCTTTCCGCGACACGATAATGTCAATCTAAGTCAGAATACGATGCAAGTCAGTTACCATCGCATTCAATAGAGCGCATACCCCGGGCACTGCTCTACTTCAATCTCACCTGAGCAACTTTAGAGCAGGAAGCTTCTTTGCAGAATTCTTGCTCCTCACAGGCTCCGGCCATTCCGGGATATCCTCACGGGTTCCACCGAAAGCGAGAATCGTCTGAGCGACAAGATCAATGGAGGCTTGAAAGAAACCTTCCACTCCCATGAGCCTCATTGAAGCCCCCTCCTTCAGATCCCATAGCGCACCAGAGGCATTCGAGGTAGAAAATGGGTCACCACCATGTGCGAGACGGTCGCGCAACTTCTTCATGTCACGTAGGTAATTCCGCAAACTTTCACCTTCGAAAACGACCCACCGAGAATAGTTACCAGAGTGACAGGGATTTACAGGTACCCTGGTGCGCACTCCCCACTCGCGAGTGAACAGGCGTACTCCGCGAGGTTTACCAGCAGACCTCAGTTTGTCAGGGTTAAGCGATAGGACTCTGGTTGACTTGGGCACTTTAAGCACCTCATTAAAGAAACTCTCCGTTGCAGCATAAACCATTAGGAAGATCCCCCAGCGCAAAGCGGATTTTTTCTTCCCAGGATCATTAGCCCAGCCGGAAGGCAATTTCCCAAGATCACGATGGAGATTTATGAGAAGAGCCGGCTCACGTAGCGATTCCGCATGCCGATGAGCCGCGTCAAGTACTTGCTGAAGTTCAACATTCGGCGCTTCCACTTCATACCCCCTTTGGTCTGATGATTAAACACAGCCTAGGCTTTCAAACTTAAATCTGCATGCTTAAGAACAAGGAAAATTCTGGCCACATCGCACTCATCGCTTTGATCCACTACAACAGCAAAGCCGGGCCACGCCCTCGCGCGACCCGGCCACCGCCTCGTTCAGAAATGATTAAACATTAAACCTGAACTCCACGACGTCACCGTCGTGCATCACGTAGTCCTTGCCTTCCATGCGGACCTTGCCGGCGGCCTTCGCGGCGGCCATGGAGCCGGCCTCGACCAGGTCGTCGTAGGAGACGACTTCGGCCTTGATGAAGCCCTTCTCGAAGTCCGTGTGAATGACGCCGGCGGCCTTGGGGGCGGTGTCGCCCTTGTGGATCGTCCAGGCGCGCGCTTCCTTCTCGCCGGCGGTGAGGTAGGTCTGCAGGCCGAGGGTGTCGAAGCCGACGCGGGCCAGCTTGTCCAGGCCGGACTCGTCCTGGCCGGATTCGGCGAGCATCTCGCGGGCGTCCTCGTCGTCCAGTTCGACCAGCTCGGCCTCGAACTGGGCGTCCAGGAAGATGGCCTCGGCAGGCGCGACGAGAGCGCGCAGTTCGTCCTTCATCTCCTCGTTGTCCATCTCGGCGGCGTCCATGTTGAACACGAAGATGAAGGGCTTGGAGGTCATAAGCTGGAAGGAGCGCAGCGCGTCCTGGTCCAGCTTGGCGCCCTCGGGGCCGGACAGCAGCTCGCCGCGCTCCAGCAGCTCGAGAGCCTGGCGGGCGGTTTCGAGGACGATCGGCTCGGTCTTCTTGCCGCGCACCTCCTTTTCGAGGCGCGGGATCTGCTTTTCAATCGTCTGCATGTCGGCGAGGATCAGCTCGGTCTTGATGGTCTCGATGTCCGAGGCCGGGTCCACCTTGCCGTCGACGTGCACGACGTCGGGGTCGGAGAAGGCGCGCGTGACCTGGCAGATCGCGTCGGCCTCACGGATGTTGGCCAGGAACTGGTTACCCAGGCCCTCACCCTCGGAGGCGCCGCGCACGATGCCGGCGATGTCCACGAAGGACACGGTGGCGGGCAGGATGCGCTGGGAGCCGAAGATCTCAGCGAGCGTGTTCAGGCGCGGGTCAGGCAGGGGCACGACGCCGACGTTGGGCTCAATGGTCGCGAAGGGGTAGTTCGCGGCGAGCACGGTCGCGCGGGTCAGGGCGTTGAACAGGGTGGACTTGCCGACGTTGGGCAGTCCGGCGATACCGATAGTAAGAGACACGCCCCCATCCTATCGGAGCAGGCCCGGTGGCGTTGCCCTACTTCGTGTGGTTTGGCCCAGCGACGCGGGGCGCGTGGGGGCGCGCGGGTGCCATGCCGGCGTTCTTGAGGTCGGCGCGCAGGTCGCGGGGCAGCGCGAAGGTCGTCGATTCGGTTTCGGTGCGGGCCACCTCGACGGTGGGGAATCCGCGCTCCTGCAGCCATTCGATGACGTCACGGACGAGGATTTCGGGCACGGAGGCGCCGGAGGTGAGGCCCACGGTCTGGGCCCCCTCAAACCAGGATTCGTCGAGCTCGTCGGCCTTGTCGACGCGGTAGGCGGAGCCCGCCCCGGCCTCGAGCGCGACCTCGACGAGGCGCACGGAGTTCGAGGAGTTCGCCGAGCCGACGACGACCATGACGTCCACCTGGGGCGCGATGAATTTCACGGCGCCCTGGCGGTTCTGGGTGGCGTAGCAGATGTCGTCCGACGGCGGGTCGATGAGCTGCGGGAAGCGCTGACGCAGGCGATCCACGGTCTCGTGGGTCTCGTCGACGGAGAGCGTGGTCTGGGAGATCCACACGACGCGCGAGGGGTCGCGCACGACGACGCCCTCGACCTCGTCGGGGGTGCCGACGACCTGGATATGGTCGGGGGCCTCGCCGAAGGTGCCCTCGACTTCCTCGTGGCCCTGGTGGCCCACCAGGATGATGTCGTAGTCTTCCTTCGCGAAGCGCACGGCCTCGCGGTGCACCTTGGTCACGAGCGGGCAGGTCGCGTCGATCGTGGCGAGGTGACGGGTGGCAGCGGCCTCGTGGACGGCCGGGGAGACGCCGTGCGCGGAGAAGACGACGCGAGCCCCCTCGGGCACCTCGTCGGTCTCCTGCACGAAGATCGCGCCGCGCTTGGTCAGCGACTCGACGA
>ERZ772926.1698-NODE-1698-length-10213-cov-5.389151_pt1 | contig 10213 bp, 9 predicted proteins | sample MGYA00511136_ERZ772926 | MGnify/ENA primary metagenome ERZ772926 (study PRJEB29015, sample SAMEA2737917) | human oral metagenome | biome: human oral; feature: human-associated habitat; material: dental | place: China | collected 2153 ... | reverse complement strand
CGTTATTTATCAAGTTTTCTGCTATTTTTTCAAGATTGCTTAATCCCATTAAAAAAACCAAGGTTCCTTCCAATTTTGCAATAACTGGGAAATCAAGCTCTGTTCCATTAAATTGTGTATGTCCAGTGAATACATGAAAAGAAGTATTAATTCCCCTGTGAGTTACAGGAATTCCAGCATAAGCCGGCACAGCAATTGAAGAAGTTATCCCTGGAATTACCTCAAAGTCAATATTTTCAGTGGCTAATGCCTCTATTTCCTCTCCACCTCGCCCAAATACAAAAGGATCTCCTCCCTTTAATCTCAATACTAAAAGTCCCTCTTTTCCTTTTTCCACAAGTTTTTTATTTATTTCCGCCTGTAATTTCCCTCCAGCCGTATTTTCTTTTCCCATATAAATCCGTTCTGCATCAGACTTTGCATACTGTAAGATATTTTCATTTACAAGCCTGTCATAAACAATGCAGTCAGCTTTTTCTATCACCTTTTTCAATTTTAAAGTTATAAGCCCTTCATCTCCACAGCCTGCTCCTGCAATATAAACTTTACCTTTTCTCATTTTTCAGCTCCTTTTTTATTTCTTCAGCTAATTTTTGTGCAATTTCCTTCGGATTTTCCTTATTTCCTTCAACTTCTTTAAGTATTCTGCTTCCATTATCATTAAACATTCCCTTTAATTTTAATGTATCCCCTTCAATAACCGATGAACAGCCTATCGGAGTATGGCAACCTCCATCAAAAATTTTTGAAAATTCCCTTTCAGCTTCACACATCATTGTAACCTCATCATCATTTATAATTTCCAGAAGATGCCGTATTTTATTATCATTTTCTCTGCATTGAATACACAAAATTCCTTGTCCTGGTGCAGGCATAAAAGAATCTATATCAAAATATTCAGTAATTCGGCTTTCCAGCCCAACTCTCTTTAATCCAGCCGCAGCCAGCACAATCGCATCATATTCCCCATCATCAAGCTTTTTAAGCCTTGTGTGAATATTTCCACGAATTGCCTTTATTTTTACATCATCTCGCAAATTTAGAAGCTCCTTTTCACGCCTTATGCTCCCTGTCCCAATTACAGAATTTTCGTCAAGTTCTTTTAATTTTTTCCCATTTTTTGAAACAAGCACATCACGATTATCTTCCCTCATTGGAAAGCACACATTCAAAAGCCCTTCTGGAGTCTGCTGCGGCATGTCCTTTAACGAATGCACCGCCAAATCTATTTTATTTTCCAGCATTTCCTTTTCAATTTCCTTCACAAACAAGTCCTTTTGTGTCGTTCCCTTTATTTTTGTAAAATCACGCAAGTCCTTATCTCCCTTTGTAACTATGACTTTCAGTTCTATTTTCAGTGGTTTCCTTTTATCAAATCCTTCAATTTCAAAAAAATCCTCATTTTCCCTTAATTCATCATATTTTTCAATCAGCATTTCCTTCACTTTTTCCGCCTGCGCAAGTGCCAAAATGCTCCCTCTCGTTCCAATAATTATTTTATTTGATTTCATCCATTTTCACCCATCTCAATATTTTTCTGATTTGTATATTTTCTTCTTTTTTCAAGTTTTTCCGCTATTTTTTTCAACTGCTCCTCAATAATGTAAAAATACTTTTCCACAATTTCATCTCGTTTTTCCACATTTTTATTATATTCATCCCAAATATCCTCCAAATGATAAAGGGAAACATTCTCAAATTCTCCAATACTAATTTCAATATCTCTAGGAACTGCCAAATCAAGAAAAAATCTTTTCTTTCCATCATTTAAAATATCCTCAATTTTAGCCTTTTCAATTATCAAATGCGGTGCAGAAGTGGCACTTATCACAATATCCATATTTTTTATAATATTATATTTTTCACTAAATTCCGCCGTTTGGACATCTGGAAACACTTTTTGCAACTCAATGGATTTTTTCAAACTCCTATTTGTCATCGTCAAATGACAATTATTCATTTTGTGAAGAAGCGCAAGAATCGACTGGCTCAAATCTCCCACTCCAATTACAAATACCTTTTTATCTTCAAGACTTTCAAACTTTGTCTTTATAAATTTCACAGCAATCGAATCCAGTGAAATATTTTTCTCATTTATCCTGCTTTCTGCCCTAAATCTCTTCCCAGTTTCTATCGCCTGATTAAATATTATATTCAAGAATGAAGATGTAGTCCCCTTGTCAAGAGCCTCAAAATAAGCCTTTTTAAGCTGCACAAGAATCTGATCTTCCCCCTTTATTATCGAATCCAGCCCACAAATAACCCGCAGTAAATAATGCACCGCCTCAGTCCCTTCATAGTCCTTCATCTTCTCAACCCTAAAATCTCTCTTTAACCTCTCAATTTCAAATTCCCTGCTAACATCCAGATAAAGCTCTACCCTAAGGCAAGTTTCAACAGCCACATACCCATTTATAACCCTTTTTTCCAAATACTCCCCCAAAATATGTCTATACCCTTCTTTTACAAACTTTTCCCTTTCCTCCAAACTCAAATTTTTATAACTAAAACTTAGAATATAAAAATTTTTTACTAAATTTTCATTCATTTTTTTCTCTCTCCGCTTTTTTATTTTATTTATTTATAATTTATACTAAATCCCTTTTAAAAAATAGAAATTATACTTTATTTATTTCCTGACAAGGGATCTTGATCTCTTGCAATTGCAGTATCAACAAAATTTTTATAATTTTGGCTGTATTAAATACTTGCGGAAACTCCTTTTCCTAATCAAATGACTGTTCTACAGAACTTCTAGCATTCCCAACTCTTTTCTATCTTACATCAAGGGAAACTTTTACCCCGTAAATTGTTGCCTACTTACATTCTATTAACTTTTCCATTTTTTGTCAATTCAATTTAATAATAATTATAACAAAATAAAATAATAGGGAAGATCTTATAAGTCATAAGAATTCCCTATTTAAAATACTAATAAATATATTTCATAATCTCATCGACTATATCGCTTGTCATCTCATCTAACACATATTTTTTCTTAATATTAACAGTTTTCCATTCTTCCTTAGGTTTATTTGTCTTTTCATCAAAAATATTTCCACCAGTAGTGATTTTTACTTTGTTAGTTGAAAAATTAACGCTAAGTTTCTCTTGGTCGCCGGAATTTCTCATAAATGAATTATTGTCAAATCCGATAAGTTCAAGCTTTTGGTTTTGAAATCTAAAAGTGTAGGTATTTTGTGTTACAGACCAGCTTCCCGCACTTAAAAAATAATTAAGTTTAATTTTTAAAATATTATTTTTTATGCTAATGCTGTCTAAAGTATCCATAAGAGCTGGACTTTCCTTATTTCCTTCGCTTTTGATAAAACCTTTATCATTCTTGCCTGCCAAAATATAGCTTCCATTTTTTTGCTTGAATAAAACCAAAAGTATTCTTGGATTTAAGTTTAAATATTCAGAGCCAAGATTCTCGTTTTTTACAATATTTGCCTTATCAGTTTTTTCGATAATGATGGCAACATCTTCAAGCTTATCATTATTTAAATCTCCTTTAGCCGAAAGAACAGTTTTCCAGCCTTTTGGAATGAATCCATCTATATTTTTTGCCTTTTCAGGAAAATTTTCCCCAAAAGAAAAAATTGAGAAAATTAAAAACAATGATAAAATAAACAATAATTTCCTTTTCATAAATAACATTCCTTTCTTTTTTATTCTAACTATTTGTAAAAGTCTAAAAATTCTAATAAATACAGTATTCTAAAATTTTTAATTTTTTTCTTTTTTACACTCTCTAACAAAGGAACTTGCCCCCTTATGATATTAGTTAGCTTACTTTTACAATTGCCTATCTTCTATTCTAAATTTTTTTTCAAAGCCTCAATAACTCTGTCGTTACTCCTTCTATCCTTAATTGCCAGCCTAAAAAATCTTTCATCCAAAAATTTAAAATTGGATGCATCTCTTATTAAAATTCCTTCTTCCATCATTTTTTCCCTCAACTTTTTCACATTCAGCCCTTTAGAAATCAATTCATCCTTTATTTTTACACAAATAAAGTTTACTTCTGTTTTATAAGGCTTTATTCCTGAAATTTCATCCAGTTTTTCATACATATATTTTTTTTCTTCTGTTATCCAGTTTAATGTCTTTTCGATATATTCTGTATCATCAAGCACCGTTATTCCAGCCATTTCAGCAATATTATTCACGCTCCATGGCTCTTTTTTTTCAGATATTTTCTGTTCAAGTTCCTTATCAAAATACATTCCATATCCCAATCTTAAACCAGGAATAGCAAAAAACTTTGTAAAGGCCCTTGTTACAAATAAATTCTTTTTATTTTCCTCAGTATTAATAATACTTTCCTTCATTCCATCTGCCAAAAATTCAATAAAGGCTTCATCTATAAACAATTTCGTATCGTATTTATTACATTCCTTCAATATTTCTTCTGTTTGAGCAAGTTTTAAAAACTTTCCTGTGGGATTATTTGGATTACATATTATTAATAAATCATATTTCTTCTCAAGTTCATTTTTCAGATTGCCTATATTCAGCTTAAAATCATCACTTTCCTTAAGTTCAAAATATTCTATTTCAATTTCTTTATTTTCAATATTCTTATTATCACCAGAACAGCTCAAACTAACTATATCTCTAGGTATTTCTGTTGCCTTTACTGCCCTCTCATACTCTCCAAATGTAGGTGATACTATTAATATTTTTTTCGGATTTATTACCTTCATAAATAAAAATATAATTTCAGTTGCCCCATTTCCCAGTACAATATCCGATATATCAATTTTATTTAGATGAGCCAGCTTTTCCCTCAGCTCAACATAATCAGGATCCGGATATCTCTCAAGAATTTCAAGATTTTCAATTATTCTGCTTTTTAAACTTTCAGGTATGCCATACGGATTTATATTGGAACTGTAATCCAGTATTTCCTTTAGATTCTTTTCCCTGAATACTTTGTAAATATTTCCACCATGAAAATCCATTTCTGTCTCCTTTTTTGTAATCATTTATTTTACTCAAACTCTGCCTGCAATGTGGGTATATTTCCCAGTTTTATTTTCCTGAAAGTAAGAAATAAATCCCCACAAATATTGCTGAAAATACTACCAAACTCAAAAAACTTGTAGCATACATTATTTTTATATTTTTCTTTATATCTTCTATTTCAAATTCCTTTTTCTTATCTCCTATTGTCGGTTTATCAACTTCTTTTCCAAAATAGGAAACTCTTCCTCCAAACTGCACTCCCAAAGCCCCCGCTACACTCGCTTCAGAATGGGCGGAATTAGGACTGCTGTGGTTTTTCCTGTCCCTGAAAAATATTCTCCATGCTTCCTTGCCATTATATCCCAAAATCATACTTGCTAAAATTATAAAAATTCCTGTAATTCTTGCAGGAATAAAATTCGCCACATCATCAAGCTTCGCAGAAAATTTCCCAAAATCAATATACTTCTCATTTTTGTATCCCACCATTGAATCCAGTGTATTTATAGCCTTATATGCCATTGATAACGGCAAACCTCCAAGAAACATATAAAACATGGGTGCAACTATTCCGTCAACCGTATTTTCAGAAATTGTTTCCATTGTACTTCTTATAATCATTTTTTCATCCATTGTTTCTGTATCTCTGGACACAAGATACGATAAATCTTTTCTTGCCTTCTCAATGTTTCCTTCCTTCAGTATATTGTAAACCCTGTTTCCTTCCCTGGCAAGTGAATTTATTGAAAATATTGTATACATCAGATAAATTTCAGCAACCGTAAATATTATTGAATTTTCTGAAGATTTATAAATCAGGTAAGTCACTGCATAAGTCACTGAAATTACTGTAATATTAAGTATCATTCCTGCAAAAAATTTATATCTTCTACTTAAGCTGCTATTTTCCCCTAATAAAAACTTTTCTCCTGAACTTATCATTTTTCCTATAACCTGAACAGGATGAATAATATTCTGGGGATCGCCAAATATCAGGTCAAGCACATAGGCAATCCATATTTTCATTACAAGTATCAATTTATTCACATCCCATTATTTCATATATTTTCTTAATATCAATATTTTCCCTCAGAACCTCTGCCAGTTTGTCATATTCCCTGTTCTTATAATCGCTGTAACTGAAATTTTCGTCTATTCTGTCAAGTCCCTTAAGTTTTCTGACTTCATTAAGAAAATGACTTGTAAACTCTGAATTATCAAATATTCCATGAATGTATGTCCCTGCAACATTGTCTTTTACTGTTCCTTTTAGATTTTCATCACCAAAAAGACAGCCTGTATCATTTTTTAATATATTTTCTGAATTATTGTTTTCTTCATTTTTTTCATTTACAGGATAACTGTATCCCTGGTGTATTTCATATCCCTTTATTTCCATTCCTTCAGTTCCTGCCAGTATTCCTGATACATTCTTTACTGTATTTTTATACTGGGTTGTTGTTTTATCTGACTTCATCACAGTTTCAATATCCAGCAGTCCCAATCCTGAAATTTCCTTCAAGTCAGACTCTATTTTTTCCGGATCCATTATTTTCTGTCCCAGCATCTGAAATCCTCCGCAAATTCCAAAAACTGGAGTTCCTTTTTTGGCAATCCTTACTATTTCCCTGCCTATATTCTTTTCAATCAGGTCTTTCATATCTTCCACAGTATTTTTAGAACCTGGAATTATAATAATATCTTCATTTCCCAATTCAGAACTTTTTGTTACATACTTCAATGAAACATCATTATAATGGCTGAGTGCATCTATATCAGTAAAATTTGATATATGCTTTAACTTTATAATCGATATCCTTATTTTCCCTTCTTTCTTTTCGTTGTACTTGTCTATCCCAAGGCTGTCCTCCTCTTCAATTCCCAGAGGAACAAAAGGTACAGCCCCAAGTACCGGAATATCTGTCAGCTTTTCTATCATTTCAATTCCGGAAGTTAAAAGACTCTTATCTCCCCTGAATTTATTTATAATTACACCTTTTATACGTTTTCTTTCATTTTCCTCAAGTAGCATAACCGTTCCATATATGGCGGCAAATACTCCACCCCTGTCTATATCCGCAACTAGAATTACTGGCGAATCTGCCATTTCTGCCATTCCTGTATTTACTATATCATCTTCCTTCAGATTGATTTCTGCCGGACTTCCTGCACCCTCAAGGACACATATATCAAAGTTTTCCCTTATGTGATTATATGCTGTCATTATATCCTTTTTCAAATTATGCTTATAAGCAAAATATTCCCTCGCATCCATATTTTTGTAAACTTTCCCATTTACAATAACTTGCGATTTTCTATCTGTCGTAGGCTTTAGCAAAATCGGATTCATAAATGCCTGTGGCTCGATATTAGCGGCTTCAGCCTGCACCACCTGAGCTCTTCCCATCTCTTTTCCATCCCTTGTAATAAATGAGTTCAAAGCCATATTCTGCGACTTAAACGGTACCACGCTATACCCATCCTGATAAAATATTCTGCAAAACCCCGCATTAATTATACTTTTTCCCACATTAGAACCTGTCCCAAGCAACATTATATTTTTGTGTTTTCTTTTCATAAACTATACTCCTATTTTTAATTTATATAAAAAATTTCCAATTTATTTATAAACAAATTACCTGCTTCTACTAAGTATAGCAGATAAAAATGCCATAAACAAATTGGATTTATAAAAATAATTACTATTTTCTTTTAAATTTTATACTGCCTAAAATTTTCTTAACTTTGTCGTTATAAAATGCTCCGATTACAAATGAAATATGTGACATTATACAAAATATATATTTTTTCCCATTTGTCAAATAAGAGATTATCGAACTATTTTTATTTTCAAAAATAGCTCTAAACACAAAATAAACCAATATTGCAATCATTATCCAAATTAATGCCTTTTTATTCATTTTTTTCAAAAATCCTTTGCACAAATATCCTAAAAAATACATAATTCCCAATATTATTATCAAGGAAATCACCGAAAACACAATTACAGAAATCTTCAAAATATGTTCTGGAGCTACAAAAAAAATCGCTGTAGAAAATAATGCAGAAGCAAACCAAAATAAATATGCTAATACTGGATATATCCCCTCCTGAACTAAAAAATAAATTATTGAAAATAAAATTAATCCTAAAGGATTATCCTGTTTCGTCACAAGTTTATCTGTATTTTTTTTCATTTTTCTTCTCCTTTTTTTATTTATTTTTTCTTTTAAATTTTATTCTATCTAATATTTTATTAACTTTGTCGCTATAAAATACCCCGATTGTATAAAAAATATGTGATGCTGTACAAAAAATATGTATTTCCCGTGCTGTTGGTGCAAACATTGCTGTACTCTCATCTGTTTCTGTAAAAATTTTATATACAAAATAAATCAAAATTGTTATCATTACACCACCTAATACAGTTTTATTTATTTTTTTCAAAAATTTACTGCACAAATATCCCAAATAAAATACAAGTATAAGCACAATTATCAAAGCAATTCCTGAAATTACAATACCAATAATATTAATAACTATTTCTGGAAGATGTAAAATTTCTAGAGAATTAATAATTATGCCTGCTAACGGCATCGCAAAAATCAGCCAGAACAAAAGTGCTAATATCGGATATATTGTTTTCTGAAAGAAAAAGTAAATTGCTGTAAATAAAACTAATACTAAAAAGCCTTTAGCTTTTGACATAACTTTATTTTCATTTTTTTCCATCCTTTTTTCTCCTTGTCTTTATTTTTTAGCCCAAAGAATTCCAATAAATACAGCAGGTATATTCAGCAATGCAATTCTTTTTATCTTTATAAGAGCCAAGACTCTTTACTTCGGAAAAACTACTTTTACAAACTTAAAATTACTCATATTTTATCACATAAAATTTATTTTTTCTATATGAAATTTTTCTCAAAATATATATTGCCAATTTCATTCTTTTTATTTTTACAAGGGATCAGGAGCATTTATTAAACGGAATTATAACAACTATATTATTTTAATGGAAAGAATATAGCAAATAAAAAAATATGCTTACTGGTAAGCAATATGTTCACTCTACTAAAATAAGCATATTTTCTGTATTATCTTAAACTCGGTTTAAAAAACAGAATTTATATTTTTTATAATCTGCTGACAAGGGGGGACTTGTATCCTTACATAACAGAATTTATGACAACTCTATTATTTTAATGGGAAAGAGTATTTAGATTGTTTGATAACCTATTTCTAATTTTGATTTTCAATTTGAGGTGGATTCCCTTCAGGTCTTCTAGGTCTTCTCTTTCCAATTTTATCTAAGATATTCACTAACTCTTCTCTTTCACTTGATGTTAATTTCCCTGATTTTAATTTTTTCTTCAACTCTTCAATTCTTTTTTCTCTTTTTTCAAATTCTGCTTTCATTTTTGTCTCATCTGGTCTCATCGTATTACCGTTTTCATCTTTTGGCGGCTCTTTATCAATTTGTCCTTCAGGTCCTTTCATCTCGCCTTTTGGCGGTTTACAACCTTTTCCATGTTTTCCTTTTCTGCTTAAAATTTCAATTATTTCTTCTGCCTCTTTTGATGTCAAGTTTCCTGATTTTAATTTATTTTTCAATTCTTCAATTCTTTTTTCCCTTTTCTCAAATTCAGCTTTCATTTTTGTCTCATCTGGCTTCATTGGATTTCCATTTGCATCTTTTGGTGGTTCTGGACATTGCTCATTTTGCACTGGCATTTGATTTTTATTTTCTTTCAATGTTGTAGTTCCTGCAAATACTGATAATGATGCTAATAAAGCCATTCCCATAATTCCTTTTTTACTAATTTTTCTCATAATTATTTCCTCCATATCTTTTGATACTTTTTTTGTACCTATTTTTGTATTTTTTTTCGTGTTCCTCTTGAACAAACACATAGTACCATTTAATTTTGACAAAATTATGTTTTAAATATGAAGTTTTTGTGTTTTTTTATATTTTTTCTATTTTTTAAAATCAAAAAAATAATTTCCAAATTATATTTGTATTTGTAAGCATATTTACTCCTTAATTTATATATACTCGAACCCGTTTAAAATAGAACTGCTAAAAATTATATAAATCTAGGATTTGAGTAAAATAGTCATAGTTTTTGAGTCCAGTTTTAAGGCAATTTTACTATATTTATAACTCTTTTACTTTCCAGAAATACTTTTCAAATAATTCTCATAAATTTTTTTCGTAAAACCTTATTGTGTATGGAGTTAA
>ERZ772926.1697-NODE-1697-length-10215-cov-4.398917_pt1 | contig 10215 bp, 6 predicted proteins | sample MGYA00511136_ERZ772926 | MGnify/ENA primary metagenome ERZ772926 (study PRJEB29015, sample SAMEA2737917) | human oral metagenome | biome: human oral; feature: human-associated habitat; material: dental | place: China | collected 2153 ... | reverse complement strand
GAACGATGTTTCAAACAACTCTCTTGCCCAAGCTGGTCTCTCCAATATCCGTACTACTTACAGCAATGTGCAGAATGGTATGGGAATTTGCGCTGGGTTTAATGTACAAAAGAGAAAATAGCAGCCCCTCCCCCTTACCCCTCCCCCAAAGGGAGGGGAGTAGAATGCGTGTTACCCCTATTGATTAGGGAAGTCTTTTAGAAGTTTCTAAGCGAATTGTTTCCTGCACTCCCCCTCTCCCATTGGAGAGGGGGCTGGGGGGTGAGGCTTCTTTATCAATTAACGCCCTTTTGAAGTCTTATTAAGCACCTTTTCAAAACCGCCTTTGCAACTATTTGACAAAAAGCAACTTACAACGACACTAAAAACACTTGTTTTTAGCTCTTTTCCTCTCCTTTTTTCTGAGCAGAATGTAATAATATTTCAAAAGTCAAACATCAAAAATCAAAGGTTAAACGTCAAAGGTCAAACAACGTTCTTCTGTTACTTTGTCTTCTAATACTCTGTCTCAGTTCCCCCTATCGCTATTAACTCGTTAACTTGTCCACTCGTTAACTCGTCAACACGAAAAAAGGATACCGCCGAAGCAATATCCTTTTTGTGAGAATTTATTTAGCAAAGTTTGTGGGACACACGAGACACGTATGTCCCAATGTTTTCAATTTGATTACAATGAACCGTTGTTTGCCTGACGAACCATCTCTGATGATGCATAGAGATAAACCTCTACACGGCGGTTAGCCTGACTAATAGTCTTATTCTCGATAGGGTTTGCACTACCGAAGCCCTGTACTGAACGAATCTGACGGCTGCTTACACCACGACCCTTGAGGTAAGATGATACAGCCTCAGCACGGCGCTGTGACAATGGGAGGTTGATGTTATCGTTACCAGAAGCATCGGTGTAACCCTGAATAGCAACGTCACAGTTAGAGTTGCGCTGCATCAAAGAAGCGAACTTTGTGAGGTCGTTCTTAGCCGCAGCACTGAGGTTTGAACCGTTCAATGGGAAGAGGATACCAGAGTCGAAAGTAACCTTCACACAATCAAGTCCGTTAGCATCCGTAACCTTGTCGACACGTGCATTTGGCAACTGCTGTGCTGCCTCGCGTGCAACCTTATCCATGTGACGACCGATGAGGGCACCAGCACCAGCACCAACAGCACCACCAATAGCTGCACCAATGGCTGTACTCTTACCATTACGACCTATAATCTGACCGACGATACCGCCTAAGGCTGCGCCACCGCCACCTCCGATTAATGTACCTGTACCCTGCTTTGTCTGACAACTTACGACAGTGAGGAGACACATTCCTGCTGCCATCATTTTCATATTCTTCATAATCAAACGTACTTATTGATTAATATCTTTTACCTTCTGGCTTGGCTTTACAGCCGCACCTTAATTCATTTTAATTCGTGCAAAGTTAAACAAATATATGCCATTGGGCACGCATTGCCAACATTTTTTTGTATTTTTGCAAAAAATAAAGCTAACTCGGCAAAGTGAAGCAAGTTTCGTTTGCACTCATTTGCATTATTTTCGCAAAGGATAGGCTGGTATTAGCAAGTGGGAATGTGATTCCTAATGGTCTTGACTTTCTCAGCCGTATCTGTGTGCAAAGTTAGTGTTTCAAGGCATACTCGCAAAAGGGAAATGCCTATAATAGCATGGGAAATCCCCTAAAGGTGCAAAATAAAAAATAGAATAATATATTTATGGCAAAAGAACTGAAAGAACTGACCAAGAGAGCAGACAACTACTCTCAATGGTACAATGACTTGGTAATAAAGGCAGACTTGATTGAGCAGTCTGCTGTTCGTGGTTGTATGGTTATCAAGCCATACGGCTATGCTATCTGGGAGAAGATTCAAGCACAGCTTGACAAGATGTTTAAGGAGACAGGTGTACAGAATGCTTACTTCCCAATGCTGATTCCTAAGAGCTTCCTCTCTCGTGAGGCTGAGCACGTAAAGGGATTTGCCAAGGAGTGTGCCGTGGTTACTCACTACCGCTTAAAGGCTACAGAAGATGGTAATGCTGTTCAGGTTGACCCTAACGCAAAGTTAGAGGAGGAATTGATTATCCGCCCTACCAGTGAGACCATCATCTGGAACACTTATAAGAACTGGATTCACTCTTGGCGCGATCTGCCATTGATGTGCAACCAGTGGTGTAATGTTATGCGTTGGGAGATGCGTACACGTCCTTTCCTCCGCACATCTGAGTTCCTCTGGCAGGAGGGTCACACTGCTCACGCTACACGTGAGGATGCTGAGAAGGAGGCACAGACGATGTTGCGTGTCTATGCTGACTTCGCTGAGAAGTGGCTCGCTGTTCCTGTCGTACAGGGTGTGAAAAGTGAGACAGAACGTTTCGCTGGTGCGTTAGATACTTATACTATCGAGGCAATGATGCAGGACGGTAAAGCTCTCCAGAGTGGTACTTCTCACTTCTTAGGTCAGAACTTTGCAAAGTCATTCGACGTTACCTTCCTTAACAAGGAGAACAAGCCAGAGTATGTATGGGCTACCTCTTGGGGTGTTAGTACTCGTCTTATCGGTGCGCTCATCATGACCCACTCTGACGATAACGGTCTCGTTCTTCCTCCAAAGATTGCCCCTATTCAGGTGGTTATCGTACCAATCTTCAAGGGTGAGGAGCAGTTGAAGGCGCTCACCGACAAGTTGCAGCCAGTGATCGATCAGCTCCGCGCGTTGGGTATCACCGTTAAGTATGACGATGCCGACAACAAGCGTCCGGGCTTTAAATTCGCTGACTACGAGTTGAAAGGTGTGCCAGTACGTCTCGCTATGGGTGGTCGTGACTTGGAGAACAACACCATTGAGGTGATGCGTCGTGACACCTTGGAGAAGGAGAGCGTAAGCTTTGACGGAATTGTTGAGCGTATCAAGAACCTCCTCGACGAGATTCAGGACAACATCTTCAAGAAGGCTAAGGACTTCCGTGATGCTCACATCTACGAGTGCGAGAACTATGAGGAGTTCAAAGAGAAGGTGAAGGACGGCGGTTTCTTCCTCTGCCACTGGGATGGTACTGAGGAGACTGAGGCAAAGATTAAGGAAGACACGCAGGCAACCATCCGTTGTGTCCCTTATATGTTCGAGCAGACACCGGGCGTCGACATGGTAAGCGGCAAGCCTGCTAAGTATCGTGTCATCATCGCAAGATCATACTAATCGTCAACAATACACATAGATTTAACGGCTTCAGGATATTTATAAATGCAGGACTAACAACGAATGCTTATAAATTCTGGAGCCGTTAATCTTTTTATTCTAAAGTCTAAAATCCTAATTAAACAACTATTGTCTTATGAAAAAATCATTTCTTACTTTCGTTTTACTCCTCGCTGTAACAGCGTTGAACGCTCAGACCTTAATCAAGGCTAACTTCCAAAAAGGCGACCAAGCTACCTATGAGAGCGTAGCTGATATTAAACTCAGTGTTCCGATGGCTGGAAACTCTGAAAGCATAAAGACAAACAGCCAAACAAAGATTACCGTAAAAGATGCTTCTGCAGATGGTTATGTCATCGAAATGACGACAACCAACATGAAGATGGAAGGCAATCAGGAGGTTGTTCAGCAGACAGGAAACATGCTGAACCAATACCTCAGCAATGTGCCAATGCTCTTAAAGACGGATGCCAACGGAAAGGTGAAGGACCTCTTGAACTACACTGAAGTCCAAACAAAGGTAAGTAAGTTTGCAATGGCATTCATGGACTCGCTCTATAAGGCCAAACCTGAAATGGAGAAGACACTGCCTAAGTATAAGATGGCTATGTCTATGAACAGCCTACTCACCAAAGAAGCTTTTATCGAGTCTGCTGAAAACAATTCTTTCTTTATCTTTTTTGGTAAGACCCTCAAGACGGGTGACAAAGTAGACATGAATAAGCAAGGCATCAAAACCACTGTTACCTACGAGGTCAACAAGGAACCAAACGCACTCAATATCATTGGTAAGATTAAGGGCAATATGACCGAAGACGATGTCAAAGCCTTCTTTATTGACAAGATGAAACAGATGGGTGCTGACGAAGCTATGGTTTCAAAACTCGATGCTAACTGGGAACAGATGAAGCAGATGGGTATGGCGAAGATGGATGTCGACGGTACTTCCATGACCAAACTCCTCAACACGGGTTGGGCTACGGAATACAGCACGGACATAAAAACAAAGATGATGGGAATGGAAATGACCATCAACACTGTTACTAAATTGGTGGAGAAGAGCTGGAAGTAATCCGTTAGAATGGACATAAAAGATATTAAGGTGGTGTAGGAATTCTCTTTCATCACCTTTTCACCTTTCCATCGCATTCTAAAGATTCCTTTTTCATTCTATTTATGACGTTTTAATTATTGCTGACAAGTAATGATTAAATTGGACACCCTACTCTATTAACCTCGTGCTAATGCTTTGCACCATCCGTGCGGAGTATGTGCACCATTTGTGCGGGGCATCCGCACATTCATCAAAGAGGACAAGAAAGGTTCAATCTTTCCATTTATTAAATTGTTATAAGGCACAATCCTTTTTTACTACCATGACGACGAATTTAGTACATTTCACATTGATTTTATCTACAATAGCAGTCTGACATAACACATGATCGTATAAAAAAGCATAAAAAAGCACAACTGAACGTTACTTAATTTGGAAGTTCACATAATTATATGTACCTTTGCACGCCGTATCAATTTTGGATAACGGAAAACTGCTATATTTTAAGGAGGAAATAGTAAACAATTCATGAGACAACTTAAGATTTCAAAAAGTATCACCAACCGATCAAGTGAGGCACTGGATAAGTATCTCGTTGAGATTGGTCGTGAACCGATGATTACCGTTGACGAAGAGATTGAGCTGGCACAGGAAATCCATAAGGGCGGGCGCAAGGGCGAGCGCGCTAAGGAGAAACTGATTAAGGCTAACCTCCGTTTCGTCGTTTCTGTGGCTAAACAGTATCAGCACCAAGGACTCTCTCTCACCGACCTTATCGATGAGGGGAATATTGGCTTGGTAAAAGCTGCTGAGAAATTTGATGAGACCCGTGGTTTTAAGTTTATCTCATACGCCGTTTGGTGGATTCGTCAGAGTATTTTGCAGGCTATCGCTGAACAGAGTCGCATCGTGCGTCTTCCTTTGAATCAGGTGGGTGCTATCTCAAAGATTAATCAGGTAACGAACGAGTTTGTGCAGCAGCACAACCGTCGTCCTTCTATCCATGAGTTGGCAGAGTTGACAGGTATCGACGAGGCACGCATCCGCCAAAGTCAGAGTGCAGACAATCACCACATGAGTATCGACGCTCCATTTAGCGATGACGACGATAACTCAATGAGTGATATGCTGTCTTCAGGTGACGACTCTCGTACCGACCGTGGCGTAGACTTCGAGTCAATGTCAGACGATCTCCGTGCCGTTCTTCAGAACACTTTGAAGGATCGAGAGATAAAGATTGTCACCGAGTGTTTCGGTATCGGTTGCCAAGAGAAGGGTTTGGAAGAGATTGGAACAGAGATGGGTCTTACCCGTGAGCGTGTTCGCCAGATTCGTGAGAAGGCTATCGAGAAAATTCGTGAGAGTGGCAATGCACGTGTACTCATGAAGTACTTAGGCTAAAAAAGAAAAGATTAAGGTGGGTTTTATCAATTAGCTTTGTCATATTTCGAGACTATCTTCGAGGGTAAATTGACGGTAAATGAAGAAAGTTATGCAGGCATAACGACTGAATGAACTGGATTATTGAGTCGAAGAGAGTTCAAAAGACGACAAAACGTAACCCATGATTTTATGAGTTAATTTCGGTGGTAATTAATAGAATCCGCCTGAAGATAATGATTTTGAAAGAGGATGTCCAAAGATGACACATCCTCTTTTCTCTATATAAAGTCTTGCAATCTTTTATTGCAGGACTTTATTCAATAATAATATATCCACCATCAGTAATCACTCCTTATTCGCTCACAGACCATTAGTCCAAAGAGAATTTGGAGGTGATACAGGGGTATCTCGGTAATCACTCCCCTCTCCACTCGGAGAGGGGTTGGGGGTGAGGTTTCCCCCCTTCCCTTTCGGGGAGGGACGGGGTGGGGCTTTACTCCTCCATCAACTTTCTATATCTACCCTTTTTAATCTCCTCATTACCCAAACGGCGAGCCTTATTGATTTCGTAATCAGAGAAGCTACCTTCGAAGTAGACAACTTCACCGTTACCCTCAAAGGCGAGGATGTGGGTACAGATACGGTCGAGGAACCAACGGTCGTGGCTGATGACAACAGCACAACCGGCAAATGCCTCAAGACCTTCCTCCAATGCACGGAGTGTATTCACGTCGATATCGTTGGTAGGCTCATCGAGGAGGAGGACATTACCTTCCTGCTTCAATGCCATTGCCAACTGAAGACGGTTACGCTCACCACCTGAGAGTACTGAACAAAGCTTGCTCTGGTCGGTACCAGAGAAGTTGAAACGGGAAAGATAAGCACGTGAGTTGATGTCACGGCCACCCATGCGGATTGTCTCGTTGCCCTGTGACACTACGTCATATACCGTCTTGTTAGGGTCGATATCCTTGTGTTGCTGGTCAACGTAAGCAAGCTTAACAGTCTCACCCACCTCGAACGTACCGCCATCTGCCTGCTCCAAGCCCATGATAAGGCGGAAGAGCGTTGTCTTACCCGCACCGTTAGGACCAATAACACCTACGATGCCGTTAGGAGGCAACATAAAGTTGAGGTCGTTGAAGAGTACCTTCTCGCCAAAAGCCTTCTTAACGTGCTGTGCCTCAATCACCTTATTACCAAGACGTGGACCGTTAGGAATGAAGATTTCGAGCTTCTCCTCACGCTGTTTCTGCTCCTCGTTGAGCATCTGCTCGTAAGAATTCAGACGCGCCTTACCCTTTGCCTGACGAGCCTTCGGTGCCATACGCACCCACTCCAACTCACGCTCCAAAGTCTTGCGACGCTTAGAAGCCGACTTCTCTTCCTGCTCCATGCGCTTTGTCTTCTGATCGAGCCATGAAGAGTAGTTGCCCTTCCATGGAATACCCTCACCACGGTCGAGCTCGAGAATCCACTCGCTCACATCGTCCAAGAAGTAACGGTCGTGGGTAACAGCGATGACTGTACCCTCATACTGCTGCAAATGCTGCTCCAACCAGTCGATACTCTCAGCATCAAGGTGGTTGGTAGGCTCATCGAGCAACAACACGTCTGGCTTCTGAAGGAGCAGACGACAGAGTGCAACACGACGGCGCTCACCTCCAGAGAGGTTGGTCACTGACAAATCACCCTTTGGACAACGCAGTGCATCCATTGCCCTTTCAAGTCGTGAATCGATATTCCAAGCATCTGTTGCATCAATGATATCCTGCAACTCTGCTTGACGCTGCATCAACTTATCCATCTTGTCAGCATCAGAGTAATACTCCTCTAAGCCGAACTTTACGTTGATATCGTCATATTCCTTCAGCGCATCATAGATATGCTGCACACCCTCCATAACATTCTCCTTCACAGTCTTAGCCTCATCGAGCGGTGGATCCTGTGGCAGATAACCCACAGAGTAGCCCGGACTCCATACCACTTCGCCTTGTGTTGGTTCCACAAGACCAGCGATAATCTTCATCAGCGTAGACTTACCTGCGCCGTTGAGACCAATAATACCTATCTTTGCACCATAGAAGAACGAGAGGTAAATGTTCTTCAGAATCTGTTTTTGGTTCTGTGGGATAATCTTCGATACACCCACCATTGAGAAGATAATCTTCTTGTCGTCTACTGTTGCCATTAATTCTTTTGTTTGTTTTGTACGCAAAGATAACGAAAATAATTCATACTAACAAATCAAAGATTGAGTTGACGAGTAGATGAGTTAACGAGTGGACAAGGTAATTACAGACAGGATAAATTAAGGCAAAGTAACAGAAGATCGTTTTACTCATCAACGAACCAATAGGTGTATCTCGCATTTCACCCCCCTATAAGGGAGGGGTTGGGGGCGAGGCTTTCCCCTATGGGGGAGGGACTGATTCCATTTTACAGTTCTATCCCTAAACTTCATTTCCTGTCATTCCCGTCATTCGAAGTAGACATTTAACTTGTTATATTACAGTAAGATACAAGAAATGTTAAAAATGACAGCAAACTAAAACAAAACTATCCTTGGGTTTTATATGATAATATCTTCTTATTTGGAAATACTCATTATTCCAAAAGTTTGGAATGACTTTTTTAGAATTAGTTTTTTATGTACCTGTTTTCCTACCATTTTCCTACAGAATCAATAAAAAACTTGTAGGCTTCATTGATATTTCAGAATAATGTTTATCTTTGCAGAGAAATCATGAACTGAGAATTTACGTAGTTTATTGTCACACTGCAATAAAAACACGGAATATTCTTATGTTTACCTATTTTCAAACACCCATAGACAGGGATGTTTATCCTCTAACTTAGGAAAGTGTAATCCTAAAAACAAGTGATTATGAAGGAAAAACTCAGACCATATAGATGGCTTGCTTACGTGTTAGTTTGGTATATCTTTCAGATGTATCCTGCCTACCTCAGAATGACTTCTACGTCAGAAGAATATCTCATAACGCTTTTCCTAATATCAGTAGTGGTAATTATCTTTTGTTCTTACAAATTTGGTTCAGAGAAAGGAAAGGTTCTTGGCATACTGATGTTTTTAGTTGGTGTGCTTATCGACGTATTTGTTGCACTCTTCACGTTTGTAATGTTACTGGGAATGAGCTGGCGCAATTAGCGTTTAGTGGACGGTTTAACGAGTTAACAAGGTGCTTGCGATAAAGAAAGAATTTGATGAAAAGTTAACTATTATATCTGACTATGTAGAAAAAAGAAGATGTCGAAACACACAAATTCTACTTCCAACCCAAAAAGTCACGATATATACTTACACACAATGACGTTCAACAGACTTGACTTGGAGACACTTTGTTGAACTTTGCAAAAAGTATGACATTACCATAGAACGAATTGGAGATAGATACTAATATGGGTAATTAAGAAAGGAGGCTGTAATTTTTAGAACCAGCCATAAGAAATAACAACCTTATTCTTTACAATCTTTTTGTGCAATATAGAATAAAGTGTTATATTTGCACGCGTAAACCTAAATCAATGTAATTATGTCTAAATCTACTACTGTCTTCTTGGTTGTAAGAATGGAACTAATTGATTGATATAAACCAATTTATCATATATGCAAACAAAAGTTTTATACGGCTTGACAGGAGCACTTGCAATGGGTGCAGTCGTTCCTGCTCAGGCACAGAAGAAACCGATGAACATCGTCTTCATCATGAGCGATGACCATTCGTATCAGACAATCAGTGCTTATGACAAGCGTTTCATCAACACACCTAACATCGACTGGTTGGCTGACAATGGTGTGAAGTTCCAAGAGAGCTTCGTTGCCAACTCCCTTAGCGGTCCGTCACGTGCGTGTATGCTGACTGGTAAGCATAGCCATGCTAATGGCTTCACGGACAATTCTAAGACCTTTGATGGTGGTCAGCAAACCTTCCCTAAGTTGCTCCAGAAGCAGGGCTATCAGACCGCTATGATTGGTAAGTGGCACCTCACCTCACTGCCAACAGGCTTCAACTACTGGGATATCCTTATCGGACAGGGCGACTACTATAACCCAGACTTCCTCAGCAATGGTAAGAAGATACGCCGTCCGGGCTATGTGACGAACATCATTGCCGACATGGCGATTGACTGGATGGAGAACAAACGCGACAAGAATAAGCCTTTCTGTCTGTTGATGCACAACAAGGCGCCTCACCGTGTGTGGAATCCTGATACCTGCGACCTCCGCCTCTATGATGATGTTACCTATCCATTGCCAAAGACTTTCTATGATGACTATGCTGGTCGTCTTGCTGCACAGAAGCAGGAGATGAGTATCATAAAGGACATGGACCTCGTCTACGACAATAAGATGGCTGATAAGGAGAATGAGATTCACACCACTACAGGGCTTGAGCAGTGGGGACGTGGCAACTACAAACGTATGACACCTTCACAGCGTGCGCAGTGGGATAGCTACTATGACCCAATCATCAAGAAGTTTAAGGAAGACAAACTCTCTGGTAAGGCACTCGCTGAATGGAAGTATCAACGTTATATGCACGACTATATGC
>ERZ772926.1696-NODE-1696-length-10215-cov-9.084154_pt1 | contig 10215 bp, 11 predicted proteins | sample MGYA00511136_ERZ772926 | MGnify/ENA primary metagenome ERZ772926 (study PRJEB29015, sample SAMEA2737917) | human oral metagenome | biome: human oral; feature: human-associated habitat; material: dental | place: China | collected 2153 ... | reverse complement strand
CGATATGAGCATGCAAATGCATGGATCTCGTTAATGTCCAGGATTGCTGAACCTATGGGGAGAGCTACACAAGTCACCTGAATTTCAGAATTATTGGGACTAGTGACCAACATGTTTTGTACGATAATCCTTTTTGTATGTTGCCGAAGGAAGAGCGCCTGGATTTGAAGTTTACATTCTAATCCGATTGTAATAGGTGAAGACATATCTGAAGATGACCATTTTCACTTGAGCCTTCTTCATCTTATATGTTGGGATCCTGTAAAGGGTCTCCTTTTTAAGAGTAGCAAAGATGCGAGCATTGTCATAGAAGTGACCTACTGCGTTAAGGCTTTGAATTACATTGTGACGGGCAAATCTTCGCTGGTATCTGGATGCCGCGGCCGCTGAGCAGGATAGTCCCTGCGATAGGGAATCTGTTCGTAGCAACCTTAAAAGTGTCAATGCATAGTTCACTGTACATATTGTCGCGCATTAACAATGAAAGTATTTAGCCGTTTAAGCAGTCCGTTATTGGTTATATATATAGTTTGCCATCGCAGCAAGCTACTTTAGATATATCCGTCAGAACTTCTGATATGGTTTATCAAAATGGAAGTCTTGTTTTATCAGATTCTCTCTTTACTGAGTCTCTATGGTTGCTTGTGTTAGACCAAGAGGCTTGCACCTGCATTCATATAACCAGCCGTTTTTACGCATTTTGCGTGTTGCCATGCGTTTGCCGACTTTGATGCCCTGATGAACTAGTGCGAGGATCATTCGCTTAATGCCATAATTATCATTAAATGTGGATTCGTTAAGAACTTCCCACATAGCAGTCGAAGGAATCACATCCTTATCGGGTTTATCGAGACTCCTTACATATCTGTAATAGCCAGTCTCGCTTACATAAAGGATATCACACATGATGTTTACGGACTATCTGTTACGATGTTCATAGATGAAACCAAACCGCTCACATGCCATTACTTATTCTGACCTTTTGTGAAAAATTAAAGTCTCTTTAAGAATTTTATTGACTCGTTCTGTTTCGCGAAGCATAGCTTCCAGCTCACTGATTCAACGATTCTTTTCGGAAAGAGGCGGAACACTGTATCCGCTTCCAACGAAAGCTTGCTCACCACATTCCTTTCGGATCTTACGCCAGTCGGTCAATGTGTAATATTTGAAGCCGAACTGTTCAGCAGTCGCTTTCACACCAATCTCATCGGATAACTGAATGGCTTTCAACTCGAATTCTTTGTCGTATTTCATACGCCCCACCTTTCTGATGATATAATATCACTTATTAGTGGATTTAACGACTGCGTTTAAATGATACTACTTCAGCTAATATAATGATAAAAGGGGAGAAACATGGCGTATATTGAGATGAGACACTGCTTCAAGCGGTATGCTTCTGGAGAAAGCGAAATAGTAGCAAATAATGATGTAAGCTTTGAGATTGAAAATGGTGAACTAGTGATTATTCTTGGGGCTTCGGGTTCAGGAAAATCCACAATTCTCAATATCTTAGGTGGAATGGATGCCGTTAGCGAGGGTAAGGTAATTGTTGATGGAATTGATATCGTCAAACTCAGTGATAGAGAACGCACCATATATAGAAGAAACGACATAGGATTCGCATTTCAGTTCTATAACCTAATATCGAACCTTACTGCAAGGGAGAATGTAGAGTTAGCGTTGGAAATCGTCAGAGATGCAAAGGATGCTGATGATACCCTTAGGTCGGTGGACCTAGGGGATAGAATGGACAATTTTACAGTACAGCTTTCAGACGGAGAACAGCAGAGAGTTTCCATAGCAAGGGCTGTTGCTAAAAATCCAAAGCTCTTACTCTGCGATGAACCTACTGGAGCACTTGATTATAAGACTGGAAAACATGTGCTTCATATCTTGCAAGAAATATCGCGGAAAAATGGTGTAACAGTTGTAATTGTGACGCATAATTCAGCAATTGTTCCGATTGCAGATTGCGTGATTTATTTGCACGATGCCAAGGTTAGGTCGGTTGAAGTTAATGAGAACCCGTCAGATATAGAGATTATAGAATATTAGGTGTGGTAGGGATTATATGAAGAAAACTATGGGGAAAGTGACACGGAGACTAATAAAAAAATCGCTAGGACGTTTCTTGTCTATCATGTTGCTAACTATGCTTGGGTCGATGACTTTAATAGGTGATATCATCGAGTTTTCTGAAAAAACCGAGAGCTCAGAGCAACTAAAACGGCATACTCACAAGGTTACGGGATTTATAAATTCATCTGAAATTATCGCTGATAATACGCTGGGACCAGCTAATACGGGCTCTGGTGCGCTTTCAGGATATGCAGTTGTAGCAAAGTCTGCTTTTAAGCAGAATGTTCCAGTGATCGCTAGGATAAGATTTAAGGATCTAATATAAGCAAAAACCATATTGATGGAAAAGCTGCTTATCTTTCGAAGATATCAGTACCTGAACCTGAATATCATGTCTATACATTCAGAACAATGCCGGGTAGCGACGGTGTAAAAATGCTAAGAAATATGTTGTTTGGTATAGGAAAGGTGGGAAATGTATTCCCCGTCGTTCTATACTTAGTAACAGTACTCGTAACTGTGGCTAATATGACACGATTTGTTTATGAAGAACGCACCAATGCTGGGGTTATGAAAGCGCTCGGGTATACTAAGCAGGATGTGACTAAGCAGTTTGTTATTTTTGGTCTCTGTTCAGATGGAATTGGGTCATTACTTGGAGTACTACTTGGGACGTATGGGATACCATATATCTTATGTTCATCTCTGATGGCGAATATGACTATGCCTATTCCGGAACTTAAATTTAATTGGACTATTGTAGTTATTGCAGTTTTACTTTCATTATCGTGCACGGTTATGCCAGTGCTTGCCATTGTACATCGAGAGTTTAAGACGAATGCAGCACAGCTGCTACTGCCTAAGCCGCCAAGCAATAGTTCAAGGATTTTGCTAGAGCGTGTAAAATTCATATGGAAGAGGATGAGTTTCATTCAGAAATTTACTGCAAGAAATATATTTAGATATAAGCAGCGTATGTTAATGACAATATTCGGAGTCATTGGATCAGTTGCGCTACTCTGTGCTGGACTTGGAATCTTATCTTCGGTCAATGATATAGAGGGAAGGCAGTTTGGAGATCTTATAAAATATGATGTAGTTGTTACAAAGTCTGAAGAGATTACAAATTATGAGCAAATTAAACTTGACAAGATTCTAAAATCATCAGGTGTTACAAGATATGAAGATGTGTATGTTAAGCAGTTATTACAACAGATAAAAGGAGTGGATGATGAGCAAGATATTACCATCATGGCGACATCTAAGAAAAGCTTTGCCCCTCTCATTGATATAAAGACAAAAGCCCTACATAATTCCATTACTTTACCAAAGAATGGAGTTGTAATTACAGAAAAGCTAGCAAAGCTACTAGGGGTATCGAAGGGAGACACATTTATTCTTAATAAAGGAGGCAAGACATATACCGTTAGAGTTAGTGAAATTGCCGAGATGTATGCAGGACATTATATATTTTTTAGTGACGATTACTATTCACAGGTATGGGGTGAGACTCCTGCTGCTAACAGTTATTTGGTCAAGGTCAATGAGAAGAGTGATATTGCTAATGTGGCATCAAAATTCATGAATCTAGAAAGTGTTAAAGGAGTAGCTTATAATCTCAATATAATCGAGCAGATTCGTGGTGTATCAAAATCTTTGCTGACGGTAATGTTTGTTTTGACGATTATGTCGACTCTGCTAGCCATAGTGATTCTCTATAATCTAACTAACATAAATATGGCATAACGAGTCCGCGAGATATCTACCGTTATGGTCCTCGGATTTCTCAATAAAGAAGCCACCATGTACCTATACCGTGAAACTATAGTGCTATCAATTGTCGGAATTGGACTAGGGCTTATATCGGGCAAGATGCTGCATGATTTTATAATCGCGTATGTTGCTCCATCACACGTTATGTTTACGCCCAATATAGAGTTATGGGGGTATATAGTTCCGAGCGGAGCAGTTATAGGAATACTCTGTGTGTTGTGCGTTTATGTAAATCGCATGATTAGAAAACTCAATATGCTGGACGCATTAAAGTCGGTTGATTAGAAACCAGCTTTATATGGATAATACTATTGACGTCACTAGAATAACCAGTATAATCATTTTAATAGCGTGTTATTTAATTGCGCGAAACCTTTTGTTTCTATCGACATGTAATGATGATTAGGTAGGTATATATGAAAGCAGTAGAGGCATTATTTCCGGTCTTTTTTATGCTCTTTTTAGGGCTACTGGCGAGAAAAAGGCAGTGGATTACATTTGCACAGAACGAAGGTGCAAAGAAATTAGTATTTACAATCTTATTTCCGTTACTAGTATACAAAGTGCTTGTAACATCCGAGCTCAAGAGTACATTTCTCATCCAGATTATATATATGGATATAATCTGGCTAATCGTGCTGTTTATAGGGTTTAAGCTGACGCCGTTCACCGGCAAAAAGTTTGCACATATCTCGCCTTATCTACTAGTAACTTGTGAAGGTGGGAACGTAGCTCTTCCGCTATACATATCTATAGTCGGAGCGGTACATGCGGTTAATATAGTCACATTTGACGTTGCTGGCATCTTGATTAACTTTGGAGTGCTACCGATTCTTGTGACTAAGAAAGTCGTTGGCCAGGTCGAGTGGAAGGAGCTGTTAAAGAAGATTTTTACAAGCTCGTTCATGGTCTCGGTCATTGGGGGTGTGTTCATGAACCTTACGGGGCTTCATAAAATGATTATGAGCATGGGACTCGAGTCTACATTCAATTCAACGATGGAGCTCGTTATAACACCGATAACAGGCATTATCCTATTTACACTGGGGTACGAGCTGAAATTTGAGAAAGAGATGCTTTCTTCGCTTTTAAGGCTTGCGATAGTGAGACTCGTGCTCTGCTCGATAATAATTGCACTATTTTACGTGGTGTTCCCAGCACTCGTATCCGAGAAGGTTTTTGAGATTGCTGTTCTGCTTTACTTCATGTGCCCAACTGGATTCCCAGTTCCACTTCAGGTACAGGCGCTCGTTACGTGTGAGGATGACGAGAGCTATATGTCAGCATTTATCTCACTATTTCTTGTAGTTGCACTAATCGCATACACGTTAATTACAATCTTTGTGGCATAACGGATAGTTGTAATGTAAATTTTTGATGATATTAAGGAAATTATGGAGGGGATTATGAGTGAGATTAAGAGCCCATGGCCAGGACCAAAGGGATTGATACCTGTTACAAGTGGTAAGGCAGATGATGCGAACGTATATAACAGGGCGTATCTGGACAGCATTCACGTGGAGATGAGGGTGATCGATGCAGTTCTTCCGGACCTAGGCTGTGAAATATTTGGAGAGAAGTTCTCTTCGCCGATTATGATGCCTGCTTTTTCGCATCTCAACAAAGTTGGTAAGGAGGGCAAGAAACCGATGGTTCAGTATGCAGAGGCAGCTTTGGAGCTAAATGCTTTAAACTGGGTCGGCATGGAACCGAATGATGAATATGCAGAAATTGCTGCCGTCGGTGCGAAGACGGTGAGGATAATAAAGCCTTTCATGGATCATGATAAGATTCTAGATGAGATAAAGTTTGCTGAAGAACACGGGGCAATCGCTGTAGGTATTGATATAGACCACGTGCCTGGAACTGATGGCAAATACGACGTTGTAGACGGATTTCCTCTCGTGCCCGTTATGCAGGAAGATCTCGAGAAGTATGTAGCGGCAACTGAACTTCCATTTGTTGCAAAAGGCGTTCTATCTGTTCAAGATGCGGTTAAGGCTAAGGATGCAGGCTGTAAAGCGATAGTCGTATCGCATCACCACGGAAGAGTACCGTTTGGAATCGCTCCAGCTCAGATACTCCCAAGAATCAAAGAGGCTCTAGAGGGAAGCGGCGTAGTGATATTTGCTGATTGCTCAATCGACACTGGATATGATGCGTATAAGCTTCTCGCACTGGGTGCAGATGCGGTTGCTGTAGGACGCGGAATACTTGGACCACTACTCAAGGAAGGAAGAGAGGGCGTAACCAAGAAGGTTATAGAGATGAACCAGCAACTGTCTGAGCTAATGATGTACACAGGTATTAAGGATGTCTGCTCTTTTGATAAATCGATACTGTATATATAGCTGATAAATTTATCACAAAAATATATGATAAAGTCTTGACAAAGTTATGGAATAGGATAGAATGGAGATAACAAAACAAGAAATGATTATATAAATAAAAAATCTTGATTAAGGAGGAATATGATATGGTAAGTGCAACAGTTGGATTTATAATTTCGGGAGGTTGCATGGTCCTATCTTACGGTTTAATCAAGATGGCATATAATAGAAGCAAGTATGGTAGAGCGTTCAATTAGGGAACAGACCATAGGTAACATTTTCTCTATATTCCTAAAATGCGGAGGGCGAGCTAAGAGTGCTCGTCCTTTGCATTTCTATATAAATTTAAAAAAGTCATAAAAACCTCTTTACAAAGTTAGAGACCTCTAATATAATAAGCATTAGTTAGAGATAACTAACAAAACAGTATATAATTACCAGGAGGTGTTTACATGTACGTTGTATATTGGAGTGCTACAGGCAACACTGAAGCAATGGCTAATGCCGTTGGCGAAGGTATCGGTGCAGATGCTAAGGTTATGTCTGTATCTGAGGTGAGCGTTGCAGATGTAAAGGGTGAGGACAAGCTTGCTCTAGGATGCCCTGCTATGGGAGCAGAGGTGCTTGAAGAGGAAGAGTTTGAACCATTCATCGCAGAGCTAGAAGGTTGCTGTTCAGGCAAGAAGGTTGTTCTATTCGGATCGTACGATTGGGGCGATGGCGAGTGGATGCGCTCTTGGAAGGATCGTATGGAAGAAGCTGGTGCAGTAGTTGTAGAAGAGCCAGTTATCTGCAACAACGAGCCTGATGATGCAGGTCTAGCACAGTGCAAGGCTCTCGGTGAAGCATTAGCAAACGCTTAATCATACCTAAAGCGTGAGCTTGTGACCAGAGATGGCACATTCGAATAATCGTACAGATAATATAAACATAATTATGCTTAATAACCATAAGCAAATATATCCAAACCATAATAATCATACTTTCAACCTACATATTTAAGTCATTTTGTTAATCGCCAAAAGCCGGGGGCATGAGCCTCCGGCTTTTGGTTTGTATATTCAAAACTCTTGCTATAATGATTTTTTACCTTCGGATATTTTATGTGCAAAAACTATGATCGCTATACTGATCAACATCACTACAACTGACATAATCGTCCCTTCTAGTCCAAAACCAGTATTGTATGTGAAGCTGTTTGTATCATGCTTAGTGTCGAGAACGAATATTGAATATGATGATACTTCGCCACTATTTGGAAGACCTAGCAGTATATTCTGATTGAAGTTCCAGGTCGTGTGGCAAGCCATCGCCATCCATATGCTATCAAAGTAATGAACCATGAGTGCGAACAATAAACCTGTGAGGAATATGTCGAGAAGTGGCAAAAATGAAACATGGTTATTTCCAAGGTGAAGCGCCATAAAAAATAAAGAAGTCACCAATACCGCCACCCAAGGATTCGAATATCTGTGCAATACCCTCTGATACATGAATCCACGGCATATAAGTTCCTCTGCAGAGGACTGAACGAATACAGCGATAAACATGAGGAGTATCGGGAACAACTCGAACTTCACAAAGCTTAGCTTAACATCACCGTGAAGGTATGCGGTGAGTGCGCAGGCGCCGTTCATGACAAACCCAGCTGCGAAACCAATAAGGAGGTTCTTGATATTGTTTCCGTTCTTTCGATACTTTAACGCCTCTAGTATATAGCGATTGTCTTTGATGCTTAAAATGGCGATTAGGAAGACAAACCATATTCCCCAAAACGTTATATAAAGATTGAAAGTATTCGTATACGCATCGCTGAACAGCGTGTAGTTAATGGAAATTAATGATATTAATTCACCACCTATTGTGAGCAGGAAAGTTAGCGCCCAGATCCAGATTATGTTGTCTCTGAATCCGTATTGTTTCGTCATGTTTTCTGTCATTAGATATATATCCTTTCTCCCCCATGTCTACTTATATTTAGCTCGCTCGAACATAACTACAATTAAACGAAAGATAAGAGATTATACCACATATGATATGAGAGAAGGGGAATTTTGCACTTCAAAACGTGCATTTGCGTGAAGAATAATTCATAAAATAGTTTTGCACAATTAGTCTAATACATGTATAATTAATTCGAAAGTAAATGCAGCTGGTTACTGCATGATTGATTAACGAAATTTTTTAAGGAGGGTAATTATTATGGCTAAGAATAAGTACGCAGGTACACAGACAGAGAAGAATCTAGAAGCAGCTTTTGCTGGTGAATCACAGGCAACTAATAAGTATACATATTTTGCATCAAGAGCTAAGAAGGATGGTTTTGAGCAGATTGCAGATATCTTTCTTAAGACAGCAGCTAACGAGAGAGAGCATGCTAAGCTTTGGTACAAGGAACTCAACGATGGAGTTGGCGATACAGCATACAACCTAGAGGATGCTGCTAATGGTGAGAACTATGAGTGGACAGACATGTACGAGGGTTTTGCTAAGACTGCTGAGGAAGAGGGATTCCCAGAGCTAGCAGCAAGATTCCGTCTCGTTGGCGAGGTTGAGAAGCACCACGAAGAGAGATACCGTGCACTTCTTAAGAACGTAGAGATGAAGGAAGTATTTGAGAAGAGTGATGTTAAGGTATGGGAGTGCCGTAACTGCGGACACATCTGTGTTGGAACTAAGGCTCCAGAGGTTTGCCCAGTTTGCAATCACCCACAGTCATTCTTTGAGGTTCACGCAGAAAACTACTAAGGAGATAGTCCATACGGCTTATCTGGGCTTCGGTTCGCCGAAGCCCTTTTTATATAGGATATATACATGATTGAAGTAAGAGAGCTTAGAAAAGAATACAAGACTGGTGACTTCGTACAGAGAGCGTTAGATGGTGTATCGGTCACATTCAGGGACAATGAGTTCGTAGCAGTTCTAGGACCATCTGGTTCTGGGAAGACGACGCTGCTCAATATCCTCGGCGGTCTCGATACTGCAGATTCAGGCGAAATTATTATAAACGGTACGTCGACTAGGGAGTATAAGTCCGCTGATTGGGATACATACAGGAACCATAGAATTGGATTTGTATTCCAGAGTTACAATCTCATACCGCATCAGACGGTGAGAGCCAATGTTGAGCTCGCCATGACATTAACTGACGTAGATGCCGAAGAGAGGCGTACAAGGGCTATAGAGGCGCTTGAGAAGGTTGGGCTTAGAGGTCATGAGAACAAGAAGCCGAGCCAGCTTTCTGGTGGGCAGATGCAGCGAGTGGCGATTGCAAGAGCGCTTGTAAATAATCCCGAGATTGTACTAGCGGATGAACCGACAGGCGCGCTAGATACTGAAACAGGTGTCCAGGTTATGAACCTGTTACAGGAGATTGCCAAGGATAGACTCGTAATCATGGTTACACATAACCCTGCACTTGCTGAGCAATATGCAAATAGGATTATCACGCTTAAAGATGGTTCGATTCTCGAAGATAAGAAGCCAGTTACAGCAGAGGAACTAAAGAGTAGCGCAAGAACGAAAATAGGCGAATCGGATGCCGGAACTAAGACTTCGATGAGCTTTCGAACAGCTCTTTCACTTTCATTCTCCAACCTGATGAGCAAGAAGGGACGTACGGCTCTAACAGCTTTTGCAGGATCGATTGGAATTATTGGAATTGCGGCGATTTTAGCACTCTCAAACGGGGTAAATGGGTACATCGCTAAAGTCGAGGAAGATACACTATCATCGTATCCGCTCACTATTTCTAAGAATGCAGCGGATATCTCGAGCCTGTTTGCAGGAATGTCTGGAAATCCCAAGGATGATAAAAAGAAAGAAGCGGATTCAAACTCTGATGGAGACTCTGCAGTTCAAGAGGATTCTGGCAATACAAACAGTGCAGCCAAAGCCGAGAATACGGAAATCAAGCAGAGGAACGTGCTCGGAAACGTCTTTGGCAGCACGAGAAAAAATGACCTAGTTGCCTTCAAGAAGTATCTTGACTCAAAGGGCAACAAGGTCCGCCGAAACGCCTCGGTGATAA
>ERZ772926.1695-NODE-1695-length-10224-cov-4.915134_pt1 | contig 10224 bp, 13 predicted proteins | sample MGYA00511136_ERZ772926 | MGnify/ENA primary metagenome ERZ772926 (study PRJEB29015, sample SAMEA2737917) | human oral metagenome | biome: human oral; feature: human-associated habitat; material: dental | place: China | collected 2153 ... | reverse complement strand
TCAATGGTTGATCGGTCAAAACCGACAATATTTATTTTGCTGACGCCCATTTCTGCAGCCAGCTGGAGCTCCTCTACCTCTCGCCCAGCAAATTCTTCCACATTTAAATGCGTGTGTGTATCAAAAATCTTCATGCTTTACTTCCTTGTATTTCCTGCCTTTCATTATACCAAAAATGACCTAAAAATGCAGAAGCCATTCTATCCAAACCATAAAAACGAGGAAATTGTTATTCGTCAACTATCCGTATCCAAATCTCCCATCGGAATAATGAGCCAGAAAGACAATAACAGCATTAATACAAGTGGAGGGAGAATGTAGGAAATCCCCATACTACTAGCAAGGGCTATCAAGAGCATGGATAAAATACCTGGAACAGCCATGCTAAATAGGTTAATAGCTGACTGGATGGCTCCCATGGACTCTTCTGGTATCAGGCTGAAGACAGATTTCTGCAATCTAGGACTCAGCAGACCTACCGCAACGGCGCAAGCAAAGGTCGCTATCAAGACAAGTAAAAAATCCTGCAAGAAAAAACCGCAAAGAATAAAGCCTTCAAACAATTGGCTAGCATACATAGCAAGCTTGGTCGACAGTTTTCTCAGTAAACTGCCACTCAAAATGTTCCCCAAAATCAATCCCGCAGAACTGAAAACAATCAGTAAGGCAAGAGACTGACCGACCTGTAGATTTCCAAAAGGTTTTTTGAGCAATAGCAGAGTCGCTACTGGCGTCAGGATATTTAGAATAACTTGGCCTAAAGATGAAATCAAGAGCAGTCTCACAACATCTTTCAATCCCAGCAAGACTTTCAGAGAAGCCAACAGGTGCTTCCAATAATTTGCTTTAGTTAACTCCTTATCATTGCTGAGGGTCGGCTCTAAGTCATGCAGATTCTTACTAATCTGTCTAAAGCCCAAGTAGGCCAGCACAAAAGTCAAGGTATTTAGGCCAGCCAAAGCTCCGATGCTCATCCAAGTAATAAGAAAACCGCCAGCTAGATTGCCCAAGATATGAACCAGACTCATACTAGCCTGCCGAAAGCCCATAGCAGATGTCATATCCTGCTCAATCACCTTGATATAGACAGGTGTCAGCATGGCACCTGAAAAATAACTCAAACTATCCGACAGAAAATTTATTAAGCAAATCACAAGCAGAATCAAGAAAGAGAAGTCTCGTCCAAACAGCAAAAGCGTCACCAAACTGTATAGTACGATCTTGCTGAACTGTATAAACAGGTATTTCTGGGTGCGGTTCTTTTGAAAATCTGCCACAACTCCAGTAAAAACTTGAATGAACTGAGGCAAAGTTTCAGAAGCCGAAATGATGAAAATCGCAAGCGGAGCAAAGGAATAGGCAGAAACATAGTTCATCAAAGCTAAATAAAATACAATATCGCCAAAACCTGAAATCCATTGATTGATGAGCAACTGACGGAAATTTCTATTTTTTAGAAAGATGTTCATAAAGTGACTCCTTTATTTTTATTAGACCTTTGTTTAACAGAATAATAGCATTTCATTAAAGGTTTGTCAATTTGTAGTTAAATGATTGTTTTACAAAAAATAAAAACCTAGAATAAATCTAGGCTTTCTTCAGCTATTTTAAATCCTGATTGAACTTGTCTATAATTTTTTGAATCAATTTTTTATTGACTGTGTATTTCACAGAATCGTCATCCATCACAAGCTCCAGCAAGCCAGAGTTTAGCAACTTCTGCGTATGGAAAGAGATAGAAGCTCTTGTGAGTCCTAGCTTTTTCGCAATATCCTTATTCTTGGCATGTGGCTGAATCAGCTCAATCAAGACTTTATAACGAGTTTCATCTCCAAGAGTTTTTAAGGTCAGAGCGAGCGTTTCATCATCAAGCTCCGATCCTGTCTGGGACACCTGGGAACTTCTCGTCGAAACGACCAAGAAATAAGAGCTAAAATCAGGAATTTTTTCAAAAAAGAAGTCTATAAATATGGGAGACAAGACAAAGACGTGTGTGTCATTTGCAAGCAACTTAGCTTTCAGCGCTTCATCATCAAACATATCAGCTAGGCTAAAGTCTTTTTCAAAAACCAAGACTTCCTGCTCAAACTGATCATAAATCGGCTGATAAAGTTTGAAGACTTCTTCCAGTAAGGAAACTAGCTGATCCCGCAGCTGCTCTGGATGCTGAATGGCTTGATACCAGTACCATTTATTCTCTGGAGACTTGTCACTAGCCTCTAGAAAAGCCAACAAATCTTCCTGACTTCTATTGGCAACTTTCCCAGCAGAAAGCTTGAGTTCTAGGCAATAAAGAATTTGATCTGTGTCTAAAGCTCTCAAACACTCCAATAATTCCTCTAAATTGCTTGGATCTTCTCCTTTTTCCAGTAAGTAGAGATAAAGTAGCGGTGCCAGCCCTACCGTAGCTTCTTCAAATAAACCGACCGCAACCAGCTCGCTTTTCAGAGGAAGTAAAGCCTGATAAAGCTGATCATAATAAGGCTGTACATCAAGCAGTAGCTTCTTCTGCTCCTGCCGCAAATCCTTCCACATATACTTATCTTCCCTTGAAACGATAGCTGACACCATGAGAAATTCATATATTTTACTACGGTAATGAAGATTTTTTAGACCCATGGACTCTTTCCTTTCTTGTATTATTCTCTCGACCTCCGACCAGCAAAGCCAGACTATTCCTGCCTTTCATTATACCAAAAAAGTCAGTTAAAGGGGCAAGAGCTTTACTTTCTCTCCATCTACTCCAGCGGGTATTTATCATTCTTTCAGTGCTTGACAGGAACCGAATTTGTCGTTTTTTGATATTTTTTTATTAAATTTCGATAGATTGTTATTGATTATCGATATGTTTTGTGATATAGTAAGTAAAAATAGAAATATTATTCGGAGGAATCCATGTCAAAGACAAGACAAAAAACAGCTGAAGATATGAGCATTGTGCTTACAAAAATCAGCCTCAGCCTTTTATTTATTGCTTCCATTGTCCTGATAGCTGTTGGACCTTGGGTTGTCAAGCTAGTCATCGAATTTCCCTCTCCTTTCTTTCAAGGGGAACCTCGCTTTTGGATCTTACTTCTGCTCGGCTATGTTCTGGGCTGTCTGGCTCTGGCCTGCATTGTGCATCTCTATTGGCTCCTTAGCCGCATTGGGAAGAATCAGGTCTTCATTAAACAAAATGTTCAATATATGCGCTATCTGGGCTGGGAAGTCGGGATTGTCGCCCTCATTTCTTTCTTTATGGGCTTGACAGTCTATATGCCCATGCTCCTCGTAGCCGTTTCTTGCTGCATTTTAACCTTGATTATTCGGGTGATCCGCAACGCTTTTGGCAAGGCAATTGAGCTGCAAGAAGAAGTAGACTACACCATCTAGGAGGGACTATGATTCAGATAAATTTAGACCTTGTCATGGCGCAAAAGCGCATCAGTGCTGGCCGTTTGGCAGAGTTAATTGACCTAACACCAGCCAATCTATCCATTTTAAAAAACAATCGAGCCAAGGCTGTCCGTTTTTCAACACTCAACGCTCTCTGCCGTGAATTAGACTGTCAGCCTGGCGATATTTTAGAGTATGTCCCTGATGATGAGGAGGAGAAATAATTATGGAATATCCAGTGCAAGAACAGATGAATACCCAGCCTTATTTGCCTACAGATGAGGAACGACAGACCATCTTCACAGGCTTAGAGGACAAACAACTACGATTCTTTAAAATCAGCTATCCGCTTCTTTATCTTTTAACCTACTTTTATTCTGCTGTCTTCATTAATGATCAAACCCTAGCCTTTTTTCCTGTCACCATTGGCTTCGTACTATTGAGTGAAGCTCTTATCAAAAAATTAGACTATCCATCCTTGCAGATAAAAAATCTTGACAGCGGGTTAGAGGCTCGAATCTTTCTTATTATGACGCTAGCTCAGGCCCTAGCTTTAAGTATCTGGGGACTTCATCGCCAGCTAGAATTTTTTCAATTTCTAGCCATCCATATCTCATTCGCCTTTTATATCCTATCCCGCACAGGTTGGTTAAGTCAGGGGCGTTTGGGTATCCTGGTCTGGTTTGACACCATTCAAGCTTTCTGCATCCTACCCTTTAAAAATTTCATTGCTGCTATTTTAGTCTTTATACAAGGCAATCAGTCTGACACTTCCGACAGTTCTGATGGTCTGTTTTCAAAGAGACTCCAGCAGCTTGCTATTATAGCCAGCAGTTTCTTTGTCGCAGGAATCTTGGTCTACTTTGTCTGGTCCCAGCTGCGTCAGGTTTCAGATAGCTTTGCCTCTTTCTTCAGCAATACCGCTGATTTTATCGAGAATCTACTTGACTCACTCTTTTCAAGTATTGATAGCAGCGTGATTCTCTTCCAAGCCTGCCTAGCTGTCCCCATCAGTCTTTACTTGTATGGCCTCATAGCTGGCAGTCTGTTAGGTAAAAAAGACACTAAATTGACCTACAAAAAATTGCAAGCGAGCATTCGCCCTTTGCGAGTCGCTCCTGCTTTCACAGCCTACATTATCATCGGTAGCCTCTGCCTGACCTATGCACTCTTCTTCCTGACCGGTCTGAGTGAGCTTGGTCAGTTGCTGAGCGGTGGAACAGTAGCTCAAGCTATTTCTCCGCAGAATGCTTCGACTGTCGCCGTAGTTGGGTTCTGGCAGTTGGTTCGGGTATCCATTCTCAATTTTGCAGTTCTAGGCGTCTTCTATCTGATTGCCAAAATACCGCTCTGGGATCAGAAAGGAACGCGACTAGCAGCTACTATTCTCTTTATCTTTGCAGGCTTACTGGCCTTGCTAGCCGGCTGGAAATTATTTGGCATCTACATCTACCTCTACGGACCAACACCGCTGCGTCTGATTTCAGCTTGGTTCATCCTAGTGCTCTTAGTCTGGTGCCTACTGACTCTGATTCGTTTCTATAAACCTATCCAAGCTATTCGTATCGGTATCTTTTACGCCCTGATTAGCTTTACCTTGCTCTGCTATCTTTACCCAATGCTTTTACCAGTGGGAAAATAAGCAACTGTTCATAACTACAGACAAAAAACCAGAAAGAATATGATTTCCTTTCTGGTTTTATTTTGGTTGGAACGCTATACTCAAACGTCACCAAACACTTCATTCCTCAGCATCAATGTCTCTCTGCCCATCTGTGTCTTGCAGACTGAATTTCCTAAGAGACATAGAAAAACCAGCGGTCTCGAGTCTCCGCTGGTTTCTTGATAAATCGTTTGGATTATGCAGCCAAAACTTTGCGTCCTTTACGACGGCGAGCTGCCAATACGCGACGACCGTTTTTAGTTGACATACGGTTGCGGAAACCATGTTTACGCGCACGACGGATTTTACTTGGTTGATAAGTACGTTTCACGATGAATACCTCCTCTTAGATTCTTGTATTCGTTTAGCCGGCTAGTTGTGATCAGTTACTAAACATACTTTACTATTCTATCTGATTCTATTCCGTTTGTCAATAGCATTAGGATAAATGTTTGTTTTGAAAACGCAATCATTCAAATCGAGTCACTTCATAGAAGGGAACCAAGCTAAGTATAGCCTGCTGGAGCTCGGACAAAACCTGCTGCTTGGTTGGAGCCTGAGACAGATTGACATCCCTCTTTAACCAAAACTTTACGAACCGAGCTGGCGATTTTTCTCTGTTCCTTCGAAATGCTGACTCACACCCTCTATCTGGGCAAAATAATAGGTCGGCATCTTGATTAAAACAGTCAAAACTCGGTTTTGCTTGGCTAGACTCTGATCATTCTTTTGACACTTGATAAAACTGACCTCCAAGGAAACGCCGAAATCTGCAGACTTCCCATACAGCCCCAGAACAAACATAGGCTCGGCCACGTCACCATGATCCTTCAGATAGTTACAAAAATGCGGCCGTAAAATCTGAGCCTGATTCACCAATTACTGGTCCTCTCCAGACTGAGCTTGGGATAGATAGCCTGAAATTCTCGAACCAAATCCGAAACTCCTGACAAGTCGCCTCCCCCTTGGCTTTCAAATCTAACATCATCTCTCGCAGGCCTCCTACCTGGTCTGACAAAATATACTTTCTGCCTTGCTCAGCCAGCAAAACTTCAATAGCTGGAAAAAGTGACATATCATCCCCTTCTGGGTATTCTTCTCTTTATGAATTTGATGAATAGGAAGAAATGTCCTTCCAAGGCAGCGAAGTCAGATCTAAGGGAGTTTTTGAACCTAAGCTAAAAATAGAGTTTGCACTACGTTCATCATCAGGTTTTACCCCAGCCACCTGAAATTCTCCCTCTTTTTCTATATCAAAGCCTGTATTATCACTCCTCAATTTATAAAGATAACCGTTAGCCTCAGAGTGCAATGAATGCCAGCATGCATAGAATACTGTCCCATCTGTATATATCGTAGCACTTTCCCTGCTTCCACCTGCCGAAGCAACCCTCGATTGTGCCAAATAAGTCGAAACTCCTTGATTCAAGTAATAAATAGCTGCTAAATAATAATCACCATTCGTAGACAGATGCCCTGTCAGCAATTCCGCTGTCCCATTACCATCAATATCATAAAATGTATACACCTGAGCATGCCCCTCAGACTGATCAGCCTTTAATTTGTCAAGGGTCGAAGCATATAAGAGTTCGTTTTGCTTAAACATATCAGTCATGCCTGAACGGGACTCTCTTGATGATTCTGCAGATGCTTCAGAAGGCTTAGATGATATTTCCTTGCTTTCTGAAGTCTTTTCATCCTTCCCTGATGTCCTTATCTTTTCTGTAGTTGATGAAGAAAAATCCGACTGATTTTTCATATTTTCTTGGCCACAGCCAACGAGCATAAGGAAAGTAAGCACCACAAGAATAGCTTGTTTTTTCATAAATCATTCTCCTGTCCTTTACAGACATAGTACAAAACCAGCCTTTCAGCTGGTTAAGATTTATTCTGAATCAATATCCACCACAACATAGCGGTTAGGCTCGTCACCTTCTGAATAGCTGGTCACACCATCAATTCTGGAAATAATTCGGTGGATAATTTTGCGCTCATTATTGGACATAGGATCTGTATGCTGACTGCGACGGTCTTCCAGAGCCCGCTGAGCCAATTTTTGCGCATAGCTTTGCAGCACTTCCGCCCGATGTTCCACATAGTCATTCACATTGATAGAGATGTAAAAACTCTTGGAATATTGATTGTAAAGATAGTTTTGAGCCAAAAGCTGGAGGGCTTTCAAGACTTTCCCATGATAACCAATCACGCGCCCTGGTTCATTGGTATCAATCTGCATATTGATTGTCCGGCGATTGTAGTTACTAGAAAGGGTCGCCTCAACATCCATCTCATCGACAATCCTTTGAACATATTCTGTCACATTGGCTACGACTTCTTCAATATCATAATTTTCCTCAACCTGGATTCCCAAATCAAAGAAAGATGATTCTGCCAGCGCATCTGAGACAGGTGTCTCCTGACGAGGGACTGCTTTTTCAAACGAAACAACCTTATCTGTTTCTTTTTGACCAGCTGTCTCATTGATGGCTTGGCTGGTTTTTAAAAGATCAATCGTACCTGTTTCTTCTAAAATGGTGTTAGCCTGTTTATCATTTTTCAGGATTTGAGCTTTGACTTCATCTGAAACCAGCTCGCCCTCTTCTTCAACTTTTTTGATGGCCGCAACCACACGTCCCAAGTCAACCGTTGCTTCACTAACACTCTGTACTGGCTCATTTTGAGCATTGATTTCCTCAGGAACGCCTTTTACTGCCTTTTGGTTGGCCTTGACCACTGTCGTTTCCGCAATCGGCTCCACATCTACCTGTGCTGGCTTTTTGCCAAATAAACCGAGAAAACCTTTTTTTTCACGCGAAACAACTGTAATATGTGCTCTCATTCGGGGAATGTCCAGCGTTTTTAGTCCATTTTGAATTGCTTCTTCAACACTTTCTCCTGTAAATATAACCATCTGCAAGAGTCCTCCTTCTTACTTTTTCTTTTTCTGTGCTTTTTTCAGAGCACGTCTCTTCTTCATTTCCATCTGGCGTTCTGCCTTTTCCTTCGCTTTGCGTTCAGCAATAATCTTAAACGGATTGCTTAAAAGCAAGGTCTGAGCAACCTGATAAGCATTGGACACCGTCCAATAAAGGGCGACCCCGCTGGCTGCATAAATCGCAAAGAAGAAAATCAACACCGGCATGGCATACATCATAGCTGTCATCCCGCCATTTTTTTCTGGCAATGCCTTATTGGACAGCCAAGTACTGAAGAAAGTAAAGAGAGCAGCTAAGATCGGCAGGATAAATGTCGGATCCGTCGCTCCCAGATTGAGCCACAGGAAATGTCCCGTTTTCAAAAATTCAACCCGTGTAAGAGCCTGGAAAAGCGCCAACAGCACTGGCATTTGGATAAATAGCGGAAGAAAAGAAGCATAGGGATTCACACCCATTTCTTTATAAAGCTTGTTCGTCTCCTCCGCTAAGGCTGCCCTACTTTCCATATCCTTGCTTGGATATTTCTCCTGAAGCTTCTTGATATGAGGCTGAACTTCCTGCATCTTCCTTGAAGACGTCGTCTGAAACTGGAAGACTGGCAGCAAGACTGTCCGAATAATCAAAGTGAAGAGAATAATACCGATTCCTGTGCTTCCATTAAAAGACAAGAAACGAATTGTTTCTGCAAAGAAATAAACTAATTTTTCCCAAAAATCGCTTGAATTGGCTGTTACTTCACTGGTCCCGCAGGCCGTGAGAATGAGCAACGAGGCCACTAAAAGAATTCCTATTTTACTGTTCTTTTTCACAAACAAATCCTTCCTGATAAATTTTTGCAATCTTCAAGACATGCAATAAATTTTGTTCTACTTGGTGGTAGTCCAGAGCTTCGACTCCCTTGCGGGCAATGACGACAAAATCAGCTTTAGCCAAGTCCCCCTGATACTTAATCAAAACATGCCGAATTTTTCTTTTGATGCTGTTGCGGACAACAGCATTCCCCAGCTTTTTACTGACGGAAATCCCCACTCGAAAGTGCTTCTGATCTTTTTCCAATTTATAAACGACAAACTTTCGATTGGCAAAATTCTGCCCGTCTTTAAAAATCGCATTGAAATCTTTTTTGCTCTTGACGCGATAGTTTTTTCTCAAAACTCAACTCCATCCACCAAAATTAACTCTATTATACCATATTTTCCCAAAAAGCCAATAAGAGCTAGGTGCGAGACGAGCCCTCTTTTTGAATAGTTTTACCGAATGAAAGAAGCTGTTCGGAAAGAAGAGATCGGCAGTACAGCTCCAAAAAAGAGTCCGGGACAAAAGTCCTAGCCTCTCAATTGTATTTGGATTATCGAGCAAGACGCAGTGGTTGAGTGGACTCTATTACGCTGATTACATCAGCTTTTATAGCCCTACTCAACTGTGCGGAGGTGGGACGACGAAATCGAATTCTAACGAATTACCGATTTCTGTCCCACTCTCATTTTACACGGTAAAAAACGTCTGGGTGCTCTGAGATGCCTTGGGCAATAATGAAGCGATCTCGACTGCTATCAGTCGGATCCTGCCCGCTAACAGTCTCTCCAGCTGGCAACTTTTTCCCTGCTGGAATAATAGACAGGGCAGCACCTGTAAGATTATGCCAACGAATATTTGTGCGATAAATTCCATTTTCATCCAGACCAGCGTAAACCAGCTCCAGCTTGGCAACATCTGATACAAGTCCCTTGGCATCAAATGTATAAGTGACGCCATTGGCATCTTTCCAAGTACCAGCCATGCTAGAAAAGTCCCCAGAAGCAATGGCCTGCATATCTAAATTAGAGGTTGTGGCAGGCTCTTTTTCCACCTTGCTTTCTGACTTGGCAGAAGACTCCTTAGTTGCTGGCTCCGAAGGCTCCTGACTGCTAGAGATAGAAGTGTCCGAACTAGTTGTTTCAGTAGACAGCTCTGTCGAACTTTTACTCGTCTCAGACTTTTTGGAAGAAGCTGAGCTGGTCGAGGTCGAGCTAACTTTGGAACTGCTAGAAGGCGAAGTCGGCTGGTCTTTCTTTTGACCGCAAGCCACTAACACAGACGATGCTACCAGAGTTCCAGCCAAGAGAATCATCCATTTTTTCATCTTTAGCACCTCGCAATATTTTCTTGTTCTTGTAACATTATTGTAACATAAATACAGCTTTTTAGAAAGCAAAAGGCTGGGACAAAAGTCCTAGCCTCTCAATTGTCTTTGGATTGTCGAGCAAGACG
>ERZ772926.1691-NODE-1691-length-10244-cov-12.529591_pt1 | contig 10244 bp, 9 predicted proteins | sample MGYA00511136_ERZ772926 | MGnify/ENA primary metagenome ERZ772926 (study PRJEB29015, sample SAMEA2737917) | human oral metagenome | biome: human oral; feature: human-associated habitat; material: dental | place: China | collected 2153 ... | reverse complement strand
TTTCGTTTTGTCGGAAACAACGTCAGACGTGGAAGCGACCGACGGTCTCCTTCAGCTCGTGGGCGAGCTGCGACAGTGTCTGGCTCGCTGCAGCGATTTCCTGCGTTGATGCGGCCTGCTCCTCAGAGACAGCAGAGACATTCTCGGCCTCCTTGCGCACATCGTTCGAAGCGCTCTTGATTTCCTGTACGGAGGAGACGGTCTGTGCGCTGCCCTGGCGCACGCGCTGCGCCAACGTCTCGATGCTCGTGACGCGCTCGGACAGTTCTTGTACGAGTTCGGCGATGCGGTCAAACTTCTTGCCCGCTTCATTGACTTGCGTTACGCCCTCGCCGACGCGCTCCTTTTGCTGCTGCATGATGGAGAAGGTGCGCTCGATCTGAGAGGAGTTTTCCGTGATGAGCGTCGTGATTTGCTGCGCTGCCGTTTCCGACTGCTCGGCGAGCTTTCGCACCTCTTCAGCGACGACGGCGAAACCCTTGCCCGATTCGCCGGCGCGTGCAGCTTCGATGGCAGCGTTTAGGGCGAGGAGGTTCGTCTGGCTGGCAATCTGGGTGATCATCTCGACAATCTCGGATATGCGCTTCGAGCCTTCATAGAGAGAGTTGACAGCATCGGCAACCTCTTTCGTGCTGCCGTTGATGGTCTCCATGCCCTCGACGGCGACATGAAGACCGCTCTGGCCTTCCGTCGTAGCCTTGTGCGTCTCGGCGGCGGAGGCGGCGACATCGTGAATAACATTGACGACCTTGCCCATTTCATCGGACATTGTGTTAACAGAGTCGATGGAGCGGTCGACGATGTCATTTTGCTGCTGTGCGCTCTGGGCGATGTGGGTTACAGCTTCCGCCGCGCTCTGCGAAGCGTTGGCGGATTGGCCAGCCGATGAGGTCAATTCTTCGGAGGATACGGCGAGCTGATCGGCAGCTTTGAGGGAGCGCTGCACGAGGTCGTGCAGGTTCTTGGACATCTTGGCGAAGCTCTGATGCAGTCGTCCGATCTCATCCTGACGATCGGTGTCGCTGAACTTGTGCGACAGATTGCCTTCTGCCACCTGTTCGGCGATCTTGCCGAGTTCCGTGATTGGTGTTGCAATCGAGCGCGTGATGTAGAGGATGATGGCGATGAGCATGGCGATCGAAAGGAGGATGACGACGGCGACGATCGCGCCCATCTTCATGATCGGAGCGAGGATTTCCGACTTCGGCACTTCGAGCACGAGCACCCAGCCCGTATCACCGACCGGAGCGGAAGCGAAGAGCATCGTCGTGCCGTCCTCGCTCCATGAGGCGATGGTCGGTTTGCCTTTGAAGAAGGCTTTGATCGCGTCAGCGTGTTCCTTCTGATCGAGAATCGTGTCGTCGATTGTCTTCGACTTGTGCGAGATGAAGTTGCCGTCCTCGTTGAGGAGGAAGGCGCCGCCCGTTTCTCCGACCTTGATGGCGGAGACGAAATCCTTCACGGCCTCGAGCGATAGGTCGAAGCCCGCGACGCCTGCGACCTGACCGTTTTGGCGAAACGCCGAGCTGAAGCTCACGACGGGCTTGTGATCGGTCTTGGTCAGGTAGATCTTCGAGATCATGACGTCCTGAGAGCCTGCTGCATCCTTGTACCAGGCGCGTCCCGTCGCATCGAAGGTGGGATCCGATGTCTTGTCCGCGCCGTCAATGAAGGGCTGGTTTGGAAAGCCGATGAAGAAATCCCCAATGCCGTTTTTGTTGGCAAAATAGTTCGCCGTCGTCTGCATGTCCTCGTATGAGGGAAGCTTCGCATCCCAAGCGCGCGTCACGGCGGCGAGCATTTCTTTCTTGCCGATTAGCTTGCCGTTGATGTCGCTCGCGTGATGGGTTGCCATTTCTGTCATTTCCTGTTCCATGGAATCCATGAGGATCTCATAGACGATGCCGGCCATGACGATGAAGACCAAGAGGACAGGCGTGCCAATCAGGGCGATCATCCTTGTTTTCAAATTCATGATAGTGACTCCTTTCTTTTACCATGAAGCCCCAAGAGGTCAAGCCGAAGGCACAGACCGATTGGCTAGGCTTCTGTAAGGGCGGCGCACAATGTCCACGAAGTGGGCGTTTGTGCGTGTAGTTTCCTTTGCTGCGTCTTGGATATCGGCAAAAGGATTATCTTTCGTTCGACTTTCCAAGTGTTCATGGCAGACTCGTCATGATGAATACGATAGAATATAAGGAAATTGACTCGTATTCTCTTATATCCTTATTACGAGATTAGATTCTGTTTTCCTGCCGACGATATATAAAATACGAGGAATCTCCCATAGAAAGAATTTGTTGGGTTTTTTGGCAAAAAGAAGGAGGAAAAATTACCATCAAGTCGATAAGTCAAGTCGAAGGTATGACGGATGGCTTGGGTTTCTATATGACCAGCCACAATATTCTTAAAGCGGACATTTGTGTGCGCAGCTTTCTTGGAAGATTACACTTGGCTTTTTTGTTGTTTTGCGTTATCATTAGGGTTGGAAAAAAGGATATGGAATGCTGAAAGAAAGCTGGCAGGAAAGTGCGCCTTCGTCCTGTTTCGGGATGGAGGCCTTTTTATAGGAGGGAAAATCTTGCTGTACAAGAAGGTAGACACGACGTTGAATTTTGTTGAGCGCGAGAAGGAGGTCGAAGACTTCTGGAAATCGCACGACATCGCGCAGAAGGCGATTGACCAGCGCGCAGGCAAGGAGAACTTCACGTTCTACGATGGTCCGCCGACGGCAAACGGCAAGCCGCACATCGGTCATGTGCTGACGCGCGTCATCAAGGACATGCTGCCGCGCTACCAGTCGATGAAGGGAAAGCGCGTCCTTAGAAAAGCGGGCTGGGACACGCACGGCCTGCCCGTGGAGCTTGAGGTGGAGAAGGCGCTCGGACTCGACGGCAAGGATCAGATCGAGAAGTACGGCATGGAGCCTTTCATCAAGAAGTGCCGAGAATCCGTCTGGAAGTACAAGGGCATGTGGGAGGAGTTCTCCGATGTCGTCGGCTTCTGGGCCGATATGGAGCATCCGTACATCACCTATGAGAACGACTTCATCGAGTCGGAGTGGTGGGCCTTGAAGGAGATCTGGAAGCGCGGTCTGCTCTACAAGGGATACAAGGTCGTGCCGTACTGCCCGCGCTGCGGCACGCCGCTTTCCTCGCACGAGGTCGCGCAGGGATATAAGGATGTCAAAGAGCGCTCCGCCATGGTCAAGTTTAAGGTGAAGGGGGAGGACGCGTATTTCCTCGCCTGGACGACGACGCCGTGGACGCTGCCGTCGAACCTCGGCCTCTGCGTCAATCCCGATGTGATCTACGTAAAGCTGCGCGTCGGTGATACGGTCTACTATCTCGCGGAAGCGCTCGTCGATACGGTTTTCGAGGGTGTCGAGGGCGAACGTGAGGTTCTCGCACGCATGAAGGGCAAGGAGCTTGAGTACCGTGACTATGAGCCGCTCTATCCGTATGCCGAGGGAAAAATCAAGAAGAAGGCATTCTTCGTTATATGCGACGACTATGTCACGACGTCCGACGGCACGGGCATCGTCCATACGGCGCCGGCGTTCGGCGAGGACGACAACCGCGTGTGCCGCAAGTACGACATGCCTTTCGTGCAGTTCGTTGACGCAAAGGGCGAGATGACGGCGGACACGGACTGGCCGGGCGTCTTCGTCAAGGACGCCGATCCGCTGATCTTGCAGGACTTGAAAGAAAAGGGGCTTCTCTTCAAGGCGCCTGTCTTCGAGCACAGCTATCCGCATTGCTGGCGCTGCGACACGCCGCTCATCTACTACGCGCGCGAGTCGTGGTTCATCAAGATGACGGCGGTGCGCGACGAACTGATTGCGAACAACGACACGGTTAACTGGATTCCTGAGAGCATCGGCAAGGGACGCTTCGGCGACTGGCTTGAGCATGTGCAGGACTGGGGCATCAGCCGCAACCGCTACTGGGGCACGCCGCTCAACATCTGGGAGTGCAACTGCGGACACCAGCATTCGATCGGCTCGATCGAAGAGCTGAAGTCCTTGTCGGACAACTGCCCGGAGGAGCTTGAGCTGCATCGTCCCTACGTCGACGCCGTGACGATCCGCTGCTCCGAGTGCGGTGAGGAGATGCACCGCGTGCCCGAGGTCATCGACTGCTGGTTCGATTCCGGCTCGATGCCGTTTGCACAGTGGCACTACCCGTTCGAGAACAAGGAGATCTTCGAGCGCCGCTTCCCAGCCGACTTCATTTCCGAGGCGGTCGATCAGACGCGCGGCTGGTTCTATTCGCTCATCGCCATCTCGACGCTGCTCTTTCACAAGGCGCCGTACAAGAACGTCATCGTTCTCGGTCACGTGCAGGACGAGAACGGCCGCAAGATGTCGAAGTCGAAGGGCAATGCCGTCGATCCGATGGATGCGCTGAGGAAGCACGGTGCGGATGCGATCCGCTGGTACTTCTATGAGAACAGCGCACCGTGGCTGCCGAACCGCTACCACGACGGCGCCGTGCAGGAAGGGCAGCGAAAGTTCATGGGCACGCTGTGGAATACCTATGCCTTCTATGTGCTCTATGCCAATATCGACAATTTCAATCCGCTCGATCATGCGCTCGACTACGAGAAGCTCGCCGTCATGGACAAGTGGATTCTGTCGCGCCTCAACACGATGGTCAAGGCGGTCGACGAAAATCTCGCCGCTTACAAGGTCACAGAAGCGGCGAAGGCCCTGCAGAGCTTCGTCGATGAACTGAGCAACTGGTATGTGCGCCGCAGCCGCGAGCGCTTCTGGGCGAAGGGCGAGGGCGAGGATAAGGTCAATGCCTACATGACGCTCTATACGGCGCTCGTGACGACGGCGAAGGCTGCCGCGCCGATGATCCCTTTCATGACGGAAGCCATTTATCAGAACATCGTCTGCAGCATCGACAAGGAGGCGCCCGAGAGCATCCATCTTTGCGATTTCCCTGCCGTGCATGAAGAGTATATCGACGCATCGCTGGAAGACAACATGGAGATCGTCCTTGAGATCGTCGTCTTGGGGCGTGCAGCGCGAAACGCTGCAAACATCAAGAACCGCCAGCCCATCGGCAGGATGTTCGTCAAGGCGGCGCACGCGCTCGACGATTTCTTCCGCGAGATCGTCGAGAGTGAGCTGAACGTCAAGGAAGTCGTCTTCAAGGACGACATGGAAGAGTTCCTGAGCTACAGCTTCAAACCGCAGTTCAAGGTCTTGGGGCCGAAGGTCGGCAAGAGGATCGGCGAGGTCAAGGCGGCTCTCGCAAAAGTCAATGGGCACGAGGCAAAGGACGAGCTTGACCGCACGGGCAAGCTGAAGCTCGCTCTCCCTTCGGGTGAAGTCACGCTGGAGGCAGAAGACGTCGAGGTGTCGATGGCGCAGACGGAAGGCTTCGTCACGGAGCGCTACGGCGCAGTCACGATCGCCCTGGAGACGACCTTGAGCCCTGCGCTCATCGAGGAGGGCTTCGTGCGCGAGATCGTCAGCAAGGTGCAGACAATGCGCAAGGAGAACGGCTTCGAGGTTACCGACCACATCAAGATCACGGCGGGAGGCAACGAGAAGATCGCAGCGCTCATGGCGAAGAACGAGGAGTACATCAAGCGCATCACGCTCGCCGACGCAATCTCCTATGAAAAGGAGGCAGAGGGCAAGGTGTGGAACATCAACGGCGAGAAACTGACGCTCAAGGTCGAGTGAAGCGAGGGGAGGCAGCTGGATGGAATTGCAGCGCATCGGCGTGGCGCACAGTCCCTACAAGAGCTTGCAGCAGATACCGCGCCAGGGATTTTTCAGCGAGGAGGAGTCTGTCATCGAAATCGATGAGGCGTATGCGCCCGCCTTGGAGCATGTCGAAGAGAGCGAATGGCTCACGGTGCTCTACTGGGCGCACCTCGCCGAGCGCGACCGCCTAGTGACGACGCCGCCGAGCGGCACGCGTTCCTGCGGCGTCTTCGCATGCCGCTCGCCGCATCGCCCGAATCCCCTGTCGCTCTGCGCCGTGAAACTTCTGCGGCGCGAGGGAAGGAGGCTCTTCGTGCGCCATCTCGACGCCTTGGACGGCAGCGCTGTCGTCGACATCAAGCCGTATGTCGATGCGGTTGGTCTGGCAAGTGGCAAAAGCGGCGGCATGTGACTTGGACGCGCGGAATAGTTGGTTGGAAGCGTTGGCGAAAGGAGGATGTTTCTTGAAAGAAGAGACGTGCAGGGCGGCGGGCATCGACTATGCCAAAGGTTTGGAGCGTTTCATGGGAAACGAGGCGCTTTACCTTGAATTCCTGTCGAAGTTCCTCTATGACGGCTCTTTTCAGGAATTCTGGGCAGGTATCGAAATGGGCGACATCTCCATGGCGGAGAAGGCCATCGATACGTTGAAGGGGACGGCAGCGAATCTCAGTCTCGTCAAACTCTCGGCGCTGGCGGATGCGATCGGCAAAGAGCTTCGCTCGGGCAAGGAGGTGGAGGAAATCCGGCCTTTGATTTACGAGGTGCGTGAAATCCACGAAAAGGTGTGCGACGCGATTCGGCAGAATGGGTAAAAAGTCGGTTCTTACAAAAAGGAAAGAATTTCCCAGTACGATAAAGGATTTCCGACTTTTGTAGAGAATTAAGCATAGAGAAAGTATTCGGATGAATTCCGAATCGATTCATGTACGGAAGAAACGCGACTATGGGAATCACGGATAAATTCAGCTGTCCATCTTCACACATCTGTGCTGTCCTCTCGTCGTCGACAAATCCTCAACGTAGCTGTTGCTACGCCTGCGGTTTGTCTCTTAGACAGAACGAGCACATCTGTGCAAATCTGGACGACTTCATTTTATCAGCGCTTCCCATGATATATGCCGTTTCCCAAAGGAGGAGTTTGCTTTGAAAGCCGTATCCATCGAGGATCTGCATCCTGGAATGACCTTGGCGCGCACCATCGTCAACGACAATATGATTGTCGTGCTCTCGGAGAACACCGTTCTGACGAAGGCTCATATCACGCGTTTAGGATTCTTGAATATACCGGCCGTCTATGTCAAGGACGACTTCGAACTGACGACGACGCCTGTCGTCGGTGAGCCGCTGACGCGCAGCCATGCTTTCGTCGCTGAATACAAGGAAGTTGTCTCCGAAGCGCAGGACATCTTCAAATCTGTCGCCAAGGACAACGAGGTGCCCGTCGAGCGCACGACGGCGATGGTGCAGCGAGATCTTGCGCCCATGTCGAAGCAGAGTGGCGCCATTGACTATTTGTATGAACTCAACCATCTCGCGAGCGACGTCTACAATCATTCGCTGCGCGTCTCCATCCTCGCAGGCGTCATCGCCAAGTGGATGCGCATTCCGCAGAAGAAGACGCATGACATCATCATGGCGGGCTTCATGCACGACATCGGCAAGACGAAGTTTACGGAGCGCCTTTTGGAAAAGAACATCCAGACGCTCAAGGGCGAAGACCTCGAAGCATACCGCAATCATGCACGCGACGGCTTCAATATCCTCAGTGCCAACAAGGACGTTTCCGAGGGCGTGCGTCTCGCCGCGCTGCAGCATCACGAGCGCATGGACGGATCGGGCTTCCCGTCGGGACTCACGGGCAAGGACATCCATGAGTATGCGCGCATCATTGCCGTCGCGGACATCTACGACAACATCACGACGGAGCGTGAAGGCTATGTGAAGCAGACGCCGTTCAGCGCCATCGCGCAGATTTCCGAGGACATGTTCAGCAAGCTCGATCCTGCTGTCTGCATGCCGTTCCTCAACAACATCAAGCATGTGTTCCTCGGCTCGACCGTCACCTTGAGCAACGGTCTCCAAGGCATCCTCGTCGGCTATCCCGAGGACTTTGCGGCGCATCCGCTCATTCGCATCACGCAGGATCAGGTCGTCGATTTGAACGAGCATAAGAACATCAAGATCATCGAATACAATCCGAAATAAGAAAAATAAAAAGAATATGAATCCACTGGGGGAGCATTTGCTGAGAGACTCGCGCATGACGGAGTCGACCCTTGGAACCTGTTGGGGTAATACCTGCGTAGGGAAGTGGTGGTTTTCCGGGAATTTTGAAGGAGCTGCCGCACTTTGCGGGCAGCTCCTTTTTGCTGTTGCTCTGCTGTGGATTCGCCGAGAGAAAATAGTTTTGTGCAATTTGCAAGGAGGAATATTATGGCAACGCAGATGCAGCATGCAAGAGAGGGAAAGATCACCGACGCCATGCGGCAGGTGGCAGAGGCGGAGCAGCTGACGGCGGAGATGATTCGCGAGCGTGTGGCAAGGGGAGCGGTCGCCATCTGTGCCAACGTCAATCACGCGGGGCTGAAGCCGGCGGGCGTTGGCGAGGGACTGCGCACGAAGGTCAATGCGAACATCGGCACATCGAGCACGTTCCCTGACATTGAGCCGGAATTGGAAAAGCTTGATGAAGCCGTGCGCTCGGGGGCGGATGCCGTCATGGATCTCTCGACGGGCGACAATATCGACGAGTCGAGGCGGCGCATCATTGCACATTCGCCCGTCATGGTCGGCACGGTGCCGCTCTACGAGGCGACGGTCACGGCGATCAAGCGGCACGGCGCCGTGGTCGAGATGACGGCGGATGACATCTTGCAGACGATCGAGCGGCAGGCGAAGGATGGAGCGGACTTCATGACGCTGCATTGCGGTCTGACGCTTGAGGCTGTACGAAATTTGCGCGAAGAGGGGCGTGTCATGGACGTCGTGAGCCGCGGCGGCTCTTTCATCACGGGCTGGATGCTCTACAATGAGAAGGAAAATCCTCTCTACACGCATTTCGATGATATTCTAGACATCTGTGAAACGTACGATTCGACAATCAGTCTGGGCGATGGCCTGCGTCCCGGCTGTCTTGCTGATGCGACGGATCGTGCGCAGATCACGGAACTCGTGAACCTCGGCGCACTCGTTGACCGCGCGTGGAAGCGCGGCGTACAGGTCATGGTGGAAGGGCCGGGGCACATGCCGTTTGATCAGATCGCAGCGAACATGAAGCTCGAAAAGAGGTTGTGCCACAATGCGCCGTTCTATGTCCTCGGTCCCTTGGTGACGGACGTCGCGCCGGGCTATGACCACATTACGGCGGCAATCGGCGGTACGCTCGCCGCCGTGAGCGGCGCGGACTTCCTCTGCTATGTGACTCCCGCCGAGCATCTTTGCCTGCCGACGTTGGAGGATGTACACGACGGCGTGATCGCAAGCCGCATTGCCGCGCATGCAGCGGACATCGTCAAGGGCGTACCGGGTGCAGCGGAGTGGGATCGGAAGATGGCGGAGGCGCGAAAGACGCTCGACTGGGAGGCACAGCTCGCACTCGCCATCGATCCGGCGCGCGCGCGGGCACGTCGCGAGGCGAGAAATGACGCGGGTGAAGGCGCCTGTTCCATGTGCGGTGACTACTGCGCGGTGGAGATCATCCAGAAGTATTTCGACAAGCCTGCCGGAGGCTGCTGCGACTGAGAATAAGAAAAGAGCCTGCCGTATTTTGCGGCAGGCTGTTGTTTTCTGAAGAAATGTCTTATAATGGAGGAAGTGAACAAATGAACAAGGTTAAGGGAGCGGATTGGGATGCCGGAAATTAGTCGCTTTATGGGCATGGTTATTAAAATGTTGTTTCTTGACAATGACCAACATCATAAACCTCACGTTCATGTGATTTATGGCGATTTCAAGGCGTCGGTCGGAATCGACGGTGAAATGCTTGCAGGTTCATTGCCTGCAAAGCAGTTGAAGATTCTTACGGCATGGCTGTGTATTCATGAAGACGAATTGTATGCTGCGTGGAACAAAGCTGTTCGCGGCTTACATTTTGACAAGATCGAACCTTTGCGATAGGAGGGGTGCCTTGTGTATATTATCAATGGAATTGTTTATGCTGGAGAAATGAAGGAAGGAATCTATGTCAGGGATTTCCGAATACTGCAGAATCTTTATATGCTCGTGACGTTTTCCACTGGGGAGGTACGCGTTTTCGATGCGGCTGAACTTTTGCAATACCCTGTCTATGCCCCTTTGGCTGATAATGCAGTGTTTCGGAGCGCGAAAGTGGAAGACGGTATCCTTGTTTGGCAGAATGGTGAGATCGATATAGCGCCGGAGGCTCTTTATGAAAGGAGTTATCCGTATAGCTCCTCTCAAGTTATCTAGAAGTCTCATATATCTCCCTCACGCTGCCGGCCAAATTCCTGCTGATCGCGATAGATGTCGGCGATTACGAGCTTTACGATGACGATGA
>ERZ772926.1685-NODE-1685-length-10261-cov-3.462375_pt1 | contig 10261 bp, 8 predicted proteins | sample MGYA00511136_ERZ772926 | MGnify/ENA primary metagenome ERZ772926 (study PRJEB29015, sample SAMEA2737917) | human oral metagenome | biome: human oral; feature: human-associated habitat; material: dental | place: China | collected 2153 ... | reverse complement strand
AATAAAATACCCCAAAAGTTAGATTTTTTCTGTCTAATTTTTGGGGTGCAGATCACTTCGTTCTCTCTTTTTTGATGTTGAAAGCGATGAGAAGAGGGGAAGCCTTCAAAATTCTTGAAACTAAATGCGTTTAGCTGCATAACCTTGATGAGGTTGTTGGAAATTGGAGTAGGACAAGGTAAGAGCGTTGATAATCTTGATTCTATTTTTCAAAACTGTCTGAAAGAATCTCTTCAATGAGCTCGAAGAAATGCTTGGCTTGTTTCTTCTGGAAATGAAAGAGTAGGAGCTGAATAAAGCTTATAGAGCTGTCTGAATTCATCAGAATAGCAGAGTAATTTGTTGAGGATCTATACATTCGAAAAGCGAGGCGATAACACCGTTTATGATTAAGATTTCCGACTGTCCTGCTGGATAATTTAGAAACAATTCAGAATGATGAAAGCGCAAGGAAATGGCTACTTAGGCAGGGACTATACCTAAGATGCTTTTTATTGTCAGTTTAGTTGCTTTCATGATAGGTCATATAGGACATTTTTTGTGTTTAAAAAAGCTCCATAATTTCTGAAGTAGAGTGACCCCTACAGAAATTATAGAACTTTATTTTTTTTCATATAATCTATAGATATTTCTTATGCTTTTGGTCTTTCAGCATACATATTCTACATAAAAAAGATTTTTTGTAAACGTTGTGTAATCGCTTGCAATTTCTGTGTTGAAAGGATATACTTAAGGCGAAATGTTGGTATTACGGTTCAATTTGCTTGTGCTAAGATATTCTTAGTTCTGTTTATAGTCAAAAAGGAGATAGACTATGAAGAAAATTTTACTAAAACTGATGTTCGGTGTTATGTTGCTGTCCTTATTACCTATTCAGGTAGCACAGGCCTGCTCCGGTTTCATTGTAGGTAAGGGACTAACCGCAGATGGTTCTACTCTCTATGGTCGTACGGAAGATTATCCTTATCCGCCAGATGGAGGTAAACATAATCAGAACTATGTTGTTGTGCCAGCTGCAACTTATAAAGAAGGCGATAAGATCGAAGATGAGTCAAATGGATTTACTTATCCACATTTGGCCAATGAGATGAAATATACAGCAACCTATGATGCAGCGCGTGGAGATGGTAGTAACGGTAATTTTGGAGCTCATGGTTTTAATGAAGTTGGTGTATCAATGACAGGAACCGTTTCTGCGACACCAAATGACAAGGTCTTGAAGGCTGACCCGCTTGTGAAAGATGGACTGCCTGAAGCATCGATGATTGATTTAGTTTTACCTCGTGCTAAAACAGCTCGGGAAGGAATTGAAATTGTCGCTAAGGCCATCGAAGAAAAAGGCTCTGCTGAAGGCAATATCATCATGGTTGCTGACCAAAAAGAGCTGTGGTATATGGAGATACTATCTGGTCATCAATATGTTGCTATTAAATTCCCAGAAGACAAATATGCTGTTTTCGCAAATACTTACTATCTTGGCAATGTTGATTTTAATGATACGGAAAACGTCATTGCCTCTAAAGGAGTGGAGGAAGTAGCGAAAAAAGCAGATCATTATAAGACGGATAAAGACGGTAAATTCCATATTGCTAAATCTTATGGACCTGATGAATATGCAGAACGTAACCGTTCTCGGACTTTTGCTGGTATCAAATGGATGGATCCAGATTCTCCAGTTACTTATAAAGATGAAACCTATGATTTACTTCGTACTCCAAGTAATCCAAGTAAAAAATACACTGTTCAGGATGTTATTGGGGAACAACGGAATCGTTTTGAACACCTACCTCAATTTAAGGCAGATGATTTGGTAGAAGTTGGCAAGAAAAAAGATGAAAACATTTACAAATATGCCCTAGGTAACGAAAATGTTATTGATGCCCATATTTATCAAATTAAATCTAAGCTTCCAAGTGAATTTGGGGGTATTGTTTGGTTAGGTCTTGCCCAAAGCCGTAATACACCGTATGTGCCATTCTATGGTAATGTTGAAGATACCTATGAAGCCTTTAAGCCACGAACAGATAAATATGATGGTAAATCTTGGTATTGGTCTGTTTGGCATATTGACCAAATGGTGATGAAGTATCCGGAAATCTTCGGCACTAGCATCCAAGAAAAATGGAAAACAATGGAAGATCAGTGGGTTAAAGACCAAGCTGAAAGGGATGCAAAATATGAGGCGTATACAGCTGAACAAGCTAAAGCTGCTGGACCTGAAGTGACAAAAGAAGCCCTTGAGCGCTCTGAAAAAATCTTTAAAGAAATCAAATCCGTTGAAAAGAAAATGGAAGAAAAAATTAAAGAGAAAAAAGGCAAAGATGCTGATCTGGTTTACACTGGTTATAATAAAGCAAACCTGTTGGCAAAATATGAAAAAAATAAAAAAGATGCTGGAACAGCAAAATCAGAATCGAAGAAGACGGATTCCAATCAACTTGGTTTCATGCTAATCATAGCATTAGTTGTGATTATTCCTGGATTTATCGCTTTCAGACGATTTAATAAGAAAAAAGAAGATTAAAAAGCAGGGCACAATGTCAACTGTAGTGGATTGACCTAACCTGACACCTAGAGAAGACTAGCTTGGTCTTCTCTTTTTTGATGTTTAAGGTGATGAGAATGCGTTTCTTAAAGTTGTCAAAGCTCCGAAAGCTAAAAGAATAACTCTATAATCTCTGAAGCAGAGTTCACCCACTACAGAAATTATAGAACCACAAAATTCCAGCCTTAGTTTTTTAATCTTTACTAAAGAAGAACGGGGGTGCAAATTGTTTTAATTTGTTAAAACAGTCTTGTGCTTTTTGATTGTCCTCGCAGATAATCAAGCAGACATCATCACCGCAGACCGTTGCGACAATTTCGGAAAATTCTAGAGCATCTAAGATGGAGCCGAATGATTGTGCCAATCCAGGAAGAGTTTTCATGACAACTTGATGTTGAACAGGACGCAACATAATCAAGGCATCTTCCATATAGAGACGCAGGCGTTTTTCCCAGCGTGAAGGTGCCATGCTATTGATAATATAATAAGAAATATCTGCTTCGTGTACTTTTACTAAGTTCAAAGCTTTAATGTCTCGAGAAAGTGTGGATTGCGTCACTGTAACGCCATTTGCTGAAAGCAAATCTTGTAATTCTTGTTGTGTGTGAATTTTTTTCTCTAGGACAAGCGAGCGAATGAGTCGATGACGGCTTTCAATTTTATTCATATTTCACCTATTATTTTATAAACATAGCATCTCCAAAGCTGAAAAAGCGGTATTTTTCATCAATGGCATGTTGATAAGCGGAGAGCACCAATTCTCGACCTGCAAAGGCTGAAACGAGCATGACGAGAGTGGACTTTGGAAGGTGGAAATTGGTAGAAAAAGCATCTACGATTTTCCAATCGTAGCCAGGTTTAATAAAGATGTTGGTCCAACCAGAGTCAGCTTTGATTTCCCCGTTAAACTTTGAACCGATTGTCTCCAAAGTACGGATAGAAGTCGTTCCGACCGCTATAACACGTTTCCCACTGGCTTTGACCTGTCGAAGCGTGTCAGCTGCTTCTTCAGACAGTGTATAGAATTCTGAATGCATCTCGTGTTCATCTACATTGTCTACAGAGACAGGACGGAAGGTTCCTAGACCAACATGAAGCGTCAGATAGACTAATTTCACACCTTTAGCTTCAATCTGAGCCAGCAGTTCTTTGGTAAAATGAAGTCCGGCAGTAGGAGCAGCCGCTGAGCCATTTTCTTTAGCATAAACAGTCTGATAGCGTTCACGGTCTTTTAATTTTTCATGAATATAAGGCGGCAAGGGCATTTCGCCCAGACTTTCAAGCACTTCCAAGAAAATCCCTTGGTAATGGAAACGTACAATTCGTCCGCCGTGTTCTAATTCTTCTAAGACAGTTGCTGTTAAGCGCCCGTCACCAAAAGATATAGCTGCTCCGACTTTTAAGCGCTTGGCTGGCTTCGCTAGCACTTCCCAATCATCTCCTGCGATGTTTTTCAACAGTAGTAATTCAACATGTCCGCCTGTTTCAGGCTTTTCACCATGAAGGCGTGCTGGCAAGACGCGCGTATCATTCATGACCAAAGCATCTCCAGGATGTAATTGATCAATAATCTCATCGAAGTGAGTATCTTCCAGTTGACCAGTTTCGTGATTTACGACCAAGAGGCGTGAAGCATCTCGTTTTTCTAAAGGGGTTTGTGCAATTAACTCTTCTGGTAAATGAAAGTCAAAATCAGCAGTATTCATACATTCTCCTTAAGCTGTAAATAAAATCCATAATGAATAACAAGAAGCAACAAGTGGCAGGCACATGAGTAAAATGCCTAAAATCAATAGGGTAAAATGCCACATTCGCTTGGTTTTGAGAAGAAGTGCAGTTATGACAAAAGCAACTCCTAACAAAAATAAACAGAATAAATAGACTAACATTCTTCTATTATAACACGATTTTTCTTGCAAACAAGCTCGGATTCTTTAAAAAGGAACAAATTCTCTTGACAAAAATTGGTCTATACCATATAATATAATTAAATAAGGAAAAGGAGTTTAGCGATGAGAATTATTCAAGTGGAAAATCAAGTAGACGGTGGTAGAGTAGCCTTTGAATTGTTAAAAGAAAAATTAGCTGAAGGAGCAAAAACGATAGGTTTGGCAACAGGAAGCAGTCCTTTGAGTTTTTATGAGCAAATTGTTGAAAGTGACCTTGATTTGTCAGGTTTAACCAGTGTGAATCTAGACGAGTACATAGGATTAAGTGGGGAAAATCCTCAGTCTTATCGTTATTTTATGCAAGAACATTTATTTAATCAAAAGCCTTTTAAAGAAAGCTTTTTACCAAATGGTGTTGCTGAAGACGCGGAAGCAGAAGTGAAACGTTACAACCAAATCTTGACAGAACATCCTGTTGATTTGCAAATTTTGGGAATTGGTACAAATGGACATATTGGTTTTAATGAGCCGGGAACGAGCTTTGATAGCACGGTTCATGTAGTGGATTTGGAGCAATCAACTATTGAAGCCAATGCTCGTTTCTTTGATAAAATAGAAGATGTACCGACGCAAGCTTACTCAATGGGGATTCGGAATATTCTCGATGCAAAATCTATTATTTTATTTGCTTATGGTGCTTCAAAAGCTAAAGCGATTGCAGGAACAGTAGAAGGACCGATTACAGAAGAATTGCCTGGAAGTGCTCTTCAAAAACATGAAGATGTGGTTGTTATCGCAGATAAAGAAGCCTTAAGCATTTTAAAAAAATAAGAATCTATTTCCTATCTAATTTTTAGGTAGGTTTTTTATTATTTAAAAAAATTTCCTTATCTTACAGGAAAAATATGCTATACTAGAAGATAAGTGAGAACTCAGGAGGATTCTAGTGAAAAAGTTGTTAGCTATTCTTTGTTTTTTTGTGTTGTGTGTGGGAACAACCACTATTCATGCGGACGAGTTAGTTGATATGGCGCAAAAAATGTATCCAAACGAGAAGGTCAATCCAATCAATCGTCCGAAATCATCCTTGATAGTAGATGCTAATACGGGAAATATCCTTTGGCAAGACAATATTGATGAAGTTCGTGATCCTGCCAGTATGAGCAAATTGATGACCTTGTATTTAGTTTTTGAAGCAATTCAGCAAGGAAAGTTGAGCGAAAATACAGTTATCAAAGCAACACCACGTGATGAAGCAATTGCCAAAATTTACGAAATTTCCAACAATAAAATTGTGGCGGGAGTAGATTATACTGTCTCTGAATTGATTACGATGACAGCTGTTCCATCTTCAAATGCAACGACAGTTATGTTGGCGAATTATCTATCAAACAATGATCCAGATACATTTTTGGACATGATGAATGCTAAGGCAAAAGAATTGGGTATGACCAATACAAAATGGTTCAATGCTAGCGGAGCTGCAGCTGTTTCTTTCAAAGGCTTGTATACTCCACAACGGTATGATAACAATGTAGCCAATCAGACAACGGCGCGCGATTTAGCCATTTTAGGGTACCATTTTGTCAAGAATTATCCAAATATTTTAAATTACACCAATAAACCAGTCGTAACGGTAAAAAAGGGAACGCCGTATGAAGAAACCTTTGAAACCTATAATTACTCACTTCCCGGTGCCAAATATGGCATTGAAGGCGTCGAAGGTTTAAAGACGGGGTCAAGTCCACGAGGAGCTTTTAATTACATCGCAACGATTAAGCGAGGGGAACAACGTTTGATTAGTGTTATCATGGGAGTTGGGAATTGGTCTGACCAAGACGGAGAATATTACCGCCATCCATTTGGCAATGCCTTGATTGAGAAAGCTTATGCTGATTATGAGTACAAAAAAATTTTCAAGGCTGGAGAACAAACAATCAATGGAAAAAGATATAACCTGTCAAAAGATTTCTATGCAACTGTGAAAAAAGGGGCGTCAGCAAAACCAGTTGTGGAAAATGGAGTATTGAAAAATGATAATGGTCTGAAGCAACTTTCTTCGCTCATTGCAGATGGAGAAAGTGTCACAGACGTAAAGAAAAGAGCAACATCAACAGTACAAAGTACTATAGCAAAGTCTAACGGAAAAAGTTTGAAGCAACTCTTTTTAGATTATCACATTCTGGTCGCAGTTCCGTTGCTTATTCTTTTGCTCATTGTCGTTTTTGAAGCAACGAAACGTAAGCAAAGAAGAAAACAGCGTACGACTAACGATACACAATTATCTCGTCGTCAGAAACGTTAATTACTCATTTGTAGAATAGAAAGCTCGATTGGTTGATCCAATCGGGCTTTGTCACCTTTTTAGGGAGAAGGAAAAATCATGTTTAGGAAATTTCAAAATAGCTATTTTGCTTATTTTTTGATGTATGATTTTTATTTTTTATCGTATTCGCTTTTTTCGACTTTAATTTCAGTTTATATGTTGGATAAAGGCTATTCAGCTAGTCAGGTTTCGCTGGTTGTTTCTGCCTCGTTCTTTTCTTCAATGATTGTGCAGCCTATTATGGGTGTTTTGAATGACGCGATTGGCATTAAAAAAGTAACCATTTATAGTTTCCTTCTGATTATTGTGGGAGCAATTTGTTTCATGCAAGCCAATAATCTCTTACTGCTGACGATTTGGTATAGTGCTGTTTTAATGTTGGTAAATGGTGTCAACCCTGTTATGGATGTGCTGGCGGCTCAAAGTCCTTATACTTATGGGAAAATCCGTATCTGGGGGACTTTTGGTTATGCAATGGGTTCGCAATTGGCAGGATTGATTTATAAATTCATCTCTCCTCAAGCGATTTTCATCGTGTTTATCGGCATGATGTGTGTGAGCATTCTTGGAGTGCTAGGGATTGATCCGAAACACGATCAACCTCGCAAAAAGACTAGACAAACGAAAAATGATTCCTATATTGGACAGATTTTTAAAAACAAAACATATTTGTTTTATCTTCTTATCGTGGCACTCTATTCTGGAGTTGGAAATACAGGGCATACATATATCCCTTCTATGCTAGAACATAGCGGTTTAAGTGTTAATATGGCGACAACTGTAGTAGCTATTTCTGTAATTTGTGAGTCGCCATTGATTTTCTTTTCTTATCTTTTTATGGATAAAGTTCCAATTAAAAAATTGCTCTATATTCCTTTGGGGATTTTGCTTTTACAGTATGTGATTTATGGATTGGATTTGGGGCTTACTTCCAAGATTCTCTTAACTTTAATGTCAAAGCATGCTACAGGTATGTTGTTGATTATGGTGACTTTGAAGATTGTTGCTAACATAGTAGATGAGAATTATTTGGTCACAGCTATTGCTTTGGTGCAGACAGCGCGCAATTTGGGAACCATTCTTATTCAAAATATTGCAGGCGATTTGATAGACCAGTCTGGCTATGAAATGATGAGCTTTTTCTTAGCTGGTGTGATGATTGCTGTTATTATTCTTGTGGCGTTTTTAAAAATTCCAGAGCGAAAGAATCAAAACTTATTCGGCTAAGACAAGAGAAGAATAAAAAAGCTGGGACGAAAACCTTCAGTTTCATAGCATATTGTATAATAAAGCAATGACGAATTAGTTTCCGGATAAGGCTCATGAGGCGAGTCTTAACGTTGTTTGCTTTTTAAGCTCAAAAGAGCACTTTTGACGAAAACATCGTTTTGTCATTCACTATCTCAATAGTCTCTCAAGCTGTAGAGTGAGACAGAATTAAAAATTATCAAATTTTAGTTTTGTTTCACTCTTTTTATTTTACTCGTTTGTTTTTTTCCTAAATAGAAAGAGGCAAGCACAGGCAATCAGGCTGACACATCCATAAACGACTAAAAATGGAAGTGTAATACTAAAAGGCTTGATACCAAGTAGAAAAAGTCCTGTTTTTAAAACACCGTCTATAAAACCAGCAAAAATAAAAGTAGAAACTTTCTTTTGCTGAAAGAAAAGAGGTAAGCTAAAAGGAAAAGTGAGGAGGGAGAGAGAAAGCGGGCGTGAATCAATGGGCAAAAAGTATAATAAAAAGGCTATCATAGTACAAGTTATAGCAATAATAGGTATATAACTCAAAGATTTTTTGTAAACTTTGAAGAAATTTGCAATCATAGCTGAATGAGACAACCTTTCTTGGATAGAGAGATATGATGTAGATTTTATATTCTTTTTCTTCATTATAGAAAGAAATGAGATGAAAAGCAATCGCTTTCACAGTCTTTGGATTTATTTTCCGCATTGCTGTGGCAAAAATATGGGTTTTAAAAGCGCTTTCTTAGAAGTATAATAAAAGTATCAAAATCAGGAGGACTTTAGACATGTCAACATTTAAAGACGGATTTCTCTGGGGTGGAGCAGTTGCAGCTCATCAACTAGAAGGTGGTTGGCAGGAAGGTGGCAAGGGCATTAGTGTGGCTGATGTGATGACAGCAGCTCGCCATGGGGTTCCGCGTGAAATTACGGCAGGAGGGTTGCCGGACAAATATTATCCTAACCATGAAGCAATTGATTTTTATCATCGTTATAAGGGGGACATTGCTCTCTTTGCGGAAATGGGTTTCAAGTGCTTCCGAACTTCTATCGCTTGGACGCGGATTTTTCCTAAGGGAGACGAAGAGCAGCCCAATGAAGCTGGTTTGCAGTTTTATGATGACCTTTTTGATGAGTGTCTCAAATACGGGATTGAGCCAGTTATTACCCTGTCGCATTTTGAAATGCCTTATCATTTGGTGACCGAATATGGTGGCTGGAAGAACCGCAAGGTTATTGATTTCTTTGTTCGCTTTGCAGAAGTGGTCTTCAAACGCTACAAGGACAAGGTCAAATACTGGATGACCTTTAATGAGATCAACAATCAAGCTAACTATCAAGAAGATTTTGCTCCTTTCACCAATTCTGGTATTGTTTACAAAGAAGGAGACAATCGTGAAGCGATCATGTATCAGGCGGCTCACTATGAGTTGGTGGCTTCAGCGCGGGCGGTCAAGATTGGACATGAAATCAATCCCGACTTCCAAATCGGCTGCATGATAGCCATGTGCCCGATTTACCCGGCGACCTGCAAGCCCAAGGATGTCCTCATGGCTATGAAGGCCATGCAGAAGCGTTATTATTTTGCAGATGTCCATGTTTTCGGGCTTTATCCAGAACATATTCTTAAATATTGGGAACGAAAAGGTATAAAGGTTGATTTTACCGAGCAAGATCAGGAAGATTTGCTGGCTGGAACTGTTGATTACATTGGCTTTAGTTACTATATGTCCTTTGCTATTGATTCTCATCGGGAAAATAATCCTTACTTTGACTATGTGGAAACGGAAGATTTGGTGAAAAACACGTATGTTGAGGCTTCAGAATGGGATTGGCAAATCGACCCAGAAGGTCTGCGCTATGCTCTCAACTGGTTTACCGACCATTATCACCTGCCTCTCTTTATCGTAGAAAATGGCTTTGGTGCCATTGATAAAGTGGAAGAAGACAGCATGGTGCATGATGATTACCGGATTGACTATTTGGGGGCCCATATCCGTGAGATGAAGAAAGCCGTGGTCGAAGACGGAGTTGACCTCATGGGTTATACGCCTTGGGGCTGTATTGACTTGGTGTCTGCAGGTACCGGGGAGATGCGCAAGCGCTACGGTTTCATCTATGTAGACAAGGACGATGAGGGAAATGGAACCTATGAGCGTTCACCTAAGAAGTCCTTTAACTGGTATAAAGAAGTGATTGCCTCAAATGGAGAAACTGTAGACTAGATAAGGGATTTTATGAGTAAAAAAATAACCT
>ERZ772926.1681-NODE-1681-length-10269-cov-2.517427_pt1 | contig 10269 bp, 10 predicted proteins | sample MGYA00511136_ERZ772926 | MGnify/ENA primary metagenome ERZ772926 (study PRJEB29015, sample SAMEA2737917) | human oral metagenome | biome: human oral; feature: human-associated habitat; material: dental | place: China | collected 2153 ... | reverse complement strand
TATTTGCACTAGGTTCTTGCTTTATTTTCTTTGCAGTTTTTACAAATTTCTCATAGAATAGTTAAAAATAGCATCCACTTTAATGGATGCTATTTTTATTTCATAGTAGCAATTTTTTTTGCCATATTAGCTAATTTTTCCTTAGTTTCAGAATTTGGGCTACCTTTACAAGCCATAGGTAATTCAACAATTTTTGCTCCTAGTTCTTCAACTTGTTTTATCCAGTTACTCATAAATTTCCCACTACCCCAACCAAAAGTACCAAAAAGATAAATTTTTTTATCTTTAAATTTTTCTGTATTTCTCTTCATAAAAGGTTGAAAGTAATTTTTTTCAATTTCTTCTGTTTGGTTTGCAGGAGAAGCCAAAGCCAAAATTTCACAATCAAAAGCTTCATTATCATCTTTTAATTCGACAACACTATATGATTTAAAAGGAACATTAGCTTCTTGAAGTCCCTTTTCAAAAGCCTTAACCATTCTTAAAGTATTTCCTGTAAAACTATAATAGACAATATTTACCTTATTCATTTTTTACCACCTTAATTTACTTTATTTTCTTCACTAATCTATTCTAACATTAAATGTAGATTTTTCAATAGTATATAATACTAATCTATTGCTAATGCAATATTTTTATTTAATGACATAATAATTACCTCATCTTTATAGGACAATTATATCATATTTTTAATACATTTTCTATAACTGTATAAAGTATTTGAAATCATCTAAATTTTTTATAATTGAGTATTATCTTTAATTTGTTAAGGATTAAATATATCATGTGAAAGATAAATTATTTTTTATAAATCTTTTAAATCTTCATCGGTTAATCTATCTTTTATAGGTTTAGATTTATCAAGAGGATTTAAACAAATTAAGAAATAAGCATAAATTATAGCCACTATTGGATTAACTAAACCTAAAATATGGTATCTTCCATATTGGAAAGCACTTACTCCTAGAGTTGCTAAATAAACAGCTCCACAAGTAGACCAAGGAACAAGCCCAGATGTTAATGTTCCAGCATCTTCAAGAGTTCTTGATAAATTTTCAGGTGCTAAATTTAATTTTTTATAGACTTTCTTGTACATTTGTCCTGGAATAACTATTGACATATATTGATCTGCTGCTGCAAAATTACATAAAATACACATAAGAACATTTGAAGTGATAATTGACCCTCTTCTTCTTAAATGTTTTAAAACAGTTTCAATTATTGTATCAATGCAACCTATTGATTTTATTGCACCACCAAAAGCTAAGGCACATATAACCAGTGAGATAGTTTCCATCATAAAAAGCATTCCACCTCTATTTAGTAATTTATCAACAATAGCATTTCCAGTTTCTATACTTGGACCTTCATATAATGCTGTAAGTATAGTCTGTAAATCTACACCTTGATAAAAACACATTCCCACACCTGCAAGAGTTCCTATTAACATTCCTGGAACGGGAGGAACTTTTAAAAATATCACAGCTATTATTATAATTGGTGGAATAAATATCAGAGGAGTAATTTTAAAATTATTGGCTAATGTTGATGTTATACTTTCTATTGCTTCACTATTTATATTAGCACTTCCAAAATTTCTTCCTAAAAAAGCATATATAAGTAAAGCTATTAAAAAACTTGGAATAGTTGTTTTTAACATGTGTCTTACATGGTCAAATAATCCTGCTTCTGCTGTGGCAGCTGCAAGGTTTGTACTATCAGAAAGAGGAGATAATTTATCTCCAAAAGAAGCACCAGTTACAACAGCACCTGCAACTAATGGTGCAGGTATACCCATTCCTACTCCAATTCCCATAGCAGCAGTTCCCATTGTACCAGCTGTTGTCCATGCACTACCAGTTGAAACACTTATAATTGCACACATAACAGGCAGAATAATAAGGAATATTCTAGGTGTAAATAATTTTAAACCATAATATATCATACCTGGAACAACTCCACCTACTATCCAAGAACCAATCAAACAACCTACAATTAACATAATAAAATTAGCTTGTAATCCCATTTTATTAGTTTCTATCATAGAATCTTCAATTTCTTGATAGGAATATCCTAAAAAATGTCCTAATATACAGGTAAATGCTATACCCAAAATTAGTGGGAGTTGTGCTGGGGCACCATAAACTATATTTCCTATTAGCATAACTACAATTAAAAAAATAAATGGCAATATAGCCACAAAGAGTGACGGTTTAATTTTTTGTTTTGACATACATACCAACCTCCAAATTATTTTATTAACTTAACTAAATTTTATAACTTATTTAATATTTGTAAAATATATTTATTTTATATCTTTCATAATAAAAATTAATGTTAAGAAATAAAAAAGGGGTTGTTGCAAATCAAATTATTAAAATGTTGGCAATGCTTCAAGGAAAATAATATCTTTTCTATCCTTAGCATCTCCTTCTGCAAGTATAGCAGCCTTTGCCACAACATTTGCTCCAGCTTTTTCTACTAGTCTTTCAAGTGCTTTTAAAGATTGTCCAGTTGAAATAACATCATCTACCAATGCTACTCTTTTCCCTTTAATTTTTTTAGCATCTTGGTTGTTCAAATATAATTTTTGGGAGTTAGTAGTTGTTATAGAATTTACTTCAACTTCAATAGGTTCTTCCATATATGCTTTTACACTTTTTCTAGCAACAACATATTCATTTAGATTTAAAACACGAGAAATTTCATAAGCTAATGGTATTCCCTTTGCCTCAGCAGTTACAATAAAGTCAACTTCTGGTAATTTTTTAGCTATAATAGGAGCAGTCTTTCTAACAATTTCAGTATCTCCTAAAATAACAAAACTGGCTATTGATAAGTCATAAGAAAGTTTTATTATAGGTAATTCTCTCGTCAATCCAGCAACATTTAAAGTGTAAGTTTTCATAATTTTTCCTCCTTATCCTATAAAAACAAAAATATATTTTACAACCAAGCCCACAAGTAAGCCAATAAATGGATCATTAGCAGCAGTAACAGTCATAGCAGTTGCAGCGACAACATAATCTTGTGGTGTTCCCCCTGAAAAAGCAAGAGCAGCATTTGTAGGAACTGTTACAATAGCACCTAAAATAAATAGGAAGCCGTGAACAGAGTGTCCGGGAATATATTTACTAATTTTAGGTAGTAAACCAAAGAATAAAATAACTGCCATTATAGCCATCATTAAAACTCCACTAGTTAAAGGGTTTGGTGCAGCAGCAGTAGCAGATATAATAGCTTCAACTGGTCCACCTCCAAAAAGTGAAGAAGCTGCATCAGCAAGTCCTGAATAGATAGTTAAATGGTCTATATTAGCTTCATATTTTCCAGTCATAGAGGCTGTAATATTTCCAAAAGCTATATTTGCTCCAATAGTCAAACATGCAAGAGCCAAAGCACCACGAATAACATTCAAATTTATAATAGGTTTTTTTATTTCAATTTTTTTGTAATTTTCAATAATTCCACCACCAAAATTTATTTTAAAAATATTAGCAACTAAACTTGAAAATACAACACAAACTACAATTGTATAAACTAGATTTTGTCCAAAGAAAAAATAAGTTATAAAAGCAGATACAATAGAGCTAGCAGTAACAATCCTACTTTCTTTTAAACCAGATAAAGCTATTCTAGTCAACATTATTCCTACTCCTGCCATCATTGCATTAATAATAGTTGAACCAGCAAAATTAACTATTATAGACAGAGTCCCTGTAAGTCCTAATATAACCATTGTTATACCAGAGAATAATATTATTGAAAGTCTTTCTCTAATATCTTTTCCTAACATTCCTGCAAGAGCTATTGTTTCTGCTTGGAATGAAATAGGAATAGCAGAACCATATAATAAACAAGCCACAGCACCAACAATAAAACCAAAAGCAGTTGGTATTGAAGCAAAACCATAAGTAGCAGCTAAAAGAGCTTGTGGAATACCATTTAAAACAACTCCCAAAGCTGCAAGCACATCATTAACTGTCATGATAAAAACTCCCTTTCTATAATTAAATTATATCATATTTTATGTAAGAAGTTATTAATTGTCAAGGGAGTTCTAGTAAATTTTAGAAAATAAAAAAAGTTAAAAAAACAGTATATTTTTTCGTTAAAAAGTGATAAAATATTAAAACAGAACAATATAAAAATAAAGGGGGAGATTTTAATGGAATTTTTAAGAAGTCTATATTTTGCTTTTGATGAAGAGGTTCAGGCAAAAATTTTTAAAGGATTAACATTTTATTCAATAGCTATTTTAATACTTTGCATATTAGTATATGTTGGAGGGAAAATATTATCATCTTCTCCAGAAACAAAAGGTAAAGTGTCTGCTTTTGTTTTTGGAATTGTTGTAGCTAATGTTATTGCTGTTGTTTATATATTATATATGTTAAGAGAAATTGGAATAATTCAATAAATTTGTCCTATTTATACAGATTTATATAACATAAAAAGAATTACAATCAAAGATTTGAAAGTAATTCTTTTTTATTTTTTAAAAATAAAATAATTAACTTAAAATAATTAACTAAAGAAATGATATAATAAAAATAAAAATTTAGCTTTGGAGGAAAAATGAAAAAGCATAAAAATATAATGATACAGGGTACAGGTTCATCAGTTGGAAAAACATTAATAGTTGCAGGCTTATGCAGAATATTTGCACAAGATGGATATAGAGTTTCCCCTTTTAAATCTCAAAATATGGCACTTAATTCTTTTGTAGATATTGAAGGGCTGGAATTGAGTAGAGGAACAGTTATTCAGGCAGAGGCAGGATATGAAATACCAAGAGCTTTTATGAATCCAATTTTATTAAAACCTAATTCTGATAATAATTCACAAGTAATAATAAATGGAAAGGTTGCATATATAGCTGATGCAAAAAACTATTTTTCACATTCTAAGGAGTTAAAAAAAATAGCCTTGGAAACTTACAAAAATAATATAGAAAATAAGTTTGATATAGCAGTTTTAGAGGGTGGAGGAAGTCCAGCAGAGATAAATTTAAGAGAATATGATTTAGTAAATATGGGGATGGCAGAACTTGTTGATAGTCCAGTTATATTAGTTGGAAATATAGATATAGGTGGAGTATTTGCTGCTATCTATGGAACAGTGATGTTACTAGATGAGAATGATAGAAAAAGAATAAAAGGCTATATTATCAATAAATTTAGAGGAGATAGGGATTTATTGAAACCTGCTATTGAAATTTTAGATAAAAAATTTAAAGATGAGGGCTTGGATATAAAGTTTTTAGGAGTTTTACCTTATGCAGATTTGAAGATAGAAGAAGAAGATAGTTTATCAGATGAGGATAAAAGAGTTTATTCAAATGATAAAAAATATATAAATATATCTATTATTAAAACTAAAAAAATGTCAAATTTTACAGATTTTCACGCTTTTAAACAATATGATGATGTAAGAGTGAAATATATTTATGATGTTAAAGATTTAGGAGATGAGGATATAATAATTTTCCCTGGAAGTAAAAATACTATAACAGATTTAGAAGATTTAAAAAAGAGAGGTATTTTTGAAAAAGTAAAGGAATTAAAAGAAAAAGGCAAAATTATTATTGGAATCTGTGGTGGTTTACAGATGTTAGGAAAGAAAATCTATGATCCTAAACATTTAGAAAGTGATATTTTAGAAACAGAAGGTTTTAATTTTTTTGATTATGAAACTACTTTTGATGAGATTAAAAAGACTGAACAAGTTACAAAAAAAATAGAAGTTACAGAAGGGATTTTAAAAGATTTTAATGGTTATGAAATAAAAGGTTATGAGATTCATCAAGGGGTAACAAATATTTCAAGTCCTGTAATCTGTAAAGATAATGTCTTTGCTACCTATATTCATGGAATATTTGATAATTCAAAGTTTACTAATGATTTATTAAATATGATTAGAAGAAAAAAATCTATGCCTGAACAGAAAGAAGTGTTATCTTTTAATGAATTTAAAGAAAGAGAATATGATAAATTAGCAAAATTATTGAGAGAAAATTTAGATATAAAAGAGATATATAGAATTTTAGGCTAGGTTTTCCATATTATATTTTTATACATAGTGATATAAAAATTTAGACAAAAATATTTACTATTCTGATAAAATATGATATACTATCAACTAATTTAATTAGAAAAATAGGGGGTATAAAAATGACAGGTATTTATAAAATTGTTGATAGTGTTAATAATCTGTTATGGGGAAAAAACATACTGGTTTTTATGCTAATAGGAGCAGCCTTATATTTTTCATTTAAAACTAAGTTTATGCAATTTAGATTATTTAATAAAATAGTAAAAGTTTTATTTAAAAATGAAAAGGGTAAACATGGAATTAGCTCATTGGAAACATTTTTCTTAGGGACAGCTTGTAGAGTTGGAGCAGGAAATATTGCAGGAGTTGTTGCAGCAATATCAGTTGGAGGTCCAGGATCGATATTTTGGATGTGGCTTGTTGCAATGTTAGGTTCGGCAACAGCTTTTATTGAATCAAGCCTTGCAGTAATATATAGAAAAAAGGAAAAAGATGGTTCTTATACAGGTGGAACTCCATTTATAATTCAAAAAAGATTAAATATGAGATGGCTTGGAATTATCTATGCACTAGCCTCAGTGGTATGTTATTTTGGAGTAACACAAGTAATGTCTAACTCAATAACAGGTTCAATAACAAGTGTCTATATTTGGGGAGCAAACAATAAATTTTTTAATTTACAAAATATTTCATCAATAGCAGTAGCAATTTTAGTTGCTTATATAATATTTTTTAGTAAATCAAAAAAAGATTCTATTATAGCTTCATTAAATAAAATTGTTCCATTTATGGCAATTATCTATGTTGTAGCAGTTATATATATTTTAGTTACAAATTTAACAAGTATACCTGCTATGATAGGGAATATTTTTTCACAAGCCTTTGGAACTAAGGAAGTTTTAGGTGGAACATTTGGAGCAGTCGTTATGAATGGAGTTAGAAGAGGACTATTTTCTAATGAAGCAGGAAGTGGAAACTCTAACTATGCTGCAGCAGCAGTTCATATAGATATACCTGCAAAACAAGGTATGGTACAAGCCTTTGGAGTATTTATAGATACTTTGGTTATATGTAGTGCAACAGCCTTTATAGTTTTACTTGCACCTAAAAGTACAATATCTGGTTTATCTGGAATGGCACTTTTCCAAGCAGCTATGAGCCACCATTTAGATGGATTTGGAGCATTATTTGTTGTAATTTTAATGTTTTTCTTTTGTATAAGTACAATACTTGCAGTTGCATTCTATGGAAGAAGTGCAGTAAATTTCATACATGAAAGTAAATATTTGAATATAGCTTACCAAGTTATATTAATTTTGATGATATATATAGGTGGAATAAAACAAGATGTATTTATATGGTCATTAGCAGATTTTGGATTAGGTATAATGACAGTTATAAATATTTTAGTTATAATTCCTATTGCTAAACCAGCACTTGATTCATTGAAAAACTATGAAAAAGAACTGGAATAGGTTGACTTATTTTTATGTTATATGTTAATATAGAAGTGCAAAAGCACAACATAAAAAGGAGGGAATTTTATGTCAAACATTACATTAAGATTAACAGATGAAGAAAGAGAAATACTGAACAATGTAGCTCATTTATATGGTGACAAATTATCAACAGCAATAAAAACAATATTATTTGAAAAAATAGAAGAAGATTATAATCTAAAGTTAATTAAAGATTTTGAAAAAAGAGAAAAAGAAAATAAGGTGGAATTAGTTAGTTTATCTGATTTTAGAAAAAAGTTAGGTGTCTGAATGTATAAGGTATATTTTGACAAAAAAGTAGAAAAAGATTTTAAAAAATTAGATAAGAATGTTTTAAAATTAATTTTAGATTGGATTGAAAATAATTTAGAAAATATAGAAAATCCAAGAAGCAAAGGAAGAGCATTGTTAGGGAATTTAAAAGATTATTGGAGATATAGAATAGGTGATTATAGATTAATTACTAAAATTGATGATGGAAAACTATTAATTATTGCATTAGAACTTAAACATAGGAAAAAAGTTTATGAGTAAAAAGAGACTGTTGTAAATTACTATATCTATTAATTTGCAATGGTCTTTTTTATAGGAGGAGTATTATGGGAGTAAAAGTTGTTAAAGACTTAGTATATAGTTATATAGAAATAGATGAGTCAGTGCAAAAGCTAATAGATACTGCTTCATTTCAAAGATTAAAAAGGATAAAACAGTTATCTAGTTCGTATATATTCCCTTCAACAAATCATACAAGGTATGAACATTCAATAGGGGTTATGCATTTAGCTTGTAATTTTTTTGAAGTTTTAGAAAAAGATTTTAGAAAATATGGCTTAACTGAGGAAAAAATATCTTTTTTAAGATTACATATTAAATTAGCTGGACTTTTACATGATGTAGGGCATCCTCCATTTTCTCACTTGGGAGAAAAATTTTTAGATAAAAATGAAATTATTACTTGTATAAAAAATGAATATTCTCATTTAGTAGATGTGGATAAGACTTTCTATAACAATGGGAGATTAATTGGAAAAGAACATGAGCTTTTATCTTGTTATTGTATTTTAAGAAAATTCTATAAGATATTAAAAGAAGAAATTGATGAAAATATAGATGTAGCTTTTATTTGTAGATGTATTATAGGAAATACTTATCCTGATTCTGAAAATTGGGATAAAAATATTTGTGTTAGAATAATTAGTTCAGACTCAATAGATGTAGATAAATTAGATTATTTGACAAGGGATAATCATATGACAGGAGAAATAGCACCTAAAATGGATATAAAAAGGTTACTTGCCTGTCTTACAATCACTGAAAATAAGGAATTAAAATATGTAGCAAAGGCTATACCAGCTGTACAAACAGTTGTAGATTCAAGAGATATATTATATCTTTGGGTTTATCATCATCATATTTCTATTTATACAGATTATGTAATAGGTAGAATTTTAAAAAGATGTATGACTTTATATGATGAACATAGAGGACAAGCACTTGAAGAAATGAATAGAGAAGAATATTTTTCTCCAAAGGCAATAACAGATTACTTAATAACAGATGATGATATATATTCACATTTAAGAAAAATTTATGTTTTATCTTTAGAAGGAAAAACGGATGATTTCAATACAATAACTATCAAACAAATATTTGAAAGAGATTTTTTGAAACCTCTTTGGAAAACTATATATGAGTATAAAGATTTTGAAAAAAATCTGGTTGACAAAAAGATAATAAAATCATATGATGAACTAGAAGATATTTTGAGAAATGAAAAGAGTATTGAGGATATTACAAATACTCTTCTAAAAAAATTAAATTTAAAAGAAGGGGAAGTATTTATAATAACTAAATATAATAAATTCTATAACTCTAATAAAGAAGCACCAATCTCTCTTTTGTTAAATGGAGAAGAAAGAAAATTATCTGATTTATTGCCACAAAAGGAGTTTGGAAAGTTTCATACTATGGCTTTCTTTGTATTTGCTCCTAAAAAATATAAAGAAGAAGCTAAAGAAATTGTTGTAGAAGAATTGCAAAAAATATCTCAAGCATAGTAAAATAAACAGGAGGAAGTTATGAGATTTAAAAGTAAATTGGTTTTAGTATTAGTTTTTATAATTATGTCATTTTCAGCTTTTGCTGCAAAATCAAATAAAAAAGAAGATGTAAAAATGCCTAACATTGTTCTATATGACCAATATGGTAAAAAGCATAATATAGAAGAATATAAAGGAAAAGTTGTTGTAATAAATTTCTGGGCAACATGGTGTGGATACTGTGTTCAAGAAATGCCAGAATTTGAAAAAGTATACAAAGAATTTGGTTCAAATAAAAAGGATGTAATAATCTTAGGAGTTGCAGGACCTAAATCTAAGGAAAATCAAAATAATGTTGATGTTGAAAAAGATAAGGTTATTTCATTTTTAAAGAAAAAAAATATTACATACCCAACTTTAATGGATGAAACAGGAAAATCTTTTGATGACTATAAAGTTAGAGCTTTACCAATGACTTATGTAATAAACAAAAATGGTTATTTAGAAGGTTTTGTGAATGGTGCTATCACTTCTGAACAATTAAGAAAAGCAGTAAATGAAACATTAAAGAAAAAATAAATAGAAAAGTCAGGATACTATGCCTGACTTTTCTATTTATTTTCAATAAATTTTTGACTTGAAGTATCAAAAAAGGTATAATTAATAAATAATAGAAT
>ERZ772926.1679-NODE-1679-length-10281-cov-4.476237_pt1 | contig 10281 bp, 11 predicted proteins | sample MGYA00511136_ERZ772926 | MGnify/ENA primary metagenome ERZ772926 (study PRJEB29015, sample SAMEA2737917) | human oral metagenome | biome: human oral; feature: human-associated habitat; material: dental | place: China | collected 2153 ... | reverse complement strand
TTTTGAAATAGGATTGGAAGAATTGCCTGCACAATATGTGGATAAGGCGGAAAAGGATCTGAAAAAAATAATAGAAAATGAATTAAAATCTGAAAGAATCAAGTTTTCAGAAATTGAATCGTTTAGTACGCCTAGAAGGGTTACAGCGATTATAAAGGATTTGGCTGAAAAACAGGATGACTTGGATAAGAAAAGTGTAGGGCCTTCAGTTGAGATTGCCTATAAAGATGGGAAACTTACGAAAGCTGGTGAGGGATTTGTGAGATCTCAGGGTGCTACGGCTGATGATATAAAGATTATTGAAAATGAAAAAGGGAAGTATATTTCGATTGAAAAGTTTATTGCAGGGAAGGATACTAGGGAGATTTTACCTGAAATATTGAAAAATGCGATAAAGAAAATAGAGTTTGAAAAATCTATGAAATGGGCGGACAGAACATTTAGATTTGTAAGACCGATTAAATGGTTTGTGACTTTATTTGATAATGGGGAAATTTTGCCTTTTGAGTTTGAAGGGCTAAAAGGTGGGAATAAGACTCGTGGGATGAGATATTTTGCTTCTCAGGACATTGAGATTAATAATCCGCTTGATTATGAAAAAATATTGCTTGAAAATTTTGTTATTGTAGATGGTGAAAAAAGACGAGAAGAAATTTTGAAAAGCATAAAAGAAAATGGCGAAAAAGATGGAGATACTGCGATAATCAATAAATATTTATTGGATGAAGTAGTTAATGTAGTAGAATATCCTTATGCAATAAAGGGTGAATTTAACAAGGATTATTTGCAGCTTCCTGAAGATATTATAACAATTACATTGGAAACTCACCAAAGATATTTTCCAGTAAAAGATAAGAACGGGAAATTGTCAAATAAATTTATTGTTATAAGAAATGCGCCTGAATATTCAGAAACTGTTAAAAAAGGGAATGAAAAGGTTGTAGAGCCAAGACTTGCCGATGCGAAATTTTTCTTTGATGAAGATTTAAAAGGTAAATTTTCAGATAATGTGGAGAAATTGAAGGAAGTTACATTCCAGAAGGATATGGGAAGTATCTATGACAAGGTGGAAAGAAGTAAAAAAATAGCCGAATACCTTGTAAATGAACTTAATCTTCAGGATAAAAAGGAAAATATACTGAGAACAGTTGAGCTTGCAAAAGCAGATTTAGTATCAAATGTAATAGCAGAAAAGGAATTTACAAAACTTCAGGGATTCATGGGTTCAATTTATGCTGAAAAGCAGGGAGAAAACAAGGATGTTGCGGCAGGTATTTTTGAACATTACTTGCCAAGATATCAGGGAGATACATTGCCTGCCACAATAGAAGGAGCAATCGCAGGAATAGCTGATAAAATTGATACGGTTACCGGATGCTTTTCTGTTGGATTAAAGCCTACAAGTTCAAAGGATCCATATGCATTGAGACGTGCAATACAGGGAATAGTGTATGTCACACTAAATTCTAAGCTTGACTTTAATTATAAAAAGCTGATTGAAAAATCATATGAAATTTTCTCAGCAGATAAAAAAGTTCTTTCTGAAAATGTAGTTCAGGATATTACAGAGTTCTTTAAACAGAGGGTTGTAAATGTTCTTTCTGAAAAATATAGCAAGGATTTAATTTTATATGAAATTGACCTTGAAGACAGTGTTGTAAAACTGGATGAAAGACTGGCAGTCCTTTCTGAACTGTCAAACACAGAGCATTTTAAAACACTGATAAATCTTCTGAAACGTGTAAAAAATATAGTTAAGGAAGAAAAGGATAATGACACAGTGCTTGATGAATCGTTATTTGAAAAGGAAGAGGAAAAAAACCTTTACAAATTCAGTAATGAGCTTGAAGCACTTGAAAATCAGGAATTTTCAGTTTATATAAAGACATCACTTGAAAAATCTGATATAATAAATGAGTACTTTGATAATGTAATCATTAATACAGAAAACAGTAAAATAAAAAATAATAGGATTGCACTGATGAAAAAAATAGAAAATTCTATCGAAAAAATAATGATTATATAAGGAAAGATTGAAAAATATTAAAAGTGAAAAACAGTTAAAATCCTTAATTTTAAAGGGATTGAGAAAAAAGTAAAATAAAAAAATTAAAAAACAAAAAAAGAGTTGATTTTTTTAGCAACTTATAGTATAATCTTAGAAGAAAGTTAGGGAAACTATGAAATTAAATGATTTGAAATATCAAGGAGGAAATTAAATGAAAAAGTTAGTTATTTTAGGGACAGCTTTATTAGCATTAAATGCTATAGCGTCTGAAGGACAATTGAAATTCGGATACGATTTCAGTAGAGATGCAAAAAATGGTGAAGGTGTTAACCTTAAATTGAAAAAAGGACCAGTTCTTGGTGCAGAATACATCTTCGATAATCAAGGAGAATTTGAATGGGGAGTTGGAGCTGAATACAAATTATCTTCAAACTCAGGAAAATTAAAAACTAGAGAAGATAATGAAAAATATTTCAGAAGTGCTCCTGTGTATGCATTAGGAAAATTCAACCTAGTAACTACACAATCAGGAAATGATGCTTTATATGTATTAGGAAGAGCAGGATATCATTTTGCTAACGAAGCTAGAGAAGTTGGAGCAAGTGGTGAAAATATATCTGGTGGATTATATGGAGCAATTGGATTAGGAACTGAATTTGGACCAGTTTCATTAGAAGCTTTATATGAAAGAGCAGGATACACAACAAAAATAACAGATCCGTTAACAAAAGCTGTAGATAAATCAAGAGATTCATTAGACACATTTGGAGTAAGAATTGGATACAGATTTGGTCAATTGAAAAATGACAGAGGACCAAAAATAGTTAAAGAAGTTGTTACTGTTGAAAAACCAGTAGAAGTTGTAAAACCAGCTCCACAACCAAAAACACTTGGTGTTAAAACTGTTGAATTACCATTCAGCTGTTCAGCAAGCGAAAAGAAATGTGTAATCAGAGGATTTAAAGTTGACGGAAGAGAACCTAACGAAGCTGAAGCTAGAGATTTAGGAACTATTGCAAACGTAATCAACCAATTCGCTGAAGGTGGATCAATCGATTTCGTTGGACATACAGATTCTACAGGATCAGATGCTTACAACCAAAAATTATCAGTAGCAAGAGCACAAAATGTTGCTAGATTGTTAAGAGAATACGGATTGAAGAACACAATTTCTTACGGAACAATTACTGGACAAGGAGAAAGTAATCCAGCAGATACTAATGATACTACTGATGGAAGATACAATAACAGAAGAGTTGAATTATTCTTCCAAAATGTAGATTTCGAAAACGTAAGATTTGTTGATGGAAACTAATTTTAAATAATATAAAATTGCCTTGAAGTTTTACTTCAGGGCTTTTTTTTGTTTTATTTATTCAATTTTTTCAAAAAATGTGGTAAAATAAATAACAGATAGGAAAACTACTAATATAGAAAGGAGTGCACGGTTAAGTAACATATATCGTGTGAAAAAAATATGAACATAGTATTATTTGGAGCTCCAGGAGCAGGAAAAGGAACTCAGGCGAAAGAACTTATAAAAAAATATGAAATACCTCAAATTTCTACAGGAGATATTTTAAGAGCGGCAATAGCAAATAAAACTCCGTTAGGATTAGAAGCAAAAAAACTTATGGATGAAGGTAAACTTGTATCTGATGAAATAGTAAACGGACTTGTAGAAGCAAGACTTCAGGAAGATGACTGCAAAAAAGGGTTTATTCTTGACGGATTTCCTAGAACTGTTGCTCAGGCTGAGGAATTAGATAAAATATTGGAAAAATCCAACAGGGAAATTGAAAAGGTAATTGCCCTTGATGTAAGTGATGATGAAATAATAGAAAGAATTACAGGAAGAAGAGTATCTAAAAAGACAGGAAAAATATATCATATAAAATATAATCCGCCTGTTGATGAAAATCCGGAAGACCTTGAACAGAGAGCTGACGACAATGAAGAAACAGTGAAAAAAAGACTGGCAGTTTACAATGAACAGACAGCTCCAGTTTTAGATTTCTATAAAAAACAGAACAAGGTTTATTCTGTGGATGGAGCAAAAAAACTGGATGAAATAACAAAGGATATAATCGAAATATTGGAGAAATAGTAAAATAAAGTGATTATATTTATCAGAATCTGAAATAAAGTTTCTGATAAAATTTTAAAGAAAAAGCCCATTTTTAACAGTAATTATTTTCAAATAACTAAAAATGGCAGAAAGAGTAAGTACAATGATAATTTATAAAACAATGGATGAAATAAAAAAAATAAAAAAAGCAAATGAAATTATAGCGAGACTGTTTGAAGATGTACTGCCTCAGTATATTAAGCCGGGAATAAGTACACATGAACTGGATCAGATAGCAGAAGACTACATGAGATCTCAGGGGGCAATTCCAGGGACAAAAGGATATGACATAGGAAGACCTTATCCTCCGTATCCGGCAGCTACATGTATTTCTGTAAATGAAGTTGTAGTACATGGAATTCCAAGTAAAAAGCAGATCCTGAAAGAGGGAGACATACTGACAGTTGATACAGTTACGGTGCTTGACGGATATTTTGGAGATGCTGCGATAACTTATGCTGTAGGAGAAATAGACGAAGAAGCAAAAAAACTTATGGAAGTTACTAAAAAGGCCAGAGATATTGGAATTGAAGCGGCACGTGCCGGAAATAGAATAGGTGACATAGGTCATACTATTCAGGAGTATGTGGAAAGTTTTGGATTTTCTCTTGTAAGAGATTTTGCAGGACATGGGGTTGGAAAAGAAATGCATGAAGACCCAATAATTCCAAACTATGGAAAAGCTGGAACTGGTGCAAAAATTGAAGATGGAATGGTAATTACTGTTGAGCCTATGGTAAATGTAGGGACTTACAAGGTAAAAATACTTCAGGATATGTGGACAGCTGTCACAAAAGACGGAAAGAGATCTGCCCAGTATGAACACAGTCTTGCAATTGTAGATGGAAAACCTTTAATATTAAGTGTAAAGGACTAGAGAGTGTTATACTGGAATAGCCGTTTACAGAAAGTTTAATATATTGGAGGTTAGAATTGGGTATTATTGCTGGATTGCTAATATTGCTTGTAGCGGTGGAACATATCTATATTCTGATTATAGAAATGTTCTTCAGCGAAAGTAAAGTTGCCCAGAGAAGTTTTGGGCTTGAAAAAGAGTTTCTTAAAGATGAAAGAGTAAAAATAATGATGGCTAACCAAGGGCTATATAATGGATTTCTGGCGACGGGATTAATATGGAGCATATTTGAAACAGGTGTGTTTCAGGTTCAGCTTGCCATATTTTTTCTGTCATGTGTTGTATGTGCGGCAATATATGGTGCTGTAACAGTTTCATACAGAATTCTTCTTATGCAGGGAGTTCCTGCTATTCTGGCTTTGTTGGCTATATTTGCTATATAAAATAAAGGAGAAGTTATACTATGGAAACAGTTTTGGTAACAGGAGGAGCAGGATATATCGGCTCCCATACAGTGCTGGATTTAATAAAAAAAGGTTTTGATGTTATTATTGCTGATGATTTCAGTAATTCAAGTAAAAAAGTTATAAGTATTCTGGAAAGACTGGCAGACAGAAAAATAAAATATTATGAACTGGATATACGTAACAAGGAAGGCTTAAGGGAAGTTTTCAAGGAAAATAAAATTGATGCTGTCATTAACTTTGCCGGATATAAGGCGGTAGGTGAATCAGTTGAAAAACCTCTTATGTATTACGATAACAACCTGATAGGAATGATAGTTCTTCTTGAAGTTATGCAGGAATTTTCAGTAAAAAAACTTGTGTTCAGCTCTTCAGCTACGGTTTACGGTATTCCAAAGGCAATGCCATTAGTGGAAGACAATGACATGGGAGCTACAAATCCTTACGGAAGAACAAAACTCATGATAGAACATATTCTTGTGGATCTGGCCGCTTCAGATGATTCATGGGAAATAATAGCATTAAGATATTTCAATCCTCTGGGAGCACATGAAAGTGGAGATATAGGGGAAGACCCTAATGGAATTCCTAACAACCTTGCACCTTACATCACTCAGGTGGCAGTAGGAAAACTTGAAAAATTAAGCGTATTCGGAGATGACTATGATACCCCTGACGGAACATGTATAAGGGACTTTATCCATATAAATGACCTGGCGGCAGGACACTCAGCTTCGATTAAATACCTTGTTTCAGGAAAAGGTAAAGGATTTGAAGCGATTAATCTTGGAAGTGGAAAAGGATACAGTGTCCTTGAAATAGTTGAAAATTTTGAAAAAGCGGTAGGAAAGAAAATACCTTATGTCATAGTAGGACCTCGTGCAGGGGATATTCCTGCGTCTTATGCACGTATAGATAAGGCTAAAAATCTGTTAGGTTGGGAACCTACATATACAATAGAGCAGATGTGTGCAGATTCATGGAACTGGCAGAAGAAAAATCCTAATGGATATAAGGATTAGTACATAAATATTTTTAAAATTATTAAAATGAAGAAATGGAACTGTAAAAAATGGGGAGATAAAAATAAGTCTGTAAAGGTTATTTTAGTGTATTTTCTTGTTTGTTCAGTTCCATTTTTGCAATATTTAGAAAATATTATGAGGGAAAAGAGGAGAGAGACATGCTGTATTTTGCAAATGATTACACAGAAGGAGCCTGTAAGGAAATATTAGATGCATTTATAAGGACAAATGATGAAAAGCTTCCGGGATATGGAACTGACAAGTATACTTTAAGTGCAAAGGAGAAAATAAAGAAGGCGTGTAAAAATGATAATGCAGATGTGTACCTTTTAACGGGAGGAACCCAGACAAATGCAGTTGTAATAGATGCTCTACTGGAATCTTACGAAGGAGCTGTTGCAGCTGAAACAGGACATATAAACGTACATGAATCAGGAGCGATAGAATTCACAGGCCATAAAGTGATGCCGCTACCTCAGCATGAAGGGAAAATAAACGCTGTAGAATTAAGAAAGTTCATTGAGACATTTTACAATGATCAGAATCATCAGCATATGGTCTATCCTGGAATGGTTTATATTTCCCACCCTACAGAATATGGAACCCTTTATACAAAAGAAGATTTAACGGAAATTAGCAGAGTCTGCGGAGATTATGGAATACCTCTGTTTGTGGACGGAGCTAGACTTGGATATGGCCTTATGGCTAAAAATACCAATGTTACACTGGAAGTTTTGTGTGAGCTGTGTGATGTATTTTACATTGGTGGAACAAAAATAGGGGCATTGTCCGGAGAAGCAATTGTTTTTACACATAATAATGCACCAAAAAATTTCGTCACATTTATAAAACAGCATGGAGCATTACTTGCAAAGGGGAGACTTTTGGGAGTACAGTTTGATACTTTGTTTACAGATAATCTGTACTTCAGGATAAGTAAACATGCCATAGAAATGTCGGAAATATTGAAAAGGGAACTGGCTGAAAAAGGATACAGATTCTACTTTGAATCACCTACAAATCAGCAGTTTGTAATAGTTGAAAACAGTAAATTGGAAGAGCTTTCAAAACGTGTTGTATTCAGCTTCTGGGAAAAATATGATGAAAATCATACGGTTATAAGATTTGCCACAAGCTGGGCAACGAAAAAGGAAGATGTGATAAAACTTATGGATTTATTGTAAATAAAAAATTCTTCATAATTATGGTGTAAATTTAGGAAATGGTAAATTAATAAAAGAAATCTAAAAATGGAGGAAAAGAATGGAGTATAAACTGATTGCCACTGATATGGATGGAACATTATTAAACGATGAACATTTCACTTCAGCAGGAAATATTGAAGCAATAAAGGAAATTCAGAAAAAGGGGGTGAAGTTCGTTCTGGCGAGTGGAAGACCGAGTTTTGCAATGTTTGAATACGCTAAAGAACTGGAAATGGATAAACTTGGAGGGTATGTACTGGCATTTAACGGTGGTCAGCTTATAGATATGACTGACAGGAAAATGATTTTTCATGAAGGGCTTGACTGGGAAGATATAAGAAAAATATACGAACTTTCATGTGAAATTGAAATTCCGATGGTTTTATATGGAGATGATACTGTTTATGCAAGCAAGGATACTGAAAATACAAGATTTGAAGCAAAACTGTGCGGAATGAAGTTTACAGAGTTTGGAAGTCTTGAGGAACTTAAAGGCTACGGAATTGACAAAACTACAAAATCCATGCTTATAAGTGATCCTGAAACAGTAAAAAAAGCGGAAGGACATATGAAATCCAAATATGGAAATGACTATTTTATAGCAATATCCAAACCTATCTTTCTTGAAATTGCAAATAAGAATATAAATAAAGGTAAAACATTGAGAAAGCTGGGAGAGTTAACAGGTATAAAAATGGAAGAAATGATAGCTGTAGGAGACAGTTATAATGATATTCCGCTTCTTGAGGTGGTAGGTATGCCGGTTGCAGTTGCCAATGCAAATGATGAAATAAAGGCAATGTCAAAGTTTGAAAGTACTTCAAATAATGATGATGCATTAAAGACAGTTATTGAAAAGTTTTTTTAGTAATAAATAAAGATAGACAAAACAGAAAAAAAATCGTATAATATTACGATTACACTAATCAATTAGAGTAATTCAAAAAAATTGTTCAGAATGTGAAAAAAAACTGGACATTTTTTTGGAGTTTTGATATAATTGAAAGGATCCGAGGTGAGTTTTATGGCAAAACAAGATGTACTTGAGTTAGAGGGTGAAATTTTAGAAGCTCTACCAAATGCCATGTTCCAAATAAGATTAGAAAATGGACATGAAGTATTGGGACATATCTCAGGTAAAATGAGGATGAACTATATTAAGATTTTGCCTGGAGACAAGGTAACGGTTGAAGTTTCGCCGTATGATCTGTCAAGAGGAAGAATCGTGTATAGGAAAAAATAACATTTTTATTGGAAGGAGGGTTTTTAATGAAAGTGAAAGCTTCAGTAAAACCTATCTGTGACAAATGTAAGATCATCAAACGTCACGGGAAAGTAAGAGTAATATGCGAAAACCCTAAACATAAGCAAATACAAGGATAAGAAAGACAAATAAGCAATCTGAAAAAATTTTTATTTAAGTTATATATAATTCGAGAGAGATATGATATAAAATAAAAATTGTAAAGATATGTTTGGCTGTAGGGCTTATTCCTTAGGTTTTTTATGTAAGGGCATATTGAAGAAGGTTAAAAATATCAAAAACAGAGGAGGAAAAAAATTTGGCTAGAATAGCGGGAGTAGACATTCCAAGAAACAAAAGAGTTGAAATTTCATTAACTTATATCTTTGGAATAGGTAGAAGCACTTCAAACGAGATTTTAGAAAAAGCAGGTGTTGACAAGGACATCAAAGTAAAAGATTTAACTGAAGAACAAGTAGGGAAAATCAGAACAATAGTTGAAGAGTACAAAATCGAAGGGGAACTTAGAAAAGAAATCAGACTTAATATCAAGAGATTATTGGATATTAAGAGTTACAGAGGATTAAGACACAGAAACGGACTACCTGTAAGAGGACAAAAAACTAAGACAAACGCAAGAACTAGAAAAGGTCCAGTTAAAATGGCAATAGCTAAGAAAAAATAATTAAGTTAAGGAGGAAACCATAAGTGGCTAAAAGACCAGCAGTTTCAAAAAAGAAAAAATTAAAAAATATTCCTAATGGGATAGCATATATACATTCTACTTTTAATAATACTGTTGTAACTATAACAGATTCTGAAGGAAAAGTAGTAATCTGGAAATCAGGAGGAACTTCAGGGTTCAAAGGAACAAAAAAAGGAACTCCATTCGCAGCTCAAATAGCAGCAGAACAAGCAGCGCAAGTTGCAATCGAAAATGGAATGAAACAGATAGAGATTAAAATAAAAGGACCGGGATCAGGAAGAGAAGCTTCTATAAGATCAATTCAGGCTACAGGTCTGGAAGTAACAAGAATAGTTGATATAACTCCGGTACCTCACAATGGTGCAAGACCACCTAAAAAGAGAAGACCGTAAATTTATTAAATAAGGAGGAAATAGATAAATGGCAAGAGATAGACAGCCGGTGTTAAAAAAATGTAGAAATCTTGGTTTAGATCCAAGCGTTCTAGGTGTAAATAAAAAGTCAAACAGAAATATAAGACCAAATGCAAATAGAAAATTAACAGAATACGGAACACAAATGAGAGAAAAACAGAAAGCTAGATTTGTGTACGGAGTAATGGAAAAACAATTCTATAAATTATATGAAGAAGCAACAAGAAAAGAAG
>ERZ772926.1678-NODE-1678-length-10284-cov-3.036954_pt1 | contig 10284 bp, 10 predicted proteins | sample MGYA00511136_ERZ772926 | MGnify/ENA primary metagenome ERZ772926 (study PRJEB29015, sample SAMEA2737917) | human oral metagenome | biome: human oral; feature: human-associated habitat; material: dental | place: China | collected 2153 ... | reverse complement strand
TCCTCAATGAAAGGAAAATATAAATGTCTACATCAACCCTCAACCAAATCCGCGCAGCATCCCCGCTCATCCACTGCATCACCAACTACGTCACCGTCAATGACGTTGCGAACGTTCTGCTCGCCATCGGTGCGCGTCCCATCATGGCGGACGATCCGGAGGAGGTGGAGGAGATCACCGCCCTCTGCGCGGGTCTCTGCCTCAACATCGGAACACTCAATGCGCGAACCATCCCGAGCATGATTGCGGCGGGCAAACGTGCCCGCGCTCTCGGACATCCCGTTGTGCTCGACCCTGTCGGCGCGGGCGCAAGTCGCCTGCGTACCGCGACCGCGCTTCGCATTCTGGACGAGGTGCGTCCGACCCTGATTCGCGGCAACATCTCCGAGGTGCGGACACTTGCCGTTGGTGCGGGAACAACACAGGGCGTTGACGCGAACGCGGCGGATGCCGTTACCGAGGACAACCTTGCTGCCGTCGCCGAGCTTCTGCGTGCCTTTGCGGCACAGACGGCGGCAATCGTCGCCGTCACGGGGGCGATCGACCTCGTGACAGACGGGCGGGACTGCTATGCCATCCGAAATGGGCGGGCAGAAATGGGGCGGGTCACAGGCACAGGCTGCCAGCTCTCCGCACTCCTCGCCGTGGCCCTTGCCGCACATCCATCCGACCCCCTCGCGGCAGTCGCCGAGACCGTCGCACTTATGGGCGTTGCGGGCGAGATCGCGTGGGCGCAGATGGGGGAGCGCGACGGCAACGCGACCTATCGCACGCGCATCATTGATGCCATTTATCGCATGACGAGCGAAGAACTCAGCAAACATATGAACATCACAAAACTCTGAGGAGGAAGCACAATGAAAATGCACACAGCACTCACCATTGCGGGCAGCGATTCGAGCGGCGGCGCGGGTATTCAGGCAGATCTCAAGACCGTGACCGCGCACGGTGTCTACGGCATGACTGCCATCACCGCACTGACCGCGCAGAACACCACGGGCGTCACCGACATCCTCGCCGTCCCGCCCGCCTTTCTCGCGGCGCAGCTCGATGCCGTCTTTACCGACATCCCGCCCGACGCCGTGAAGATCGGCATGGTTGCGGACGCGGCACTGATCCGTGTCATTGCGGAGAAGCTGGACGAATACAGGGCAAAGAACATCGTCGTCGATCCTGTCATGGTTGCAACCAGCGGCGCGCGCCTCATCAGCGAGGATGCTGTGGCGGCACTGGTGGAGCTGCTCCTGCCGCGCGCGACCATCATCACGCCGAACATCCCCGAGGCGGAGGTGCTCGCCGATATGGCGATTACAGACCGCACGGCGATGACAGCTGCGGCGGCGCGCATCTATGAGCGCACGCACAGCGCTGTCCTTATGAAGGGAGGGCACAGCGTCGACGATGCGAATGATCTGCTCGTCGATGGGGCGGGTGCGCGTTGGTTCGAGGGTAGACGCATTGCGACTGCGAACACCCACGGCACGGGCTGCACCCTCTCAAGTGCAATCGCATCCAATCTCGCGCGCGGCATGACGCTCGACAGAGCTGTCGAACGCGCCAAGGCATACCTCTCGGGCGCTCTCGCAGCGGGTCTCGACCTCGGTGCGGGCAGCGGCCCCTTGGCACATGGATTTGATTTGAGGAGCGAGTTTATATGCTAGACACACGCACCCGCAAACTCACCCTTGCCGGCATCCTCGTCGCCGTCGCCGTGCTTGGCGGCCTGTTCAGCTTCCCCGTGCTCGGGAGCCGCTGCGCCCCCGTGCAGCACCTCGTCAACATCCTCGCCGCCGTCTTCCTCGGCCCCGTGTGGGCGGTCGGCGTCGCGTTTGCCGCGAGTCTCCTGCGCAACATCGCGGGGCTCGGCAGCCTCATGGCATTTCCCGGCAGCATGATCGGTGCGCTCGCGTGCGGGCTTGCCTACCACTATACGAAACGCCTCGGCATCACCTGTATCGCCGAGGCACTCGGCACGGGCATCCTCGGCGCACTCGCGGCGTACCCCGTCGCCGTATTCCTTATGGGGCTGACTCCTGCAAGCTACACCGTCTATATCGTCCCCTTCCTTCTCTCTACGGGCGCGGGCAGCATCCTTGCGTATGTCCTCCTGCGGTTCTTGCTGCCGAAGATTCGGCGAGATTGAAGTCGGTGTTTTTCCTGATCTGCTCGGCTGTTTCATCCTACGTGGATGAGTCGCGTGGTTGGAGAGCGTTTAAGCGGTGAGTAGAAGAGGCTGTTGCACAAGTCAAAATGACTTCGTACAACAGCCTCTTTCGTATACATGGCTCAGGGGGTGACTGCGCGCTGATAGGCGTGCAGTTTTTCAATGTATGCTGTAATGTCCTCTTCGAGCTTGCTGCTCTCCTGATCGGCGGTGACGACAGCGTGGTTCGACTGGTTGCGCTCCTCGCGGATGTCGAAGTAGCCGTGCAGGTAGTCAAGTGCCGCGTCGAGCGGCAGGTCGCTGCGCATTATACGATCTGAGTCGGAGAACATCCTACGATAAATTGCTTCGCGCTTCGCCCACTTCTGCGCACGCTGCTCCTCGTCCGTGAGCTGCGGTGCGGGCGTTTTCGTCGGGTGGTCGATATCTGCAGCGGAGAGCCCGAAGATCTCGGTCACGCGTTTCTCGGAAAGCTGCCCGACGCGGTTGGGGATCGTCGGATAGAGCAACCCTTTTGTTTGGTTTTGTTGTTTTGCATTTTTCTTGAGCTGATCGATGGCTCGTCTCAGGGCGGCGTTATTGGTACTGATCGGCTCCAGTAATATGTCCTTGTTGGTGTATATGCTAAGGTTTCTGCTGTGGTCTTGGAGGAAGCTGTGCAGAATCCTCTGCAGATCATCGGGCAGTTCCACAAGGAGATCTTTTCGATTGTACTTCAAGATATAGCGAAACATATCCAACGCATCGCCATATGGGACTTTCTCCTTTTCCTTTCTTTTCCTTTCAGGGTCATACGAAATAATGAATTCCTGCTGCCAACTGCGGAGGCCTTTCTTCGCTGCTTTCTTACAGTCACGTATGGCAAAAATATCCTCTGTATAGCAGATTCTCTTGTTCACGATGATCTGCGGAATCCATTCGGTGCAGAGGGTCATTGCCTGTTGAAGGAATTTCTTGCGCAGGCACCATTCGATGATGTTCAGGCGGCGCTCCTCACGCGTCCCGCTGCCGAGGACGGTGCCGTATTCCCGCTCGAGTACGCGGATGATCCGCCGAAAGAGCTCCTCCTGTATGGGGCCGCCGCTCTGATTGCGGAATACGCGGATGTGCTCGCCGAGGCTTTCCAGTTCCTTCTCGATGATGCTCGTGCGGCAGATGCGTATGGCGTCGGAGAAGCTGCGCATTGCGCCGAGGAGGCTGCGGAATGGCTCGCTGTATGCTCTGGTATCACCAAAGTATTCGTCCAGTGCCTGTACGCTGCCGTATTTTTGAAACTCGTCCATGCCCGCGATCATGTCGAACATGCGATGGATATCGTCGGCAAACACGATGCTTCCCTTTGGTGCATTCCGATCTTTTCCCGCATAGAGGACGTGACCAATGCGAATGCCCATGTATTTCGAGAGCTGCATGATGGCGAGCATCATCATCGAGGTATGGCGAAATCCACCCGTCATGTCGGCGTGCAGGACAATGTCGTGCAGACCTGCTGCCTCCGCCGCCTCCTGTTCACGCTGGATGACGTCGCCGAGGGCGGCGATGTAGCGCATTGCCCCCTCCATGCCGGCGTCCTCATCGAAGGCACTTTCCTCGAATCGCTCTGCAAGCTCCGGGTGTTTTGCCTTGACCTGCTCCTTTAGGAAGTCGATGGCGGACATGGAGCTGTGTCCGTATTTCTCAAAAATATTTTTCCATGGCTCTGCTGAATGAAGCTTTGTAACATCTTTGCTTGTGACGAGGATGATCCGATCCAGTCCTCCCGCCTCGCGGAGACTGTGCTGCAGCTGATAGATGCCTGCCTCATTGGTCTGTATACCACAAAAAGCGGTGCCGTCGTCCGCACCGCTATACTCCACCGTCTCCGGGATTTTGGGCAAGCTGCTCACAAATGCAATCATGATGTTGTAGGTCTTTTTGTCCAAGAGGATCATCCTTTCTTCACAGCACTTTGAGAGATTTCCTTAGAAAAAGTCGGAGCCTCCTCCCCATGAGCTGTCATCGCTGCTGCTCCAACTGTCGTCGCTCCCCCAACTATCACTACTATCCCAACTGCTGTCACTGCTCCAATCACTGTCATCCGAGGAACTCATCATATCATCCGCCTCCCAATGCGCATCATCCATCGCGCTGTTCAAATCATCCATCATCATCCGCATGCTCTCCTCCGATTCCCACATTGCCTCATCAGTTACCCGCTGCGCCTCCTCTGTCGTCCACTGACCCACTTCGTCCGACTGCCGCATCATCTCGAACATCTGCCTCTGCTGCTCATCCTCCATCCATGCCTGCTGTGCCTCTGCCTCCGACGAGCGGAACATACCCATGATTGCCGAAAAGATACTCATACTTTTTTCCTCCTTGATTCCTAACTTCTCTTGTTGACAGGATGTATTATATCCAATCGGAGGAATGAAGTCATTGCAATAAACCTGTGGAGTTCATTGCATAGGAGAAAAATTATTGTGGGTGCGCTGCCATGCCGCGTGCCATGTCTCGGCGACGGCACTGCGGAGCTCCTCAGGCGCGAGCACGATGGCGGCGGCACCGAGGGAGAGGATGTGGCGGCGCACCTCCTCGTAGTCGAAGTCATAGTAGTGGATGGTGAGGAGATAGCTGCCATCCGCGCTGTCGACGGCGGCTTCTTTTTCGTAGGAGGCAAAGATCATAAAACAGCGCTCGACGGCGTTGTTTCGCGGCAGAACCCGCATGCGGAAGCTGCGCCGCCTGCCCTCCAAAAATCCGCGAAAGTCCGCCTCGGTATCTGCGGGGATGGGCGCATCGAGCACGTGCAGTGTGCGGATACTGCGGAGGTTCAGCTTGACCGCACGCATCTCCACCGTATCCCAGACGATCGCGCGGAAGCGATTGCTCTGCGCGTCGTATTCCAGACGGCAGGGCGCAGCTGTGTGCGCGTGGCGTTTGCCGCGGCCGTCGATGTTGACGTAGGAGATCATGTGTCCCGTGGTCAGCGCCTGCCAGAATGCGGCGAGCGTCGTTTGGAGTGCGGGCAGATCATCGCCCTGCTCCCGTTCTGCCTGCCATATATGTGTCGGGTAGGCAGGTACGTCGGCGAGGCGCGTGCACAGCTTTTCGCGCAATTCTCTGGGGAGAAGGAAAGCTGCCGCGGGATCTGTGAGCATGGTTTTCAGCCAGCGCAGCTCGTCCGTGGTCGGGCGATGGGGGACGGGGAGATCTGCTGCGAGGACGGCTCTGCCCGCCTCGTCAAAGGAGAAGACCGCGTCCGTCAGCGCTGCAAGACGCTCCTGACTCAGGTGATCCACGAGGTCGAGCCCCTCCATCTGTCCGAGGCAGCGCAGGATGTCTGCGCGCGTGAGTCCGGCGCCCGCATGAACCTCGTTGCAGAGGCGGCAGAGCCAGAGGTAGGGATAGGAGTGAACCTCATGAAAGAGCGGGCTGTATGCCATAGTTCTTCAGCGCCTCCTCGGCATCATCTCTCATGCGCCGCGCCAAACACGGCGAGGCATCGGCTGCAATACAGATCCACGGGTGAAAGGTGCGGATCCACGGGAGCAGGCTCAGATCGTCCGCAATCTCTACGGCGGCGTAAAAGCAGCCCGCTCCTTCCGTGAAGACGGCAGTGGGGAAACGCGCGCGGATGCGCTGTGTGAGGCGCGCGCGGTGACGTTCGCTCTCATAGAAGAGCGTGAGTGTAAGCGTATGCGGGGGCGGTGCGGGGCACGCAGCGGCGCATATCGGTTTTGCGGGAGCAACGCGCTCCATGCAGTCGATACGGAACCGGCACGTCTTTGTAAACGCTGCAGATCCCCTCCGCTGCATGGCTGCGCACATATACTGCCGCCCCGTGTGAAAGTCGGTGATGATCTCCTGCGGGACAGCGATCGTCTCACGGTTCCGATAGGAGAAGGTGACGGCGCATTGCTCCTCAATGGCGGTGATAATCGTATGCAGCACCTCGTCGTCGAGAATGCGCGTGATGGGGCTGTGCTTGATCTGGACGGGGAGAAATGGCTCCGCATCCTCCGGATACAGGCAGCGGAGCGTTGTGGCGAGGAAGTATCCGGGCACGGAAAGGACGGCGACGAAGCGATAGAAGCCGATGGCGTAGTAGAGCGTGCGCCGTTCGTCTGCCGTGAGCTTCGCAAGCGGCTGCTCCGCCATGGCGTAGCAGAGGGCGTTCCCTCGCATTGTGCGCCGCAGAATCCCGAGAGACTCCAGCTCACCCAACTGGCGAAACACGGTTGCAGGGCTGACCTTCGGCGCAGCCTCTGCCTGTTGCTCGCTGATCGGCAGCAGATCGTACGCACGGACAAGCGCCGTTTGGCGCATTGGTTCCTTTGCGGCGGCGAGCGTCTGGAGGAGAAAGATGAGCGCGGCGATCGCCCGTCCCGTGAGCGCCTTGATCTGATAGGTACGCGCGAGGAAGTTGCCGGCGAGCTGATAGGGATCGCTGCGCAGGCCGTGGATCTCACGGCGTGCCTGCCGCGCGAAGAGCAGCATCTCCTCCGGCAGACAGAAGCATACGCGCGCCCAGTTGTCCTCGGCGCTGCGCGTGCTCTGCCCGAGACGCTGCGCGAGAGCCTCCTTGTCGTAACAGCTGTAGGAGACGAGGCGCAGAAACGGGCGCAGCGTGTCATAGTCTCCGATGAATTTGTTGAAGCCGGTGCCCATGCCATCCCCCTCTCATTTTTACCATTATAACATGCGAAATATGTAGGCGTGAAGAAAATCTGCATTTTTATGAAAATCCTGAAAATAGGAGTTGACAAGGCGTTTTTCTCATGATAATATACGTGTCTTTCCCGTCACAGGGAAGCAGATGTATACACCCCAAGGATGGGGCGATGAAGAAAGGGATGTGGTTCAATGTTGGATGCATTTGCAGAGTGGTATTATTATCGTTACATTGAGGTCTTTACGTGGCTGTTCGGTACGACGCCTGACACCGCCCTTGGCACGGCGATCAGGGTGCTCACGATGCTCGCGTATCCGATCACATGGTATCTCACGCAGAATCGACGCTGTCAGCGGGGATGGGCAGCTGCGAAAAAATATGTGACGGCGGCTGTGCGCCGGGCAGCGCACCGAGGAGAGGAATAAGGGACACTCCCTACGGATGGGGAGGAGATTTACAAAGGAGATGTATGGAATGAAGAAGTATGTATTTTCCATGGGGCTTATGTTTGGGCTTTTGCTGGCAGCGGCGCAGCCGTTCTCGCCTGCACAGGCGCACTTTATGACGAGCGCGGAGGAGCGCGAGATCGGTGCAGCTGCGGCGGAGCGTACGGAGGAGAAGTACGATGTCGCGTGGGACGATGACATCGTCGAGATCCAGAAGCGGCTGATTGAGTGCAACCCCACGCAGCTCAACTGGAATGACGGCAGGCACACGTGCTGGCTGGCGCCGATGAAGCTGTACCATTCCGATCATCCGAATGCATTTATGCTCCCGGGCGGGTATTCGTATATGGCGGATTCGATGGTGAACTTTATGAACACTTATCAAAATAACGGGTATACGAATAGCAATAACCTACGCCCCTTAAACAGGTCGAATATTTATAATACATCTTCTGTTGCTTTTGTGATGGGGCACGAGTTCGGGCATTGGGCTGGAAAAGATCATCTTGAGGGTTATGATAAACAGTTTGGTTTGAATCTACTTGTTGGTATCTTTGGTGGACAGGCTGGCTCTGTTGGTGGCGCTCTCGCTCAGAGTGCTGGTGTGAACCTTGTTGATACACTTATTGATCGTCAGATGTCGTTCAATCAGGAGAAGGGTGCTGACGAGTGGGGGCTTAAATTCCTTGAAAACGTTCCTGAGTATTCAACTGGTGGAGCGTTAACGAAGTTTTATAGGTTTATGAAGCTTGAAGAGATTCGTTATCCCGATGGAAAACGCCCTAAGAATTTCCGAAACCCTCATCCTGAGACACAAAAGCGTTTTGATCGCGTGGCAGATTATATTAAGAAAAGTTCGAATGGGCGGGTTGGTGTTAATAGTTATGGAAACGTATTCTTAGACAGAGTACACCTTGATATTCCTTCACGTATGGATGTTGCTGATGTAGAACGCAGCTTTTACATTGCAGGACAGATTGCTGCGGCAATTAAAAAAGATATTTTTCATCGTGAAAACATAAGCGTTGTTGCACCGAGCGAAAGTCGGTATGGATATGATCCAAACATCCCAAGAATGAGTTATGTTGTGTTTTCGAGCAAGGATGGTTCAGAGGTTAAGATCCTTGATTTGATTGCATACGATAAGACGCGATCTTATGAAGAGAATCTTAATAGCAGCATCTATGGTAAAGCTGAGATTACACAAAACAGCTTCTTCGGACCACAAAGCTATGAAGCACAGTCAAGCGGTTCAGGTATTATAGTCGGAAAAACAGATTCAGAACTTTTGGTAGTCACAAACAATCATGTGATTGCAGATACCGACAGTTTGGAAGTTGAATTTAATGACGGAACAAAGGCTGCAGCTTCCGTAAAGGGCGGAGACAGTGACAATGATGTTGCGGTTGTGGCAATTAAGCTTTCAGATCTTTCAGAGGATACATTGTCAAAGATAAGTATTGCAAATATAGGTGACTCAAATGATGTAAAAGTCGGTCAGGGAGTAGTTGCCATAGGTAATGCACTTGGTTACGGACAGTCTGTAACTGTAGGTTATATATCGGCATTAAACAGAGAAGTGAAAACTGAAGGAGGCACATCAAGAAATCTTCTTCAAACAGATGCGGCCATAAATCCAGGAAACTCAGGCGGTGCGCTAATTAATATGAAAGGCGAAGTAATCGGTATAAATTCAGCTAAATATTCTGATACCGATGTTGAAGGAATGGGATATGCTATACCTATTTCTGCAGTAAAGGATCTTATAGCGGAACTTTCAAGTAAAGAAACAAGAACGGTTGTTGCTGCAGAGAATCAGGGATATCTTGGAATACAGGGAAAAGATATAGATGAGGAAATGGCTAAGGCATATGATATGCCACAGGGTATATATGTTTATAAGGTTGTAGAAGGCGGAGCGGCAGCTTCTTCAGACTTAAAGGCCAAGGATATCATAACAAAGTTTGACGGGCAGAGTGTAAGATCTATGGAAAGTCTCAAAAATATGCTTACATATTATGAGAGTGGAAAAACAGTGGATTTGACCGTTCAAAGATTGGATGAAAGCGGTAATTACGTGGAAAAGACTGTAACAATAACTCTTGGAAAGAGAGAAACTACAGAACAATAAGTTATTTTAAGCAACAGGTTAAATGCCTGTTGCTTTTTTTATCGGATATAATGTATACTAAATTGCTATATAGGAAATGGGGTAGTAATAATGAGACTTAGACATATAAAGGGCTGTGAGGACTTTATAACAGATGCAAAGGAATGTATCAGAGAAGATAAAGCAATAGAATTAAAGGGAAGTATACAGGATATCTTTGAGGAGAAAAGACCTTTGCAGATAGAGATAGGAATGGGCAAGGGACAGTTTATCAGAAATATGGCGATAACACATCCGGATATAAACTTTATCGGTATAGAAAAGTACACCTCCGTGCTTATGAAAGCCATACAGCGTCTTAGGCTTGAAAGACAGGCAGCTGAATATGACAAAACCGACATCAACCTTTACTATGCCTGTATAGATGCCTCTATATTAAAAGATATATTCGAGTCGGGAGAGGTGTCTAAAATATATCTTAATTTTTCAGACCCCTGGCCTAAGGCAAGACACAGCCACAGAAGGCTTACAGATAAGTATTTTCTTGATATATACTCTACACTTCTTGAAACAGGAGCAAAAGTAGAGTTTAAAACTGACAATACAGCTCTTTTTGAATACTCATTAGAAAGCATAAAAAACTCAGATTTTGAACTTGATTTTTACACTTATGACTTACATAATGAAAGCAGAATTGAAAACATTATGAGTGAGTATGAGGAAAAATTTTCAAAAAACGGTCAAAAGATTTGTAAATTGGTTGCAATTAGAAAATAATTGAAAGGATCTTTATTTATGAATTACAGGATTGAACAGGATTCTATGGGACAGGTAAAAGTACCTTCCGACAAGTATTGGGGAGCTCAAACTCAAAGAAGCTATGAAAACTTTGTAATAGGCAGTGAGAAGA
>ERZ772926.1675-NODE-1675-length-10286-cov-44.152966_pt1 | contig 10286 bp, 9 predicted proteins | sample MGYA00511136_ERZ772926 | MGnify/ENA primary metagenome ERZ772926 (study PRJEB29015, sample SAMEA2737917) | human oral metagenome | biome: human oral; feature: human-associated habitat; material: dental | place: China | collected 2153 ... | reverse complement strand
TATAGATAGACAGTAGGCAATACAGTCTAACTTTCCTTACTATTTTATCAAATTTCTGCTAAATTGCAAGTGTTTTACACATATTTTGTGAATTAATCTGAATCTTACAAAGTGCTGTTCTTCTGCTTCTTTATACAATTCAAGCGGTATTATGCTCACAAAAAAATCAGGTTCCCCTGATTCTAAATAGATTCTGATTTTTCCAGTTCTTTAGCTTCCTTATGATTTTCATATAATTTCGCCAAGAACTTAGTGATTTCTTTGAGAATAGAATAGGTTGGCACTGCTACAATCATCCCTATGACGCCGTAGATATTACTTGACAGTAAGAGGAGTACCAAAATCGTAATCGGGTGTACTTTCATAACCCCTCCAACGATACGTGGATAGAGAACATTTCCATCAATCTGTTGAATAATAAGCATATAAGCAACCGCAATCAACATACGATGATGATCCGTGAACACATTCGCAATCACCATCGGAATCAAGCCAATACTTGGACCAACATAAGGAATCAAATTTGCGATTCCAGAGAAAATAGCAAAAACAAGTGCGTACTTTAAGCCGATAACGCTATAACCAATATAGGCTAAACATCCGATAATAACGGCATCAATTGCAATTCCACTGATGTAGCGCGCTATAGTTGCATTGAGATTGGTTAAGAGGCTAGAGAGATTTAATTTGTCATGTTTTAAGACAGTTCGTTCCAACATAGGCAGCAACTTACGTCCATCTAACAAGAAATAAATCAAGAAGACGGGGGTCATAATGAGAATCAGAACCGTGCTAAACAAGGCTGAAAGGACGCTTCCTAAACTGTTGCTGACGCTATTAAGAATATTCTGTAGGATATCCACATAGGAGAGATTTAACTGTTGAATTGTTTGTTGAATATCTATATTTTGGAAGACTGGATTCATGGACAAATCAATGATTAAATCTTGTAGTCTACTATAGATATTTTGACTAGAAATAATCAAGCTAGTCAACTGATTAATCAGAATCGGTAAGAGATAAACAACGCCTACAACAATAGCACCAATTAAAGCACAGAGAGTGACCAAGACACCAATTAGACGATTAATCTTACATCTCTTTTCCAAAAAGGTAACGATTGGATTGGTAATGTAGTAAAAAAATCCACCTAACAAAAATGGAATCATGATGGTATTCACAACTGTCACGAAGGGAGTAATGATGGCTCCCATCTCTCTCCAAAGATAGAAAATCAGTGTTAATAATAAAATTTCAGCTGTCCAAAAAAATAATTTGTTTCTACGGAACATAGGCATCCTCCTCTATTTATTTTATCATATTTCTTCAAAAGATAAGATGGCTTTAGTATAAAATCGAGAATATTTTTTTTCTTTATGATAAAATAAAGCTAATATGAAAAAAATAATTCTATCTTTTATAACACTTTTTGTTTTTGGAACAGTTTCTACTGTTTCTGCTCAGGAGTTTGATGTTGCTGCTAAACATGCCATTGCTGTCGAGGCTACAACTGGAAAAATCCTCTACGAAAAAGATGCAAATCAGCCTGTAGAAATTGCTTCTATTACGAAACTGGTTACAGTTTATTTGGTCTATAAAGCTCTGGAACAAGGAACTATCAGCCTATCTACACCTGTTGATATTTCGGACTATCCTTACAAACTTACAACCAATTCTGAGGCGAGTAACGTCCCAATGGAAGCTCGAAATTATACTGTTGAACAACTATTAGAAGCTACAATGGTATCCAGTGCAAACAGCGCTGCGATTGCGCTAGCAGAAAAGATTGCTGGTTCTGAGAAAGACTTTGTAGACAAAATGAGGGCTAAACTTCTTGAATGGGGAATTCAAGATGCAACTATTGTAAACACTACTGGTTTAAATAATGAGACCCTTGGCGATAATATCTATCCAGGTTCTAAAAAAGACGATGAAAACAAGTTGAGTGCATACGACGTTGCAATCGTCGCTCGTAATCTCATCCGAGATTATCCTCAAGTTTTGGAAATCACTAAAAAGCCAACTTCTACTTTTGCTGGACTTGAAATCCACTCAACCAACTATATGTTGGAAGGAATGCCAGCCTATCGTGGTGGTGTCGACGGTTTGAAAACAGGTACTACCGACAAAGCCGGTGCCTCTTTCGTTGGAACAACCGTTGAAAAAGGAATGCGTATCGTTACGGTTGTTTTAAATGCGGACCAACAAGATAGCAACCCTTATGCACGTTTTACTGCAACTTCTTCACTTTTAGATTATGTTTCTGCGAACTTTGCTTTAAAAACTGTCGTTCAGAAAGGCGAAACCTACAAAGATAGTAAAGTGACAGTCCTTGACGGGAAAGAAGATAAGGTAGCCGCAATTGCTAAGTCAGATATTGCAATCGTCCAACGAGTTGGAAGTGAAACAACATCAGCTCTTCAATTCACACCAAAATCAGAAATAGCCCCACTGGAAGAAGGCAAGGTTGTCGGTACTCTAACCTATGACGATCAGGATTTGGTCGGTCAAGGTTATCTCACTTCTGAAAAACCTTCTTTTGAAATGGTCGCTGAAAAGAAAGTAGAAAAAGCCTTCTTTTTAAAGGTTTGGTGGAATCGTTTTATCCGCTTTATCAATGAGAAGCTATAAAAAAATCGCGAAGAATCGCGATTTTTTCTTTATTTCATTTCTTTAAAAGCCGCTTCTGCATCTGCATTGCTAATAGCACCGAACTGAATTTTCCCAATTTTACCTTGACTATCAATCAAGTACTCTGTCGGAATACTACGAATTTGGTAGGCTTGAAAGGCAGTTGCTTGGGTATCATACAAGACTGGTATATCCTTATACCCTTGCTCTTGAAACCATTTTGGAAAGTCTTGAACTGTTTTTTCACCTTGTAGACCAGGTGCAATGACACTCAAGATTTCAAAGTCTCGATCTTGTTTGGCAGCTAATTCCATCAACTCAGGCATGCTTTTTTTACATGGTCCACACCAAGAAGCCCAGAATTTCAAATAGACCTTTTTCCCTTTATAGTCTGATAATTTCACTTCTTTGCCATCCATAGACTGCAAAGTAAAGTCTGGCGCATCCTTACCGACTGCGATTTGTTGTACAGCGGGTTGTTTTGGACTGCTTGTCTGTTTGGTTTCTTTTTCACCACAGGCAATCAACAAGAATAGAGACATGAGGCTCAATCCAGCAAAAATAACTTTTTTCATTTTTTCTCCTTTTATCCAAGAATTCCTGACAAGGCATTTAACTGCCCTAGCATTAATAATAATCCCATCAAAATAATCAAAGCTCCCCCGATTTTCTTTAATAGAATCATATGGGGTTTTAATTTACTAAAATAGGGCATGATCCAGCCCGAAGCCAGGGCCAAAACAATGAAAGGAAGGGCCATTCCCAATGTGTATACTAATGTTAACACGGCTCCTTGCCATGCACCATTGCCACCTGAAGCTGCTAGAGCCAAGACTGAACTTAAAACTGGTCCGATACAAGGGGTCCAACCAAAACTAAAGGTTATCCCAAGTAAAAAGGCTGACAGATAGTGATTCGACTTGGATTGTTTGAAGGTGACTGTCTTTTGAACTTCCAGTTTATTGAAATGCAAGATTTCCATCTGGTGAAGTCCCAAAAGGATAATGACTGCACCCATAACATAACGAAACCAGTCAGCATAGAGCATGTTCCCTAGGAATCCAGCTCCAAATCCTAAAATAAAGAAAATGAGGGAGATTCCTGCAATAAAGCACAAGGTCCGGATTAAGCCTGACCATGCAACGTTTCTTCCAAAAAATCGAAAGCTTTTCGAATTTCCCTGATCATCTAGTAAAATACCAGCATAGACAGGTAACAAAGGAAAGATGCAAGGTGAAAAGAAGGACAGAATACCTGCTAAAAAAACGGATACTAGAAATATAATCGACTCCAACGAATTACCTACTTTCTCAAAATTCTAATCCTATTTTACTACAAAAGAATAAATTTGTAAGAAGTCTGCTACGCTTATTTATTTTGACTAAATTTGACACAAAAAAAGGAGCTAAGCTCCCTTTATTTTAATACGTTCCTTCTTCACCTTGACTGGTCAAGATAACAGGTCCATCTTTGGTAATCACGAACTGGTGTTCATATTGGCAAGATAGGCCGCCATCAATAGTCTTATGAGCCCAGCCGGTCTTCATATCTGTATCGATTTCCCAGTCACCAGTATTGATCATGGGTTCAATGGTTAGTACCATTCCTTCACGGAGACGGAGTCCACGGCCTGCAATACCGTAGTTAGGAACCATTGGCTCTTCATGCATGGTGGGACCGACACCATGACCAACTAAATCACGTACGACACCATAACCGCGACTTTCAGCGTATTCTTGAATGGCCGCACCGATATCGCCGATACGATTGCCGACAACTGCTTTCTCAATCCCTATATACATAGCTTCCTTGGTCACGTCCATCAAGTTTTTCACTTTTTCAGACGGTGTACCAACCGCATAAGCCCAACATGAGTCTGCTAAACCACCAGTATAACTCTGGGTGTATTTTTTCATTTGCTCAACATTGTTAAAGTTGAGTTTAGATACATTGAGGTCTGATTTGGCAATCGGACCACCAAGTACCATGTCAACCTTGAGCAAATCGCCATCTTTCAAGATGTAATGACGTGGAAAAGCGTGGGCTACTTCGTCGTTGAGAGAGCAACAAGTGGCATAGGGGTAATCCATAACTGCGCCATCCACGCCAATCTGTAGAGGAAGGAAATTTTCCTCTTTACAACGTCGACGAACATACTCTTCAACTTCCCACATATCTACGCCTGGCTTAATCAAATCACGTAATCCGATATGGATACTTGCTAGGAAATCACCAGCCTTGTCCATGGCTTCGATTTCACGTGCTGATTTTAAAGTTATCATTTTTTCTCCTAGATTCTAATTAATTTTAACCGTAACATTTGCTTTTGAAACAATCTGATGACCATGATAAATATCATAATCAATAATAGCTGAGCGTCTCGTGTGGTGAATAATACGAGCCTGAATCCGCAAAGTATCATCTATCTGTACAGCCTGCAAGAAATAAATCAACATCTGTTCAATGATGAGATTACGTCCGCTATTCACAACGAGGTCTTGGGTCATATGGTTGAGGATTTCAGCCAAGACTCCATTAGCAAGGACACCATTTTTCTCCAACATGAAGGGCTCAACAGTTATGACGACTTCATCATGATGATAAGAGAGTTTTTGCCCGATTTGCTCTGAGAAAGTTGGCAAGGCAGAAACTTGGGAACGGCTCATCTTTTCCATGACATCTCGTCGTGTTACGACACCGAGTAGGGTTTGGTTGCTTCTGACAACGGGAACCATCTCAAAGTCTTCTGCGATCATTCGTTGACTGACATTGGCAATATTGGTCGCCAATCCTGTTACGAAGATACTGCGCGTCATCACCTTGTCAATCGTCGTGCTGGGAGACTTGTCTCCTGCGTCACGCATAGTAACAACCCCAACAACCACTTGGTATTGGTTAACGACTGGAAAACGGCTACTTCTGTTCTTACGAACCAAGTCTAGATAGTCTTTGACTGTATCCGTTTCTCTCAAAAAACCATACTCGTGACTGGGACGATAGAGCTTCTCGACCGTCAGAATATCGGTTTTGATTTGAACATTTGAGAGAGCTTTGTTAATCATGGTCGCTACTGTAAAAGTATCATGTTTACTTCTCAGAACTGGAATATTTTTTTTATTGGCCAACTCAAGAACATCATCCTGAACATGAAAACCACCTGTAACGAGGACCGCATTTTCATTTTCCAAGGCTAGAAGTTGAATACGAGTACGGTCACCTACGATCACAAGACCACCATCATGGAGATAGGACAGGATATTCTGCTCTGTCATGGCCCCAATGGAAAATTTGCTAAACTCTCTCTCTAGCCCTTCCTGGCCGGCTAAAACTTCAGAGGAGGTGACTTCAGCAATTTCAGCATAGGTTAGCCGTTCAATAGCCACTTTTTTTGGCTTAACTCGTATGGTTCCACTACGTGGTCGAGTTTCAACGATGCCACGATTTTCAGCTTCTTTGATAGCTCGGTAGGCGGTTCCATCACTAACACCTAGATGATTAGAGATACTGCGAACACTAACTCTTTTCCCAATTGGCAACTCTTCCAGATAGGACAAGATTTCCTGGTGTTTACTCATTGAATTCTCCTTTTATATATCGAAATTCAAGATAGTCTCTCATTTTTCGTGTATAGCGGTCGCTCCCCTTAAACTGTCGGACGAGACTAAATCCCGATTTTAAGGCTACTTTTTGACTAGCCTGATTCTCCAGATGAGTGATGATGGATAATTGTTTTAAACCAAATTCTTCAAAGGAAAGCTGACAAAGTTTGGTAACTACTTCTGTCATATAACCTTGTGACCAAGAATCTTTTTTTAAGAAATAACCAATTTCTGCTTCTTTTTTGATTTCATCAATCTTTTCAAATTTAATAGAGCCAATCATTTCCTGATTTCCTTGGAGACAAATGGCCCAAACACCTAGAGGAGCCTTCATAAAATAGTTGGCAAGCGCGTATTGACTTTCTTCTAAACTTGATTGACTAGGAAAAATAAACTGCAAATTTTCAGGATTGGAAGCAATCTCGTAAAATGCTTGACTGTCACTAAAAAAGAAAGGACGCAAATACAAGCGCTCCGTTTCAAAAAAAGAAAACATTGCTAATTTGGTCCAAATATTCATAATCACCTCAACGGTTTAGTCTTCAATGAGTGTAATATCCGCTCCGAGACTACGTAATTTCTCAATAATATCTGAGTAGCCACGCAAGATAAACTCAATATTTGTAATTTCAGTTTTACCTTCAGCCATCAAGCCAGCGATGACAAGTGCAGCACCAGCTCGCAAGTCTGTAGCTTTTACGCTTGCCCCGTGCAATCTACGACCACCATTGTAGATAATATGATCATTTGTAGTCGTAATATCCGCATCCATTTTTGCTAATTCAAAAACATGGTTAACACGTTTTTCATAGATCGTATCAATAATGGTTCCACGACCTTGAGCAGTCAGCAATAGCGGAGTTATTGGCTGTTGCAAATCGGTTGCAAATCCAGGATAAGGAGCTGTTTTGATATTGATGGCCTTCAAATCAGACTGCTCTTCAACGAAGATACTGTCTTCTGAGACCGTCATATGAACGCCCATTTCCTCTAGTTTGGCGATAAAACCTTCTAAGTGCTCGTAGAGAACGTTGTTAATACGGATTCCTTTTCCTACCGCTGCAGCAAGTGAAATATAGGTTCCAGCTTCGATACGGTCTGGAATGACTTGGTGACGCGTTCCATGAAGTTTCTCAACACCATCAATAATGATAATATCAGTCCCTGCACCACGAATGTGAGCGCCCATATTGTTCAAAAGGGTAGCAACATCGATAATTTCCGGTTCACGAGCCGCATTTTCAATGACAGTACGCCCCTTAGCTTTGACCGCAGCAATCATGGTGTTAATCGTTGCACCAACGCTGACGGTATCCATGTAAATACTTGCGCCATGAAGTCCCTTACCTTGGGCAGATAAATTCATATTATCTCCCTCATAGCTAACTTTAGCACCCATGGCCTCAAAGGCTTTTAAGTGAAGATCAATCGGACGAGGCCCCAGATCACATCCACCAGGAAGTCCAACTGTAGCTTCACCAAAGCGACCTAAGAGACTTCCGTAGAAATAATAAGAAGCACGCAAGCTATTGATCTTACCATAAGGCATAGGAATATTTTGAACACCTCTTGGATCGATTTCCAAGACATCATCATAACGCTTAACAGTTGCCCCCATAATCTCCATAATTTCTACAAGACTAGCAACGTCTGAAATATCTGGAACACAATCTAAAGTGACAATATCATCTGATAAGATAATAGCTGGAATAAGCGCTACAACACTATTTTTAGCACCGCTAATGGTGATCTCACCTTGCAATGGATGTCCACCATTGATGACAATTTTTCTCATGTTATACTCTTTCAAAATTTACTAAAAAGGTCTTTTCATTCTATTATACCATAATTTTCATTTTTTTCCCATTCCTATTGATTAAACATTCCATTTCAATAAAAAAAGCCTATCACACAAGCGATAAAGCTTGATATGACAGGCTTTGTAATGTTAGATTAACGTACTGTACGGATACGCATTGTGTTTGTACGGATAGCTTCGCCAAGTGGTACACCTGCAACGATAACAATATCATCACCAGATTCTACCAAACCTTGCTCAACTGCAATTCTTTCAGCGAGATCAAACATATCATCAGTGTTTGATGGGCGATCAGTGGTTACTGGAATAACTCCCCAGTTAAGCATCAAACCACGCTGAGTCAATTCATCGAAAGTGATTGCCAAGATATCAGCATCTGGACGGTATTTAGAAATCAAACGAGCAGTGTGACCTGTCTTAGTAAGAGTAACCACCAACTTGATATTCATAGAATTTGTCGCATCCTTAACAGCTGAAGCCATAACCTCAGTCTTAGAATTACGTGACAAGTTAACAGATGACAAGCGACCGTATTCTTTTAAAAGAGTTTGAGCATTTTTGTCAATAGTTGCCATCGTAGTAACTGACTCAAGTGGATATTTACCATTTGCAGACTCACCTGAAAGCATTGTAGCGTCGGTTCCGTCGATGACAGCGTTAAACACATCTGATACTTCTGAACGCGTTGCACGTGGTTTTTCAGTCATAGTTTCAAGCATGTTTGTTGCTGTGATAGCGACTTTACCAGCTGCATTTACTTTTGTAATAATCATTTTTTGGTAAACTGGAACCATTTCGAATGGTACTTCAATACCCATGTCACCACGAGCAATCATGATACCGTCAGCAGCTTCAATGATTTCATCCAAGTTGTCAATACCTTGTTGGTTTTCGATTTTAGCGAACAATTGAACGTGACCGTTACCAGTTTCTTCACAGATTGCACGAACTTCGTTAACGTCTTTTGCAGTACGGACGAATGAAATCGCGATGAAGTTAATACCTTGTTCAAGACCAAAGCGGATATCATCGTTATCACGTTCAGCAAGAGCTGGGAAAGGAATTTTAGTGTTAGGGATGTTTACACCTTTTTGTTTAGCGATAACACCGTCATTTTCCACTTCAACTACAAATTCACGAGTTGCATCGTCTTTTTCTACAACGCGAAGACCAAGTTTACCATCGTCAACCAATACTTGGCGACCAACTTCAACGTCATCATAGATGTCAAGAGCACCAGCAACGTTCAAAGCAATCACTTCACGAGTTGATTTGATTCCTTGTTTAGTTGCAACACGGATTTTTTCACCAGTTTTGTATGAGTACTCTTTAGCTTCACCTTCGAATAACTCAGTACGGATTTCTGGTCCTTTAGTATCAAGAAGGAAACCAACTTTTTTACCTGCAAGTTTTTCTGCAAGCTTAACAGTTGCCATACGTTCACCTTGTTCTTGGTGGTCACCGTGTGAGAAGTTGAAACGGAAAGTGTTAGCTCCCGCTTCAATCAATTTAGCAATGTTTTTTGCTGAAGCTTCAACGTCAAGTTTTTCACCCCAATATCCGTCATCACCGAATTTCTTTCCACCACGGATTTCAACCGCAGGACCCAAAGTTGCAACGATTTTTACACGTTTATTCATGATTTGTGACTCCTTTATATAATTTGACCTTTTATGGTCATTTTACCAGATTAGTTAAAGTTGATTATGACAAGCTCTTGTTCAAGCTAGCAAGTTCAAGGTCAGCTTTGTGAGGGTTGTTAACAACGATTTTGCCATCAGCAGTTAGGCTGAACAAGGCTCCTTCTTCTGCTGTTCCAAGAATTGGGTTTTCAACCATTTTTTCGTTACGGATACCAACAGCGACACCACCGATTCCTTGTTTGAGAAGTTTAACAGCGTGTGCTCCCATACGTGACGCTAATACACGGTCACGAGCGGTTGGTGAACCACCACGTTGGATATGTCCAAGCTCAGTCACACGAAGGTCACTAGTATCTCCTGCTTCCTTGAGTTTCTTACCGAATTCATCGGCAGACATAACCCCCTCGGCCAAAACGATGATGTTGTGTTTTTTACCGCATTCATAACCAGCTTTGATACTAGCTACGATATCTTCCATCTTGAAGCCTTCTTCAGGGATAATGATTTCGTCAGCACCAGTTGCAATACCTGCCCAAAGTGCGATATCACCAGCATTACGTCCCATTACTTCAACAACGAAAGTACGACGGTGAC
>ERZ772926.1673-NODE-1673-length-10297-cov-4.114821_pt1 | contig 10297 bp, 7 predicted proteins | sample MGYA00511136_ERZ772926 | MGnify/ENA primary metagenome ERZ772926 (study PRJEB29015, sample SAMEA2737917) | human oral metagenome | biome: human oral; feature: human-associated habitat; material: dental | place: China | collected 2153 ... | reverse complement strand
TCACTTCTACATCCAAAGTCCGCAGCGTCTCCACTTTTACCAAAAAGTCTGTTGATACTTTCCTCCGGTATGTCTGTGAACTGACTGAGCATTGTTGCGCCCTCACGTAGCAATCCCTTGATAGTACGACCAGGAACATAAGGTAGTCCGTTACGGTCCTTAATGACCAACTCGTCTGTATCTGCACCCGCCGCAAGTCCTGAGCCGCAATGCCAGTTAGAATAAAATGTTATTTTGTATTTGATATTTGTCATTGTGCATCCTCCTTAGTTTGTTGGTTTTTAATCGTCAAGTAACTCAGCACGTCATAAGCTGGGAAAGCCATTTCGTTCTCTGTAATCTTTCTGCCCTTTGTGAGTGCGTCAACTATTGATATGGAATCTTTGTTCCCATTCAAGGTCTTTAGACGTTTCAGTCTTTGGTCTGCTTTCGCTTCATCTTCATGCATAAGTGTCAGCCACTGTCTGATACCAGTCTTCATGCCTTCGTTCTTGTCTTCAATGAGTTGCATGCTTAAAGCGTTCAGCTTTTCTATTGTATAGTAGCCCTCCTTCCCCTCTCTTTCATTGAGATAATAAGGTCCGAAGCATAAAGAGTTACCATTTATTGTCTTCAGTTCTCGAAGTTTGATGTCTTCATAATCCTTTATGAACGAGTCTTGAACCTTATGGAACATCAGGCTTGATGTCCCAGTAACAGTTTCTTTCTTTGCATATTTACAGAGTTGCTCTGCCAATGCATAACCGTAATAGAAAGGGTAGGAAGATTTTATAAAGGCGACACCTGCACAGGCTGTTAGTCGTTTCATACCTGCTTTTTCTAAGATGCTCTTTAGTTCACCTTCACTACTGTATTTTTCAAATTTATGCATAAATTCCGTTACATATTCGATGGCGAGTTCCCCACGAATAATAACAGTCATATCGTCACCGCCTAACACAATCGGGCGGATTGGAATTGCATCTTTCCATCCATTTTCAGGACTTACTTTTTGGAAGGCATCGTTAGCGGCAGCAATCGTTGCGCGGTTCAACTCTTTAGAGAATCGTTTGAAATCATCTATATGATGTCCAATCTTCTGTACTACTTGTCCTAATCCGTTTCCATCGGCGTGGATGATGGCAATCCAATCATTCTTGCCTGTAATCTTCTCTACGTCAAAGGGAATAGATGTTTTGTCTAAGGCTACCTGACTTCCAAAACTCTTCTTACATAAGGATATAAGGTCGTTATGCTTTCTTTTTGCATACGTTGAAGCGTCATACCTCTTTTCTTTGTTCAGTTCTGTTATAGGAAGACCAGTTTGCGATGATCTTTGGACTCCGAGTCTTCCTGTGGTTATACTCTTACATGGCTTGTTTCTTTGACTTCGCAATTTTTTCTCCTTTTCATTTATAGACTGAGTAAAGTCCTCTTTGAGTTCTACCACAGCTTGACTGATAGTTATGCCTGGTGCTTCAGTCATTACTTTACGAGGGAAGTTTCGTACCACATTTTCACATTCGTCTTTTTTCTCGAATATGTACTTTACATTACCAGCTGCTGAGATAATCTGGTTTGCTTCTGTCCATCCTTTCCCAACAACTTCTTTGAAAAGTCTTGTACAGATGAACTCAACTAATTCACTTGCTCCAACAAAATCTTTCAGTTCATTCGTTTGGAAAATGAACTGTTGGATTCCTTGTACGGATGCTCCATATAAATATTTAGTCATACGTTATAGATTGATTATTATTTTTTGTGATTATTCCTGTTCCTATACTGCTGTGTTTTCCTATTCCTATGTGTTGAGGAAGCTGTATGTTTGCTGTAAAGGTAAGGTCTATACTTGTTAGTTTAATATGCTTATAAGTGAGTGGTCTACCGATGGTATAATCTGTTATAACAGGTCGTAACTGGTAGTCGATAAAGATGTTTAAGCCCTTGAGTAGTGATAGAATGTTGCCTATTAGAATCTGCTCAAGAATTTTTATTCTTTCTATCATACTTTCTGTTGAATAGAATTGTAAGTGATTCCTTCCATTTAATGGCAACCAACTGTGGATATGGTAGGAAATGGGAGTAGATAACATCCTTACATCAATTTCTTCAGCCTTAATTTTCTCTATCTTTAAGTCTACCTTACGTCTGCCAATGTTAACACCCAGATTATCATTGACAAAAAGTTCTTCCATAGCGTCAACCCCTTTACCAATGCAGGTGATAGCTGCTTTTCCTCCGATACGCTTATATTGAATCAGTGGATAGGAATAGCGAAGGGATGTGCCATCGTGATTATGAAAAAGGATATTGCTTGATGGAATTGCTGAGATAACAGCTCCACGAAATAGCGGAATCTCTGAACGCCGTAAGGGCGTATCAAACTGTATGGTAAGTGTTTTTATCTTAGTCATCTTTAGGTTTTATATTTTAGGTTATGTTTATATGTGGCTTATCACTAAGTCGTTGTATCTTCATCAAGGAATGATTTCCCCCAAATGATGATATATAATGATTAGGATAGTAAACGCAAAGATACAAAAATATATTTAATTTGTGTATTTTTTTCTAAAAACTTTCAAATGTATTTTTTACTCGCTAATTTTGATTCTTCCGTTAAATGAGTAGATAGGAAGTATCGTCTTATATGCCATCATAGTATGAAAATGTAATGTCAGATGGTCATAAAGAAAGAAAAGTTAACAAATTGACAGAAATAGGAAAACATTTGGAGCTCTATATATTCATATCTCTTTTTCCGTTTCATAGAATATAAATACTTCTTTTTTTTCTACGAGTATGTAAAATATTTTCGTACATCTTAAAACCTATATATGGTCTTTTGGCTTTGAAAAGACGCTTTATTGGCTTCGAAAAGATGCCCTTTTGAGGTCTAACTAACGCCCTTTTGAAGTCCAATTAAGCACCTTTTGAAAAGGGTTTTGTAACTGATTGATTTGGTGTTAGTTACAAAGTCGTATTTTTCTTCTATTTTGGACTATAAGTATAGGGGCTTTTTTAGAGTTTGTGTAAAGTTTTTTTCTTGGTGTCAGCATTGTCTCCAAATGAGAAAGGGCGAGTCATCAACTCTACAATATACAACAAGTATTTACACGTTTATCGGAAAAAACAACTTTTATAGTCTGTTTGATAAGAATTTAATTTTGTTCCAAAATGAAGAGTGGCTTTGCTCATACTCAGTTAGGGCCTCACGCATTTTGTTCATTCCAATCAATGATATTTGGGCAGTTCTGTCAAAATCGAAGATGCCGTATCGACACATTGGCACTTGAACAATGATGTCGGGCTTTGAGATGAGGATTTGTTGTCGCGTATTCTGTTCAAGCATAATGGAGATGGTGCGAGAAAGTAAGGTTAGATAGTTTAGTCCCAATCCCTCTTGAAAAGTTATAAGTCGTTCAGAGATAAAGGGTGGTAATGACTTATTTATTTTTTTTCTTTCTATCATCTCAAAGAAAGACTGCTCCTCTTTATAATTGTGTGTACTTACATTGACACCTACGAGAATATCTCCTTTCTTTCTTGCAATGCGATTTAGGGGTAAGGCATTAACCAATCCTCCATCTACCAGTAGCATTTCTCCTTTGCGTACAGGGTCGAGAAACAATGGAATGGAAATGCTGGCACGTATTGCCTCGTATAAACTACCAGAACGGAAGATGATTTCTTGTCCGCTATTCCAATCTGTAGCAACGGCAGTATAGGGGATGGGTAAGTCTTCTATATTTACATCAGGGACAATTTCTTTTAAGGCATCCATAACCTTAGTTCCCTTCACTACGTGATTCAAGCTAAAAGAAAAATCGGTTAGTGAAAACATTTTCTTCTTGTCCAATTTCAGCATCCAGTCTTTCACTTCCTTTAGCTTGCCAGCAGCATACATTCCACCTATTAAGGCTCCCATAGAACAGCCAGATATGGATGTTATGCAAAAGCCCCTCTGTTCCAATTCTTCAATGGCTCCGATATGAGCTAATCCACGAGCACCACCACTTGATAGTACTAAAGCTACGTTCTTTTTCATTTTATGTGCTATTTAGTAATCCTTGATGTTTTCTTTGGGTAAGTATATGCTGTTCCGTTTTTATTATCTACTCTTCTGAAAGCCCTCTAATTGTTCGTATTGATTGACTTTCATCTTTTGACTGATGCCTGTAATCCAACGGCGGTGCGTGACGATAAAGCTGATGCCGAAGAGGGAAAGGAGACTATTGGTGAGGATAGGTTGGTTTAGCCACCATGTTCCTAATGATACGATAGGGAAGGGGCTGAGTATAGCTATGACAGTAACGACGAGCTGTACGTAGTTGGTATTTGCATTCTTACCCGTGTGGGTTGCTTGCATAGAAAATGTCACCTTATTATATATTGCCATTTGAAAGAGAATACGATAGGACACACCTGCTGTGAAGAGGGCATAGGCAAGTATCGTCCAAAAGCTTATTTTGCCAATTATAGCTACAGGAAGGAAGGCAAAGAAGGGGATCAATAGCAGGGCAGTATAGAAGTAGTACTTTGCTAACAAAAGAGTTTGGACACTATTACGCTGCATCAGTAGGCACTCGTAGTAATTGCCTTCATAACACATGATTTTTGTAAGTGAACTTAACCCGTAGATGATAAAGCTGTAGTAAATGAAGCCATTGATTTTTACGATGTCACTTTCTGGGTCAACAGCAATAATTAGGCTAAACAGAAAGATACCAATTGTGTTGAAAATGAATATAAGGCGTAGGCTCTTATTTCGGAGGATTGTCCATAACTCTATTTTAAGATACTCTCCGATTAAGTTGAAACGATCGAAGAAAGTGAGTTTGATATTACTTTTGGTACTTTTAGATCTTGTTGCTGGGTATTGTTCTTGGCGGATACGCTGTTCAAGGACATTGCGATTTAGCAATATCATTCCTATTAGCAACAATACCATAACAGCATATATCCATATCTCACCTCTAATCATTGCATTGCCCACCTCTGCACAGTGATGGAGGTAACTTTGTGGAGAAGGGAAGAAGATTGTTATTACTGCGATGGAGAAATAAGTAAAAATCGGTATGAGCCAATACAAAAGTCCACGTGCCGTTAGCACTTGTGTAAACTGGAAAAACTGTCCGTTGATAAGCAGAAGGAGGTAAAGTCCTGCTGTATAACCAATCATAGCTGTTGCACCCAACTCTGGAATGACTGTTTTAATACCAAAAGGAATGCAGATAAAGAGGAGGTTTACGTTCTTAAAAACTATCAACTGACGCAAAATCAGATAGTCTGTATAGCTGTGTTTGGGAAGCGGTAAGAGTAGATAAGGACGGATATGCATCAGCAACCGATGGTCTGTTGTATATCTGAAAAGATAATCAATGAACAGAAATATAGGTAGCAGGGCATAGATGAAACGATAGCCCCCAAGATTATCGTGGATAGTGAGGTCGGCTAATGTATATCCTATCCACACAAAATAAGCATAAAGAAAAACAGCCAACACGTAGTAAAAAAGTTTTGCTACGTTGTTGGCTTGCCATATTTTATTCCTTCTACCAGATAGGTAGAAGTGCTTATGTAGTGTTTGTATAGCCTCCCAGTAAGTCATTTATCTCAAGTCTATAATCTCAGCAGATGGATGACTTTTCTTATTAAAAGTAAAAATAGCATCAGAAAGATTCTTACGCTGGATGTCAGAGACTGTTATAGTAGTCCACTTGTTAGCCTGTTTGATCTTGATTTTCTGCAACTGATAAGCTTTATTGACTGTTACATATGCCTCTGGGATATTGCGTTTAGGATTGGTAGCCTTCATGTGTACTACGTAAGCACCACCCTCTGTTGTCATAGAGAGGTTGTAGCCCTGACGATACAGTGTCATCAATGCGTAAGGATTCATTGAAAGGCGTTGCGCCTCTGTAGGTGTAGAAACGTTCACCTCGTCAGTTGACTTCATATATGACCATTGTGTCGTACCATTAAACCATACGGTTGTCTGTGGAGTAGTTGCAACAAATTTAGTTCCTTTCACAGAAATAGTGCCCGATGTCCTGCCAACAGAACCTGGTCTGGAGAGGGCAAAGTGGGCAGTAAAACCGCCTAAATTAGACACTTTAGCAGTAGCTTTATCCAGGCATGCCTTTGCTTGATTAGCATTTTGTGCTACTATACTATTTGCCATAAAGATGGCAACGAACAATAATAAATATTTAATCTGCTTCATAGTTTTATCGTTTTAATGATTTTATCCGTATATGTAAAAACTTTATTGCCCACGCAGGATTGTAAGAAGGTTGTCAAGACTTACCTCATCACTTATCAATACTTCACGTGGTTTTGAACCTTTTGCCGCACCCACGATACCAGCTTTTTCCATTTGATCCATTAGGCGACCAGCCCGGTTGTAACCAATAGACAGTCGACGCTGTATCATACTTGTTGAACCCTGCTGGGATACAACGATAGCTCGTGCTGCCTCCTCAAACAATGGGTCAAGAGTTTGTGCGTCCAGTGAGCCACCACCAGCAGCTTCATCCTCAGACAAAGGCTCTGGGATTTCCATTGGACGGACAGGTCCTAACTGGTTAGCAATGAACTTTGTGATGTTCTCTACTTCTGGTGTATCCACGAAAGCACATTGTACGCGGACAGGGTCAGCACCATTGAGATAAAGCATATCACCTCGTCCAACGAGCTGTTGTGCGCCTGGTCGATCAAGAATGATACGTGAATCCATCATCGCTCCAACACGGAAAGCAATACGTCCTGGGAAGTTTGCTTTGATATTACCTGTGATAATAGATGTTGTTGGTCGCTGGGTTGCAATAATCATGTGAATACCGATGGCACGTGCTAACTGTGCGATACGTGTGATAGGCATTTCTACTTCCTTACCAGCAGTAAGAATCAAGTCACCAAACTCGTCAATGATGACAACGATATATGGCATAAACTCATGTCCTTCCTCTGGATTCAGTTCATGTCTAAGGAATTTCTGGTTGTATTCCTTTATGTTTCTAACACGAGCTGCTTTCAGCAGGTCATAACGCTCGTCCATAAGTACACATAGACCTTTTAGCGTCTTTACAACTTTCTGAACATCTGTGATGATTGGCTCTTCCTCATTCTCCTCAACAGCAGCCATAAATGGTTTCGCAATTGGAGAATAGACGCTGAACTCCACTTTCTTAGGGTCAACGAGTACAATCTTCAGTTCGTTTGGGTGCTTCTTATAGAGTAGGGAGGTGATGATAGCATTCAGACCAACTGACTTACCCTGTCCAGTAGCACCTGCAACAAGTAAGTGAGGTATCTTAGCAAGATCTACCATGTACACCTCATTGGTAATAGTCTTACCTAATGCAATCGGCAACTCCATTGTTGACTCCTGGAACTTACGTGAGTTTAGGATAGAGAACATTGATACGATGTTGGGTTTAGCATTTGGAACCTCAATACCAATTGTACCCTTACCCGGCATAGGAGCTATGATACGAATACCGATAGCAGCCAAACTCAGTGCAATATCGTCTTCAAGGTTTTTAATCTTAGAGATTCTAATACCCTGTGCAGGGGTAATTTCATAAAGAGTAATTGTCGGACCGACAGTTGCACGAATACTACGAATCTGTACGCCAAAGTCATTTAGAACTTTGATAATACGATCTTTGTTAGCTTCTAACTCTTCTTGGCTTACATAGTTAGTCTTAGAATCAGAAGCATATTCTCTCAACAAATCAAGTGAAGGGAACTTCCACTTTGTGAAAGGTTCACGAGGATTGATTGGTGTCAGTGGAAGGTTGTTACTTGCGAGTGTCTTGCTATTTGCTTTCTCTTCAACTTTCTTCTCCTCAATCTCAAAGCCTGGGGTAATATTGTTTGGTGTCTTTGTTCCCTTTTCATTGCCATAGGACGAGTTGAGTGTGTCTGGCTCTTGTGGAGTGGTTGTTGGTTCTGTTGGTAAGTCAATAGGTTCAGCGAGAGTAGGATCAACTTGTTCTATTGCCTCTACTGGTTCATCTTCTATTATAACCTCATCGTTATAGAGATCTTCTGTGCTATCGCTTTTGCTGCCATGTACCACTGTAAACTTCACCTTGTCACGGATGTAACCAAAAGGATTTATCATCTTGCGTACGACGGTAATTGTTTCAGAGGTGATATAGGTAAGATAAGCTAACATGATAATTACCAAGATAGCTATCAATCCCGGTGAACCAACAAGATTCTCCATATATTGTACACAGAAAGCTCCATGGTCTCCGCCAGGATTATATATTTGATCTCCCAGTAATGGCGTGAGGATCTTTGCAAAAGTAACAGATGACCAAATCATTACCAAAGCCATTCCCATGAACCATTTCGTTAAGTTCAGTTTCTTGTAAGCTCCCATCATGCGAAGTCCACAAAGGGCAATGAAAGCAGGAATGATAAAGGCTGGAATACCAAAACAGCGTGAGATAAGTCCGTATGAGATGATTGCACCGAGTGAACCGCAGACGTTTTGGAAAACTCTACTCGCATTCTCCACCTCTCCAGGGCGGAGATCAGTAACTAAACTTTGGTCTGCTGCACCAGTACTGAAATAGCTGAAAAAAGCGACACAGATGTAGATAGCAACGCATAAAAGGATAAGTCCAGCAACAAATCCTGTTTTGTCGTTAATAATGTTATTTAGTCCAATCGCCTCGGTGAAAGTCTTGCTTTTCTGTGTTGTTTTCTTTTTTGCCATTTATCGTTGTTCTTTTATCCTTGCAAAAGTAATAAATAAGTGCCACATAAGTGTCGTTTTTCAAACTTTTTTTTTAATTTTGCAAGTTAGTATGCAATCTAAAATGAGTACAGTATTATACAATAGATTTGATAAGAGTAAAATATCACAGTTGCCAAGGGTTACCTTCCCGGGGAAGATAGTCGTTGTCTTAAATGAAGTTGAAGCTGAGAAAGCGGTTAATTATCTGCTTTCTAAGGATATCATCGGCATCGACACGGAGACGCGTCCTGTCTTCAAAAAAGGGCAACGTCGCAAAGTAGCACTCTTGCAGGTTTGCGATCGTGATGTCTGTTTTCTCTTTCGATTGAATATCATAGGTGTACCAGATTGTATTAAACGTTTTCTTGAAGATACAACAGTGCCAAAGGTGGGACTCTCATTGAGTGATGATATCTTGATGTTACATCAGCGTGTAGACTTTAAACCAGGTTTTTTTATCGACCTCCAAGACTATGTTAAGGCGTTGGGTATTGAAGATATGAGCCTTCAGAAACTTTATGCTAATGTTTTCCATGAGCGTATCACGAAGCGTGAACAGTTATCGAACTGGGAGAATGAGATATTAAGTGATAAGCAGAAAATATATGCTTCTACAGATGCTTGGACATGTATTAAACTCTATGAGCGTCTGCATGAATTGAAACATAGTGGTAATTACGAACTCGTTGTCGTTCTTCCAAAGGTGAAACCTACACCAGAAGAAGTGGAGCATACACCAGAAGTGACATCAGAATAACGTCTCTATGTAAATTATTATCGTGAAGATAAATATTTTTTTTCATGAAGAAAAAGATTTCTTTTCACGTAAATAAATATTTATTTTCATGTAAATAATTCGGGAATTATCAAGAAGCGGAAACCAATAAACTCTAAAAAGGAACTTTATGTATAAGCAAGTATATTTGAAAAGGGGCAAAGAAGAGAGTCTTCTTCGTTACCATCCATGGATTTTCTCAGGTGCTATCAACAAGATAGAAGAAGGACTTGAGGAAGGCGATATTGTGCGTGTTATGACGCATGAAAAGAAGTTTATTGCTGTCGGGCACTTCCAAATTGGTTCTATTGCAGTCCGTGTTCTCTCGTTCCACGACGTAAAGATAGATGATAAGTTTTGGGAAAGTCGTTTGAAAGCGGCTCTTCAAGTTCGTCAGGCTATTGGTGTTATTCGGGAAGAATCAACAGGAGTAGGACTGTTCCCAAACACAACTTATCGTCTTGTTCATGGTGAGGGCGACAATCTTCCTGGATTGATTATTGATATATATGGCAAGACTGCTGTTATGCAAGCTCATTCTGTTGGTATGCATGTATGCCGTGAGGAGATTGCGAAAGCCCTTGTTAAGGTGATGGGTGATAAGTTGGATAGCATCTATTATAAGAGTGAAACAACTCTTCCTTTTAAGGCGGACCTTGGTCAGGAGAATGGTTTTATCTATGGAGATACCGACAATAATATTGCAATTGAGAATGGCTTAAAGTTCCATATTGATTGGTTGAAAGGTCAGAAGACGGGTTTCTTTATCGATCAGCGTGAGAACCGCTCTC
>ERZ772926.1671-NODE-1671-length-10300-cov-5.996486_pt1 | contig 10300 bp, 6 predicted proteins | sample MGYA00511136_ERZ772926 | MGnify/ENA primary metagenome ERZ772926 (study PRJEB29015, sample SAMEA2737917) | human oral metagenome | biome: human oral; feature: human-associated habitat; material: dental | place: China | collected 2153 ... | reverse complement strand
TCTTTTTGGTGACTGTTTTATTGGCCATGGCCAGAGGGATGACATAGTTATCCTTGGAGGTCATGTTGCCGTTCTTGACATACTCCACATGGTGACCATGCCAAAGCTTGAGAAATTGATCGTTTTCATCTAAGATGTCGACATTCAGTCCCTTCTGAATAGCATCGAAGAGCAGCATCTGGGTGGATAGTTCCATATTTTCGTAGCCTTTGAGGGCATAAGGAGCAGTCCAAGCGTAGCGGTGATACTCCTGCGCTTTGTCTAGTCCAAAGGCTATTAAGGAATCTTGCTGAATATGAGGCAGGAGCTGGCCAGATAGGGTTAGCTGAGGATTCAGAAGTGCCTCCTTAAGCTGCTCAAGCAAGCTTTGGTAGTATGTCGGCAGTTCAAAATGCTGGATGAGGTCTTCCATGGCTTGGAGCAGGGCTGAGCTACCTGCCTCATCTGGCAGGGCAGTCAGCGGGTGGCTACATGCGATTTTTTGGTTCAAGTCGTGGGCGGCTTTTAATGCCGTATCAACATTTTCTACATCATCTAGCCAGAGCAGGCTCAGTAAAAAGAGATGGACAGTATCTAAGGTCTCTTGGCTAATGCCCAAATGGTCAAAAGGATTGAGATCGAAGCAGCGGAATTCTAGATAGGTGATACCCTGCTCCAGATAGGCGCGATTGTGCTTCTGTCCACGGAAGCGAACGGCTGAGTAAAATTCTTTTTCAGCACTGAGCTTACCTGACTGAACGTAGTTTTCAATATCGGTTATATATTGCTCCAAAGAAGCGTAAGAAACTTTAATATTCTCATCATTGACATAGCCATAGTCGCTGTTACGAAAAGAGCGGATAGGCTGGGAAATTTCCTGACTGTAGAAGCCAGCTTCTGCTAGAGGGGCAGCACCGTAGAGATAGGTTAAAATCCAGCGGAAACGCAGAAAATTTTGAGCCAGCTTGAGATAGAGGTCATTTTTAAAGTCCTTGAGCGAATGGTGGGAGCTGGCTTGAAAGAGAGCAGTGACCAGATCTTTCCCTAGTTCCATATTGTAGTGGATGCCAGAGATGGCCTGTAGTTTTTTGCCATATTTTTTCGCTAAACCCTCTCGGTAGTGGCGTTCGTAGTCGTTTTCCAGACGGGCGATGACAATCTCTTCTTCAGTCAGCTGCGGTGGCATGGACAGAGGCCAGAGGCGTTCATTCTTGTCAATCGAGCGGCCTGCCACATCGCTGATAGCTCCCAGTAAGCGCCGTGCTTCCTTAGTCGAGTGAGCGATAGGTGTAATTAGTTCTAGTTGTTGCTCGCTAAAGTCTGTTTGGATGGTCGGGTGGAAATTGCGGGAACCAAGCTGACTCGGATGGGCAGTTTGAGCTAAGTGTCCGTCAGCTGTCACTCGCAGATTTTCCCTCTCCAGACCAAAGGTCGCTTGGAGAATAGGGCTTGCTGTATCCAGTTTCTGCAGTAATTGATTAATCGTCATCGTTTCACCGTCCTATGCTAGTAATTTTAGTCTATTACAAACGGAAAAAGAAAACAAATTTCCGCTACGTTTTTAAGAAATTTCCGAACTTTTATTTTTAATAAACTACCAAATTTCAGAAAATACAGATTTTGTGAAAATTTAATTCGTTTTCAAAAGGGAAAAAGCAAATCAAGAATGGGTCCCACCTTGAAAAATTGTTAAATTTTTCATATAATGAGGTATAAAACATAATCGCAGGTGAGATTCCTGCCTGCTTTTCAAGAAAGGAAGAGCTGCTTCAGCTCAGACAAAATTATGACATCAGTAGTTGTTGTAGGAACCCAGTGGGGAGATGAAGGAAAAGGGAAGATTACAGACTTCCTTTCAGCCAATGCCGAAGTGATTGCCCGCTATCAGGGTGGTGACAATGCCGGACACACTATCGTGATTGACGGCAAGAAGTACAAGCTGCACCTGATTCCGTCAGGGATTTTCTTCCCAGAAAAAATCTCTGTCATTGGAAATGGAATGGTGGTCAATCCTAAATCTCTGGTCAAAGAATTGAACTACCTGCATGAAGAGGGTGTGACGACGGATAACCTTCGTATCTCTGATCGAGCACATGTCATCTTGCCTTACCATATCGAGCTGGATCGCCTGCAGGAAGAAGCAAAAGGTGACAATAAAATCGGGACGACAATCAAGGGAATCGGTCCTGCCTATATGGACAAGGCTGCTCGTGTCGGTATCCGCATTGCTGACCTTTTGGATAAAGATATTTTCAGAGAGCGCTTGGAGCGGAATCTAGCTGAGAAAAACCGCCTCTTTGAGAAATTGTACGATAGTACAGCAATCAGCTTTGATGATATTTTTGAAGAATACTATGAATATGGACAGCAAATAAAGCAGTATGTGACCGATACTTCTGTTATCCTCAACGATGCGCTGGATCAGGGCAAGCGAGTGCTCTTTGAAGGGGCTCAAGGGGTTATGCTGGATATTGACCAAGGTACTTATCCATTTGTAACTTCATCTAATCCGGTTGCGGGGGGAGTCACCATCGGTTCCGGTGTTGGTCCGAGCAAAATTGACAAGGTAGTTGGTGTCTGCAAGGCCTACACCAGTCGGGTCGGAGATGGACCATTCCCAACAGAGCTTTTTGATGAAGTTGGTGACCGCATTCGTGATATCGGCCACGAATATGGCACTACCACTGGTCGCCCACGTCGGGTAGGTTGGTTTGACTCGGTTGTTATGCGCCATAGCCGCCGTGTATCAGGGATTACCAATCTTTCGCTTAACTCCATCGATGTCTTGAGCGGTCTGGATACAGTGAAAATCTGTGTAGCTTATGACTTGGATGGCCAAAGAATCGACCACTACCCAGCTAGTCTGGAACAGCTCAAGCGCTGCAAGCCGATTTACGAAGAGCTGCCAGGCTGGTCAGAGGACATCACTGGTGTCCGCAGTCTGGAAGACTTGCCAGAAAATGCCCGTAACTATGTTCGCCGAGTGAGTGAGCTGGTTGGCGTTCGCATTTCTACCTTCTCAGTTGGTCCTGGCCGTGAGCAGACCAATATCTTGGAAAGCGTCTGGTCTAATTTATAAAAAAGTCAGCACAAGGAAATTGCTTCTTGTGCTTTTTGTAGGAAAATTTCATCTTAAGATTCATTTGAGATATATATTTTATACTAGCGGCATAAACAAAGGCCTCCTAACTTTGTTTAAAAATCCTAAACTTTTTCATAATAATCTCCTGAAAGTCACCCTAGTGGTGGCTTTCTTTTTTCTAAGACGACTGATTAGCTTATGATATAATGGAATAGAGAACGAAAGTTTAAGAAAGAATATGATGAACTATACGATTGAAGAAAAAGAAACATTTATGCTGGAAGCTTTAAAGGAGGCGGAGATTGCCCTAGCTCATGATGAAATTCCCATCGGCTGTGTCTTGGTTAAAGAAGGTAAGATTATCGGCCGCGGTCACAATGCACGTGAGGAGCTGCAGCGGGCTGTTATGCATGCGGAAATTATGGCTATCGAAGAGGCAAATAGGCATGAAAATAGCTGGCGCTTGCTTGATACAACGCTTTTTGTGACTATTGAGCCCTGTGTCATGTGCAGTGGAGCAATCGGTCTAGCGCGCATTCCTCACGTTGTCTATGGAGCAGCAAATCAAAAGTTTGGAGCAGCTGGCAGCCTTTATGATATTTTGACAGATGAGCGTCTTAACCACCGTGTAGAGGTGGAGACAGGTGTCCTCCAAGAAGAGTGTGCTCAAATCATGCAGGATTTTTTTAGAAATCGTCGCCAAAAGTAAAAAAATGTGTTATACTATTCATGGAGCAACAGTTTTGCGTGAAGCGGGTCAGGGGAGGAATCCAGCAGCCCTAAGCGATGTAAACTGTGTGCTCTTTTTCTATGCCTCTTAACGAATCAACTCCGAAGGAGGAAGATGAGTTTAGAGACATTGACGTAGTTTGAGCGAAGCGAGAACTAGGTTCCAATGTTGAATCAATCAAGCCTAAAGGACGCTGAAAATCTCAACTTGCTCATGAAATTGGGGGCAGGAATTTTCTGGTAAAAATAGCAGATTGCGCAAACGATTGCGTTCGCTTCTGGTCTAGGATTTGCAAAATTGTAAAAATTTTAACAAAATATCAACTAAAAGCGTTTTCATCGAAGGAATTACTTGCTAAAAAAGTATGAAAGCGATATGATAGAGGTGAAGAATAAAGGAGGATCACCATGACACATATTAAATTTGATTACTCAAAGGTGTTGAACAAGTTTGTTGCACCACACGAGGTAGACTACTTACAGTCTCAAGTCACTGTAGCAGATGAGTTGATTCGTAAGGGAACTGGAGCAGGCAGCGACTTTTTGGGTTGGCTGGATTTGCCAGAAAACTATGATAAGGAAGAATTTGCCCGTATTTTGGCAGCAGCAGAAAAGATTAAAGGTGAGAGCGATGTTTTGGTCGTGATCGGTATCGGTGGATCTTATCTGGGTGCCAAGGCGGCTATTGACTTCCTCAACAACCACTTTGCTAACTTGCAAACAAAAGAAGAACGCAAGGCCCCACAAATCCTTTATGCTGGGAACTCAATCTCCTCTACTTACCTTGCTGACTTGGTAGAGTACGTAGCAGACAAAGACTTCTCAGTAAACGTGATTTCTAAATCAGGTACAACAACTGAACCAGCGATTGCTTTCCGTGTCTTCAAAGAACTCTTGGTTAAGAAATATGGTCAAGAAGAAGCCAACAAACGTATCTACGCTACAACTGACCGCCAAAAGGGTGCCGTTAAAGTTGAAGCAGATGCCAACGGTTGGGAAACTTTTGTTGTGCCAGATGACATCGGCGGACGTTTCTCAGTCTTGACCGCTGTTGGATTACTTCCAATCGCAGCTTCTGGAGCAGATATCAAAGCCCTGATGGAAGGTGCAAACGCTGCACGCAAAGATTACACTTCAGATAAGATTGCTGAAAATGAAGCTTACCAATATGCAGCGGTTCGTAACATCCTTTACCGTAAAGGTTATGCAACTGAAATCTTGGTAAACTACGAGCCATCGCTTCAATATTTCTCAGAATGGTGGAAACAATTGGCTGGTGAATCAGAAGGGAAAGACCAAAAAGGGATCTACCCAACTTCAGCAAACTTCTCAACAGACTTGCACTCACTTGGTCAATTTATCCAAGAAGGAACTCGTATCATGTTTGAAACAGTTGTCCGTGTTGACAAACCACGTAAGAACGTGATCATTCCTACTTTGGAAGAAGACCTTGACGGACTTGGTTACCTTCAAGGAAAAGACGTTGACTTTGTAAACAAAAAAGCGACTGACGGTGTTCTTCTTGCCCACACAGACGGTGACGTACCAAACATGTATATAACCCTTCCTGAGCAAGATGCCTTTACTCTTGGCTACACCATTTACTTCTTCGAATTGGCCATCGCTCTTTCAGGCTACTTGAATGCCATCAACCCATTCGACCAACCAGGTGTTGAAGCTTACAAGAAAAATATGTTTGCTTTGCTGGGCAAACCAGGCTTTGAAGAGCTTGGTGCAGAATTGAATGCACGTCTATAATGCAGCACGGAACCTTCCTTTGGGGAGGTTTTTTGTGATTTCTTCACAAAAACCTTCTAAAAGAATAGCAAGAAAGCGCTTTATTTTGTATAATGGAAGCAAAGACAGAATGGAGGCTTTTTATGCTGCAAGAAAAATACATTATGGCTATTGATCAGGGAACGACTAGTTCCAGAGCTATTATTTTCAATCATCGGGGTGAGCAGGTCTGTGCCAGTCAAAAGGAATTTCGGCAGATTTTTCCTCAACCGGGCTGGGTAGAACATAATGCCAATGAAATTTGGAACTCGGTTCAATCGGTCATCGCGAATACCTTTATTGAAAGCGGGATTAAGCCAAGTCAGATTGAGGCTATTGGGATTACAAACCAGCGGGAGACGACCGTGGTTTGGGATAAGGAGACGGGTCTGCCCATTTACAATGCTATCGTTTGGCAGTCACGACAGACAGCTCCGTTGGCAGAAGAGCTCAAGCAGCAGGGTTATACAGAATTTTTTCATGCCAAGACAGGTCTAGTCATCGACGCATACTTTTCAGCTACCAAGGTTCGTTGGATACTGGATCATGTGGAGGGGGCTCAAGAGCGGGCAGAGCGAGGTGAGTTGCTCTTTGGCACCATTGATTCCTGGCTGGTCTGGAAGTTGACAGATGGTGCAGCCCATGTCACAGATTATTCAAATGCAGCTAGAACCATGCTCTATAATATTAAGGATCTGGCTTGGGATAAGGAAATTTTGGAGCTTCTCCGGGTACCTTTGGCGATGCTGCCGGAGGTTCGCTCTAATTCAGAAATTTACGGATACACCAAACCTTATCACTTCTATGGCGGAACAGTGCCCATTTCGGGCATGGCTGGAGATCAGCAAGCAGCCTTGTTTGGGCAGCTGGCTTTTGAGCCAGGTATGGTCAAAAACACCTATGGAACTGGATCTTTTATCATTCTCAACACTGGCAGCGATATGCGTCTGTCTCAGAATAATCTCCTGACGACCATCGGTTATGGTATTGATGGGAAAATCACTTATGCTTTAGAGGGATCGATTTTCATTGCGGGCAGTGCGGTTCAGTGGCTGAGAGATGGCTTGAGGCTGATTGCTACTTCAGCAGAGTCTGAGCAGTGTGCTCAGCAGTCGCAAAATGAGGATGAGGTCTATGTGGTGCCGGCCTTTACTGGCCTTGGGGCTCCCTATTGGGATCAGAATGCTCGAGGGGCTGTCTTTGGCTTGACTCGGGGAACTTCTAAAGAAGACTTTGTCAAGGCGACCCTCCAGTCGATTGCTTATCAGGTCAGAGACATCATTGAGACGATGGAAAAGGACACTCAGACCCCTATTCAACTCCTAAAAGTAGATGGTGGTGCTGCTATGAATCAATACCTCATGCAGTTTCAGGCGGATATTTTAGGAATTGAAATTGCTCGTGCTCAAAATCTGGAGACGACAGCTCTAGGAGCAGCTTTCTTAGCGGGTCTGGCAGTTGGCTACTGGAAAGACTTAGAAGAGTTGAAACAGTTAAATGCTGTCGGCCAGAGTTTTGCTCCGCGGATGGAGCTGGCGCGGAAAGAAAAACTCTATCAGGGCTGGAAAAAAGCTGTTGCAGCAGCTCAATTTTTTGCGGCTGAGCAAGTAGAAATGAGCGAGAGCTCTCCGCTTTAAGTTTTAAATAGTAGAACGACAGCTGCTTACAGGCAGCTGTTTTTTGTTGACTAATCGAGGATGACAGAAGTTTTCCTTTTTCTGGATCTATGTTACAATCAGAGGAGATGTAGTAGCATTGTGATAGATTTTTATCTAGCTGCTAGAAACCCAATCGGCTTAGTATTTTTTAAAAGTCGTGATTATTACTCTTTGGACGCACTGAAAAAACAGAGGGCCAAGATTGGAAAGGAGTCCTGATGAAGTTATTATTGGTGGAAGATGAAGCGGATCTGAACCGCAGTTTGACAAAGCTTCTCAAGAAAGAGCACTTTAGTGTGGACAGTGCTTTTGATGGAGAGGAAGCTCTGGAATTTTTGGAAATGGTGGACTATGATTTGATCATTTTAGATATTATGATGCCTCGTATGGACGGCTTTGCTCTGCTGGAAAAAATTCGGAAGGCCGGTCACCAAGTTATCATCTTAGTTTTGACAGCGCGTGACAGCTTGGAAGATAAGATAAAGGGCTTGGACTTGGGAGCAGATGATTATCTGGTCAAGCCTTTTGAGTTTGAGGAACTCTTGGCGCGGCTGCGGGCTCTTCTTCGGCGACAGCAGCGTGAGCTGGTTAGTCAGAAAATTGACCTAGGCGATCTAGTCCTGGATTTGACTAAGAAGGCAGTCCTGAAAGATGATCAAGTCTTAGATCTGACAGCCAAGGAATACGAAGTGTTGGAATACCTGGCACGCAATCTAGATCATATTTTATCGCGGGAGCAGATTCGGGACCATGTCTGGGATTTTGATTATGAAGGAGAATCCAATATCATTGATGTTCTGATTAAAAATATTCGCCGCAAGATCGATCAGGACAAGAAGCAGTCCATTATTCACACCAAGAGGGGAGTAGGCTATGTTATCTGGAGCTCGGAATAAGGAGAAAAAAGGCAGCATTGTTCTACGCATTACTCTTTGGTACAGCAGTTTTCTCTTTGTCTTTATTCTAGTGCTGCTGGGTCTGGCTTTTCTGCTATCCAGCAATCTGGCAGATGCGGCGGCCAAGCGGGAGCTGATTGAGTCAGCCACGGAAATCAGCCAGCAGCCTAGTGAGTATGAGGCTATGGATGATGGAATTTTTTATTCTATCTATGATAGTTCGGGAAGCCTTGTTAGAAAAAGTTTGCCATCAGGCTTTGATGAGACCCTTCCCTTCAACCAATCGGTTGTGACGACTGTGACAGTTGCTCAAAAGACCTATCTTTACTTTGATATCGAGATGAAAAATGGCGGTCAGTGGCTGCGGGCGGTAACTCTGAGCAGTCATAGCAATCATGAATGGATCGATTATCTAACAGCTCTGGCCTTCATTTCTCCTTTTCTATTGATCTTGATTATTGCTGGTGGTTATGGGATTCTCAAGAAAGCCCTGAGGCCGGTGGATCAGCTATCGCAGACGGCAGTGGAAATTCGCGAGAGCGGAGACTTTTCTAAGCGGCTGGCTCTGAAAGATAAGGATGATGAGCTGCATCGTCTGGGAAAGGCTTTTAATCTCATGCTGGACTCGCTTGAGACTTCCTTCCAGCGGGAAAAGCAGTTTAACCATGACGTCTCCCATGAGCTGCGGACACCGGTAGCAGTCGTTTTGTCTGAGAGTGAATATGGCCTTCATTATGCAGAAAATTTGGATGAATCCAAGGAATCTTTTGAAATCATCAATCGTCAGACCAAGCGCATGAATGAGATGATTAGCCATATCTTGGATTTGTCCAGGCTTGAGAATCAGCCGGCTCTTGTCAAAAAATCCCTGTCTCTATCTGACTTGCTTGCGGATAAGCTGACTGACTTCCAGAAGCTAAGTCAGAAGCGTGGCCTTGTTTTAGAAGCTTCCATAGATGAAGATTGCTGGATTGTTGGTGATGAGCTTCTGCTTCACCGGCTTTTGGATAATCTGATTAGCAATGCCTTGAAATTTACCAAAGACCGCATTGAGCTGTCCTTGCGCAAGCTAGCCGGTGTCTGTCAGCTGACAGTAGCGGATAATGGTGTTGGCATTCCTCTATCTGAAGCTGATAAAATCTGGAATCGTTTTTACCAAGTCGATCAAGCCAGAAATAAAAACAGCCGTGAGGGAAGCGGTCTGGGACTAGCCTTGGTTCGAAAAATCGCCGATTTGCACCAGGTCCAGATAGAGCTAGTGTCAGAGCTTGGCCAGGGAAGTCGCTTTATCCTGACTTTCCAGCTGGAGAAAAAATAAAAGAGTTTTCGAATTATTTTTTAAATTTCCTCAAAATTCATTTTAGATTCATTTAGTCCTTGTACAATATAAGTGAGAGTGGGACAAAAAGATTTCAATTTTTAAAAATCTTAATTATTAAGCCCTTCAAATCTATAATTAAATGCGAAAAGCGAACAAAGCAGAATTCTGATTACCAGAAAACTAGTTTTGTTCGCTTTTTATATTTGAGGTCGGACTTTTGTCCCAGACTCAGCTCTCCCCTTTGAAATGGAAAGAATGGTCTAGGATGCATTAACTGGAACGGTGTTTTCCTCGCCTGATTTTGATTTCTAGGGTCAAGTTTTAGAAAGGAAGGACGAGCCATGAAAAAACTAAAAGGAATTTTATTAGCCGGTTTGGTAGTAGGAATTTTAGCAGGTGGAGCGGCAACTGTTGTTTCAGCGGATTCAGCTAAGCAAGCTACTCGGATTCAGGCAGCAAGCCTAACTCTTTCAGACGCTAAGGCGATTGCCTTGCAGACAGCTGGTTCAGGGAAAGTCGTTTCTGTTGATTTAGACGGAAATAAAGCTGGTGCTGTCTGCTATGATGTAACGGTATTGGACGGCTTTACAGAAAAAGAGTACAAGATTGATGCACGTACAGGAAGCATTCTCAAAGCCAAGGAAGAGCCAATTGATGACAATGAGGACATGCAACTGACTCAGACTAATGTGCAATTGACTTTTGAAGATGCTGAAAGAATCTTGCAGCAAAAATATCCTCAAGCCAAAATTTATGATGAAGAGCTAGATATTAAGGCTGGTCAGCTAGTCTATAAGCTGGAAGCTCTGAACGGTACGCAAAAGATCAAAATGACCATTGATGCCAACAGTGGGAACAT
>ERZ772926.1670-NODE-1670-length-10308-cov-3.883254_pt1 | contig 10308 bp, 7 predicted proteins | sample MGYA00511136_ERZ772926 | MGnify/ENA primary metagenome ERZ772926 (study PRJEB29015, sample SAMEA2737917) | human oral metagenome | biome: human oral; feature: human-associated habitat; material: dental | place: China | collected 2153 ... | reverse complement strand
TTGGACTTCAAAAGGGCGTTAGTAAGACCTCAAAAGGGCATCTTTTGCAAGCCAATTAAGCCTTAGTTCAAGCACTATTAAGTATCAATAAAAAATCGACTTGTGAATTTTATTTACAAACATCAGGTGTATGTGTTTTTTATATCCTATATATAGAATGTAGAAAGGCATAAGTATGTATACTCTCTCTCATCAGAGATTTTCCTTTATACATATTTACATCCTCTTTAATATTTATATGTTAGAAAGCAATAATCCGTTCTTCTGTGCGTTATAGAATCGTGTTTAAACGTTTAATACTCATATTTTCACTCACTTGTCTGATAGGAAGCTCTGTCAAGGCACAGTATGATCCGTCTTATAGTCACTACTGGGCGATGGAACCGTCGTTTAATCCAGCCACAGTAGGAAAGGACAATAAGCTGAATGTTGTGGGTGCTTACGCCCTCGACTTTGCAGGCTACGAACACAACCCAAACACTTTTTATGTAGGAGCAGATATGCCGGTCTATTTCATGAAGCAATATCATGGCGTGGGCGTTTCTATTCTTAATGATAAGTTAGGAGCCTTTGTTCATCAGCGTGTTGCAGGACAATATGCTTTTCGTAAAGACCTTTGGGGCGGAATGATATCTGCTGGTGTTCAGGTGGGTATGCTTTTTGAAAAATTAGATGGTTCTAAGTTAGATCCAGAGGAGGGGAGCGACCCTGCTTTAGCACAGGGAGAAGTTAATGGACACGGACTTGATTTAGGAACAGGTATCTATTATACACATAAGAATTGGTATGTTGGAGCATCCGTTCAGCACCTCAATGCGCCCTTAGTAGAGTTAGGTGAAACCAATGAGTTACAGGTAAATCGTACATATTATTTAACGGGTGGATACAATATTAAATTACGAAATCCGTTTCTTACTATACCGACTTCTGTTCTGGCACGTTATGATGGTGTGAACTATCGGGCTGATATCACCGCTCGATTGGTCTATACTCATGAGAAGAAGGTACTTTACGGAGGAGTCTCTTATAGTCCAACAAACTCAGTGACAGCCATGATTGGTGGAACATTCCACGGAATTAATTTGGGTTATAGCTATGAGATGTACACGGGTACGGCGGCTTTCAAGAATGGTAGTCATGGGCTATTCGTCAGCTATCAAACCGATATAAACCTGCAGAAGAAAGGCAGGAACAAACATAAAAGCATAAGATTTCTATAGAAAGATATAATGAAAATGAAGAAAAGTATAGTTGCCATTTGTCTTGGTGCACTCGTCTTGGGAACATTGACAGGCTGTTTCGCTGGTAAGTCAACCGCTTCGTCAGGTCGTGGCGGTGAGGTTACTGGCGTTGGTGGAGGGCGTGCCTTCCGCGAACCAGCCCCTTACGGCATGACACTTGTCAAGCGTGGCTGGTTGAGAATGGGTTTGGAAAAGCAGGACTCCCTATGGGGTAAGAAGACACCTGTAAAGGACATCTCTGTTGATGGATTCTGGATGGATGAAACGGAGGTGACCAATTCCGAGTATAAGCAGTTTGTAGAGTGGGTTCGTGATTCTATTATCCGTACCCGTTTGGCAGACCCTGCATACGGTGGTGATGAAAGCTATATGATCACAGAGGACAAGAATGGCGATCCCGTCACACCCCACTTGGACTGGAATAAGCGACTTCCTCGTAAGCCTAATGAGGATGAGCAGCGTGCTTTCGAGAGCCTTTATGTAACTAATCCAGTAACAGGTGAGAAGAGCATTGATGGCAGACAGTTGAACTATCGTTATGAGATTTATGATTATACATCAGCTGCCCTTCGTCGTAACCGTTTGAATCCACAGGAACGTAATTTGAATACTGATATCACTGTTGACCCTAATGAGGTGGTGATGATATCAAAGGATACCGCTTATATCGATGAAAACGGCGTTATTCATAACGAAACTATCAATCGTCCGTTGACTGGTCCTTGGGACTTCCTTAATACTTATATCGTTAATATCTATCCAGATACAACTTGTTGGGTGAATGACTTCCGCAATTCAGACAACGAGATTTATCTCCGTAATTACTTCAGTAATCCTACCTATAACAACTATCCAGTAGTAGGTGTTACATGGGAGCAAGCTAATGCTTTCTGTGCTTGGCGTACAGAGTATTTGCTCAAAGGCTTGGGTAGAGAGGCACGCTACGTACAGCGTTATCGCCTCCCGACAGAGGCAGAGTGGGAGTATGCTGCTCGTGGAAAGAATCAGGATGAGTTCCCTTGGGACAATCAGAACGTGAAGAATGGTAACGGATGTTTCTTTGCTAACTTCAAGCCAGATCGTGGAAACTATACGAAAGACGGTAACTTGATAACAAGTAAGGTCGGTATCTATGGCACAAACTCTAATGGTTTGTACGATATGGCAGGTAATGTTGCCGAGTGGACAAGTACCATTTATACGGAGGCTGGAGTTGATGCGATGAATGACCTCAATCCTCAGTTGGACTATAAAGCAGCCAAGGAAGACCCATATCGCTTGAAGAAGAAGAGCGTTCGTGGAGGTAGTTGGAAGGACCCAGAGAGTTATATCCGCAGTGCTTGGCGTACTTGGGAGTATCAGAACCAACCACGTAGCTATATTGGTTTCCGTTGTGTTCGCAGTCTTGCAAGTTCATCAAGTGAGGCAGCTAAAGAGAATAAGAAAAGCAGTAAGAAAAAGAGAAGATAAATGACACAGTACAGTAAATACAATTTTATATACCATCTGCAGAAGTGGATGGATAGTGTTCCTGGACAGACGTTCCTGAATTATGGTTATAGTTGGGGCGCTTCGGTGGTTATTCTTGGAGCTTTGTTTAAGTTAACCCACTTGCCGGGAGCTAATATTATGCTCTACTTCGGTATGGGAACCGAGGTTATTGTGTTCTTCCTCTCTGCGTTCGACCGTCCGTTTGACAAGACAGACGATGGTCGTGAACTCCCAACACATGTTACAGAGGAGTATCTTGAGGGTAAGGAGGAAGTTGTAGAGCGCCCTGTTGCTGCGCCACAGGCGCAACCTTCTGCGGCGGAGAACATTGCACAGAGTGTTCAGCAGGCAATGCCTTCAGCTAATGATATCGCTGCAGCCGTTGTTGGTCAGCAGAGTAAGGCTATTGCTGATGCGCAACAGCAGACACCAGAGATGGTTGAGGCGCAGACAAACTACGTATCAGCATTGCAGAATCTAACGGAGATGTTGGATAAGGTGAACGCCCAAAGTCAGCGTCTGACACGTGACAGCGAAGAGATGGAGAACCTTAATCGTACTCTCACTGGTATCACTAAGGTTTATGAAATGCAGCTTAAGAGTGCCAGCCAGCAGATTGGTACAATTGATCAGATTAATGACCAGACACGAAAGATGGCGCAACAAATTGAGCAACTCAATAGTATCTACGCTCGAATGATTGAGGCAATGACTGTTAATATGCGTGTGGCAGCACCGGGTGCAGCGCCTCAGCAGTCTGCTCCTGAAAGCTTGTAATGATGAAATAAGGTAGGGAAGAAGTCTGTTATCAGCATCTTCCCACTACAAATAATAGAATTAATGGCTATTAAGAAGAGAAAGATTTCCCCTCGCCAGAAGATGATTAATCTTATGTATATCGTCCTCATGGCAATGTTGGCGTTGAATATCTCCACCGAGGTACTCAATGGCTTCTCTGTTGTTGAAGAGAGCTTGAACCGTACAACGGGAAATTCATCCAAGGAAAATGAAGCTATCTTTGGTGAACTTGACCAAATGATGCGCAAGAACCCACAGAAGGTAAAACAGTGGTTTGTGATGGCATCAACGGTCAGAGAGATGAGTGATTCTCTCTATAACTATGCACAATCGCTGAAAGTAGCCATCGTTCGTGAGGCTGATGGTGAGAAAGGTGACCCTTTAAATATCGAAGGAAAGGATAATATTGAGGCTGCCAGCTATATTATGTTGAACCCAGCCAATGGGCAGGGACATAAGCTTTATGAGGCTATCAATAACTATCGAGCACGTATTTTGCAGTTTGTTACAGACCCTCGACAGAAGAAACTTATCGAGAGTAATCTTTCTACAGCGGTACCTAAGCATTCTATGGGTAAGAACTGGGAAGAGTATATGTTTGAGAATATGCCTGTTGCGGCGGCAGTAACGCTTCTCTCAAAGTTGCAGAGCGATGTTCGCTATGCAGAAGGCGAAGTGTTGCATACCTTGGTGGCAAACGTTGGTTTGAAAGACTTACGTGTCAACAAGCTACAAGCATTCGTCGTGCCAAGTCAGACACGCCTTTATCCAGGTGAGACAATGACAGCACAGATGTTTATGGGTGCTGTTGACTCTACACAGCAACCCCAAGTATATGTTAATGGGCAGCTTATCAATGGTAATCAAATTACGGTGAAAGCAGGTGCTCCAGGTAAACATACATTGAGCGGATACATTCTTATCAAGGACTTAACAGGTAATGTATTACGTAGAAACTTCTCACAAGACTATTGGGTTACGGGTGGTCCACAGCCTAAAGAGTATATCAGTCCGCAAGGAATGCAGAAAGTTCCACCTTTCGATGGAATGGCTACTATTGCAGCGGACTTGATGAATGTACTCTATGCAGGCTTTGACAACCCAATCACCATTAGTATTCCTAATACTTCTCAGAGTGATGTGCAGGCTACAATGTCTGGTGGTTCACTTGTTTCAAAGGGTGGCGGTCATTTCATTGCACGTCCATCGGCTGTTGGTCAGCCTGTGACAATCTCTGTATCTGCGAAGGGTCGTAAGATAGGAGAGTATAAGTTCCGTGTAAGAAAATTGCCAGATCCATCGCCATATATTGCTATGGGTGCTGATAGATTTAAGAGTGGAGTCCTCTCAAAGGCTGCCCTTATGTCTGCACCAGGCATTCAGGCTGCTATTGATGATGGCTTACTCGATATTCCTTTCAGTGTAACCAGCTTCCGTGTCGTCTTCTTTGATAATATGGGTAACGCTGTACCGCTTGCAAGTAACGGTGCTTCCTTCTCTCCACAGCAGAAAGAACAGTTCCGACAGTTGAGCCGTAACAAGCGATTCTATATCACAAACGTTGTCGTTCATGGACCTGATGGTACCACTCGAACGCTTAATGGAAGAAATATGGAGGTTATTGTGAGGTAGTAGTAGACGAGTTGACAAGTTTATGGGTTGACAAGTTGATAGATAGCGTTGATACTATATCTGCTCATAAAACACTATATCACAGTATCTCTTTTAGAAAAGAACAAACAAAACAATAATGAAAAAGATATTTCTCATAGTCTGCACAGCCTGCTTGGCACTTACTGTAAGTGCGCAGCCTGCTGCACGTCGTAATCAACAACAGCGTCAGTCGCCTGCTAATACGATTACAACACGTGCGCAGATATCCTTCCCAACAACTGCCCCGATGGGGGAAGATGTTGTTTGGCGACGTGACATCTATCGTGAACTGAAACTTACTGACGATGCGAACGCAGGGTTATACTACCCTACTGAGCCAGTAGGTTCACAGATGAATCTCTTTACCTACATCTTCAAGTTGATGATGAGTGGACCTAATCGTGGTGGTGTTGCAGCCTACAACTATCGTATGGATGAAAATGAGATCTTCACGGATTCTGCACGAGTAAAGCCGTTACAGTTCCTTGATAACTATCACATCTTCTACGAGCGCACTGATCATGGTATTCGTCTTGATAACAGTGACATCCCTTCCGGAGAGGTTAAAGGCTACTATCTCAAAGAGAGTGCTTATTATGATCAAGGAACAGCAACCTTTCATCGTAAGGTTGTAGCCCTCTGTCCGATTATGTATCGTGAAGACGACTTTGGTGATGGTGAAGTAAAATACCCTCTTTTCTGGGTTCGTTACGATGATTTGGCTCCTTTCCTTGCGAAGCAAATCATTATGACAAGTAATCTGAATAACGCTGCAACGATGAGTGTTGATGATTATTTCACAATGAATCTCTATAAGGGAAAGATTTACAAGACAACCAATATGTTGGGTAAAACCCTCGCACAATACTGTCCTAACGACTCAGCGATGGCTGCTGAACAGAAGAAGATAGAACGTGAGTTGATTGCATTTGAGAAGACAATCTATGGCGACCCAGCTCGTCGAGATAGCCTTGATAGTATCTCTGCGGCTAAGGAGGCTGAGAAAGCACCAAAGAAGATAGGACGTACTCGTCGTACAAGTCCATCATCAAGCAGCGTTAGTCGTTCACGTCGGTCTTCTAATAGCGGCAGTGCTGGAGTATCTCCAGCACGTGTTACGGTTCGCCGCGAGCGTCATTAATAAATTTTCTTAAGGTTGGTTCTATAGATTCCTCGATGGAATCATTCTTTAATGAGGTATAGATAAAACTTCATTAAAGGAAATTTATAGAACTAACCTTAATTAATTCTAATAGGGCAATAATAAGTCATACAGATACGATTGATGTATAGAGACGCTCGAATAGTATTTCTATTTTGAGTCAACTTTCGGACGTGTGAGACACCTGTGTTCATACTATCGGAAGAGTTTTTAGTTCTTTTATCATTAACACTTATGGTTATGAAGAAAATTATCTTGTTGGCTTTATTAGCCCTATCATTCCTTATCTCCATTCCCGCCCATGCAGATGAGCCACTGAAGTTTGGTATCAAGGTGGGACTGAACGTGAGTGAATTCAGCTTTTCAAGTGATGTGTTTGATAAGACTAACCAAGCAGGTTGGTTCTTTGGTCCAACAGTGAAATTCACTTTACCCGTTGTTGGATTAGGCATGGATGCTTCTGTTCTCTATGACATGCGTTCAGCCAAGCTTGAATATGCATCTGAGACACAGACTGTAAAGCAGCAGCAAATATCCATTCCAATAAATGCACGTTATTCTATCGGTTTAGGTAGTATGGCTAATATCTTTTTCTTTGGTGGTCCTCAGATTGCTTTTAATGTTGGTGAAAAGGAATATGACTGGAATATGAAGAGTACCTATGCACTGAAGAATAGTAACTTTAGTGTGAACTTTGGCTTTGGTGTGACAGCGTTTAAGCACCTGCAAGTAAGTGCTAACTACAATATTGCTTGTGGTAAGACAGGTGATGTGACATGGAAGACGACTACAGATACAGCAACTTCGGCTTTAAAGAAAAAGGACAGCCATAACAGCTCATGGCAGTTAGGCTTAGCTTATTTCTTCTAAAATGTATTATACTTAATATTAGAAAACCCCATTTCATTAGCGATGAAATGGGATTTTTTATGTATTCAAACTTTCTATTAACTCTGTTTCTGATGTAGATTCGTATTATTGGCTCGTTCCTTCATTGCATATTTCCATCTTTCTTTGTAACTTTGTATTCAAACCAATTATGATTCACAGTATAGCTTGCATTAACTGATAGATGACGAACTGTATATAATGACTTACGCAAATATAATCTTACCCCTTCCTCTTGAAGGCTATTTCACGTATGCTGTACCCGATGTTTTGGCATCTCGGGTCACTGCTGGCGTACGTGTGTCTGTACCATTAGGGAAGAGTAAGAAATATGTAGGTGTCGTTGCGGATTATCCTGTAAATATTCCGAATCCATCGGGAAGTCTTACTGCTGATGGGAAGAAGATTACCTATAAGAATATTATAGATGTACTTGATGACGTACCCGTGCTTCTCCCACAACAATTAAAGCTCTGGCATTGGATTTCCGATTACTATATGTCGCCTATTGGTGATGTCTATAAAGCGGCACTACCATCAGGACTGAAAGATGAGTATGGTTATCGTCCTCGGACAGAACTTTATATCCGTTTAGCTGATAGCTTTCGTCATGAACAGACGCTCTCGCTTATGATTGATTCCATGAAGCGTGCTACGAAACAAGTGGAAGTTCTGATGACTTATTTGCAATTGGCTGGTGTCGATGAAATCGAAGAAATTAAGCCCAAAACGGTGTTACGTGAAGTGACAAGGGAGGAGTTGATGAATGTGTCTCATGCTACAGTTGGAGTCATTCGCGCATTACAAGATAGGAAAATTTTAGTTACCTACGAGAAGGAAGTTGGTAGACTGAATCATAACACGCCACCCCATCCAGAGAATATAAAACCTCTAAATGAGGCGCAGACAGAAGCTTATAATCAGATTCTCCTGCAGATGATGGGGCATAAAGTGACATTGCTGCACGGAGTGACTTCTTCAGGAAAGACTGAAATCTATATTCACCTTATTCAGAAAGCGCTTAATGAACATAAGCAGGTGCTGTATCTCTTGCCAGAGATAGCGCTTACGGTGCAGATAACAGAGCGTTTGAAGGCTGTTTTTGGCAATCGTTTAGGGATTTATCACAGTAAATATAGTGATGCTGAGCGTGTGGAGATTTGGCAAAAGCAATTGCAAAATACACCCTACGATGTTATTTTGGGTGCTCGAAGTGCTGTTTTTCTCCCATTCCAACGATTGGGTCTTGTCATTATTGACGAGGAACATGAGCAGAGCTTCAAGCAACAAGACCCTGCACCACGATACCATGCACGATCAGTGGCGATAATATTGGCGCAGATGTATCCTGACGCTAAGACGCTTTTGGGTACGGCGACGCCCTCAATGGAAAGCTATTACAATGCAAAGCAGGGTAAGTATGGACTTGTAGAGCTAACACGACGCTATAAAGATATTCAATTACCCCAAATAGAAATTGTAGATATAAAGGATCTTTATCGTCGGAAGATGATGACAGGACCTTTCTCTCCACGTCTTCTTGTTGCCGTTCGTGAAGCCTTGGGGCATGGTGAGCAGGTAATCTTATTTCAGAATCGACGTGGTTTTGCACCAATGGTGGAGTGTAGACAATGTGGTTGGGTTCCGAAGTGTCCTAACTGTGACGTGTCGTTGACGTATCACAAGAATATGAACTACCTCTCCTGTCACTATTGCGGCTATACGATAAAGGTTCCAGAGGTCTGTCCTTGTTGTGAAAGTGAGGATATCCGTGGTCGTGGATATGGAACGGAGAAGATCGAAGATGAAATCCGTTATATCTTCCCTGAGGCTCGTATTGCTCGTATGGACCTTGATACAACCCGCACACGTAATGCCTATGAGCGTTTGATTAACGACTTCTCAACGGGGAAGAGTAATCTTCTGATAGGTACACAGATGATTTCAAAGGGACTTGACTTTGACAAGGTTTCTGTTGTGGGAATCCTTAACGCAGACTCAATGTTGAATTATCCGGACTTTCGTGCATACGAACAATCGTTTATGATGATGAGTCAGGTGAGTGGACGAGCAGGCAGAAAGGGTAGGCAGGGTTTGGTAATTCTGCAGACAAAGAGTCCAGATTTGCCTGTTATTCAGCAGGTGGTGCGAAATGATTATCAGTTGTTTTATTCCGACTTACTTACAGAGAGGCTGGAATTTCATTATCCTCCATTTTATCGACTTGTCTATGTCTATTTGAAGCATAGGGATGAAAACACGGTAAATTCAGCAGGTTTGGAATTAGGAAGTAGGCTCCGTGAAATCTTCAGTGACCGTGTGTTAGGTCCTGACAAACCTGCTGTAGCTCGAGTGAAGACCTTAAACATTAGAAAGATTATGCTAAAGTTGGAGAATGGTATTGACTATTCTCGTGTTCGCCAGTATCTTCGTGGAGCCTTAGAAGCCATGTTGAAGGATAAGAGATATGGTGCTCTTCAAGTGTATTATGATGTAGATCCACTTTAGTATATAGTTTCTTGTCACTTTTCTAAAGCCTTATTCTCCAATTGGGCGGAACTTAATGTTAAGGTAGGGAATTAACGGAAATTCCCTAATTAGGTGCGATGTTTATCTGTCTTCTGCATACAACTTATTCCCATTTTACGGACTTTTGTAAACTATTTTCTTGTAGCTCAAATCCAATACATGCTCTTTAGGCTTCTAAAAGATGTCCAATTGACTTGCAATAGGTGCCCTTTTGAGGTCTAAGTAACGCCCTTTTGAAGTCCTATTAAGCACCTTTTACTTTGCTACTTTATAACTAATTGATTTACTGTTGGTTGCAAACCTGCTTTTTATATGTGTTTTTGCTGTTATTTTGTGATGTCTTATTTGAAGTTATGTAAGGATTTTTCAAACCCTTGTTTGCGGATTACTGTAGTAACGGAAGAACCTGTTTTTCATATAAGATAAGGTATGAGAAGCATCTTTTATCTCATGTATTAATAGGTTTAAGATGGATGTTAGTCAAAGTAGGGGTAAAGTTCTTTAAAGCCTTCAACGATGTCGTTGATAAGGTTGGGATTGCTACGT
>ERZ772926.1666-NODE-1666-length-10325-cov-23.224148_pt1 | contig 10325 bp, 14 predicted proteins | sample MGYA00511136_ERZ772926 | MGnify/ENA primary metagenome ERZ772926 (study PRJEB29015, sample SAMEA2737917) | human oral metagenome | biome: human oral; feature: human-associated habitat; material: dental | place: China | collected 2153 ... | reverse complement strand
GAGCCGGACTTTGTCCACATGGGACGACTTTGAAACCGCTTTTCGCATGTGGAGCCGGCCCGTAACGCTCTGACCTGTATAGATGCCAATGGCTCTCGACCGGCTCGTCGCCAAAGCCGTCCCATACGCAGGGGGTCGGCAAAGTCGGGTCAGGTGGTTGGTTGGGTGATGAGCTTGATGACGCGTTTTGGTTGTCGTGACAGGGATCTGGTGGTGGAGGCGATAGCGGCTTGGGCGCCGTGGGCCAGACGGATGATGCCGGGTGGTCAGGTTGCGCAGGGCGGCCATGATCTCGGGGCCGTTGCGGGTGCGCAGCTGGTGGCGGTCCTCATCGAAGACGACGTCACGGACCGACGTGGAGCCGGTTCTCGATTCCCCAGTGCCCTTGGACCCAGGCGGCAACCTGCTCAGGCTGGGCCTGCTCCATGGGCAGTGAGCAGATCAGGTATGCCACCTCAACGTGCTTCCTGCCCTTGATGGTCCTGGTACGTTGGACCTGGAGAACCTGAGCCGCTGCGGGGAAGTCCACCCACTTGGGTGCCTGGACGGCCTCGGGCGGAGCGCCGCACCCGCCGCCCATGGCCGGTGTCGACGCTCGAGACGGACGGGACCTGCTTCCAGGGCAGGGCCTTGAGCGTCCTGCGCAGAGTCTTCTGGTTGCCTTTGACGGTGAGCACGTAGCGGCCGCCCTGATCGCGGATCCACTGGGCGGTGTCCACCTGTGTGTGCATGGCATCTGCGATGACCACTACCCCGTCGAGGTCGAGGGGCTCGAGAAGCTCTCTGATGGCGGGGACCTCTGGATGGACTTGTCCGCTACCCGGACCTGGCTCAGCACAGCGCCCATGGCGTGGTCCAGGGCCGACAGGAGGTGCGGCGCCGAGGCCTGCCCCAGGCGGGCCCCGCGCACGGTCTTGCCGTCCATCGCGATGACTGTTCTTCCCTCGACGGTGCCGGTACGAGTGCACAACCACGACCTCAGACGGGTATTGAGGTCGGTGGGGTCCAGGTCCTGCAGCACCCGCCGGATGGTCGACTCCGACGGCAGGGCCTGCCCCGCCTCCAAGCCCAGGGACCGCAGATCAGACGGGGTCAGGTCGGTGGTGTGCTCCCAGATGGCCGTCAGGCTCCGGCAGCCTGCGAGCACTCCCGTCACGGCCAGGGACAGGACCGTGAACAGGCTGTGGCGCACGCCCCGCCGATCCCGGGGGGGGGCGGTGATGTTCCTAAAGAACCTGGGCCAGGGGCTGGCGCGACAGGGCAGACGTGGTGGAGGATGACATCAGCGCGAGCTCCCAGGACGAGGAGATGACTAGACACCACTCATCTCATCGTCCCTACGGGGCCCGCGCCCCCGTCCCAGCGACACACCACCCCCATCAAAACGGCTCACACACCCTCACCCACCAACCTTGCCGATCCCCTGAGGCATGATCACCCTGAGGAGAAAACCCGTGAAACTGCCCCTTCACCCCCGACGACAAGAAATATAACCGAACCGTTAAGCAGATCAGATACGAGATCGAAAGGGTCATCGCGAACACCCAAGGACCTGGAGGATCCTGCATACCGGCCACAGAAGATCATCGGAAACTTTCCAGATAACCGTTAGCAGTCCTCGAAATCATATTCGTCTAAACCCCATGAATAAAACTCCATATTAGACACGCCAAGACAACAAATTCCCTAAGAATATGGGCAAAACAGCGGCAGCAAGCGGAGGTCAGTGGAGGTGGTGCACCTGATCTGTTCCCTGCTTGTGATCGATGCTCAGCCCTAGCAGAGCGCAGTCTGGTCCGGTGCCACTGGCGAATAGAGAAATGGCCCCGCTGGGTCCGAGATGTCGTTTTACGAGGATCGACACCAACTGCGCACCGCAAACTATCCCGAGACTATGGCTGCGCTGTTTAACCTGGCTTTCAACCTCATCCGCCTCTGCCGCCGACCCTGCCTGTTCGCAATAGGTTCTAAGAATGATGGTCGATCGGACCAGTTGACCGCCGCAATTGACAACCTTTCCCAGCTGGTCTGCGCCGAGGCCGTCGATGATGAGATGAGAAGGTTCCGATACAATCGTCCTTTCCCAGGTAACGCCCTCGCCTTCTTCATCGCCAGGCTCGTACATGCGCGTCGTCACCGGCAACGAGGCCAGTTACCGGGTCAAGGTTTCCACCGCGGTCGCTAGCTCCTTCACCTCGAAGTGTCGGAGGATCCTTCCCTTCTTAACCCGCCAAGATGGCGAAGACGAGCGCCGCAGTCGTATCCTAGTCAGGAAGCGCCTCTACGTCAGCACCTACTGCTCTCCAGCGACAGTGTCGTGACGATGCCGTCGCAGCACGGACCTCCTACTACAACTGCCATCGCTCCTACGCTTCTGCCTATCATGACCAAACACATGCCGCTCAACCCGCGTCACGAACACCATAGCCTCACGCAGTTATTAGACTCCTTAAATCAGTTATCTACTGATTGAGGATCTAGTTAACTAGGTGGTGCAGATCTTGTCGGGAAAGTGGTTGATTCTCTTCCGGTAGATGTCGCTCCGTCGTTCAATAGTCTTCGCATCTTCGAGGTTTCATTATGTCTATAAAAAAGCAATTCAGTGTGACTGTAGTTCTGTTTGAAGATTTCGAACTGCTCGACGCCTGCTGTCCGGTCGGACTGATGTCGCGTTTCCCTGAACTTGGTATCACTATGGTGGGGGCGCACGTCGGTGGTGTGCGAAGTTATCGAGGTGTAAGTGTTGCGGCAACAAGAGCATATGATGATGTGATCGAAAGCGACATCATTCTCGTCCCTGGAGGGAGGGGGGCTCGGAGAATCGTTCATGACAAAGTATTCCTTTCCCGCCTCCGGAGATGGGGTGAGGGGGCCAGTGTCATCGCCTCCGTCTGTACTGGAGCGGCGATACTTGCATCGGCTGGCCTGCTCGACGGGTGTAGAGCTACATCAAATAAGCGGGCATTTTCCTGGGTTAAACAATTTGGTTATGATGTGACCTGGGTTTCTCGTGCTAGATGGGTACATGATGGAAATCGATGGACTTCATCTGGGGTGATGGCTGGCCTGGATATGACTGTGGCGTTGCTTGTGGAACTCTACGGACAAGATCGGGTTAAGAAAGTCGTGGACGAGATTGAATACCTCCCATGTAATGACGCTGACGATGACCCATTCTCTTCGGTGTCGATTGTTTAAAAATGTGCATGTCTTGAGAGATATTGAGTTTTAATTGTTGGGATGCTGAAAGTGGGGTAAAGGGGGTTTATTCATGGGGGTGTTTAGAATGTTTTAAAGGGGTGTGTCGCTAAGTAAGGTGGCGTTGCTCTTGGGAGAGTTTTGGTGTCTAAGTCGACTCAACGTAGTGGCACGAGGATCACTTGCAGCGAGGTTGTGGACCTGTGCGAGAGGATTTACACAGAGAACCCCGATTTGCCGGTGGTCGGGGCCCGGGTGCTGGGCCTGTTCCTGTGTGTGTCTGGCTCTGACCTAACTGGGGCACAACCTGCCCCAGGCGTTGCTCGCCGTGGCCTACGACGTCTCGCAGGCCACCGCCTCACGCATCATCGCCGCCTACCTTGACTCATGATACCTTGGTGGTTTTCGGGGAGGTCGGTGTGAGTTTTCGTTGGTATTGCGGTGTGGGGGGGGAGCACTAAGAGGCCGTATGGTGTGCTGGTGTGAGCCCGTTTCTGCGCAAGGTCAGGACTGCTTCGGGGACCATGGCGATGCAAATCGCGGTCAAGGAGAACGGCGTACGCCGGATTGTGGAGCACCTGGGGCTCTGCCCACGACGAGGCCGGGCTGGCCGCCCTGATGGAGGCTGGGCGGCAGAAGATTGCTGCCTGGCAGGGCCAGGGGCTGCTGGACCTGGAGTCCCTAGAACCGTCACCGGACGTACCGGCCTTGTGGGTACCACGTGGAGGCCAAGCGCTTGGCTCTGCTGTGGGAGGTCCTGCACGGGGCCTGCACCTACCTGGGGCTGGGCGAGGCGGTCGGGGTGATCGGGCTTTTGAGCAGATGGTGCTGGCGCGTTTGATTGAGCCGTCCTCCAGGGACCAGGTCCCCCGTGTCCTGGGTGATCTGGGCCTGGATGCGGTCAGCGTACGGACCTTTCCCTGGGACGTTGTGTCGAGCGGGGCTACCGGGAGGCGATCTCTCAGGCCCTGTTTGATCACGTCATTGCCACCAGGGTACTGGCCCGATGCCTGCAGGAGTGACCACGCTCTACTTCGAGGCTGAGCGTGAGGACGACCTGCGGCAGGCGGGTTAGTCCAAGGAGAGGAGGGTCGATCCGCAGAGCATCGTGGGCCTGCTGGGCGACCGCCACGGGTTCCCCCTCCAGGTCGGCTGCTGGAAGAGCAACCGGGCCGAGACTACCGCGATCATCCCCGTCGTGGAGGCCTTCCAGGCTGGTCACGGCATGAGGAGCTCGTCATTGTCGCCGACGCCGGCATGCTCTCAGCCTCTAACGAGCGTGTTCAATGGTTCGTGAGCCCTTGTGGAGGGACTGGCACTGATGGCTGCTACCGGTGATGACGACAGGGCTTCTGCTGGTGGGCGGGATGTGGTCTACCAGGTGCGCTCGGCTGGGGCTCAGGACGGCTTGTTCGAGCAGACCTGGTGCCGGGCAGGTGAGGATGATCGGGGCTGATGGCCTGCTGCCGGCCCTGCACCAAGGGAGACCCTGGAGAAGGACCTGGCCGCTTGGCTTGAGCGACCATCTGGGCTACGACAAGGGCGAGCCGATCACCTAAGCACACGGCAGTACTAGGAACGGGAACACGTCCAAGACGGTGAACCCGCCTGGATAGGCCCCTTTGAGGCCTGTGGTGCCTCGGGACCGGGCCGGGACCTTCACCCCGCACCCGGGTAGAGCTAAACAGGCAGTGTCCAAGAAAACTATAGCAGAGTTCGATGCAGTACTAACTGACAGCCTTGCCGGTTCCCGGAATAAGTAAATGTGCTCTAATGAAATCGAAAGCAATCCCGGTCACAAAGAATAAAACCGCTATCATGAGCCAGCCACTTGGATTGTTCATCCCAACTACAAAACCAAATACTGTCGAAGATGCAAACTGTCCCGCATCCTGTAATGCATTAAAAACGCCTTGATATTCTCCAATTCTATTTTCGGACGCCATTTCGTACGAAAAGGACCATCCTGAGGCCGCTTGAAATAGTTCTGCAACGGTCTGAAGAGCGACAACTGCAAGTAACACGATCTGTGCGCACAGCGCTGGTAGAAATCCAGTTGGGGCAACTAAAATACATGCAAACGTGAGTAAAATTCCAGACCATTTGGCAAGACGCAAAGATGCGCTAACATCAACTGCAATCGCTCCAATTTTCACTTGCAACAGCACCACGGCAATCGTATTAATTATAAGCAAAACTGACGATGTCCAAAGAGGAATCGTCGTACAGGAAGCAATCCATAATGGAATTCCGAAAGTTAAAAAGCTCTCGCATAGAACTAGCACGGAGGAAAGTATCGACACCAAGAGAAATAGATGATTCTTAAAAGCCGGCGTTGTTTGAGAAGCAATGCTGTGAGTTAATGAAATTGTCTTTTCAATATCAACTTCATGGGTAACAATTAGACCTACGAGTATGCTACTTACAATGAACGTTCCCGCATCACCCAAGATTGCAGCTACATATACCGATTCGGTATTGAAGGCCAAAACTATTCCTCCAATACCGGCTCCCAAAGCTGCCATTCCGTTTGCTACAGAACGTACTTGAGCTCTGAAACGGACACGATTACTCGGATCGACAAGTAGAGCCACCAAAGCTCCGCGTGCAGAGGCCGCTCCACTTTCAAAAACTCCAGCAGCAATAATGACCGCTCCGCATAAATAGTGTATTTTCAGGAAGGATAGAAGTAGCATTACCAGTGCTTGCCCCAATAATAATACCGAGAAAATTAGTTTAGGTGAAAGACGATCAGAGAGCCAACCAAAACAAGCGGCCGACAACACTCCCGTTGCTGCAGCAGCGGACATCCATAACCCAAGACCTGCTGGATTTAAACCAACAATACGAACAAAGTACACAGCAAGTATCGAGAGAAAAACCCCGTTCCCTAGAGAATTGATTCCAACCGCAACTATAAACTGCGCATTCGGCAATTGTCCTTTAAATCGAGGGATCGCGTTAATTATCTTCATAATGCGATTCACATGTGTTCCTTAATTCAGAAAGTCCAGCAAGGCATTCCAGAATAGCTACGCTAATTAACTCGCTGTTTCCATTATAGCGTTAGCGCATCTTTAAAATTCTGTTAAAAAGGAGTGGCGCTGACACCTTAAAAACAGGCGTCAGCGCCAATCTCTGAAGGCAACCTGTTAGGATGGCCAACAGATAACGGAGTCAGGACTTCCTGAACACCGTAGCCGACTTGTCATCACCAGAACGAGGCTCTGGCATGATGATCATGCACGAAAACTCTAGTGCAAGATCTGACTGATCATTCTCTCGAATCATTGTGCTCACCTCCTTTCCAAAATAAACTAAAATCATTATACTTCTAACCAATTGCAAATTGAGTCTTTAGAGCCACCCATCGTTGAATAGCTTCTGGCGCTGAGATCTCGTCAATTAAAAATACGAGAGATAATGAAATCTTGGGAGAAACATAAAAACCTACGTCATTGATGAGCCTTAATCGATTAGCGATTTCCACTTTTCCGATCGAATGTCCTAAGTTGCGACGTTGAACAGAAGATAAGTACTTTGGAATATATTCGGCCGAAACCTGCTTTCGCAATACAGAAATCATAAAATTTTGACAACTTTTCGACAATAATGTTCCGCCAATAGCCTGCCTTATCAAGTTAGAAATATCTCTAGGTGTCGAAGTGTTGTATTGACAGATACTTCTAAGAGTACTGTCAGAAGGTGTTTTGTGTGGCTGAGTCTGAACATGTTCGAATAACTCATCCCAATAACGTGGGCGTGGATTGTGGCGGCATCCCAATGCCATTAAGTTGATATCGAGTATACTACTATTAATAGTAGTATTTGTCAGACCAGATCGTACGCAAAAGTTCTGAATTGTGTCAATGCCAAGCCGTCCCAGAAAATAGTCAGCAATAACACTGTTGTTCTGCGACGCCATGACACAAAGAAGTTCCGACATCTTCATGGTAGACGTATCGCGACGAAATAAAGTGTGGTCTGCGTCGTTGTGCAACTCAGCGACGGGAATCACTTCAGTCAACGACAACCGACCTTTGTCGACTTCAGCGAGCGCAGCTGCGAGAATAATTAACTTTATCACGCTTGCCATATGGAACTGCAGGTTTGGATTCCTCTGGCCTATCACGTTGCCCGTTGAAAGATCCGCGACTATGTATCCGACTCTTGCATCTTTGATTTCATTCTGTGTCGTCATCAGTTTAGGAATCGCTTATCGATACTTTACTTGCCGCTCCCGAATGACTTAGAATGGATATAACATCTTGCTGCTCTGCAAAACAATTCTCTGGCTTACTCGATAGATCATAGGTTCTGTAACGTGCCCATGTCATTGCTCGACATTCGCCTGCACAGGCAGCACGAAGACTGCAGGACTGGCACTGTTCTGCAACGTCGTCGTTCCTGTAATCTCTCATGAATTGGAGGAGCGGAGAATCTAACCAAATTTTGTCAGCTTTGTCTGTTTTTATAGTGTTTGGCCAGACTCTATTTTCTGGCTCTTGTAGGTTATTACATGGATATACGTTGCCTCGAAAATCGAAGTATAACCATAGTGTCCCTGCTCTGCAGAATAAAGATCTATCTTTTTCTATACGTTGGTCAATCGGACAGTCAATGATCAGGTTAGGTGCTTTTTTTCTCCCGTCAGCGACCATTCGTGCTACTTCGGCGTACTCATACGCAGACATAAGTATGTTATTCTCCTTAGCCTGTCCGCATGGAACAGCGGGAATGATGCGAAGCATACGAACGTTGTGCTCTACCGCAAGCTGAATCATTTCAGGTATGTCATATAAATTGTCTGCTTCATGCGCTCCTTGTGGCTGAATTATCATATTTACTTCAGCCTGAAGTCCTCTATCAACCACGGCGTCTATAGCATTTAGCGCTGCTGCATGTGAATCGACGCGGCGCGGTGCTTTGCGTAAAAGATTTTCATGGACGGGGTCAGGAGAAGAAAGCGAAATTTGATACGAATTAATTCCCGCTTCTTCAAATCTATCAATATACTCAGGAATCCTAAATCCTGTTGTAAGCATATACATGCGATTTGGCCGACGCCCTAATCGATCCTCTGATTCGTTGCTTATCATTCTAGCAATCTCGAGAGTTTCTTCAGGATTCACGGTGGGTTCACCGCCAGTAAGACACCATTCGACGGCGCCGAAGGTATTGATTAGGGGCGCTACAACGTTATCCCGTAATTGCTCGACAGAATAAAATTCATTGCGAACTTTATTTCTGGGAGGAATATAACACCAACTACATCCGTAGTTGCAATATGGTGTTACTTCGATAATGGAGTTAGGTGGAGTTATGATACCGTCGTCGAACTGAGGTAGTTTATCGGCAAGGTAAACTGGATCGAAATTTCCATATTTCGGCATGTTTTCATTTTCGAACGATCTTGACATTTCGATGACGTAATTTTCATCAAGATTCATTCTTCTAGCTGATTTCAGTATTGATTTCTCGTCAACTGCGTTAGGCTTTAAGCGATCGAAGCCAGACATGTAGGCCAGATATGCTTTTAGTGCTTTTTCGTCGCAACGCCAACGTCCTTTATAGTATGCGTCGATAATTACATACTCTGCTGCTTCTTTGATAATTATGGCGTACATAGTTTGTCTCCTCTGCCAGGTCGGCGGTCGTGGAATCTGTTGATAGCTTTTGCTGATGGCTAGGATAGGTGTGAGAAACATTGGTGTCAATGATTTTTTCGTAATTCGACGCTATACGCGGCAATTTGTCAGACGTCCGACTTGATGTCGGTTGCGAATTTCGAATGAAGCTGTTTCTCTTGTTGAGTTTTGGCGGTCTACTCATTTGTAGATTACCCACAAGGCGTTATTTTATTCATCAACATTAAGTTAGGTGCGACATGAAGCGTTTATATAATGACAAAGGTTAGTCAAACCTAAGTTCAGTTTCTCGTTGTTGGCTGACTGGGGTTGGATAGTGTTGGGGCCAGTGCTACGGGATGCCCCTATGTGCTGCGTCAAGTGGCAGTGGGGTAGTTTCGTGGCTGGTTGTGGGTCGTAGAGGGAGCCGTTGCAGATCACGCATGAAGGGTCAGGATGCGGCGTTGGTTGGAGCGAGTGCGACCTGGTTGTGACGCTTTTTTGGTTTCGTTTGCGCTGGTAGTACGTCCTCGATATCGGATTGGGGCATATGGAGGCAAAGGAGCCAGGGCCGGCTACACCTACCTGCACACCGCCATCGACGGCTTCTCCCGCCTGGCCTACACCGAGGCCCTCGATGGATGAGAAGGCCTCCACCACGATCGGCTTCTTCTGCCGCGCTCGGGCCTCCATGGCATCACCAGGCTCGTGCGGGTCGTCACCGACAACGGGGCGAACTACCGCGCCCAGAGCTTCATCGCGAACATCACGTCCCTGGCCTCACGCCATCAGAGGATCCGCCCCTACACCCCACGGCACAATGGCAAGGTCGAGCGCTACAACCGCATCCTGGCCGAGGAGTGCCTCTACACCCGCACCTACACCTCACAGCAGCAGCGCCACGACGCCGTCGCAGCCCCCACCCGTCGGCCAGCGGTGTGCTGCGCGCTCGGATTCGCCCAGCCATCGAGCCCACTGGTCAGGTCCTCGGCGACCTGCCGGGCGACCTCGGGGCGGACCGGGGATGTGGCGGCGTGATCGAGATAGGTGCGCACACCCCCAGCCTAGACGGCGGCTCAGAAGAGCCGGACTTTGTCCACATGGGACGACTTTGAAACCGCTTTTCGCATGTGGAGCTGGCCCGTAACGCTCTGACCTGTACAGATGCCAATGGCGCTCGACCGGCTCGTCGCCAATGCCGTCCCATACGGACACGTTCCCGCCGGCCTCGCATCGCACCCGCGCTTCCGAGCCCCCAGGTCGCGTCGTGGACGTCGCCAAGGATGCCGGAGTTCCATACTCGTCACCTATTGGTGTAGGCGTGCCCATGTGCACTTCGCACTGCGGGGTGGGAGAGTGAGTCCCATGCGTACCAACCAGCTAGCCCTGTCCCGCTCCGCCACCGACCGCGATGCCGAGCGGCGCAGCAAGCCAGGGCTACTGGAGCGCCTCGCCGCTGACCCCGAGACCCGGCTCCTGCTGGTCGACGCCCGCGGCCGC
>ERZ772926.1665-NODE-1665-length-10329-cov-18.142690_pt1 | contig 10329 bp, 7 predicted proteins | sample MGYA00511136_ERZ772926 | MGnify/ENA primary metagenome ERZ772926 (study PRJEB29015, sample SAMEA2737917) | human oral metagenome | biome: human oral; feature: human-associated habitat; material: dental | place: China | collected 2153 ... | reverse complement strand
GACACTGACCAGTAGTCGGGAATCGAGCCCGCCGCACCGCAGCACCTGCATGTCCCGAGGAGGCAGAGCGCTCATCACTGGGGAGAGGGGCCGAGCGGACAGATGGGCCACGGCGGCATGACCCGGTACCGGAACGAAATGAGCCATACGCCATCCTGGGACTCTCCTGGCTCTGAGCGCCACAGTCAACCGGCTGCCTGTGGATAACATCGTTGTGAGCACGAGGACTTGACCCTCCCGTTGCGTGAGGTATCAATGTGGACGACACGTACCAGGACGCTCGCCAGACAGGACAGGCAGGACAAAGGCTGACAAAGGAGACACGGTGACGGATTCCGAGCAGGAGCACGACGGAGCCGGGACGCGTGACACGGCTGTTGATACTGCGGTCAACGCAGCAGCGGGTGACGCGGACATCGCCATGACGGTCGGTGAGGTCTCAACGCTCCTGGGCGTCAGTGTCAGGGCGCTGCACCACTGGGACGAGACCGGTCTGGTGCATCCATCCCGACGCAGTGCCGCCGGCTACCGGCTCTACTGCGAAACAGACATCATGCGCATCCAGCAGGTCCTCGTCTACCGGCAGACCGGCATGAACCTGGCCGATATCAAGATGGTCCTTGATGAGCCGGAGACGGATGCTATGACGCACCTGCGCCGTCAGCGCGAGCTGGTGCAAGGACAGGTCTCCCACCTGCAGCAGATGCTCAAATCGATCAACATGGTGATGGAGATCCATCAGTCTGGAGCGAGGATCTCCGTGGCTGAGATGGCGGAGATCTGGGGGACCGACTGGGATCCTGCCTATATTGGGGAGGCTCAGGCCCGGTGGGGCGACACTGAGGACTGGGCGGAGTCTGCTCGCCGTAAGTCCCAGATGACGCGCACCGACTGGGAGCAGGCGCACGAGGAGACTGTCGCTCTGGAGGCCGCGCTGGCCGAGGCGATGTGCAGCGGCGTCGAGCCGGGCAGCCCTGAGGCCAACGCCCTGGCGCGGTGGCACCGCAAGGACCTCAACCGGTGGTTCGAGGTCTCCACATCCAAGCAGGTGCTCATCGCCCGTGACTATGTCGTAGACGAACGCTTCGCCCGGTACTACGACAAGCGCGCGCCAGGGCTGGCGGCCTGGCTCAAGGACGTCATCGACGCCGGCGCGCGCTCTGAGGGCGTGGACCCGACCACCGCTGTGTGGGAGTAGGAGTTTTCTCGGCTCACGGCAGGGAGGTACACGAAGCGTGGGCCGGCACCATCCTCCGGTGCTGGCCCCCCACAGTAGTCTCACGCAGGCTCAGACAGAGCAGACAGGGATGTTTGATCAGGCCTTGGCCGAGCGCAGCACCTGTTCGAGCCAGGCACGCGAGCCGTCATCGCGGCCTCGGCCTTGGCGCGGCGGGCGTCGTAGAAGACCCGCTGGGCAGCACGGAATCGTGCCCACGGCGTCGTCTTCCTTTGTACTGCCAGATCAGGGGACGGGGCGCTCACACTCCGCCGCGATAGACAAGCGGATGCGCTCCTCAAGATCACGTTGGATCGTCGCAGTTCTCTGAGCTCCTTCTCCAGGTCCTTGATCCGCTGGGCCTCGTAGGTGAGGTCTCTGGGTGAGTCCCTTGAGGCTTATTCATAGGGTGTAGGTGAATATGATTCCGAGGACTGCTGTGATGTGGGGTGCGTGGTGTTTCTCGGACTGGGGGAGTTTTTCTTCCCTTGAGTCGATAGGATAGATCCCATGCCAGCAGCGAAATACTCGGAGGAGTTCAAGGCGCAGGTCGTGCGTGAAGTCATCGAGAAGGAACGCACGATAGCGTCAGTGGCCGCCTCATACGACCTTGTTGCCCAAACGGTAGGTAACTGGGTCGCAAGATACAAGAAGGAGCACGCCACCGACCAGGACCGCAAGAAAGCCTCCGAGTCGACTGAGATAGCGACACTGAAAGCAGAGGTCCGTGAGCTGCGTCAGGAGAATGAGTTCCTGAAAAAAGCAGCCGCCTTCTTCGCCAAGGAACGACCGTGACCGAGCGCTACCAGCTGATCAACCGCGAAGAAGGCTCCTACCCCATCTCCTCAATGTGCCGGTGGTCCAGGGTATCAAAATCAGGGTACTACTCCTAGCGCGACCGACCCCAGTCGCAGACGGCCATCAGGAGGGAGGAGCTGGCCATCCTGATTAAGGACATTTTTGAGCACTCCGATGGCACCTACGGATACCGGCGAATCCAGGTGGTCCTGGAGCGGCGTGGTGTGCGGGCCGGCGGTTCTACGATCCGCTCCATCATGCGCAACCTGGGGCTGCAGGACGCGCAGCCACGGGCAAACGTCCGAACCACCGTGCCGGCCCAGGACCTGGAGGGGCGCCCGGACCTGCTCAGGCGTGACTTCACCGCTGACGAACCTGGACGTAAGTGGTGCGGGGACATTACCTACGTCAGGACATGGGCTGGGTTCATCTATCTTGCGACCGTTCTGGACTGCTGCACCAAGAAAGTCGTAGGTTACGCGATGGCCGACCACATGCGCACCTCCCTGGTGTGCCAGGCCATTGACATGGCGGTACGCAGGTGCCCGGTTGATAGGGGCGTGACAGTCTTTCATTCAGACCTAGGGAGTCAGTACGCGTCTCAAAGATTCCTGGATCACCTCAAGGGTTATGGGATTCATCCCTCGGTGGGGCGTACGGGAGTGTGCTGAGACAATGCTTGGGCGGAGTCATTCAATGCCACGCTCAAGAATGAGAGAGTCCACCGAATGGTGTATCCCACCAAGGGCAAGGCGATCAGTGATATTGCCTCGTGGATCGAGCTGAGATATAATCATGTCTGCCTTCACTCAGCCCTGGGATACCGCCACCCTCGAACGAAGTCGGACGCGAATTCCTGGACTTAACGAAGGCAGCCTGAAACACAAACAAGCACTGCCCGAACAACACCCAGCAGTCCAGGCCAGTACCGCGAGCAGGGTCTCACGCTCGTCGGTCTTAGCCCCAGTCAGGGCCCAGCACCGTGAACGGTGCACACCAGGTGCAGGCGCAAGCCCCAGAAGAAGTATGAGTGGGAGGCGCAGCACCCGTCCCGCCAGGGCTGAGCGCATCACAATGAGGCGCGAGCGGGCGCGCTCAATGGGAGTGGAGTCGACCAGCCAGACGGTATCGTCGTGAACGCGCGAGCCCCGACGCAGGGCGGCGCATACCCAGGTCATGGCGGCGGTCAGTGAGCGGACGCGCTTGTTGTATCCGGACTGGCCCGGCACTCGGGAGAACATGGCGTGCAGGTCGGTATCGGTCCTGAGGCGGCGCATCCAGCGGGTCTCACTGGTGTAGCCCAGCAGGGCCTGCACGACCGCCAGCGTGATGATCTCGGCGTCGCTGGTCACCGCAGCGATACCGACTTGTGGGCGTGGTGGCAGGACCTCGGGATGATCCTTCAGCAGATCATCGACAGTGACGTACATTGCGGAGGCGAGGGCCTCCAGGCCGGTGTCCATGAGAGAGCCGTCCTTCCCAGCAGAAGCGGTGAGATCTGGTGTAATACCACCGATCCTGCGAGGCCCTCACCCCATTGCCCAGCCCCCATACCGACCCACACCCCTTGGACTTACTCATCTAGGCCACTGGCCGACTGAGTTCACAACCTGACAGGGAAGTACAACTAGTTATGAAATTAGGTCGGGATTCCAAATACATAAGACAAATAAGGGCCAACATATGTTTCCGCGAGGGTGACCCAACAAGTGTTCTCTGATGATAGACTGGGCCAGTAATGGATCTGAAATACCTCGATTCAATAGCGTGTTCTTGGTGGTTGCATCAAGAAAGAGTTCCCGCAGGTCCTTTCTAAGCCAGGAGTCAAAGGGGGTCTGAAATCCTTTCTTTGGTCGACTGGTAGGATAGTCTGGCAAATAACGCCTCAGTAATTCTTTTAGCACTATCTTTTGTTTCACCATACAGTCACTTAACTGAAGAGCAAATCCTGTTATCTCTCGTGCTAGAAGGGGGGTGACAGTTTCGATATTGTATCGACTCATCGCGCGATCCATTTTGGTGATAAGCTGGTCGGGCAGATAGGATCGCATATCGGTGAGCATCGCACGTCTAGACCACGGCATGGTCGCGTCTTTCCAGTAGTGCGACGATGGGTACAGGGGTACTTGCCCGCCAATCAGTCTATTGACGAGCGGCATGGAGCCCATAGTTCTGGCATGTCGATAAATGTGATATGGCAATGACGGAATAAGTGAACACTTGTCGATCAGGTCGATAAGTCGTTTACCCGGTATTGCGTCCATGCGTCGGTACCTGTTGTAGCCGCCAAAATATTCATCGCCGCCGTCTCCGGTGATGAAGACAGAACTAATCCTGCTGGCAGCTTGGGCCATCAAAATGTAGGGTATTGCACTTGGATCTGCGAGAGGTTCATCATAGATGTCAGAAAGCTCGACAGCGCCCCGATAGACGAGGTTGGGGCTCATGTTGATGAAGTGCTGTTCAGTTCCTATCTTGTCGGCTACCCATGCAGCTTGCTGAGATTCGTCTAGCACAGTGTCGCTGAAAGCGATGGTTAGAGAGTGTATTGGCGACAGATCCATCGAGCTGAGTTTGGCTGCTATCAGAGTCGAGTCAATCCCGCCAGAAAGGAAGACTCCGGGACTGTCTTTTTTTCGGACGTGAGTAGCCAGTACCTTTTCCAGCCTACGGTCGAGCATGTCCGCTGCTTGAGGGATGTCCTGCGGTAGGTTGTCAACAAGGTCGCTGCCCGTTGGTGCTTGAATTTTCGTGGTACTGATCTTGCTATTTTTAAATTTGATGAACGAGTTTGCTTCGAGTTTATATACACCCTCGAATATTGTGTTTGGCGCCGGGATAAGGTGGTGAGCCAGAAGGAGCCCAACCGCCCTTTGATTTATTCTTTTATTCACCCATGGGGTGCTCGCAATCTTTCTAATATCAGACCCGAAAACAATAAGGTCTAGATAAGGCGAATAATAGAGAGGTCGTCGGCCGGTAGCATCTCTCATTAGAGTTAAAGACTGTTCCTGTCGATCCCAAATTGCAGCGACGAACTGTCCGCTTAAAGTGGCTGTAGCGCGCTGTCCGAGAGAGTCCCACAACTTAGCTAGTCGAAGCGAATCTTGATGTGCTCTTATTGAGCATCTCTCGTCGTGACGATCACCCCTTGGCTGATCTAAGTTACCGTCAAATAATACGACGTATCGCCGTGAAGGCGATAGCGTCGGCTCGAGGTGCAGGCGGTTATCGCAGTGCTCTTCTTCGTCTCGACACAGCATAATCCCGTGATCTTGCCATATTCCTGAGGATGTGCCAAGATGGATGTCACGCTGATACTCTATTCTACTTTCTTTGAGAGAATCGATGCGGGAGTAGGATGCTCCGAATATTTTGGACACTATTGCGCCTTTCGGTTGCCCAGGCTTTGGGTATTTGAGTAGTATATATTTGTGAAGGTTAGACGGAAGCAGTTGTTGTCTCGGCAGCCGTCTGGCGGTCGAGGTTGTCAACTGTCATCGAGCCACGCTCCTGCTCGGGGCAGGAGGAGCGATCCTCCACACCTGGCGGTAGAAGCTCAGCTCGGCCTCGTAACGCCGCCGGATGTTCGTCGCCAGACGGAAGCCGTGGCCCTCACCCTGGAAGACCTCCAGCGCCACCGGGGCGCCGGCTTCCTTGAGGGCCTCATACATGGCGGTGGCCTGCTCCGCCGGGACGATCGGATCCTCTGAGCCCTGGATGAGCAGCAGCGGGACGTTGATGTCCTCGATGTGGTTGATGGGGCTGCGCTCATCGAGCACCGGGTCGTCGATGTCCTGGGTGCCCATGAGCTGGCCGATGTAGTGCGACTCGAACTTGTGGGTGGTGCGGACCAGCCTCTTGAGGTCGGTCACCCCGAAGCAGGAGCTGGCGGCTGTGAACACGGAGGAGCGGGTGATGGCCGACAGCACCGTGAAGCCCCCGGCCGAACCTCCGCGGATCGCGATACGGCGCGGGTCGACGAGCCCGGCGTCTACCAGGTGCTGGGCCCCGTTGACGCAGTCGTCGACGTCGTAGATGCCCCACTTGCCCTCCAGGGCCTTGCGGTAGCCGGTTCCGTAGCCCATGGAGCCGCGGTAGTTGACGTCCAGGTAGCCGAAGCCCCGGCTGGTCCAGTACTGGATACGCAGGTCGTAGCCGGGGACGGCCGTGGCGGTCGGACCGCCGTGGACGTTGACGATCAGTGGCGCCAGCTCGCCGTCGGGGCCAGTGTGAGAGGCCGAGGTCGGCGGGTAGTAGAAGCCGTGGGCGGTGGCGCCGTCACTGGTGGGCCAGGAGACCGGCTCGGGGAAGGACACTCCGGTGCCCTCGGGCACGAACTCGCCTGAGCCGCGCAGCACCTGCACGGTACCGTTCTTGACCTCCACGATGCTGGGCATCGACATCTCGTTGGAGGCCAGCATGACGACGCGACCCGCGTTGGAGGCGACGTTGCCGATCGGCTGCCACCCCACGTTCCACTCCTCGAGCTCCCCGTTGGCGAGCTTGATGGTCCCCAGGTGCGAGACCGCATCGCGGGCCCAGGAGGTGATGATGTGCTCGGAGTCGAGCACGTCGAAGGAGTGCGGCCCCAGCTGCCAGGAGGCCGGGTTGGTGAAGGTGGCCTCGGCCGGGTGCAGGGGGCGGGTGCGCAGCTTCTCCGACCAGCCGGTGCGGTTGGTGCCGCGTACCGGGAAGCCCTCAGTGCGGTAGAGGTTCCAGAAGCCCGAGGCGTTGGAGCCGTGCACGAGCTCGCACTCCTCGGTCCAGCGGGGCTCGGAGACCGAGTGCCCGTTGCCGCCGTCCACCAGCGTCTGCTCGCCAAGAGTGCCGTCCGGGCCGAGGTCTCCCACGTGCAGGCTGGCGTTGTCCCACGGCATTCCCGGGTGGTCCCAGGTGATCCAGGCCAGGTGCTCGCCGTCGGGGGACAGCGTCGGGGCGACCACGAAGTCCGTGCCCGACACCAGTGTGCGCACGCGGGAGTCATCGCGGGCGGCCGAGCCGTCCAGGGGAATGGCGACCAGAGTGTTCACGGCCTCGCCGCCGCCTCGGTGGTCCTCGCGGACGGCGTAGACCAGGCCTCGGCCCGTGTCGATCTCCAGGTCGCCGTGTCGCACGTCCCCGTAGATCGTGAGCGGGACCAGGCCGCGCATGCGGTGCGCCACGTCGTACCGGTAGAGGCGCCCGTCCCCGGCGTGCGAGACCACGATGATCCCGCTGTCGACGGCGTAGGCCCGCCCTCCGTACTCGTGCACCCGGGTGCGCACATCGACCAGCTCGTCGGCGGGTGTCAGCGGAAGCACCTCACCGATCTGGCCGTCGCCGTTGCGGCGGAGCAGTACGTTGCGGCCCGCCTGTGAGGCGCGCTGCTCCACCCAGTAGGTGTCTGCGCCGTCCACACGGACCTGGGAGAGCAGGACCGTCCGGGTCGTGATGGTGCCCGGGGTGATGGGCGAGGGCCAGGTACCGAAAGGGGCTGTGGTGCTCATGGTTCCTCCTGGAGGGCAGTCCTGAGGGGTGGTCGGGCGATCAGGAACGACGCCGCGGATCGGTGGGCGCGGACGGTTCGACGCCCAAGGCATACAGTACGTGCTCAGTCGTGACCCGCGTGACACGTGGCCGCACAGTGGTCGGGGCGGATCTATGCTGAGCACCCTTGGATCGCTTAGGAGCGTCGGTCCGGGCAGCCTGGCGGTCCCCGGCCCGGGAAGGAGGCTCCTGAGATGCCCCCTTCGCCGTGTCAACGGCTACCCTGTCCCGAGTGCCGCTTCGGCGACCCGCCGGCTCGCTCTTGAGCGACACGAATGACTCGTCACCATCTTCGACAAGGAGGCGCACCGTGCCAGCAGCTGCTGAGCGCCTTGGAGGGCCCGCCGGGCAGGCCGGCAAGGCGCTCCTGCCGTGCGTGCGCAAGCCCGCCGACCTCGATCGGCTCACCAGTGAGCAGCTGGTGACGCTCGCCTCGGAGATCCGCCAGCATCTTGTCGCCTCAGTGGCGCGCACCGGCGGCCACCTCGGCCCCAACCTTGGGGTCGTCGAGCTGACGATCGCGCTGCACCGCACCTTCCGCTCCCCGCGGGACACCATCGTGTTCGACACCGGCCACCAGGCCTACGTCCACAAGCTGCTCACCGGCCGTCAGGACTTCACTCATCTGCGCGAGCGCGGCGGCCTGTCCGGATACCCCTCACGGGCCGAGTCCGTCCACGACGTCGTGGAGAACTCCCACGCCTCCACCTCCCTGTCCTGGGCCGACGGCATCGCCCGGGCCAACCACCTGCAGGGCCACGACGAGCGCCACGTCGTCGCCGTCATCGGGGACGGGGCCATGACCGGGGGAATGGCCTGGGAGGCCCTGGACAACATCGCCGACTCCTCGGACCGCCACCTGGTCATCGTCGTCAACGACAACGGCCGCTCCTACGCCCCCACCATCGGGGGACTGGCCCACCACCTCGACGCACTGCGCACCAATCCCGGCTACGAGCGTGTCCTGTCCGGGGTCAAGCGGACGCTCCTGTCGCAGGGCGCCCCCGGCCGGGCCGCCTTCGACGCCCTGCACGGTCTCAAACGGGGGCTCAAGGACGTCCTGGTTCCCTCGGCCTTCTTCGAGGATCTGGGGATCAAGTACACCGGACCGGTTGACGGCCACGACATCACGGCCGTCGAGTTCGCCCTCACTCGTGCCCGCGAGTACGCCGAGCCGGTTATCGTCCACGTCATCACCGAGAAGGGGCGGGGCTACACCCCGGCCGAGGAACACGTCCCTGACCGCTTCCACGCGGTGGGCCAGATTCATCCCGAGACCGGCTTGCCGGTGGTGGCCGAGCGCTTCGGCTGGACCGCCGTCTTCGCCGAGGAGATCGTCTCCCTGGCCCGAGGTGATGACAGGATCGTCGGGGTCACCGCCGCCATGCAGGCCCCGGTGGGCCTCCAGCCCCTGGCCGATGAGATGCCGACGCGGGTCATCGACGTCGGCATCGCCGAGCAGCACGCGCTGACCTTCTCCGCCGGCCTCGCCTTCGCCGGCATGCACCCGGTGGTCGCCCTCTACGCGACCTTCCTCAACCGCGCCTTCGACCAGGTGCTCATGGATGTCGCCCTGCACCGGGCCGGAGTGACGATCGTCCTGGACCGGGCCGGAATCACGGGAACTGACGGGGCCAGCCACAACGGCATGTGGGACATGGCGCTGCTGGCGCACGTTCCTGGTCTGCGCCTGGCGGCCCCCCGCGATGAGGCGACGCTGCGCGAGAGCCTGCGCACGGCTGTGAGCACTGACGATGCCCCCACCGTCGTGCGCTACCCCAAGGGCGCGCTGCCCGAGCCCCTGACCGCGTTGCGACGCCTCGGTCCGGAGTCGGAGGAACCGGGGCGCGGCGGAGATCCGGCGCACCAGGACACGCCTTCCGTGAGTGTCTTCGACGTCGTCGATGTCCTGCTCGAGAGCCGCCGGCCGGCCGGTGGCGCGCGGATCCTGCTGGTGGGGGTGGGGGCCATGGCCACCCAGTCCTACGAGGCCGGCAGGCTCCTTGAGCAGGAGGGGCGCACCATCACCGTGGTGCACCCGCACTGGGTGATTCCGGCCCCAGCTCCTCTCGTGACGGCCGCAGCCGACGTCGATGTCGTCGTCGTGGTCGAGGACGGTCTGGTCGACGGCGGTATCGGTTCCCAGCTGCGCGACGCGGTCGAGGAGTACCAGGCCACCCACAGCGCTACCGGGGACTCGCCGGTCTTCCGCCGCATCGGCGTTCCGCGCCAGTTCGTCGACACGGCCACCCGTGCTCAGCTGATGGAGGACTTCGGCATGCGCGCGGCTGATATCGCCCAGACGGCCCGCAGTGTGGCCGACGGCGTCTCAGGCGCCTGCACCGACCAGGACCTTAGGGCCGAGTAAGAAAACGGAGGCGGCGCCTCGGCTCCGGCTTCCCCGCACGGTAACAGGAATCCGCTGGGACACCTGTCCTAATCATTCCGATAGGTTGATGTGCTGGGAACGTGGCCCCATTCGTCCTCGTTGTCGAAGGCTGGAGGGGGTTGGTGGCTGGTGGCGGAGATTCTCCTGAGAGGTCGATATAGGGACTTATGTCCTGGATTACGATGACGGTGATCGACCTGTGAGTCATCTAACCGGCTCTTCTTGGGACCAGCGACCCGCAAGCCATCCTCTGAGTTCTAGTCTGAGGCCGACGGCGCGCCGATGTGCCGCCTCGCCTCGCAAAGGGCGATCACAACCGGGTGGCTCTCCGGTCACCCACATGAGGAGGGCACGGATGACCACTGAGGTCACAACATCTGCCACCACGGCGAGCGGC
>ERZ772926.1664-NODE-1664-length-10336-cov-2.145608_pt1 | contig 10336 bp, 8 predicted proteins | sample MGYA00511136_ERZ772926 | MGnify/ENA primary metagenome ERZ772926 (study PRJEB29015, sample SAMEA2737917) | human oral metagenome | biome: human oral; feature: human-associated habitat; material: dental | place: China | collected 2153 ... | reverse complement strand
GTTAATGTAAATATCGGCTTCAGATTCGGATAATGCCGCCAAATCGTTTAAAATGCGGTTCTAATTGATTCTAATAAAGATACGGCAAGTAATGAACGCACAACGCATATTTTCCCTCTCGCTCAGCCTGATTGCCGCCGCGATTTTGTCGGCGTGTGCCTCCGAAAACGACACCTCATCCAAAGAGCCTAATACTTCCCTGACCGAACCCGCTTCCATCCCCGCCCGCCGCGCCGAAGGCGAATCCAAAGTATTGTCCGATTACGGTCAATATCAAGGCGCGTTGGATGCTGCCAATATTTTAAAACCTGCACTGGCAAGAGGAGAACTTCAAATTATAGGAGCGACCACACTGGAAGAGTACAGGAAACATATTGAGAAAGACGCAGCACTGGAAAGACGTTTCCAACCCATTACCGTGGAAGAACCTTCGGAAGAAGAGAGTATCGCTATTTTACGCGGGATAAAAGAAAAATATGAAGAGCATCATAAAGTGGTTATAACCGATGAGGCGCTTAAAGAAGCTGTAAAGCTCTCAACAAGATACATTTCCGACAGATTTTTACCGGATAAGGCTATAGATGTAATAGATGAAGCCGCTTCTAAAAGCAGACTGGCAAGTTATATAGAGCCGGAAGAAATCAAGAAATTAATTAAAGATGTGGAAGAGCTTGAAAAGCAAAAGGAAGAGAGAGTAAAGCAGGAAAACTACGAAGAAGCCGGCAGAATAAGAAACAGGCAAAGTAAGATAAAAAAAGAAATAGAAGATTTAAGAGCCAAGTGGCAGGAAGAAAAGACCAACAAGACCATAGTTATAGACGACTTTGATGTAGCGGATGTCGTGTCGGTTTGGACTAAGATACCTGTTAAAAAATTAGCTCAGGAAGAGGCTGAAAGACTTAAAAATCTTGAAAATATATTACATACCAAAGTTATAGGTCAGGACGAGGCTATAGTTGCCGTATCAAAGGCAATAAGAAGGGGAAGAGTAGGACTTAAAGATCCGAAAAGACCTATAGGTTCATTCCTTTTCTTGGGGCCTACCGGAGTAGGTAAGACTGAGCTTAGTAAAACTTTGGCAGAGGCTATGTTCGGAACGGAGTCTTCTCTTATAAGGGTTGATATGAGCGAATACATGGAGAAACACTCCGTCTCAAAAATGGTAGGCTCACCTCCGGGCTATGTAGGCTATGATGAGGGCGGACAGTTATCTGAAAAGGTCAGAAGAAATCCTTATTCCGTAATACTGCTTGATGAGATCGAAAAGGCACATCCTGATGTGTTTAATATACTTTTGCAAGTTCTGGATGACGGTCATATCACTGACGCACAGGGAAGAAAGATAGACTTTAAGAATACTATTATTATTATGACCAGCAATGCCGGAGCACAGCATATAGTAGCTCCTAAACACTTAGGCTTTGCCTCAGCGGAAGACAGCAAGCAAAGCTATCAAAATATGAAGCAGGGTGTAATGGAAGAGATTAAGCATATCTTTAAGCCGGAATTCCTAAATCGTATAGATGAAACTATAGTATTCCATCAGCTTGACAAGGAAGATATGAAGAAGATCCTTGATATTATGCTTAAGTCCATAGAAGAAAGAGGAGCGCAGCAGCTTAACATCAAGTTCAAAATAAGTGAAGATGCTAAGGAGTATATAGTAGATAAGGCTTATGACAAGGCGTACGGAGCAAGACCGCTAAAGAGGACTTTGCAAAATCTTCTGGAAGATAAGTTGGCAGAGGATATACTGGACGGAAAGATAAAGGAGGACTCTGTAGTAGAGGTAGTTACAGAAGGCTCCAATCAAGATAGACACATAGTTCTTAATATAGAAAAGGAAATTAAAGAGGAAACCATGGTGCAATAAACATTTTTAAGTTGTTTTGACGAAGATGAATTAGCTACCTGAACTGTAACTCTTAATCAGAAAATAAGGAAACTTGCCTATAAAGTATCTTGTGTCAAAAAAATTTAAAGGTTATAATGGAGTTGTTATTAAAGTAGACAGATAGCAGCTCCATTTTTATTTACTAAATCGGATTTGTTATGTTTAGAAGGAGGATATACTATGTCTGTAGTAGACAGCTTAATAGGCAAGGAATCAAACGGGAAACTTTGTTTTGGAAACTATGAATTGCCTGAAAAAAAGAAGCTTAGTGATTATGAATATGATGGTGACTTATATAAGGTCAAGACCTTTGAACAGATAACTAAGCTTGAGAAAAACGGACTTTTTGTATATGAGTCTGTACCTGGAACTGCCGTACATGATTTCAGCATGAAGGCAGAGGGCGTAAGTTTTATAGTAGAAGGACCTGAAGATGCTCAAATAACTATAGGCTTGGAAGAAGAGACAGAATATGAAGTCTACGTGGATAATGTATTGCTTAGCAGCATGAAAACCAATCTAAGCGGTAAGTTGGCTATAGGTTTGGAACTTGATAAGGGTAAGAGTCTTGAAGTTAATATAAAAAAAGTAGAAAGATAATATATGGCGAAACTTAAGACAGTGTATTTTTGCAGCGAGTGCGGCTATGAGTCTTCAAAATGGATGGGTCAGTGTCCAAGCTGTAAGGAATGGAATACTATGTCCGAGGAGACGGTTGCTAAACTTAAGAGTACCGGGGCTGTAGGCTCCGGTACTCTTAGTACTGATAAAGAGGCTGTGCATATTGACGAAATAGAGCTGTATGAAGAGGACAGATACCGTACCGGTTTTGAAGAGCTTGACAGAGTTTTAGGAAGCGGTATAGTAGCAGGCTCACTGGTACTTGTAGGAGGTGACCCGGGTATAGGCAAATCCACCATACTTTTACAGGTATGCAGAAACCTTGCGATGTCCGGTAAAAGTGTACTTTATGTATCGGGAGAAGAGAGCCTAAAGCAGATAAAACTCAGGGCTTTAAGAATAGGCAGTATTGAAGGAGATCTCAGATTCTTATGTGAGACCGATGTCAATACCGTAGTGGCAATTATAGGTAGGTACAAGCCGCAGGTAGTTATAGTCGACTCCATACAAACGATGTATATAGATGAACTTCCCTCTGCACAGGGGAGTGTTACCCAAGTAAGGGAAAGTACCCTAAGACTTATGCAGTTGGCAAAGCAAAGTTCCACGGCAATATTTATAGTAGGTCATGTGACAAAAGACGGTCAGGTGGCAGGTCCGAGAACCTTGGAACATATGGTAGATACGGTGCTTTACTTTGAGGGTGAAAGAAGCGTGTCATACAGGATAATAAGAGCCGTTAAGAATAGATTCGGCTCTACCAATGAGATAGGTGTTTTTGAAATGCGCAGTAAGGGCTTGGTGGAGGTAAGTAATCCTTCCGAATATATGCTCTCAGGCAGATCGATAAGCGCCTCGGGCTCGGTGGTTTCCTGTCTTTTGGAGGGCAGCAGACCGCTTTTGGTTGAGGTACAGGCATTAGTTACTCCCACGAACTTCGGGATGCCAAAAAGGACAGCGGTGGGAACGGACTTTAACAGAGTCAGCCTTCTTATGGCAGTTATAGAAAAACGCTGCCTTATGCAAATGAGTAAGTATGATGCCTATATTAATATAGCCGGAGGCATGAGAATGAATGAACCGGCTCTTGATTTGGCTATAGTTTTAGCCCTGGTATCAAGTCTCAAAAATAAAGCCATAGACGACAAGGCTGTTATATTCGGGGAAGTGGGACTTTCCGGAGAAGTAAGAGCCGTGTCTATGTCGGAACTTAGAATAAGAGAAGCCTATAAATTAGGCTTTGAAACCTGTATACTGCCAAAGGCTGTATGCGATAAATTAAATTACAAAGGAAATATGAAGCTTATAGCCGTTAATAATATAAGAGAGGCTATAGATGCTCTTATGTAGATAGGAGAATATTATGGTTTGGTTTATAGGTGCCGGTTCCGGTGATCCGGAACTGCTTACTATAAAAGCTAAAAAAATTATAGATGAAAGTGATGTAATTATATACGCAGGCTCTTTAGTTAATAAAGAAGTCCTAAGCTCGGCTAAGGAGAGTGCGGTAATATATAACAGTGCCTCCATGAATTTGGATGAGGTTATAGAAGTTATGAAGGATGCACATGAAAAGGGGCTTAAGGTCGCAAGGGTGCATACCGGAGATCCGTCAATATACGGTGCTCACAGGGAACAAATGAGAGAACTTGATAAGCTCGGTGTAAAATATAAGGTCGTACCCGGAGTAAGTTCCTTCCTTGCAGCTGCGGCAACCCTTAATCTGGAATACACCTTGCCGGGAGTATCACAGACAGTAATACTTACCCGTATGGAGGGAAGAACCCCCATGCCGAAGGGAGAGAGTATAGAAGAACTGGCAGTACATCAGGCAAGTATGGTCATATTTTTAAGCATATCCATGATAGAAGAGCTGGTTGAAAAATTATGTACCTCATATCCTAAGAACACCAAGGTTGCGGTTGTATATAAGGCGAGTTGGGAAGATGAAAAACGCATAGTATCAACCTTGGAAAATATAGCCGAGGAAGTTAAAAAAGCAGGTATAGGAAAGACAGCCCTCGTAATAGTGGGCAATGCCTTAGGAGATGAGTTTGAAGTATCCAGACTCTATGATAAGCATTTTTCGCATGAGTATAGAAAGGCAAGCGTATAAGATGCATGGCGGAGATATATATAATGTTTCTAAAGAGCTGAATAAGGATTACAAAGAAGTATATGATTTTTCAGCAAACATTAATCCTTTAGGTCTAAGTAAGGCTATAAAGGACAGTATTACAGAAAATGTGGAAAAGCTTATACATTACCCCGACAGATATGCACATAAACTCAAAGAACTTGTTGCTAAAAAGTATCATATAGCAAAGGATAACATAGTAGTAGGCAATGGAGCCGAAGAGCTTATGTATAGGCTTATACATACATATAGAAGGGGGCTAAGGGCGCTTATACCGATTCCTACCTTTATGGCTTATGAGGAGTCCTTAAGTTATAATAAGGAAAATATTATTGAGAATTATAATATAGCCCTTGATAAGGGTATAGACAAAGACATACTTGACTGTATTCATAAAGAGCTTGACCTTATGTATCTTTGTTTGCCGAATAACCCTATAGGCTCCCTTATAGATGAAAATGTGCTTTTAGAGATTATAAAAAAGACCTTTGAATTAAAAGTTAAGTTGGTAATTGACATAAGTTTTATGGACTTTGTTGAGCAGAATAAAAAGATTGATGTATACAGCTATGCGAAACAATTTGAGAATATAATTTTAATAAATTCTTTTACCAAAGTCTATGCAATTCCGGGACTTAGGCTTGGCATACTGTATACAGAAGATAAGGAGCTGCTTAAGGAACTGGCTTTGGTAGCGCCTACTTGGGTTGCCAATACTTTGGCTCTTTTTGCGGGAGAGGCAGCCTTGGAGCATGAAAAAGATTATGAGTCGCTTCCCGACTATGTATCAAAAGAAAGAGCTTATCTTAGTCGAAAGCTTCAAGGCTTAGGCTTTAAGGTATATAAGTCTTATGCAAATTACCTTCTTTTTTATTGCGATAATATAGAGGATCTATACTCAAAACTGCTTACTAAAAATATAATAATAAGAAAATGTGAGACTATCAAGGGGCTTTTGGAAAATCATTACAGAATAGCCGTAAGGACTCACGAAGAAAATGAATATTTTATAAAAAGCTTAAAAGAACTCGTAAAGGAGATTAAATAGTGGCAAAGGTAATTATGGTACAGGGGACTATGTCCAATTCCGGAAAAAGTTTTGTAACGGCAGGTCTTTGCAGAGTATTTAAGCAAGACGGATATAAGGTGGCTCCTTTTAAGTCTCAAAATATGGCTAACAATTCATATATTACCAAAGACGGTAAGGAAATGGGAAGGGCACAGGCTATGCAAGCCGAAGCCTGCGATATAGAGCCGAGTGTGTATATGAATCCCATACTCCTAAAACCCAACTCCGATATGGGCTCTCAGGTCATTATTTTAGGCAAAGTCTATGGCAATATGAAGGCAAGAGAGTACTTTGCGAAAAAAAAGAACTATGTGGAATACATAATGCACTCTTATGAGGAGCTTTCTAAGGAGTATGACATAATTGTTGTCGAGGGGGCAGGCTCTCCGGCAGAGATCAATCTTATGGAAGATGACATAGTCAATATGGGCTTGGCAAAGATGCTTAATGCACCCGTGCTGCTTGTAGGTGATATAGACAGAGGAGGGGTATTTGCCTCTTTATACGGTACCGTAAAGCTTTTAGAGCCCGAAGATCAAAAAAGAGTAAAAGGTCTTATAATAAATAAATTTCGTGGAGATATAGATATATTAAAGCCCGGAATAGGTATGATAGAAGAAAAACTGGGTATAGGGGTACTGGGTACCATACCTATGAAATATATTGATATAGATGATGAGGACAGCCTTTCTTCAAGGCTTGAGGAGAATAAAAATAAAGCAATTAAAGCTATAGATATAGCGGTAATAAGGTTTGACCATATATCCAACTTTACCGATTTTAATGCCTTATCGAGAATAGATTCGGTTTCGCTAAGATATGTCAAAAGAGCAGATGAACTTAAAGAGCCGGATATTGTTATACTGCCCGGAAGTAAAAGTACTATAAGTGATTTATTTAAGTTAAGAGAATCGGGTCTTGAAAGCCGAATAATGAAATTAGTTGAAAAAGGCAGTATGTTAATAGGTATATGCGGAGGCTTTCAAATGCTCGGAAAGTATATAGTTGATGAAGAAGGAGTAGAGTACAAGGGCAGAGTTGAAGGTATGGGGTTTTTGAATGCATATACAAAGTTTAGTACCGATAAAAGTCTGAATAACGGAGTATATAAACTAAACACCAAGGTAGGGCTTTGTAATGGATTAAGTAACACAAGTGTGGAAGGCTATGAAATACACATGGGGCAAACTTACAGCTTGGGAGATGATGAGCAGCTGTTGCTTGAGGAAGACACGAAGGCGGATAGCCAAAGAGTGCTTGGACTTATTAATAAAAAGTGTTTCGGAACATATTTACACGGCATTTTTGATAATGAAGAGTTTACTCGGAATTTACTTAATAAAGTGGCAGAAAAAAAGGGAGTGGAACTTAAGGAAGACTTTCTAAGTACCGAGGATTATAAGAAAAGAGAGTATGATAAATTAGCGGACTTGGTAAGAAATTCCATTGATATGGAAAAGCTTTATAAGATACTTGACTTAAAAGACTGATAGACGAAACTTACTTGTAAAAAAATTGTTACAGTTTGGGTAGATCACTCATTTTCGTTAAAAAAAACTAAAATTAGTGTAAATTTACTTATTAAAAAGAGGATTATATAATATAGATAGAAAGGTTTTAACAATGTTAAAAGATATAATGATAATAGCTCCTGAGAAGATAGAAGCGGAAAGCATGAGAATGATAGAAAGTGAGATGGATAAGAAGGCTTTGGAGAGTTTTACAGCCGAAGAGCTTAAAGTTGTAAAAAGATGTATACATACTTCTGCAGACTTTGATTATCAAACAAATCTTGTTTTTGGAAATGATGCTTTGAACAGAGGCTTTGAAGCTTTTAAAAGGGGAGCATTTATAATTACCGATACAAAGATGGCACTTGCCGGAATCAATAAAACCTCTTTGCAGGTACTAAACTCTGATGCAAGATGTTTTATTTCCGATGAAGATATAATAAAAGAAGCCAAGGAAAGAGGAGTTACAAGGGCTTGCGTAAGCATGGAAAGAGCTTTTGAGCTAAGCAAGACTACGGATAAGGCTATAGTAATAGCTGTGGGAAATGCACCTACAGCCCTTATAAGACTTTATGAGCTTATAGAACAGGGCTTTAAGCCTGATTTGATCATAGGAGTACCTGTAGGCTTTGTAAATGTAGTTGAGTCAAAGAATTTGATACTTGAAACTAAGGTACCTCATATAGTGGCTAAGGGAAGAAAGGGCGGAAGCAATATAGCTGCTGCCATAATCAATGCTATAATATATCAGTTAAAAAGACTTGATTAGGAGTAGTTTATGATAAAGTCCGAAATCAATGAAATAAAAAAATTATTTCACAAAGATGCCTCCGTAATATCAAAGTTCAGTACCTGCTATGTGGATCATGAGAAGAACATCAAGCTTTTAAGCACCAAGTCATACAGTCTTATACCTGAGGAAGACAGCTTTAAGTATGAAGATATGTTTAAGAAAACTCTAAGCGGAACTGTCGGAAAGCAGCTGCTTAATATAGATATAGGACTTGAAGAGGAGTTAAACGGTCTTTCTCATAAACTGTTAATGGAACTTAGAGAAAGTAAAATTGAGAACGAAGAGCTTAATCTTAAGTTTTTTAATAAAATTATAGAAAATTTTATATACCCTGAAAACTATTACATAGTTTTAGCCAATGTAGTTTATGATATACCCTTTAAGACAAAGGATAAGATGGGACTTGATGATGCCTCTGAGGAAACCTATAATGCCGTAATTTGTAGTATATGTCCTGTAAACCTTGATAAGCCCTGTCTAAGTTATAATGCAGAAACCGACAGTATAGAGCATAGGGTAAGAGATTGGATAGTAAGTGATCCTATAAGGGGATTTCTTTTTCCAGCATTTAATGACAGAAGGACGGATATACATTCAGCCTTATACTTTTCTAAAAAAGCTGATGATATATCAAAGGATCTTATTGAGGCTATATTCGCAACACCTGCTCCGATACCTGCCGGTGAACAAAGAGAAATCATACAAGAAGAGCTTGTAAAAGCCTTGGATGATGATTGCAGTTACAGTACCATAAGCAGGCTGCATGAAAATCTTAATCAAATGATAGAAGAGAACAAAGAGAGCGATACTCCATTAGTACTTTCAAAGCAGGATATGATTAAACTGATGGAGCAAAGCGGAGCGGCTAAAGAGGCTGTAGAAAGATATGAGACTTCCAAGGAGGCGGATATAGCGGTTTTAGCGGACAATATAGCCGGAAGTAAAAAAGTTGACATCAAATCCGTGGGAATCAATATAAAAGCCGATGCCGACTATTTACCGTATATTTCTACAAAGACAGTGGAAGGAAAAAAGTGTTTGGTGATAGAACTTAACGATAGCATAGAAATAAATGGTATCAATATAAAAAGTACTACTGATTAAGGAGCAAAAAAGTGAAGAAGACGGATATCAGAGTTTATTTGTATAGCGGAATTACAGCCTTAAGTGTAATAGCTATAGCTATAACTATATACTTTACATTTAACCGATTTCATTTTATATCTGCTACTTTTAATAAGATTATTTCAATATTACTGCCTATACTTTATGGCTTTATAATGACTTTCTTATTTTCACCCGTATATAATAAAGTATATAAATTACTTTCTACTTCCTTGACGAAAGTATCAGGTAGTGACAAGTTTAATAATTCTTTGTCAAAAGTTATAGCGACTATAGTATGCGTGTTGTTTATATTATCAATTATTACAGCTTTGATATGGATGCTTATACCGCAACTTTTTAAGAGTGTTGAGGATATGATAGCCGCATATCCGAGAAATTCACAAAAGTTTTATAATATACTTGACAAGCTCCTGACAGATAATTCTGATATCGCAAGTATTGTACTTAATTATTATAATGAATGGTCGAAAAATATAGAGGAATTCATTAAAAGAGTATTACTTCCTAATCTGAGTGATTATATTAAGGTATTTTCTTCAGGTATATACAGTTTTATAGGCATAATGGTTATGGTGTATTTACTTAATATAAAAACCACATTGATTGCTCAATTAAAAAAAATACTGTATGCTTTTTTTCCTATAGAATTTGTCAACGGACTTATAGAAGAAACTATATATGTTAAGACCTCATTTTCTCAATTCATAGTGGGAAAAATAATAGACTCTGTGATTATAGGCATACTTAATTATATAGCAATGCTTGTTTTGTCTATGCCATACGCCTTGGTTATAAGTGTGATAGTGGGAATTACCAATGTTATACCCTTCTTTGGGCCCTTCCTTGGTGCAATACCGAGTGCCTTTATACTGCTTTTGGTTTCACCTGTCCAGTGCCTTAAATTTTTGGTGTGGATACTTATATTACAACAATTGGACGGCAATGTTATAGGACCCAGAGTTCTTGGACAGACCACCGGACTTCCGAGTTTTTGGATACTTTTTTCTATACTTTTATTCGGAGGCTTATTCGGAGTAGTGGGTATGATAATAGCCGTGCCTACATGGGCGGTAATTTACAGGTGGGTGTCAAGGTATACCAATATATACCTTGAGAAGAAGAAACTTTCTGTTAAGACTGATGACTATATAAACTTAAAACGCATAGATGAAGAAAGCGGTAA
>ERZ772926.1660-NODE-1660-length-10344-cov-4.155214_pt1 | contig 10344 bp, 9 predicted proteins | sample MGYA00511136_ERZ772926 | MGnify/ENA primary metagenome ERZ772926 (study PRJEB29015, sample SAMEA2737917) | human oral metagenome | biome: human oral; feature: human-associated habitat; material: dental | place: China | collected 2153 ... | reverse complement strand
TTTGATCCTTATCTATCTGATAGTTAAACATCTATCACAAATTATATTTTTATATCTTACTCTCTTGTATTTTCCACAAGCACATTCATAATCTTTCTTTGGTCCAAAAATTCTTTCACAAAACAATCCATCTGGTTCTGGTTTTAATGTTCTATAATTTATTGTTTCTGGCTTAGTTACTTCACCATATGACCATTCTTTTATTTTTTCAGGAGATGCTATACCAATTTTTAAAGCATCAAAATCATTTACTGGTATCATTATTCATCCTCCTTTTCATCTTCTAAGAGTGTATCGTAATTAATATCCTCTTCTTCATCTTCGTAATCATCTTCTTGTTCTTTATCAACTACTTTTTCTTCTTCTAGACACTCAAAGTTTTCTTTATATTCATCATCTTCAATTTCTTTTAAGTTCCATTCTTTTCTCTTTTCGTCAAGAATTCTAACATCAAGTCCTAATGCTTGAAGTTCTTTTAGAAGAACTCTAAATGATTCTGGAATACCTGCTAAATCAAATGTTTCTCCCTTAACTATAGCTTCAAATACTTTTACTCTACCTACAACATCATCCGATTTAACTGTTAAGATTTCTTGTAATATGTTAGCTGCACCATAAGCTTCAAGTGCCCAAACTTCCATTTCTCCAAATCTTTGTCCACCAAATTGTGCCTTACCACCAAGTGGTTGTTGTGTAACTAATGCATATGGTCCTGTTGATCTAGCATGAAGTTTATCATCAACCATATGGTTAAGTTTAAACATATACATAATCCCTACTGTTACACGATTATCAAATGCTTCTCCAGTTCTTCCATCATAAAGAATTGTTTTACCATCTTCATCCATCTTAGCATCTTTCATCATTTCGTATATTTCATTTACTTTAGCTCCATCAAATGCTGGAGTTGATACTAACATGTTCATTTTCTTAGCTGCCATACCAGTATGCATTTCTAGGATTTGACCTATATTCATACGAGATGGAACCCCTTGAGGATTAAGTAAAATATCTACTGGTGTACCATCTGGTAAGAAAGGCATATCTTCTTCTGGTAAAACTAAAGATATAACACCTTTGTTTCCATAACGTCCAGCCATTTTATCCCCAACTTGAATTTTTCTCTTTTGAGCTATATATACTTTTATTTGTACTGAAACACCAGCTGGCATTTCTTCATTATCTTTTCTAGTAAAGATTTTAACATCTTGAACTATACCTTCGCTACCATTTGGAACTCTAAGAGATGTATCTCTAACTTCTCTTGATTTTTCACCAAATATTGCATGTAAAAGTTTTTCTTCTGAAGTAAGTTCTACCATACCTTTAGGAGTTACTTTACCTACTAATATATCTCCTGGTTTTACATGTGCCCCAATTCTTATAACACCTGTTTCATCTAGGTTTTTAAGTGCATCTTCACCAACATTAGGTATTTCTCTTGTTATTTCTTCTGGTCCGAAGTTTTGTATCTCTACTTTCAAAGTCATATTGTTCAATATGTATTGATGTATATGTATCTTCTTTAACAAGTTTATCACTTATTAAAATAGCGTCTTCAAATGTATATCCTTCCCAGTTTGCAAATGCTACAACTGCATTTTTACCAAGTGCCATTTCACCTTTATCTGTTGCCATACCATCTGCTATTGTTTGATTTTTATATACTTTTTCTCCTTCTTTTACGATAGGTTTTTGATTTATACATGTACTTGCATTTGTTCTCTTAAATTTCCTTAAATGATGTGTATATATCTTTCCATCATCACCTTTAACAATTATTTCTGTACCTGTTAATTTATGTACATGACCATCTGCTAAACAGTTTATAACTTCTCCTGAGTCTTTTGCGGCTCTATATTCCATACCAGTACCAACATAAGGTGCTTTTGGATCAATCAAAGGCACAGCCTGACGTTGCATGTTGGCACCCATGAGGGCACGGTTGGAGTCGTCATTTTCCAAGAAAGGAATACATGCTGTCGCTACGGCAACTACCTGCTTAGGCGATACATCCATGTAGTCTACTTGGTCTGATGGGAATTCTTGGTTATTACCTTGGTGGCGTCCCATAACGATAGGCTCTGCAAAGCCACCTTTTTCATTAAGTTTAGAGTTTGCCTGCGCTACGATAAATTCATCTTCCTCATCAGCTGTCAGCCAAACAATTTCGTTGGTTACTACGCCAGCTTCACGATCTACCTTACGGTAAGGCGTTTGAATAAAGCCATATTTGTTAAGGTGTCCGTAAGAAGACAAGTTATTGATCAAACCGATGTTTGGTCCTTCAGGCGTTTCAATCGGACACATACGACCATAGTGAGTATAGTGCACGTCCCGCACTTCATAACCAGCGCGGTCACGTGTCAAACCACCAGGTCCTAAGGCAGAGAGACGACGCTTGTGAGAAAGCTCAGACAGCGGATTGTGTTGGTCCATGAACTGTGACAATTGTGAAGAACCAAAGAATTCTTTAATAGCTGCAGTTACTGGACGGATGTTAATGATTTGCTGTGGAGTCAGTACTTCATTGTCTTGAACACTCATCCGTTCACGGACATTACGCTCCATCCGAGAAAGTCCCAGACGAACTTGGTTAGCCAAAAGCTCACCAACCGCACGAATACGACGGTTCCCCAAGTGGTCAATATCATCCACGCGACCGATGCCTTCTGCCAAATTGAGGAAATAGCTCATCTCAGCCAAGATATCAGCTGGTGTTACAATCCGAACCTTGTCAGACGGATTCGCGTTACCAATAATAGTGACAACGCGATCTGGATCAGTCGGAGCCACAACTTTAAACTTCTGCAATTCAACTGGCTTAAGAAGAACGGCTGAATCGTTTGGAATATAAGTAATCTTGTTCAAGCCATTGTCCAGCTGCTCTGAAATGCTGTCGATCACACTGCGGGTCATAACTGTACCAGCTTCGACAAGGATTTCCCCTGTTTCAGCATCTACCAGATGCTCTGCCAATGTCTGATTAAGCAGGCGGTTCTTGATGTTGAGTTTTTTGTTAATCTTATAACGACCAACTGCTGCCAAGTCATAACGATGTGGATCAAAGAAACGAGCCACAAGGAGAGAACGTGAACTTTCAGCCGTCTTAGGCTCACCTGGACGCAGGCGCTCATAGATTTCTTTCAGGGCCTCATCTGTACGAGAGTCCATTGGATTCTTGTGGATGTCTTTTTCGATGGTGTTGCGCACCAAGTCGCTGTCACCAAAGATGTCCAAGATCTCATCATCACCTGAGAAACCAAGCGCACGAACCAAGGTCGTAAACGGAATTTTACGTGTCCTGTCAATACGAGTATAGGCAATGTCTTTTGAGTCTGTTTCCAGCTCCAACCAAGCTCCGCGGTTAGGAATAACGGTCGAACCGTAACCGACTTTCCCATTTTTGTCTACTTTATCATTAAAGTAAACACCTGGCGAACGCACCAGCTGGGATACGATAATCCGTTCACCACCGTTGATGATGAAGGTTCCCATTTCAGTCATGATCGGGAAGTCACCAAAGAAGACTTCCTGAGTCTTGATTTCACCAGTTTCCTTATTAATCAGACGGAAGGTCACAAAGATTGGTGCTGAATAGCTGGCATCGTGGATGCGGGCTTCTTCCAGCGTGTACTTAGGCTCACGGATTTCATAGCCGACAAACTCCAATTCCATGGTGTCTGTAAAGTTTGAAATAGGAAGCACATCTTCAAATACTTCCTTCAAACCATGATTCAAAAAATCTTGGAATGAATCCGTTTGGATTTCAATCAAATTTGGCAAATCAAGAACTTCCTTGATTCGCGAAAAACTACGACGGGTACGGTGTTTCCCGTATCGAACTTCATGTCCTGCCAAGTTTCTAACTCCTTTTTGTAAAGATGATGAGAAAATTAAGAGTTCGAGAAATTAGCTAATAAGGTTTTTTCAGGTAAATGAAAATAGTTTGTCTTTCTTTTGAATACTCTCAAGTTCACTCATTAATTGTGGTTAAGGGTAGCACCCTTTTGTTTTGCCGTTTGATGTACACCAAGACAGCTACAATTAGTCCTTTCTGCATAATTTTCAGAATCTTTAAATTTACATTACTCAATTTATTTTCCTAAAAATAGACACAAAAAGAGCAGCTAAATCTGACTTATTTAAAGTTTGATTTAACTGCTGTAGGCTTTAATTGGACAATATTTCAAATAAAGCACACGACAAATTATTAGTATCATTATACCATAATTATGTAAAAATTCAAGTAGTTTGACTTGGTTTGTAGAGAATTTTCATCTTTAGTCTTGAAACAGAATCGTGTTTATGTAGAGTCTTTCTCATCCACTTTGTCACCATCGTCATAAACACGTTCACCATGTATTTTGATATACTCCTCGCGCTTTCTATCCAACTCTTCCCAGATGGGATCGTCAATAGCATCAATCGTTCGAATTTCTTCCAAACTCATCTCATTTGCTTCATCGAAGGTTAGAGATAAGATATCTTGGTGAGTTTCTTTGAGTTCCTCGATTGTTAGCCATGTTTTCTTATCATCTTCGCTAATTTGACCATTAAATATTGTAGCAATCTCAATAGCCATGATATAGAACGCTCTTTTATCAAGAGTGAGCAGTTCAAGATGGGTAGAAGCCAGACGCAAACAGTCTCCATTTTCGCGAAAATCTGTTACATAAGCATCTTCATAATCTAAATTTAGTTCTTCATCAATTTGTGAAAAAAGCGATATTTTATCCCTTCTTGTATCGGAACATGCAACCAACGTTCATCATAATCCTGTTTATCTAGTTTTAGATGAATTGCTATATCATTCCTATCTCTGATTTGAAGAAAACCAGAATAGGAGAGAGGGATGCCTTCTCCTTGATAACTTTCAAACCACATTTTCTTCGCTAGTTCTAAATAATCAAATGGAATTTCTTTAGTATAGTCGCCTTTGATATAAATTCTCACTCGTCTTCCTCGTCATCATAAACTCGTTCACCATAGATTTTGATGTATTCCTCATTTCTGCGGTCATCTTCTTCCCAAACTGGGTCTCGAACATCATCCATAGTAGAAATTTCCTTAAGACTAAGCTCATTAGCCTGTTCATAACTCATCGAAAGGATGTCTTCATGCCTATTTTTAAATTCTTCCACACTTAACCAGCTCTCTTTATCATCTTCGCTAATCTGACCATCAATGGCAGTCGCAATCTCAATAGCCATAATATAGAAAGCACGTTTATCAACAGTTAGAAGGTCAAGGTGCTTAGAAGCAATTCTTAAACATTCACCTTTCTCACGAAAATCCGACATGATAGCATCTTCATAGTCTAACTGTATATATTCTGACTTATGGGATAAAAAATCATATTTTATCCCTTTCTTAATCTGAATACTTTTCCACCTATCATCATGAGTTTTCTTGTCTAATTCTAAGTGAATAGAAAGTTTCTCAATTGGTAAATCTAGATACCCTGCATACGACAAATCTGGATCTATTCCATCTTTTTCCTCAAACCACATTCTTTTCGCTAGTTCTAAATAATCAAACGGAATTTCTTTGGTGTAATCGCCTTTGATGTAAACTTTCATTTTCCCTCCTATGATTTTAACCACTTAACAGCTTTTAAAATATATTTGACTAATTGATTTTTTTCATAATTTGATAATTTATTCAATTCTGAAATATCATCAATCCATTCTCTAGCACTTGCTGCATCGACAATTTCATCCATTCCCCTATGGGCATTAACTCTATAACCTGATTTCCCTCCTCCTGACTGAATCTGAACTTTTCCACTATGGGGTTCTGCATCCACACGAATATTTCCTTTCCTCCCTCCGACTTTACCTTCAATAGTACCAAAAGTCTTACTCGTCGGTTTAGTTGCCTGCCATCTGTCATAACTCTGGGCAAAGCTGACATTCAAACTAGCATTAGCTGTCCAAGTCTTGATAATAGCATCATTAACAGCTATAGTCCCACCAGCAATTATCGTTGTTCCTGTCGCAAAACCAGCCGCTGCCGCTGTTTCTATGGGAATAGTTAAAGTCCCAAAACTTGGTATAGAAAGTACTAAGCCTGCTGCGCCCCCTCCTAAGCTTATTGTATCAATCATAGCACCAAGGGCAATACTGCCTACGCCCGCTAAGAACTCTGCCGCATTTTCTCGGATACTTTCCCAAAATTGCCCACCTCGCTCATCATTAAAACGCTGAGTGTAGTCTTTATCGAAATGACCATTTTTTAGAACAAACCACACTTCACCAACGACTGGAACATCACTTACTTTGGTAGGTATAAAAGTCAGAATATTCCCCTCATGGTCAAAGCGTAAAGATTGATTGAATTCTTGAATCAAGATTGACCAGTCGCTAGAAGGTTTCCCCTCTAAGTAGTCCAGCAATTGTTTACGATAGTAAGCCGCTGCTTCATCAGGCAGCATCAATTCTCTGATACTCTGATTAATCAAAGAAATCTTAGGATCTACTCCTCTTCCATAAGTACGAATCTCTTCATTTTTCAGTTTTGAAACCCAAGACATGTCCGCACCATTTGTATAGTAGTTTCCTTCTGCATCAATTGTGATTTGGCTCAATGACACTGCTCCTTGAATAGCTAGTCTCAAAATTTCTAGACTGTCTATAAAGTATTTTGAAACATCTGCCACAAACCATTCTAGTTTGTCAATTTTTTCTTGAATTTCCCAAATACTAATATTTAACTGATTTTCAAGTTCTCTGAGAGCGTTTTGTTCCGAAAACTTTCCCATTAAAGATACAAAAGCTCCAAATTTAAACATAAAATCTCTATTTGCTGCTATCTGCTCTTCTACCTTCGCTAGCTGTTCTTGCCTCGTTTTCAGCTCTTCTTTTAGTAAATCTAAATCCAACGTTCCATATTCAGCTACTGTGGAATCAGCATATTTATAAGAATTCAGCTCCCCTTGAATATCATCAATAGCTGCTTGTAGCTTCTTAATGCAAGGGATGATAATATCGGTAAATAATCCTTTTCCCGCTGTATAAGCCGCTCCCTGCAGCTCACCCGAATCCAAAGAAGCAATCAGATGATCACATCCACTAGATAGACGATCGGTCACCTGATTAGCTACCTGCAGGTTGCTGGTCATCGCTTGGATAAGCTGGGCCGAATCAGATGCACTGTATCTTACTCCCATGGCAGACTGTTCCTTTCTGCAATAAGTTCTTCTCGCTCTTCTTCCAGATTTTTTCTCATTCGGCGACTTAATTGAGACAAGTCCTCCAGCTGTGTATTCACATAAAGCCTCATCTTTTGACTTAAATATTGGTTTTCTTCAAATATTCGGCTAAGAGTCGACACTTCTCCATTCGTCTGACTCTCAAGCGAGATATTCAAACGATCATTCAATCCCTGAAAATCCGCAGCGAATGCTTCAATTGAATTTTCAAATTTCTTTTTTAGATCTAAAAATTCATCTTCTTTTTGCTCTACCTTTAAAATTTTATCATAGAGTTCTTGCCGTTCTTTTTCGCTTTTATCTGCCTTCATCTCAACTCTCCCAACGCTTGGCTTCCTCTATATCGCGTTTCTCAATTTTTGCAGCAATTTCTGGAAATTTATTGGCCTGAGTCAGAACAGCCGAGCTGAAGTCACTGACAGCCCGCAGCATTTGATTGCAGGCTTGACGGCCAGCTTCCATCCCAGCAATATCGCTTGTATAAGCAAATTCAACTTGATTATTCCTAAAGGCTGAAGCATCCACTCCTACTAATTCACTAATTGCGGAACTTGCCGCGATAGTATCCGAAGAAATTTTCCCTGACATCTAGTATTCCCTACCTTTTACTTCTAATATTGGACGGCCTCTCACCGGCTGTTACGATTAGTATTCCACGTACTACCTCCCAAAATAGCGGACCATGCTTTTTGATAGTCGGAGTCTGTTGCTCCGATACCAAAGCGATAGCTTGTCGTTGGAGCACCATTTTTAGCCCAATAACTTGTAACAGTCGGACCGCTTAGGGTGATGGAGCGTCCATTCACCGTAACCGTACCCGGTCTTTCGCCAGTAGCTTTTAAAACAGATGAGTGAATCACACTAGAATCAAGATTAAATCGGTCTCCAACTCCCCAGGCATTTGGATCCGCTTCATAGATGGCGTTAACCATATAGGCCATATAAGCCGCATTGTTATTATAACCCGTTAAGGCGGCCATTGATGTGTTATCATCGTGACCAATCCAGCCGCCTAGTGTCATTTTCGGAGTTGACAGCATGAGCCACATGTCACCGTTGCTGTTGGTTGTTCCTGTCTTGCCAATCCAGTCTGCTCCCGCCAGTGTTCCATTGACTTGACTGATTCGTGATTTAAAGGTAGTGGTCGCGCCAGAATTGAGAACACCACGCATCAAGTCTTGCATAATAGTTGCAGCTGCAGGTGAATAAACCTGAACAGGATTTGCCTTATGCTCATAAACTACTTTGCCATCTTTATCCGTGATTTTCTCTACCATATACTTCTCTTGATAGGTTCCGTTGTTGGCCAAAGTCTGGAAGCCATTGGTATGCTGGGCAACAGAAACTTCAATTCCCCCACCCATCGGCAGACTCTCAATACTGTAGTCATCAATGTAGTAGCCCATTTTTTCCATATAGCCACGAACGTTGACTCCCTTCTCACGCAGTGCGCGGTAAGTCCAATAAGCTGGGATATTCCATGAAGTATTGAGAGCTTCTTGGAGATTCATCATAGCTGTCCCACGGCTATCCACGTGCATAATCGGCTCCCCGCTGGAGAAATTCGTCGGATAGTTGGACAGGACACTGGCACTGCCCATCAGACCTTGGTCAATAGCAATCCCATAAGCCAGAATCGGCTTAATAGTTGAACCCGGTGACCGTTCCGTATCAAAGGCATGATTGTTCTGATTGGAAGCATAATCTCTGCCTCCCACAAAGCCAATCACAGCACCGGTTTTATTGTCCATGAGGACATTTCCCACTTCAACTGTACCAGTTCCGTCATCCAAGACGCCACCATAATTGGCTACTGCATTTTGCATAGCTTCATAGATTCTCTTATTGATGGTTGTTGTGACGGTATAGCCACCCTCTCTCAGCTCTTTAGCTGCAAGTTCGCGATAGGATTTAACGGTAGCATTATTTTTCAGCTCTTGCTGCGAAACATTGTCTCTTTGAATCAAATAATCATACATGGCCTTTTGAGCTTCCTCAAAAGCAGTGAAATATAGATAATCATGAGAAGATTTCTCCGCGCTTTCTGAGGGTTTGAAATCCTTCGTCAAATCATAATTGAGGTATTCTTGATATTCCGCTTCGCTCAATTTCCCTGTTCTGTACATATTGTATAAAACATTTTTAGCCCGCGTTAAACCAAGAGACATGTCCTCCGGAGTTTTTAAGCTGCCATCAGCTGCATAAGGCGAATAAACAATCGGACTTTGTGGCAAACCTGCAATAAAGGCTGCCTGCGGAACAGTTAAATCTTTGGCCGAAACACCAAAAATCCCTTGGGCCGCTTCTTCGATTCCTGCAATATTCTGGCCTTTATTATTCCGTCCAAAAGGCGAAACGTTCAAATAGGTCGTCAAAATTTCATCTTTGGTCATATAGCGTTCCAAAGCCAGAGCATCCACAATTTCTGCTGCTTTTCGTTTAAAAGTCGGAGCATCACCAACGACTTGCTGCTTAATCAGCTGCTGCGTGAGCGTAGAACCACCACTAGACGAGCCAACGCCTACAACCGAACCCAATGTCGCCCGAAGCACCGCCTTGGGAACAACGCCATTATGGCTTTCAAAATTTTCGTCTTCCGTCGCAATCACGGCTTTCTTGACATTATCTGAAATCGCTCCACTTTCAACTGGAATCCGCAGCAAATCATTATCTATCTCTGAAATCAAACTACCGTCTGAATAGGTCAGTTTCGAAATGCCAGAAATATTATAAACTTGCTGGAGAAGTTCTTCCTTATTAGGAACTTCTGTTTTGCTAAAGAGACTGGCTCCATAGCCGACCCCGATTCCTGCTCCTAAAACCATCCCAAAAAGAATAAAGACGAAAGCCACATTCACCAACAATTTGAGAGTTCGCAAAATAAGAGCAGCTATATCCTCCAAGCCCCAGCGTTCCTTCTCATTTGTTTCTGCAAAATATGTTTTTCTTAAAAATTGTTTGAACTGCTTCCAAAACAGCGTTAATTTTTCCATTACTTGTTTCAACATAGATTCTCCTTCTTGACTATTATAACAAACATTAGCAGTTTATATCAAGAAATAGCTGATTCTAGCGCTTTTAGACCAATTATTTTTTGACTAGTCATTGCTATTTATCGGGTTTGTGATAAA
>ERZ772926.1658-NODE-1658-length-10358-cov-8.715326_pt1 | contig 10358 bp, 9 predicted proteins | sample MGYA00511136_ERZ772926 | MGnify/ENA primary metagenome ERZ772926 (study PRJEB29015, sample SAMEA2737917) | human oral metagenome | biome: human oral; feature: human-associated habitat; material: dental | place: China | collected 2153 ... | reverse complement strand
AATATGTGGAAAGTTTTGGATTCTCGCTTGTAAGGGATTTTGCAGGGCATGGAGTAGGAAAGGAAATGCATGAAGATCCGATTATTCCAAACTATGGAAAAGCTGGAACAGGGGCTAAAATTGAAGATGGAATGGTAATCACGGTTGAGCCGATGGTAAATGTCGGTACTTATAAAGTAAAAGTTCTATCTGATATGTGGACAGCGGTTACTAAAGATGGAAAACGTTCAGCCCAATATGAACACAGCCTTGCCATTATTGACGGAAAGCCTGTAATCTTGAGTGTAAGAGATTAAAAGTGACAAAAAATAAAAAATATAAAGAAGGGAGATAATTATTTTGAGTATACTAGCATTCATATTAATAATATTTGTGGCAATACAGCACTATTGTATATTAATTCTTGAAATGTTTTTTAATGAAAGTGAAGCTGTTCAGAAAAATTTTGGATTAGAGCTAGAATTTTTAAAAGATGAACGTGTAAAAAAAATAATGTCAAATCAAGGACTATACAATGGTTTTCTTGCTTCAGGATTAATGTGGAGTTTAACCGAAACTGGAGAATTTCAATTTCAGATTGCAATTTTCTTCCTGATTTGTATTGTTTGTGCAGCTATTTATGGTTCTGCAACAGTTTCAAAAAAAATATTTTTACTGCAGGGAATACCTGCTTTACTAGCGATTACGTCGCTATTGCTACCATTATTATTCTGGTAAAAAAATACTTTAAATAAAATTTTCCAATACACCTTGAACTTAATGATAAAAATTAAAAGTTTTTAGGTGTATTTTTTCATAAAAAAAGAGAAATAATTCTAATTTTTTAAAATTACTTCTCTATAAAAAAGTTATTTATACCAAACCCCATTTGAAAATAGGAATAAATTTTTATAATAGGGTTATTTGATAGCTATTTCATAATCATTCAACTAATTACTATGTTTTTTTTTATTTTTGTAGGATTGCTCATCGCCGTAAATCCTACAACCTATGGCTAGTCTACGACATTTTTCTGCACTGACAAAAAACTCGCTATGCTCAAACAGTTTTGCCAGCACAGAAAAATGCTCCGACGGATCAGTTTATATTAGACTCTGTTTAAAAAGTAAAAATTATATTTTAATTATTTGAAAATATTAGGTTTTTATCCTTTGTTAGAAAAGTTTGTAATAAATTCGTTATTTAAATGGAGTTTAGTATAAGATTATCATATCTTCTTGCTAATTCTATAGCTCTATCTGCTGTCCATCCTGTCAATCATATCAGTTCTATAACCAGCAAAAACTATCGAACCTCCAATTAATGTTAAAAGTAAAATCCATCTTTTCATAAACTATTCCTTTTCTTAAAAATTTTATCATTTGTAAATTTATCTTATAATGATAAGTCTTGGGTTGCTTTCATCAAACATGCTTACTCCATCTACTTCATCTACTTGCCAGTCATCACCATCAATCCCTGTTCCTTGTGATCTTTCAACTATTTTCTTACCATTTGAACAATAAGTTACAGTATCATTTTTATAATTAAGAATAATTTTATCTGATGTACAAGCCTTAGCTTTATGTCCTCCAGTTTTTCTTGTTTTTCCTTTTGCAAAACTTAATGTTCCTATTACGAGAATTAACAATACTAGTAATACTTTTTTCATAAAAATTAATAAATTCCTTTCTTATTCGTAATATTTTTGGCTAAATTTTATCATACTAAACTAAGATTTTCCTTTTTTTTGAGTTTAAAAAATTAAAATTTAATAAACAGAATATACACTAACTGTTTTAAGGAGGTAAACAAAAAAATTGCAATATTATTGAAAAAATTTTTATAGGAAAATTTCTTTAACTTCATTTAGATTTGCTGGTTTAGAATTTTAGGGATTTAAGAGGTTAGGAGGTGTATTAAGATTTAGTTTTCGTATATAATAAGTAGTGAATAATAGATATTTATAATATTAACAACTTTTTAATTCATTTAAAATTGTAATTAAATCAAAATAAGATATAATGTATCTTAGATTTTCGATATCAAAAATTGTGAAGAAAATTTGTTTTTTATGATTTTTGATAAAAATTAATCGAAAAATTAGAATTATTGAATATTTTTATTTGGAAATTTATGAAGGAGTAATTAATTTATGAAAAAATTAATATTAGGAATATTTTTATTAGGGATAATTGTATTTGGTCGTCCTGGAGAAGTTGGAAAAAAGTATATTGGAGAAACAAATGGATATTGTCAAAATGGTGTCGTTTTAAAAAAGTGGGAAATTGAAAGGGCAGGAGGAGAAATTGCACCAATAACAAAAGCGAGAGTAAAATATAAAGTTTGCAGATTAGATGGATTGAGATATAGAAATATTATTGCTGAATTGGAAGGAAGAGATGATTTTCAAAATTCAGAATTGAGAAATTATATTGAAATAGTTGACAGTCCAACGACAGTAGATTACGATAAAAGAATTCTTTATTTAAGAATATGGAATTAGTTAAGTTGTAATTTAAGAATTTGATTCCAGAGTTAAGTATAAAAAATATTTTTAAAAGGAGATTTGAAATGAGAAAAATACTACTATCATTATTTTTTGTAGCCACTTTGTCGTTTGCAAGAAGTGTAGATGAAACAGTTGCACAGATAAGAAGAGATTATAATGAGACTAATAGTTATAAAAATTATGATGTTGTAACTCAACTTGCTGAAGATGAAAGTGAGCTGGAGATAAAAAGGTATTATAAAGATGGAGAATTACGAAAAGTTGTAACTTTTGGTGGAAATGGACGTGTAGCAGAAACAACTGAATATTACTTGAAAAATGGACAGACATACTTTAAATATTTTGTGAGATCAATTCATTATAATGGTGTTAGTAGAGAAGATGAAAGATATTATTATGATGAAGATGGGGAATTAGTAAGATTCATAGATAGTTCAGGAGATGTTTACGAAGATGAAGATGGATTAGATGGCGATTATGGATTTTACGGAAGTCAAAAATGGGAAGACTAAATAGATTTAAATTAAACAAATTTTGAAAAGGAGAGAAATTAAAATGAGAAAATTAAGAAAATCAATGTTATTTGCACTTTTACTGGCTGCGGTGGTTAGCTGTGGAGGAGGGGGGTGGTGGAGGTTCAAGCAGCAATGCTTCCACGCCTGTTAATATGGAAATTAATTTAAAGACGGATTTATCTGAAGCTGCTACCTTAAAAGTAGAGGCAGGTAGACTTGGAGTGCCAGTACAACCAGAATTTATAAAAGAAGGATTTGAAAGTTATTATGATAAAGCAGGATTAGTGAGTTATCCTCTTTCCTCTGTAGAAAATCAAATGGTTAATAGCGGTTCAGCACTTTTAAGAATAGATAGTGTAAATCATACACAATCATTAGAAGAGCAAGTAAAAAATAAATTTAATTCTTATAATCTATCAAATTTAACAGCAAATATGAAGAAAGGTTCAGCCTTACTTTTAATAGGTGGTAATTCTTCACTTAAATTATCACAGATAAAAGATGATTTATTCTCACAATTAAGTAGTAAGCCGACTATAAGTGGAAATAAAAATGAATACAGTCAGATAGTGTTTATCGGCGGAAACTTTGGAATAGATAAAGATGTAAATCTTGATTATAATGAAGATATGTATAATAGAATAAAAATATATGATTCTAACATAGTTAATGAGGCTACAATAAAAGGAACTAAAGATAATTTGGTAGGTATTGGGCAGAGAGAAAAAAATAATTTTATTTTTGTTCCATCAATAACATATAGTGGAAATATACTTATAAATGGAGGAACAATAAATCTAAGTGGTAATAATTCAATAGGGATATTTAATGCTGGTTGGAAAATTGCTGGAATACAAAATAATGGGAATATTATTGTAGGAAAAAATTCAACAGGTATATATGTCATAGATAAAAAGTATGAAGCAATGCAAACAGGAACAGGAAATATAGAAAATAATGGGAATATTGAAATCGGAGAAAATTCGAAAGGAATATATTATCAAGCTGATGAAGCAGAACAAGGTTATAAATTTGATACCAATATTTTAAATGCAGGTATGATAAAAAGTGAAGGGAATGGAGCAATAGGAATGTTCCACAATTCATCTTCTCCAGCCAAAAAAAATCTAAAAAATACAGGAACAATAGAATTGACAGGAGATAAATCTATTGGAATGTTTGCAACAGGGAATGGAAAATATGATGTGGAAAATAGTGGTAAAATTATAATAGGGAATTCTAGCAGCAAATCTAATCCTGGTATCGCAATGTACACAAATAATAAAAATATTCTTTTGAATAATACAGGAATAATAACTTTAGGAAAGAATTCAATAGGACTATATGGAATAGAAACAATAAAGACAGGAGATCTTGTAAATGGATATGTGCCTGCTCATTATTCAGTTGTGAATGCCCAAAGTGCGAAAATTGAACTTTCTGGAAAAGGGGCAACAGGAATATATTTAAGTGATGGTGCAACAGGAATAAATGATGGAACGATAATAACTATAAATCCAGATGGTGGAAGTGTCGGAGTTATTGGAATAAAAGATTCTCAGTTTACAAATAACGGAACAATTTCTGTAAACGAAGGAAGTGTTGGAATTTATGGAAATGGGAATAATGCTGTTTTGAAAAATAAAGGTGTAATAGCGGCAGGAAGAAATTCAGTTGGAATGTACTCAACAAATGGAGCTAATATAGAAAATAATAAAACTATAAAATTAACAGGCGATAATGCTGTTGGAATGTATTTGGCTGAAAATTCAAAAGGAATTAATAATGGAGAAATAATCACTGAAGGAATAGTAAATAAAGCAGTAGGAGTTGCCATTGGGAAAAATGCAGAGTTTACAAATAATGGTAAAATAGTTATAAATTCTAACGAAGGTGCAGGAATTGTAATTGCTAATGGTGGAATTATTAAAAATTATGGAAATATTCAGATTACAGGAGAAAATTCGTCAAGAGAAAAAAGAGTAGACAATATTATTATAAAAATAGAAGGGATTACAAGTACACTTTCATCAACAAGAACAACAGCTTCTTCATTAGGAATCTATGTAGACACCCTAGGAAGAACAAAACCAATTGAAGGGCTTTCTAATTTAGGTTTAAACAATGCTGATTTATTAATTGGTGCAGAAGCTACTGAAAAAACTAATGCTACTGAAGTTACAGTTGGAAATGAGGTGCTTGAACCGTTTAATAAATCTATTCAATCAAGCAATATTGCTAACTGGAATGTAAAAACTGGTTCGTTAGTTTGGGAAGCAGATTCTAAAATTGAAAATAACAAAGTTTCAAAAGTTACATTAAAGAAACAGTCTTATGCCAAATTTGCTGATAACAAAACAACCGAGGCTGTGGCTAAAGGGCTGGATGAGAAATATACTGAAACTGCTGCAGATTCAAAAGATAAGCAAATATTTAACTATTTAAATAGTTTAAATGACACTAAAGCTCTTGGGAATACTTACCGCGAAATTAATGGAAGCCAATATATCAACGTTCAACAAAGAATTGCTCAGACTGACAATATTTTAGAAAATAAACTTTTAGACTTGCAAAAGGATAATTTTGATAAATCTGGACATCACGTTTCAACATTCTTCAGACGTGATAATCACGATCCAAAAACTTTGGAAATCCCTGATTCACACAGTACAGCTTATGGAATTTCATATTTATTCAGCAATGCTGATTTAAAGCAAGGAATTTATGCTGGAACTGTTATTAACAAATTCAAATTCAAAGATAATGGCAGATCAAGAGAAAATGTTACAATGTTTAAATTAGGAGCTTACAAAACTTTTGACTTGAATGATTTAGAATGGACATTAAGTGGAGATGGTTTTGCTTCTCAAAATGATATGAAGAGAAGATTTGTGATTGGAAATAATGTTTATGAAAACAAAGCTGATTACAATACTTATGGGTTTGCAATCAAGAATGAATTAGGTAAAACTTTCCAGGTTGGAGAAAATGTTACAGTTAAACCTTATGCCGCTTTAAAACTTGGTTATGGTAAATTTACAAATATTAAGGAAAAAGATGGGACTTTAAATATGGAAGTTAAAGGAAATAATTTTTATTCAGTTAAACCAGCTTTAGGAGTTGAAGTTGGATATTCTGCTCCAATCATGGAAAACTCTAAATTTAAAGCTTCTTTAGGATTTGGTTATGAACACGAGTTAGGAAAGATTGAAGATAATGTAAATGAAGCAAAATTTGCAAATACGAATACCAAAATTAACTTAAAAGGTGCTAAAGATGAAAGACGTGGAAACTTTAAGAGCAACTTGAAAGTTGGATTTGAAGCAGGTAATTTTAATTTCTCAGTAAACGGAGGATATGATACGAAAGATAAAAATTCACACGTTGGTATGGGACTTGGTGTTTCGTTTTAAGAGAAATAGAAAAATGTAAATTAATAGAGACAATCTTAGAAAATATAACTTTTTAAGATTAGTCTCCTATTTTAATAATTATTTATGAAATAGAAAGGAAAGTAATATGAATAAAAAAAGTATTCTAATTTTAGCCTGTGTTGCAATATTTGCATTTTTTCTAGGCGGAGCTTTTTTAGTGTACAGTTCGTATATAAAAACGCAGGAATTGCAAGCGAAAGTGAAGCTAGAACAAGAAAAGACAAAACAGGAAATGATAAAAAGTCAGAACGAACAACAGCAAATGGCACAAGTAACAACTTCACTGGAAACCTCGACACCAGCGGCTGCTAAAAAAAGGACAAATTATGAGGCTGAGTTGATGGATAGAATGAGCTCCGTTCCAGAAAATAATATGACAAATGCAGGTGAAGTATTTGAGGCTTGGGATAAAGAATTGAATAAAATTTATAAACTTATTATATCTGAATTACCAGAAAGCCAAAAAATAAAACTACGAAATGAAGAAAGAGCTTGGTTAAAAAGAAAAGATAAAGAAATGGATAAAGCAGCGGAAGAAATGGCGATGGGAAGAGACGAAAATGGAGAATTGGTAGGCTGTGGAACAGGTTGTGGACATGCTTCAAGAGCAATGAATATTGAAATGACAAAAGAAAGAACGATAGAGCTTGCTAGAATGTATGATAAGTTGCATGCTAATTAAATTATGGGAAATAGACAAAAGATAGGAGTGATTCTTTTATAAAAAGATTATATTAGATGGTGGAAAGCAATATATTACGATGAAAATACAGAATATGTATTACTAAAATCTCGAAATGTTTAGAAATATAAGTGTGTAGATGGAGCAGGTTATATTAAGATTTACGATTTTTCAAATGAATCAAATGAAAGATTGTATAATTAAAATTAAAAAGGCTGTTTTAAAAATTGACAGCCTTATTTTTATACATTGAAAATAAAATAATAAATCATAAACTTCTTGTAATAAATGCTTTAGTGTTGCATTATACAATAAATTAGTTTTTATAAAGGAAATATTTCATAATTTTATTTCTTTTTTGTTTGCTTCTTTTTTAAATTTTTATTTATTGAAACTGTATTTGTATTTCCTAAATGTTTATTTTCATTCGGATTTTTTCCAGCTTCTAACAATGTACTTTTTTCACTAAATCCTTTTTCATATCCTTTTGTTTCAAACCATTCTGTCTTGCTTGCTTCTGTCTGAGCTTTTTTATCTTTTTCAGTCAAATCCTTACCATTTTTTATTTTAAAATACATCTCAGGATTAACTCTGTTGATAAGCCCTTTTCCACGCATTTCAAAGGCTACCTCAAAATGTAAATGTGGAGCATGTGTTCCACTTGCATTTCCAGTTGTACCTGTTTTGGCAATCACTTGCCCAGCTTTTACTGTATCTCCAATTTTTACATTCACTTCACTTAAATGACAATATCTGATATATTTTATCTGCATTGTATTTGGATCATAGTTTTCGCTGTATGCCCATTCTCTTGCACTTTCCTTAGGCTTGAAATTTTTTCTTTTTATTTTTTCAAGTTCCTTTGGATCAACTTCCATATAAAAATTCAATCCATATCCAGTTTTATCTACATACATATCCACAATTTTTCCATCTAAAACAGCATAAACATCCGTTCCTGGCAATGCAAAAATATCAATTCCTTGATGCCCTCTTGCCCCATTACTCCGAGTTAGTCCAAATTTAGCCCAGTCAGGATAGACTTCCCCACGAAAATTGTAATAAGTAACCTGTGGATCCTTTACTGGATTAACTCTAAAAATTTTATCATCTTCATCTTCTTTTCCAGCAGTGTTAGAAGCTTTTGTATTTTTATTACTAGACACTATTCCCAAAATTATAAGTCCTAAGACTAATAAAGATGTTATCCCTATAATTATTTTATTTTTTTTATTCGATTTTAAATTTTTATCATCATCTTTTTTTTCTATTTTATTTTCCGAGGCTTCATCAGATTTCTTATTTTCATTATTCATAATTTTATAACTCTCCTTCTTTTCTTTTTTTTATCTAAAACATTTCTATTTCTTTTTCAACTCACAAACAACTTCACTCAAAATATCATAAGCCAGCTCCATCTTACTTTTCTGACTAATTTCCACCGAAGTCCTATCTTTTCTAATAATCTCAATCACATTTTCATCGCTGCCCATTACAGACGCATTATTTGCCACTATAATATCCAAATTTTTCTTTTCCAGCTTTTTCAAGGCATTTTCCCTTATATCGTTAGTTTCTGCCGCAAATCCAACTAATAACTGTTTTTCCTTCTTCTTGCTCATCTCTAGCAAAATATCAGGATTTTTAACCAATTCCATAACCAAATCTGAATCAGATTTCTTTATTTTTTCCTTTTTGTATTCCTTTGGTCTGTAATCAGCAACTGCCGCACAAGCTATGAAAATATCAGTATTTTTAAAATATTCATCCACTTTTTCATACATTTCCAACGTCGATTCCACAGAAATAAAGTTTTCAAGCCCATTTGGAATTTTCAAGTCCGTAGGCCCGCTAATTAAAGTTACTTCTGCTCCCAGATCAGCCGCCGCCTGAGCAAGTGAATATCCCATTTTTCCACTTGAATTATTTGACAAATATCTGACAGGATCAATATTTTCCTTTGTTCGCCCACTTGTTATAAGAATTTTTTTACCTTTTAGTGCAGTATCAAAATTTTCTATTTTTGAAAAAATACTGTATCTTTCTATTTCATCGACAATATCTTCTGGCTCGCTCATTCTCCCCTTCGCACTATAATTGCAGGCAAGCAAGCCTTCTTCTGCATCAATAAACCTATACCCAAAAGATTTCAGCTTATCAATATTTTCTTTTAAAATCGGATTTTCATACATGTTCACATTCATTGCCAAAGCAAAAAATACTGGCTTTCTTACCGAAACAGCAGAAAGAATCGTCGTAAGCATATCATCCGCAATCCCATTTGCCACTTTCCCAATTATATTATAAGTCGCAGGTGCAATCAAAACCATATCTGCCCAATCTGCAAGTGAAATATGCTCCACCTCATAATGCGGATTGCTGTCCCACATATCCACATAAATCCTATTTCTTGATAAAGTTTCAAGAGTCAAAGGTCCAATGATTTTTGTAGCATTTTCAGTCATCACAACTTTTACATTATATCCTTTCTTTTTCAAAAGCGATACAATCCCAGCTGATTTATATGCCGCAATTCCACCTGTAACTCCTACTAAAATATTTTTCATTTTTTCCCTCTTTTTAAATCAAAAATTACAATAAATTATAATCTGTACTTCCATCCTTATTATCCTTAATTTCCACGCCAAGTTTTTTCAACTCATCCCGAATTTCATCGGATAATTTGAAATTTTTCTCACTTCTTGCTTCACTTCGTAATTTTATCAGCAATTCAATTAATTTTTTTGTCAATTCCATATTTTCTCCATCTTCCTTCTTCACAGCATTTTCCGCTTCAATCGCTATTCCAAACACATTTTCTATTTTTGCCTTCAAAGAATCATAAGATTTTTTTATTTCATAATAAATTGTGGAAAACTCATTTTCATTTGTGGAAATAAATTTATTCGTTTCCCTAATCTGATCAAAAATAGTCGCTAGTGCCTGTGGCGTGTTCATATCCTCATCCATCGCCTCTTCAAATTTTTTATCAAATTCATCAATTTTTTGATAAAACTCTGAAATTTTAATATTTTCTATTTTTTCATTTTTATATTTTTCAACAATATTCTCAAATTTATTCATTGATTTTACAATATTTTGCAAGGCTTTTTTTGTATCCTCCATATTCTCGAATGAAAAGTTAATCGGCTTTCTGTAATGAGTGCTAAGAATAAAAAGTCTTACTACATTCCCAGAAAATTTTTCAAGTATTTCACGAAGCAAAAAGAAATTTC
>ERZ772926.1654-NODE-1654-length-10383-cov-57.290085_pt1 | contig 10383 bp, 7 predicted proteins | sample MGYA00511136_ERZ772926 | MGnify/ENA primary metagenome ERZ772926 (study PRJEB29015, sample SAMEA2737917) | human oral metagenome | biome: human oral; feature: human-associated habitat; material: dental | place: China | collected 2153 ... | reverse complement strand
CGAGCTGAAGTCTGGCTGGGACGAATGGCGCGATTACGAAATTTCGTGAGAAAAATTTTTCTACGAGGTTTTAGAGCTGTGTTGTTTCGAATGGTTCCAAAACAGATAGATTGACTCAAACTGCTGAGAAACTGTTTTAGAGCTGTGTTGTTTCGAATGGTTCCAAAACTGTCTTGTCCTCTACTAAAATAATACTTAAGTTTTAGAGCTGTGTTGTTTCGAATGGTTCCAAAACAAAGCTATCTGTTGGCTCATATCCCTCACGGTTTTAGAGCTGTGTTGTTTCGAATGGTTCCAAAACCTGTCTTCTCTTGGTTCGGGTCTGTTCCCGGTTTTAGAGCTGTGTTGTTTCGAATGGTTCCAAAACAGCCAGCATGCAGATATGAACGTTCTTAGGGTTTTAGAGCTGTGTTGTTTCGAATGGTTCCAAAACAGAGAGTTGAGCTAAGGCGCTTGTTACATTGTTTTAGAGCTGTGTTGTTTCGAATGGTTCCAAAACGCGCCATTCATTACAGCGTTTGGTAATGCTGTTTTAGAGCTGTGTTGTTTCGAATGGTTCCAAAACCCCCGCTAGCTCACTAGTGCCGTCAAGAATGTTTTAGAGCTGTGTTGTTTCGAATGGTTCCAAAACTACCAAAGTTTTCTACGTTGGCTGTGGTAGGTTTTAGAGCTGTGTTGTTTCGAATGGTTCCAAAACAACATTCGCCCGGTATGTAGCGCAGGAACTGTTTTAGAGCTGTGTTGTTTCGAATGGTTCCAAAACCGCGCACAATTAGGACAAGAACGAGCAAACGTTTTAGAGCTGTGTTGTTTCGAATGGTTCCAAAACAAACGGTCAGCAGTAAGCGACTGATTAGCCGTTTTAGAGCTGTGTTGTTTCGAATGGTTCCAAAACTTCTCATCGTGCATCTTCTCAACTTCGGCTGTTTTAGAGCTGTGTTGTTTCGAATGGTTCCAAAACTGATTACGACTATTACCGCTACTTATATTTGTTTTAGAGCTGTGTTGTTTCGAATGGTTCCAAAACTGAAATATTGTCAAAAGATCCTTAAGCAATGTTTTAGAGCTGTGTTGTTTCGAATGGTTCCAAAACAGGTCTTTAAGATGTTCTTCGAACTCTTTTGTTTTAGAGCTGTGTTGTTTCGAATGGTTCCAAAACTGGACTATTAGGGGAGGATGTAGAACGTGAGTTTTAGAGCTGTGTTGTTTCGAATGGTTCCAAAACCAATACCAAAAGCTAACGCTGAACGGTAAAGTTTTAGAGCTGTGTTGTTTCGAATGGTTCCAAAACCCGCAAAAAATACCTGGAACCATTATGTCCGTTTTAGAGCTGTGTTGTTTCGAATGGTTCCAAAACAATCCATTCGGTGCACAAATCAAACCAAATGTTTTAGAGCTGTGTTGTTTCGAATGGTTCCAAAACTACATCTAGCAATGAGTTTCAAAGGCTTCAGTTTTAGAGCTGTGTTGTTTCGAATGGTTCCAAAACATACGATATTACAGGTATCTTGGCTGACATGTTTTAGAGCTGTGTTGTTTCGAATGGTTCCAAAACATTGTCATCGCCGATGGTTCGATCCGTTCCGTTTTAGAGCTGTGTTGTTTCGAATGGTTCCAAAACCCGTTATTTGAAATAGCCTCGGAAACCACTGTTTTAGAGCTGTGTTGTTTCGAATGGTTCCAAAACAAAGAGAAAAAAGGAATTTGAAGAATTTTAGTTTTAGAGCTGTGTTGTTTCGAATGGTTCCAAAACTATTTCTTTAGGTTTTCCCTTATATCGTTTGTTTTAGAGCTGTGTTGTTTCGAATGGTTCCAAAACCATATAACGGAGGATACTACCTCATGCTTGGTTTTAGAGCTGTGTTGTTTCGAATGGTTCCAAAACATGATCTCGACAACCTCTGCGATATCGACTGTTTTAGAGCTGTGTTGTTTCGAATGGTTCCAAAACTATTTCTTTAGGTTTTCCCTTATATCGTTTGTTTTAGAGCTGTGTTGTTTCGAATGGTTCCAAAACCTGTTAAGAAGATAGCTTATTTGGATGATAGTTTTAGAGCTGTGTTGTTTCGAATGGTTCCAAAACGATTTATGAAGATCCATATACAATTTCACGGTTTTAGAGCTGTGTTGTTTCGAATGGTTCCAAAACACCTTTTGCTCGACTCAACGCAGTCCTAAAGTTTTAGAGCTGTGTTGTTTCGAATGGTTCCAAAACTATCTGCAAACCCGATTGGTCTAATCGTAAGTTTTAGAGCTGTGTTGTTTCGAATGGTTCCAAAACTATCGACACATTTAATCAATCAATCATAGAGTTTTAGAGCTGTGTTGTTTCGAATGGTTCCAAAACTATAGGTAATACCAAAATGACATTCGCGAAGTTTTAGAGCTGTGTTGTTTCGAATGGTTCCAAAACAATCTTCATAGGCATAATGTGCCTTTAAATGTTTTAGAGCTGTGTTGTTTCGAATGGTTCCAAAACACCTAATAATAATTTCTATGAGCCATATATGTTTTAGAGCTGTGTTGTTTCGAATGGTTCCAAAAAAAGCTACTCATTTTTTGAGTAGCTTTTTAACTATTCCATCCCTTACACATAGCTCATTCCCTTATAGCAAAGGAAAACGGCTAGTGCAATAAAAAGTACGGTTGCTCCAATTCGCTGGCTGGTACTATACATCCTTTTTTCCCATTTGACTGGAAAGATGATCGCTAGAAAAGCCCCGCCTACTGCGCCACCAATATGCCCTGCTAGGCTGATTCCTGGGATCAGAACACTTCCAATGATATTTATCACGAAAAGTGTCAGATAGGATTGCCCCAACTGCTGAATATAGGGGTTGCGAGTTGCGTAACGCAAGACGATAATCGCAGCAAATAGTCCGTAAAGAGAAGTGGAGGCCCCTGCTGCTACAACTTTCGGTGTGAAAGCAAAAACAAAGAGATTGCCCATCATTCCTGATAAGAGATAGAGAAAAAAGAACTGCTTAGAACCGAAAATCTCCTCCACTTGTTGTCCAAGAAAGTAGAGCGAAATCATATTGACAATGAAATGCTCCCATCCAATATGCACAAATATAGCCGAAAAAAGGCGCCAAATCTGCTCAGGGAACAGGCGAATGATCGGTCCATACATAGCTCCAAACTGAAAAAGAGTTTTTGCTTGATCAAAGTTGATACCCGTAGTAATCAGCATCAAGAGAAATACCAAAGCTGTCACTAGGAGGAAGAAACTAGTCACAGGATAGCGTTTATCAAAGATTTCCTTCATAGATTAGCACCTCCTGGACGGGAATATCATGGTCTTCCAAGTTAAACTTCTGAACCTGACAAGGATAGATTGTACTCAGGCTCTGCCCAACAAAATGTTCCAGATAGCGGTCGTAGTAGCCTCCACCATATCCAATCCGATAGCCCTCTGTTGTAAAAGCCAAGCCCGGAACATGAATTAAATCAATCTGAGAGGCATCCACCACTTCCATGTTCCCTTGTGGTTCCAGTAAACCAAAGGAAGTTTTTTTCAACTGCTGCGGATCGTAGACCACAAACTCCATGCGCCCCTTGGGATAGGTTTTGGGTATCAGAACCTTTTTGCCATCCTTCAGTGCCTGCTCGATCAATTCTTGCGTTTGAAATTCATGTGGAAAGGAGAGATAGGTTGCGATGGTCTTGGCTTCTTGGTAAAAGGGGTGATTTAAAAATCGCTCGGTTAAAGCTTGATCCATAGCCTGTTTTTGTTCCTGAGATAGAGCCTTCATTTCTTGCAAAATTTTCTTGCGTAGTTCTGCTTTCATAGACAATTCCTCTACTCTGCTGCCTTCTTTTTCAGGAAACTAGAGACCGCATCTACCCCAATGGCTAAGGCTTCTTCCTTAGGGCTCATCTGAGGATGGTGAAGGGCGTAGGGACTATCGATACCTAACCAAAACATAACCCCATCAACCTTCGAAAGGAGATAACCAAAATCTTCACCTGTCATAGCAGGCTCGATATCAATCAACTCAATTCCGTCTTTTTCTTCAAAGAATGTCATCAGTTCACGCGCCAAGGCTGGATTGTTCTCAACAGGTAGGTAGCCTCCTTGCTTGAGTTCCACTTCAACTTCCATATCAAAGGCTGCTGCAACACCTTCTGCTACTGTCTTGACTCTTTTTTGTACTAATAGGCTCATGTCCTGAGTCAAGGCGCGAATGGTTCCGTGTAAAAATGCTGTGTCTGTAATGACATTGTTGGTTGTTCCAGCTTGGAAAAGACCAAATGTCACCACTGCTCCCTCGATTGGATTGACATTGCGGCTGACAACTGACTGTACTTGAGTTACAAAGTAACTAGCAGCCACCAAGGCGTCATTGGCCTCATGCGGAAAAGCTGCGTGTCCTCCTTTTCCTTTGAAACGAATCTTCACCTCACAGGTCCCTGCAAAGAGCGTATGGGTATTGGTCGCGATCTGTCCAACCTTTAGATCCGGACGAACATGGAGACCATAAAACTGGTCTGGCAACCAATCTCCAAAAGCACCATCCTCATACATGAGCATACCACCAGCTTCATTTTCTTCAGCAGGTTGAAACAGAAAAAGCAGATTATTCTTGGGTTGCTCCTCAAGAGCACGCTCTAAACAGCCCAAGGCAATAGTCATATGAAAATCATGGCCACAAGCATGCATGCGACCTTGGTGTTGGGAAGAAAAAGGTAGTCCTGTTTGTTCAACGATAGGCAGGCCATCAATGTCTGTCCGCCAACCAATGGTACGCTCCGGCTGACTTCCCTGTAGGTAAACCAAAATACCTGTCCGCCAAGTACGAACTTGAACAAAATCCTTGCCCGCAGTCAATTTCTCAATCACATCCAGCAAATATGCCTGAGTCTCGAACTCCTCCAAGCCAATCTCTGGAATCTGGTGTAAATCTCGTCTAGTCTGAATCAAATCTAGCATCTATCGATCCTCCTTTTGATAGAAGAAAGAGGCTGGAAAAAGGGTTCCGCCTCTTTTTTACTTTTGCAATTACAAGGTACGAAGCGCATCCTCAAGCGCTGTTTTTTGTTGGGTTTGGGCATCAATTTCTTTGATGATACGAGCTGGAACACCTGCTACTACCACATTTTCTGGAACATCTTGGGTAACGATGGCTCCTGCAGCGACAACTGAACCACTACCGATTTGGACTCCTTCAATAACCACTGCATTGGCACCGATAAGAACATTGTCTCCGACACGGACTGGCTCAGCACTAGCTGGCTCAATCACACCTGCCAAAACTGCACCTGCACCAACGTGACTGTTTTTCCCAACGATGGCACGGCCACCAAGGATGGCCCCCATGTCAATCATGGTTCCTGCACCAATTTCAGCACCGATATTGATAACAGCTCCCATCATGATAACAGCATTGTCACCAATTTCAACTTGGTCACGGATAATAGCACCTGGCTCAATACGAGCGTTAATCGCACGTTTATCTAGCAAGGGAACTGCAGAGTTACGAGCATCTTGCTCAACAACATAGTCTTGATTTTCTACCAAACCTTCAAGAAGCGGAGCAACATCCTTCCAGTCTCCGAATAAAACATTTCCTAGTTTGACAACAGAGATTGGCACAGCAGTTGCGAGTTGCCCTTCAAAGGTTACTTTGACACTGGTTTTCTTTTCAGCATTGGCGATAAATTGGATAATTTCTTGAGCGTTCATTTTTGTAGCAGTCATAGGCGCCTCCTGGTTCGTTATAATGATACCTATTCTACCAAAAAAGGCTTCAAATTTGAAGCCTCAACTATCAAATAATCATCTTTACTTGGCTTGTTTTGCTTCTTCTACAGATAAGAAAATCATCGGAACGATAATCAACACCATAGTCAAGGCCAAAAAACCATCCATGACCAATCCCAGAAAAAGAACACTTAATAATGCTGAAGAAAGAGGTTCGCTAGCACTCACCACCGATACAACCAGCGGGGAAACGAGGGACACGGCCTTCATAGATAGGAAGAAGGCAAAAGCAGTACCAAATACGGCAATCGTCAGACAAATCAGCACACTTACTAGATCCACTTGAAAACTTATCCGATAAATAGGGTAAAGGAAATTACTAAAGAGTCCTGCCAGAATCATCCCCCAACCAACAGTTGGAACGAAACCGTAGCGCCGTGCAAAACGTTGGGGAAGGATGACATTAAACATGACCCCTACTGCACTAAACAAACCTGTCACTAGAGCCAAAGGTGTCATGGACAACTGGGATAAATCCCCTTTTGTAGCCATCAAAAAAACACCTAGCATGGCAATCAAAACATAGAAAACAGCTGTAATCGAAGCCTTCTTCTGGTAAATGATCCGATTGTAAAACAGGATAAAAACTGGGCTGATAAATTGCAAAATAGTCGCCGTCGTCGCATTGGAATACTCAACGCAGAGATAGAAGAAAAACTGCACAGAAAAAATACCTAGAATAGCATAGGCTAAAAAAGGTAGATAATTTTTCTTATCACGCCAGATGTCCAATAATCGAGTGCGCAACTGAAAGGCCGATAAGCCTAAAACCAAACTCCCCGCTACCAGTAAACGCATAGAAGTAATCCATCCAGAAGACACTGGATAATGAGTGAAAAAATACTCTCCTAAAATCCCACAGATCCCCCAGATCAGGCCTGAGAGTAACGAGTATAGTGTTCCCTTAACAATCTTTTTCTGATAATGATTCATATTATTATTGTAACACGAAACTAACAAAGAAAAAAGTAGCAACAAGGTCAAAATTAAGATAACCTTGCTGCTACTCTTTCTTAACGATTAAAGAGACGTGAACGTCCTGAAGAGCCACTCTGAGTATTTCCACTCGAACTTGTTGTTCCCGAACCGCTACTTGAGCTTGGAGGAGTTACTGCAGGAATGCTTCCTAGAATATTCTTCCAAGCATTCTGATAATCTGCATCGCTTCCTCCAATAGCAAAGCGATAGGTGGTCACTGGCGCCCCTTCTTTAGTAGCCCAGTAACTTGTTACGGTAGAACCGGAAACGTTGACTTCTTTGCCATTGATTGAAACCTTGCCCGGTTTCTCCCCTGTCGACTTGAGAACTTGTGACTTGGTCACACTTGAGTCAAGATTAAAGCGCTCATTCCCCCAAATGCCAGGTTTTGCTTGTTGAATGGCATTGACCAAGTGGGCCATATAGTTGGCATTGCGGTAGTGGCCCGCACCTTTGGCTAGTGGGCGGTTGTCATCGTGACCTAGCCACCCTCCCAGAGTCAAGCGAGGCGTAGAAAGCATAAGCCACATGTTTTCATCTTCATTGGTTGTACCAGTTTTTCCAATCCAGTCGGCGCTAGCGAGGCTTGGATTGATGGTAGCCAAGTCTGTCTGGAAACTTGAGGTAATCCGAGATGAAATAACATCGCGAAGCAAACTTTGCATAATGGTCGCTGTCGCTTTTGAGTAAACTTGGACAGGTTTATCCTTGTGCTCGTATACCACTCGACCATCTGTTGACTCGATCTTCACAATCATATGTTTCTTATGGTAAACTCCGTTGTTGGCCAGAGTCTGATATCCGTTAGTATGCTGAGCAACTGTAACGTCAATTCCTCCGCCCATCGGTAAACTCTCAATACCATATTCTGGGATTTCGTAACCCATTTTTTCCATATAGCCTTTAACATCAACACCCTTCTCTCGAAGCGTACGATACGTCCAGTAGGCTGGGATATTCCATGAGTAGTTAAGGGCTTCTCCCAATGTCATCATGCCCGTACCAGGACTATTGACATACATGATGGGATTGCCGTTTGAAAAGTTGGTCGGATAGTTTGATAAGATACTTGCACTTCCCATCAGACCTTGGTCAATGGCAATACTGTAAGCCAATATCGGCTTAGTAGTCGAAGCAGGAGAACGTTTTGTGTCGATAGCGTGGTTATTCTGATTTTTTTGATAATTGCGACCACCGACAAATCCAAGAATAGCTCCCGTTTGGTTGTCCATGAGGACATTCCCCACCTCAGGCTGGCCTGTCGAATCATCTAGCAGATAGCCGTAGGTCGCAACCGCATTTTGCATCGCAGCATGAACATTTTTATTGATAGTTGTCGTAATCTTATACCCACCATTTTCAATTTCCTTAGTCGCTAAATCACGATAAGCTTTCTGGATGGATTCATTCTTTTGCTCTTGTACAGAAACATTATCTCTCTGAATCAGGTAGTCATACATTCGATCAGTAGCTTCTGCCAAGGTTGCGAAGTAGAGATAGTCACGCGAAGTACCGCTGACACTACCAGATGGTAAGAAGTCTTTCTTAAAATCATAATCCTTGTACTTGTCGTAATCTTCCTGACTTAGAGCCCCTGTCCGGTACATATTATAGAGAACATCTCTAGCCCGTTTGATCCCCAGAGCCAAATCCTCTTCACTCTTCATACTACCGTCAGATTCATAAGGGGAGTAACTGATTGGGCTCTGTGGCAATCCTGCGATAAAGGCTGCTTGAGGGACCGTTAAATCCGAAGCCTTAACCCCAAAGATCCCTTCTGCAGCCTGTTGGGCACCTGCAATATTTTGGCCTTTATGATTGCGACCAAAAGGAGCAATGTTAAGGTAGGTTGTTAAAATCTCATCCTTACCCATAGCCCGCTCTAAAGCTAGAGCATCAATGATTTCTTTGGCCTTACGAGCTAGAGTGGGAGCATCCCCCACCACTTGCTGCTTGATAACCTGCTGAGTCAAGGTCGAACCACCACTGGATGACCCCAGACCGACAAAAGTTCCCAAGGTCGCACGAATAACGGCCTTAGGCACAACTCCCTTGTGCTCGTTGAAATTCTCGTCTTCTGTCGCAATGATAGCCTTTTTAAGATTATCCGAAATAGCATCAGAAGCGACTGAAGTGCGCAACAAATCACCCTCGATCGAGGCAATGGTACTGCCGTCAGAATAAGTGATTTCTGAGATAGAGGCAATATCCTTCACTTGCTTGACCAACTCTTCTGCTTGAGGGACTTGGGCCTTGTCAAATAGGGCAACTCCATAACCCATAGCCACCCCAGCACCAAACAGTCCACCGATAAAACCTAGGATAAAGAGAGTATTAAAAACTATTTTAAACCCACTCAAAACCTTAGCAAAATTAGATCCTGCCCTTCCAACTTTGTCAGAAGAGGTCCCCTTTTTATCGATTTTCTTATCTGCTTGTCTTTGTTTCCATTTAGCAGTTAGCTGCTGGAAAAAATGCAGCATTTTTGTTTTTAATTCATTAATTCTTTCTTTCATGAATGTCCTCGCTTTCTCTATTATACCATAAAAGGGAAACTTTCAATAAAATAGCCACTTTCTTCCCTATTCTACTAGGCTATTAATCAAGTTTGTGATACAATAGGTAGAAACAATATTTTAAAAAGGAGAAAAGACACATGCACATTTTTGATGAGCTAAAAGAGCGTGGTTTGATTTTTCAAACGACTGATGAAGAAGCTTTGCGTAAAGCCCTAGAAGAAGGTCAAGTTTCTTATTATAGTGGCTACGATCCAACTGCTGACAGCCTTCACTTAGGTCACCTTGTCGCTATCTTGACAAGTCGTCGTTTGCAGTTAGCAGGTCACAAACCTTATGCGCTCGTTGGCGGTGCTACAGGTCTCATCGGAGATCCGTCCTTCAAAGATGCTGAGCGTAGTCTCCAAACAAAAGACACAGTGGATGGCTGGGTCAAGTCTATCCAAGGACAACTTTCTCGCTTTCTTGACTTTGAAAATGGGGAAAATAAAGCTGTCATGGTCAATAACTACGACTGGTTTGGCAGCATCAGCTTCATTGACTTCCTCCGTGATGTCGGAAAATACTTTACCGTCAACTACATGATGAGCAAGGAGTCTGTGAAGAAACGGATCGAAACAGGGATTTCTTACACTGAGTTTGCCTACCAAATCATGCAAGGGTATGACTTCTTTGTCCTTAACCAAGAGCACAATGTAACCCTCCAAATCGGTGGTTCTGACCAGTGGGGAAATATGACAGCTGGTACTGAATTGCTACGTCGTAAGGCTGATAAGACAGGTCACGTTATCACCGTTCCCCTTATCACAGATGCTACCGGTAAGAAATTTGGTAAATCAGAAGGTAACGCAGTCTGGCTCAACCCTGCAAAGACTTCTCCATACGAAATGTACCAATTCTGGATGAACGTGATGGATGCTGATGCTGTTCGCTTCTTGAAGATTTTTACCTTCTTGTCACTTGATGAGATCGAAGACATCCGCAAGCAGTTTGAAGCAGCTCCACACGAACGCTTGGCTCAAAAAGTTCTCGCTCGTGAAGTCGTGACTCTTGTCCACGGCGAAGAAGCCTACAAAGAAGCCCTTAACATCACTGAGCAACTCTTTGCAGGAAACATCAAAAACC
>ERZ772926.1652-NODE-1652-length-10385-cov-22.673669_pt1 | contig 10385 bp, 9 predicted proteins | sample MGYA00511136_ERZ772926 | MGnify/ENA primary metagenome ERZ772926 (study PRJEB29015, sample SAMEA2737917) | human oral metagenome | biome: human oral; feature: human-associated habitat; material: dental | place: China | collected 2153 ... | reverse complement strand
CGGCCTGGGGTGGGGCATGAGGCCGTCGTCGTAGCCCCCGAGCGACTGTCGACGCGCCCGTCAAAACCAGGACGGCCACGGCCCGGTGTGGAAGAGTCGTGACATGACCGTTATACAGCCAGGGGGCGAGGACGGCGGCCACGCCGCTCGGTTCGAGCCGATCATCCGCAGATCGAGCCCGCAGGAGCGAGTCGTCGCCTGGGGGCTGACCGCTGTCGGTCTGCTGGGTCTGGCCATCGGGCTGGCGATCATGGTCTCCGGGCAGTACCGGGGAATGCTCGCCTGCCTCGCCGCGGCGGCACTGTGCCTCCTCATGGGCTACCTGACCCTGCGGCCGCGGACCGTCTTCGACCGCAGCGGCATCCACAGCAGGACGCTGCTGCGCTCCCACAACCTTGCCTGGCCCGGTTCCCGGGACGACTTCGACATCGCCCGGCAACCCCGATCCGCTCTGCGCTTCCGCGAGGCAGGCCCGAGCGTGCAGGCGACAGTACACAGCGAGGCGGGCACGGTGGCGCTGGGAGGAATGACCGCTCGGGCACTCACCGAGCCCAGGGCCCGCTACCTCATGGAGGAGGAGCTCGACCAGATCTGGGCCTGGGCCGCCTCCTGGAATCTGGTGCCCGCTGAGGACCCGGAGGGCAACGGGACTCGTGGGGGAGAGGGGCACGGCCCATCTCATCCCTGAGAGGGAGCGTGCACCTGCTGGTCGGTTCATATGATGGTGCCCATGGAAACGAGAATGAAGCATCCTCCCCAGAATCGTCCTGATCGTCCCTCGTCCACGGGTGTGAGCGACGCAAGAGGCTCCGGTGGCCTTCGACGTCGTCGGGTGTCTGCCGGGGTGTTGGCGGCTGTGGCGGGTGTGTGCCTGGGGGTGGGGGCCGGTGTGGTTCCTGCTGCTGCGGTGCCCGCTGTGGGGTCGGCTCCGGCTGCGTCGTCCAAGGCGGCGGTGCCCAAGGGGCTGGAGTCCTTCTACGGTCAGAAGGTCGAGTGGTACGACTGCGTGGCCACTGCCGGGGTGGAGAAGTCTGCTGACAAGACCGGTTTTCAGTGCGCCAAGGTCAAGGTGCCGCTGGACTACTCCAAGCCCGATGGGCAGACCATTGAGATCGCGATGAAGAAGCACCAGGCCACCGGTTCAGTGCGCCAGGGCACCCTCTTCATGAACCCCGGCGGCCCCGGCGGATCCGGGGTGGACGACGTCGGCGCGATGGTGGACTCGACCTTCGCCGGCGTCCAGAAGTCCTACGACATCATCGGCTTCGACCCCCGCGGCGTCGGCTCCTCCACCGCCGTGAACTGCACCTCCGACACCGAGCTGGAGGCGAAGACGGAAGACGCTCCGGTCAATGCCGGAGAAGGTGCCGCGACATTCGAGCAGCGGGCCGCCGTCATCTCCGCACAGTTCAAGCAGTTCGAGGCCAGCTGCGCGGCGGGCACCAAGCCTGCCGAGCTGCTCGACCATGTGGACACCGTCTCGGTGGCCCGGGATCTTGACGTGCTGCGGGCGCTGTCCGGGGACCAGAAGCTCAACTACGCGGGCTTCTCCTACGGCACCTACCTGGGGGCTCACTACGCCGAGCTCTTCCCCGCCAACACCGGCCGCATGGTCCTCGACGGCGCCCTCGACCCCAGCCTGAGCCTCAGCGAGCACATTCTCGGGCAGGCCCGGGGCTTCGAGCGGGCGCTGCGCAACTATGTCTCCTGGTGCCAGTCGGGGCAGAACTGCCCCCTCTCCGGTGACGCCGACGCCGGCGTCAAGCAGATCGGGGACATCTTCAACTCGGCCGACCAGTCGCCCGTGCCCTCCTCGGACGCGAACCGTCCGGTCACGGGTGACGACATGAAGCAGGTCGTGTCGGTCATGCTCTATTCTCCGGAATCCTCTTGGGACGTCCTGAACGAGGCATTTGGGCAGGTTGTGAACCAGAAAGACGCCTCGGCCTTCAGGGCTATCGCGGACCGGCTCGAAGCTCAGCCCCTGGTCAACACCGGTGCGAACATTGCCATCAACTGCCGGGACTACCAGGTCGAGGGCGACATGGCCACCTGGAAGGCGCAGAGTGAGAAGGTGCAGAAGGCCTCACCTCGCTTCGCGTCCACGTTCGATGGTGCCGAACTGGGCTGCCAGGCCTGGGGGCACACCAACCCCCAGCCGTCCAAGAAGCTCCACGCCAAGGGAGCCGCGCCGATCCTCGTGATCGGGACGACCGGTGACCCGGCCACGCCGTACGAGGATGCCGTGTCCCTGGCCGATCAGCTGGACTCCGGCCAGCTCCTCACCTGGGAGGGCAACGGGCACACGGCTTACGCCAGCTCCGGGCGCGGCCCCTGCGTCACCGAGGCGGTCGACACCTACCTGCTCACCGGCACCATGCCCAAGAAGGGGCTGACGTGCCACGGCAAGGAGTGAGCATCCGAGGAGCTGCCGGAGCCGCTGTCCTCCTGCCGGCTTCCCGCTGAGGGTCGTCAGGGGCTGCGGGCACTCATCGCCGTGGTTGGGGAGCTGGAGACAGGTGCCCCAACCACGGTTCTTTTTCTGCTCTCAGATGCCTGCCCATGACGCGGACACGTCCGTTTACTATTTGTAATATAACGGTTATGAAAAATAGCGTGAATGAATTATCAGGTCCGCGACGAGTTGCTCCGGGGCGCCGTCGGGTGTCTGCCGGGGTGTTGGCGGCTGTGGCGGGTGTGTGTCTGGGGGTGGGGGCCGGTGCGGTTCCTGCTGCTGCGCTGCCCGCTGTGGGGCCGGCTCCGGCTGCGGCTGCGGCTAAGGCGGCGGTGCCTAAGGGGCTGGAGTCCTTCTACGGTCAGAAGGTCGAGTGGTACGACTGCGCGGCCACCGGTGGGGTGGAGAAGTCGGCCGAGAAGACCGGTTTTCAGTGCGCCAAGGTCACCGTGCCGCTGGACTACTCCAAGCCGGATGGGCAGACCATTGAGATCGCGATGAAGAAGCACCAGGCCACCGGTTCGGTGCGCCAGGGCACCCTCTTCGTCAACCCCGGCGGACCCGGCTACTCCGGGGTGGAGATGGTGGAGGACAACGAGATCCAGTTCTCGCCCGCCCTCAACCAGGCCTACGACATCATCGGCTTCGACCCCCGCGGCGTCGGCTCCTCCACCCCCATCACCTGCGATGACGGCGCGGGCCAGCAGCCCGCCCAGGGGGGCATGGGCGTCAACGACCTCCAGCCCGGATCCCTCGTCGCCGACGTCGCCGGGGACGACCCCACCCCCTTCCGGGACGCTGAGAATCCTGCTGCCGACGGCGGAGCGGAGGCCAACGTCGGTTTCCCGACCCTGATCGACGAGATCACCAAGGACTTCAAGCAGGAGGAGGCCAACTGCGCCGCCCACACCAAGCCGGCCGGGCTGCTCGACCATGTGGACACCGTCTCGGTGGCCCGGGATCTTGACGTGCTGCGGGCACTGTCCGGGGACCAGAAGCTCAACTACCTGGGCTTCTCCTACGGCACCTACCTGGGGGCCACCTACGCCGAGCTGTTCCCGGCCAACACCGGGCGGCTGGTCCTCGACGGCGCCGTCGACCCCTCCCTGAGCGCCGAGGAGCTGACCCTGGGGCAGGCCAAGGGATTCGAGGCGTCGCTTCGGGCCTACGTGCAGAGCTGCCAGAGCTCCAAGCTGGGATGCCCCCTGAGCGGCGACGTCGACTCCGGTGTCTCCCAGATCCGCGAGCTCCTGGAGTCCACGAAGGCGGCGCCGCTGCCGACCTCCGACGACAAGCGGCCGCTGACCTACGACCTGGCCGTCTACGGGGTGCTGGGATCGATGTACCAGACCCAGCTGTGGCCCTCCCTCACCCTGGCCTTGTCCCAGGCGATGGGCAAGATGGGCGAACCGGACGGAAGCGCGCTGCTGGCCATCGCCGACGCCGTCTCCTCCCGCCAGAGCGACGGCAGCTACTCCGGTAACGGCGCCGAGGCCCTCATGGCGGTCAACTGCCTGGACTACCCGGTCCAGGGGGACAACACCTCCTGGGAGGAGAACGCCAAGGCCGTCAACGAGGCCTCGCCCACCTTCGGCTCCCAGCTGCTCTACCCCGACGCCTACTGCCAGGGCTGGGGCCACACGTCGAGCCGCAAGCGCGAGAAGATCACGGCCTCCGGTGCCGCGCCGATCCTCGTGGTGGGCACCACCGGTGACCCGGCCACGCCCTACGCCTGGTCCGAGTCGCTGGCCGATCAGCTCGAGTCCGGTCAGCTCATGACCTGGAAGGGCAACGGGCACACCGCCTACGGGCGCTCCAACGACTGCGTCAAGAAGGCCGTGGACACCTACCTGCTCAACGGGACGATGCCGGCCAAGGGACTCACCTGCTGACCATCGCCAGGCCAGCCGGCCCTCCCGGTTCCCGCAGGCTATGAGATCGGCCCCGGACGACAGTCGCGTCGTCCGGGGCCGATTCGTCAGCGGGCAGTGGAGGGCCTGGAGGACCCGGCACCGCGAGGCTTACGGGCCGCTCGCCTCACTGGCTCAGCTCACCGGCGATGGACCGTCCCATCCAGCCGGCCAGGTCGTCTCCCGTCAGTCCCTGCGAGAGCAGGAACTGGACCTTGGCGTAGGCGGCCTCCAGGGTCATGTCGCGGCTGCCGACGGCGCCACTGCGGGCCAGTGCGTCCCCGGCCTCGTAGTGCCCCAGGAGGACCTCGGACTCGTGGCACTGGGAGGTGACGATGACGGCCGTCCCGGCATCGATCACTCGCTCGACGACGTCGGTCAGCCCCGGCTCCTGGGACGGCACGTTGCCGACTCCGAAGGCCCGCAGGATCACGGCCTCGGGCAGCGGTGTCAGCAGCGCCTCCAGGCGGGCCGCCGTGATGCCCGGGACCAGGTCGACCACGACGACGTCGTGACGGGCGTAGGGAGCGGCATCCTTCCAACCGGCCCCGCCCCGGGTGCATGGAGCCCACTGCCACGGGGCGCCAGTGGTGGCCAGAGGGGCCGCGTTGGGGGACTCGAAACCGGTGAAGGCCCACGAGGAGGACTTCGTCACCCGGTTCCCGGCCAGGAGCCGATGTCCGAAGAACAGCGCCACCCCGCTCAGGCGCCCGGAGGTGGCGGCCTTGAGCGCCCCGGTGACGTTCGCTGCGGCGTCGGTTCCCAGTTCTCCGAGGGGGAGCTGGGAACCGGTGACGACGACCGGAACGCTCAGATCCGTCAGCGCATAGGACAGGGCGGCACTGGTGTAGGCCATGGTGTCGGTTCCGTGCAGGATGACGAAGGCGGTCTGCGGGTCGGCCGCGGCGTGGGAGCGCAGGTCGTCCACGATCGCCTGCCAGGACAGCGGGGTGGCGTTCGAGGAGTCGATGAGCGGCTCCAGCGAGGTCACGGACACCGAGCGAGCCAGGGGCGTGCCCTTCAGCAGCGAGTCGAGCCACCCCTCCAGATCCGCACCGGGAACGAGACCGTGAGGGGAGTCCACCATCCCGATGGTGCCCCCGGTGTAGATGATGTGAACGTGCATGGGCTCAGCCTCCTGTCGCTCAGGCCTCGTGCGACGGGGCGGACGCGGCTTCGTCCACCTCGTCGGCGAGGACATCATCGAGCAGGTCGCCCCGAATGCGTCCTCGCACCGCGTACCAGCCTGCCACCATCATGACGGCGACGATGGCGAACAGGGCCAGAGTCCAACGTCCGGCCGGGTCGGCCACGTTCGAGACGACGACGATGGTGAAGAAGGCCAGGGCCGCGTAGTTGGACCAGGGGGCCCAGGGCATCCGGTAGGCCGGGCGCACCTCCTTGCCCTCGTGCACCCGGCGCAGGAAGGCGAGGTGGGTGACGAGGATGGCTCCCCAGGTCCCGGCGATGCCGATGCCGGCCAGGTTCATGACGATGTCGAAGGCATCGCCGGGTAGGTAGGCGTTGAGGACGACGCCGAGCAGCCCCAGGGCGGAGGTGATGATGATGCCCCCGGCAGGAACCTGGTGCTTGTTGAGCCCGGCCGCCACCCGAGGGGCCTCACCGGCCACGGCCATGGAGCGCAGGGTGCGTCCGGTGGCGTACAGGCCGGCGTTGAGGGAGGACAGCGCGGCGGTGAGGACCACGACCTGGATGATGTCGCCGGCATAGGGCACACCGATCCCGGAGAAGAAGGTGACGAAGGGCGACTCGGTCTTGGAGTAGGACGTGTAGGGCAGGACCAGAGCCAGCAGCATGACCGAGCCGACGTAGAAGACGAAGATGCGCAGAATCATCGAGTTGATCGCCTTGGGCAGGATTTTCTCCGCGTCCTTCGCCTCTCCGGCCGCCACGCCCACCATCTCCGTGCCACCGAAGGCGAAGACGACACCGAGGGTCAGGGCGAAGACGATCGGGAATCCCTCGGGGAAGAACCCACCGTTTCCGAGGATGTTGTGAGCCCCCGCGGTGATCGCGCCTCCGTCGGGATCCGTTCCGGTGTGAAGCCCGAGAACAATGGCGACGATGGCCACCACCATGAAGGACACGATGGCGGCGACCTTGATGAGCGCGAACCAGAACTCCGCCTCGCCGAACATCTTGACGTTGAGCATGTTGAGGATGAAGACCAGGACGAGTGCCACGAGCGCGAAGACCCACTGTGGAACAACCTTCAGAGCCGTCCAGTAGTGGAGGTAGAGGGCCACGGCCGTGATGTCGGCCATCACGGTGACCGACCAGTCCAGGAAGAAGAACCAGCCGGTGATGTAGGCGCCCTTCTCACCGAGGAACTCACGGGCGTAGGAGACGAATGCTCCCGAGGAGGGGCGGCGGATGGCGAGCTCGCCCAGAGCGCGCACCATGAGGAAGGCGAAGATTCCGCAGACGGCATAGGCGAACATCAGGCCCGCCCCGCCGTCCTTGAGCCGCCCGCCGGCCCCCATGAAAAGACCCGTACCGATGGAGCCGCCGATGGCGATCATCTGCAGGTGACGGTTCTTCAACGACTTGTTGTATCCGGCGTCGCCGCGGTCCCGGATCTGGTCGGGCTGGGAAGCGGGGAAGGGTGAAGGCGAAGCACCCGAGTGCGGTGAGGGAGAGGTGGGGGAGTGGCTGGACGGAGACTCGCTCATGGGGATCCTTACGGAGAGGGAGACCTGTTGAATGACGTGCGGAGAATACCGGGCCCGGTCGGCTCGGGTGATGCGGGGCGGCGAGGAGGGAAGGTGACTGTGTTGAGGAACACGGTCCTCCTGGCGGCGCTGGATTGCGGTGGTGGCCGCAGGGCCGGTATGTTCGGCTCTGCTGCTTGTGCCAGCGCCGCCTTAGCTCAGTCGGCAGAGCGATTCACTCGTAATGAATAGGTCGTGGGTTCGATTCCCACAGGCGGCTCGATCAGCCCCGGGAGGTGATGCCTTCCGGGGCTTTCTGGCTTCCGGACGCCTCGCCCACGACTCTTCGGTGTGCCTTTCGGCACATTCGGCGGCTGTTCCGGATGGTCTGGGTGCGGGATTTCTGGGATGACCGCGTGGCCGAAATCCTTTGTCGTCCTGTGGTCAGGGGTGGGCCATGGCTCGCGCGGGGCGGATTCTCCCGACTTGATGCGATGTTCCTCAGGGTGAGAGTCGTGGTGCTGCAGGTCTTCTCTTCCGGCTGAGAGAATCCCCCACTGCTATCTGGGAGTCATCTGGGAGATTGGGTGTCTTGGATTGACTGATCGTTGGATACCTCGAGGCGGTCGGAGGGTAGGGAGTGTCACGCCTGGATTGTTCCGTCAGGTCTCGTGGGGATCTCCAAAGGGGGCCTCAGTGCTTTCACAGTTTCCGTCTCAGTCATCACGGTGTCCGGGGTGGTATGGCGTCGCGCTTCACCGTGTGATTGGGGGTGAAGTGGCCGGTAATGGGGCGACGAAAAGCCGTGTTGCATTGAGGGCAACTATTGTTTAATCTAACGTTGTCCGCAGCGGGATACATCCTTCAGGCCCGCTCCCTCCGCTCAGAATGAGGAATCATGGCACAGAAGACTCAGGTCATCCTCGTCGACGATGTCGACGGGTCCGAGGCCAATCAGACCGTCACCTTCGCCCTTGATGGCGTCTCCTACGAGATCGACCTGAACGACGAGCACGCAGCTGCTCTTCGTGAGTCCCTTGAGGAATGGGTCGGAAAGGCTCGTCGCACCGGCGGCCGCCGTAGCTCCGGTCGTCGTCGTTCCAGCGGCCCTTCTGACACTCAGAAGATTCGCGAGTGGGCCCGCGAGCAGGGCCTTGAGGTTTCTGACCGCGGTCGCGTCTCCGCAGAGGTGCGCAAGGCCTACTACGACGTCAACCCCGGCAACTGAGGGAACGTGGGTGTCCGGCTCACATGCAGCCGGCGCCCCGCATCGAGTCATTCTCGAGCTGATTGCCACCTCGCACCACGACTCTGGTTGTGCGCTCAGGCGCATTACCAGAGTCGTTGTGTATTCAATACGTGAATTCGCTGCGTGAGTGGGCGGTATCGCTGCGAGCAGTTCCTTTGCTCCGATGCGCCGGTACCCCGCCCACTGCAGCAGCCCTTCTAGGCCTCCTGGGCCTCGCGCCATGCCCGTGATCCTGGCAGGATAGGGCCATGGCTTACACCCTCGTACTGCTCCGCCACGGCGAGAGCGAATGGAACGCGAAGAACCTCTTCACCGGCTGGGTCGATGTCCCGCTGTCAGACAAGGGCCGCGCCGAGGCCGTCCACGGTGGCGAGCTGCTCAAGGAGGCCGGCGTCCTCCCCGAGAAGCTCTTCACCTCGATGCTGCGCCGCGCCATCATGACCGCCAACCTCTCCCTGGACGCCGCGGACCGTCACTGGATCCCGGTGGAGCGCGACTGGCGCCTCAACGAGCGCCACTACGGCGCCCTGCAGGGCAAGAACAAGAAGGAGATCCGCGACGAGTACGGGGAGGAGCAGTTCATGCAGTGGCGCCGCTCCTACGACGTGCCACCGCCGGCCATCGAGCCCGGCTCCGAGTTCTCCCAGGACACCGACCCCCGTTACGCCGGTGAGCCCATCCCCGCCACCGAGTGCCTCAAGGACGTCCTCGAGCGTCTCCTGCCTTACTGGGAGGGCACCATCGTGCCTGAGATCAAGACCGGCAAGACCGTCATGATCGCCGCCCACGGCAACTCGCTGCGCGCCATCGTCAAGCACCTGGATGACATCTCCGACGACGACATCGCCGGCGTCAACATCCCCACCGGGATCCCGCTGGTCTACGAGCTCGACGAGGAGACCCTCAAGCCGCTGAAGAAGGGCGGCCGCTACCTCGACCCCGAGGCCGAGGCCAAGATCGCTGCGGTGGCCAACCAGGGCAAGTGAGCCCACTGGTCTCCCGGATCCTGTGAATGACGCGGGCGGCGTCGAACCTGAAGGAAGGTTCGACGCCGCCCGTCTCGTCGGTGCTGATCGGCTCCGGGGCGGGGAAGCGCTCAGTGGAGCGCGTCGGCGTCCTCGGCGTCGTGCGTCTCCGGCATGGAGGCACCTGAGACGAGGTAGGCCACGCGGCTGGCCACCGACGTCGAGTGGTCGCCGAAGCGCTCCAGGAACCGGCCCATGAGGACCGCGTCGATGACCTGCTGGCGGCTCAGGTCGTGAGCCGGGTCCAGGATCATCTGGAAGGAGCGCCGGTGCAGGGCGTCGAGCTCGGAGTCGTTGGCCTGGATGACGGCGGCCAGCTCCAGGTCCCGGGACGAGATGAGGCGGGCGACGTCCTTACCGGCGCGCACAGCCAGCTCCGCCATCTCCAGGATGAGCCCCAGGACCGGCTCGGGCAGCGGCGGCTCGGGGTAGCGGCCCCGGGCGATCGCCGCCACGTGACGCGCCAGGTCGCCCTGGCGCTCAAGGGTCTGGGCCATGCGTAGCGCGGACAGGACGTTACGCAGGTCCCCGGCCACCGGCTGCTGGCGGGCCAGTAGCATGACGCACAGGTCATCGATGTCGCGCTGGAGGTCGTTGATGCGCTCGTCGGCGTCGATCACCTGCTCGGCGATGACGATGTCCCCCTGGCGCAGGGACTCCGCGGCCCGCTCGATCGCGGTGGCGACCTGGTTGGCCATGGACTCGAGATCGGAGCCCAGCTGCTTGAGCTCCTGGTTGAAGATGGCGCGCATGAGGCTGCTCCTGTTCCGGGCGGGGGCCGATGACTCGTGCCGATCGATGATGTGGCTTGACGGCGCGGCTCGACGGTGCTGCCAAGGCCGTCGCCAAGGGTGATGGTCCCAAGCACAGCAGCCTTACGACACCATCGCAAGCGGCGCGCCCAGGGGCGGAACCGGCCGGGAAGCGCCCTCGGCTCTCAACTACCCTAGAAACGTGGGTCCTATCGTCACCGTTCTTCTCGTTGCCGCCGCCGCGGCTCTCGTGGGCCTGGGGGTGGTGATCGGCGTCGTGCTGTCCCGGCGCGAGCGTAGAGCGGCCACGAGCGCCGCCGAC
>ERZ772926.1651-NODE-1651-length-10394-cov-8.369088_pt1 | contig 10394 bp, 6 predicted proteins | sample MGYA00511136_ERZ772926 | MGnify/ENA primary metagenome ERZ772926 (study PRJEB29015, sample SAMEA2737917) | human oral metagenome | biome: human oral; feature: human-associated habitat; material: dental | place: China | collected 2153 ... | reverse complement strand
AGCCGAGGATGTTGCGGATGGAGGTGTACTCCTTCGCCCCCTCCAGGAAATTCTCCGCGATGAACTTCGCACGCAGCGGATCGCCCGGCAGCAGGATGCGCTCCGCGACCTCACCCTTCTCGGCGGCAATGTGCAGTGAACTCATGTTGTTTCCTCCTATTGAAATAGATTTGTCGTCCTTATTGTAACGCGGTCATACCATATCATTATTTTCCGTATACCTCGCGAGCTACGCTGCGGTATCCCGCCCTCCGTATAAAATGCGGATGACGGTCACAATGCAGCTCTCGTGCTTCGGTATGTAGAAAACGAGATAATGGTCGACAGGCATAATGCGAAGACCGCGCGTGCGCCACGGCTCACCTTCATAGAGCCGATACCGTTCAGGCATTTCTTCAAGTGCATAGATGTGCTCCTCCAAATGTCGAAAGAGTGCCTCTGCACTATCTATGGCTCGGAGTTCAAATGCGATATACTCATAAATCTCACGCATATCCTCCTTTGCTTGCGCAGAGAGTTCAACGCGATACATCATAGCCCGTACTCCCGCCGCAGTTCAGCAAAGACCTCGCGCGCGGGTCGCGTCCGTCCTGCCTCAATATCGGCATAGCCCTTTTCAAGCTCTCTATTAAGCTCCTCTTCCGACAGCCTGCTCACATCAAGAGGGTGTCTGCGCGGTATTTTCACATCGAACGGAAGCCCCTGCTGCAGGATCACCTGACGATAGAACATATTGATTGCATTGGATGCCGGAATGCCGAGCGCCGCAAGTATCTCCTCTGCCCGTTCCTTAACGTCCGGCTCGACTCTCGCATATAGATTGGCGGATTTTGCTGCCATAATAACGCCCCTCCTTCTTCCTTGCGTAAATCATTCTACTGATATTATATCTGTATGTGCGGACAAGTGCAATACATATTACACTTCCTAAAAAAACAGTCCCGCGCATATAAAACACGCAGAACTGTCCTTGTATTTAGTTCACATAGCCTACCAAAGTCCGATGACCTTCCACCACGCGCCGCCGAGGATGAGCCAGATGGCGACGTTGACGGTGGTGATGATGAAGCCGAGCCGCCACCAATCATTCTGCGATACATAGCCCGCACCGTAGAGGATGGGAGCTGCTCCGCCGCCGTAATGCGTGAGCGGTATCATAATGTTCGACATCGCGGCGAATGCAATGGCAGCGAGCATCGGCGGCGTGCCGACGGCGATGGCAACCGTCAGAAACGCGGCATACATCGCCCCGATATGCGCCGAGACGCTTGCAAATCCATAGTGCGAGTATACGTAGATCAGGATGAGCAGGACGAATGCGAGCGTCCAGCTGATGCCCGCCGATTCGATCATGCTGCCCGCGCCCTCCGCAACATATTTGATAAAGCCGCTCTTGGAGAGCGCCGAGGCAAGTGCAATAAGCGAGCCCATCCAGAACATTGTATTCCATGCGCCTTTTTCGTTCAACACATCGTCCCACGTCAGAACATCCGTGAGGAGCATGACGACAACGGCGAGCATGCCGACGGTCGTTGCGCCGATGTGGTGGATCTCGGAGGTCGCCCAGAGGACGAGCGCCCCACAGAATACAACAGCAACGATCTTCTCCACGCCGGACATGACACCCATTTTCACCACCTGGTGCATTCCAAATAGTATTCATTTCAATTCTACCATTATCTCCATGATAATTTCCTTCTATAATAAGTTTATCCTTATTAGAATCATTTGTTAACTGAATAAGTCCACTGTTATTTAAAGTTCCATCATTATTAATTCCATCAGATGTCAATTTTATATGATAAATTGAAGTTACTCCATCACTTTCTGTAACATTACTTTCATCAAACGATAAAAAAGATTTTTTATCTATATTTAATGAATTAATTATTGCTCTTTGTTCAGAAAGAGAACTATTTTTACTTAATCCCCAGTATGCTCCACCTACCAAATTTACATTTAAAACAGATTTTCCATGTTTTGTCATCAAACCTAATATTTGTGTCCCACCATCACCTTCAGTGCTATCATCTATTCCATTAACTGTCAATTCTGAATAAACACCATTTGCTTCATCTGCATCAACTTCAACTAACCAACCATCAACAGCTGAATGAATTTGTGATTTAAAACCATTAGTACCGATTAAATTAAGTTCCGCATTTTTTATTCCGTATCCATTCTTAGCTTCAACTTTTACAGTAGGCACTGTTGAATTTGGTGCTGTTATAAAAACATCTTTTAAAGTTACTTTCTGATTTGTAGCACTAGAATTTGCTCCTGTAATTGGATTTATTACTGTATATAAAATTGCTTCTTTTGATGAACCAAAATTCATGTCAATATTACTTGATACTCCAATCTGACCAGTCGCTTTAAATTCAGTATTTGAATCTGTAACTGTTATCAAAGTTCTGGGTGTAAATAAAGGACTTGGCGTTCTTGAATCTATATTTCCTTGTCCTGTAAAAATAAATTTTTTACCTTCACTAATCCTAAAAACACCATATGAATTATTATTATAATTAAGAATATCCCCATCTCCTGTACTAGAATTTACAATATATTCACCATTAGCATTTGGAGTTATAGGTGTTGCCACCGAAAGTCCACCTGTCATCAAAAATGTAATTAGAAGTGCTTTTGTGTACTTTTGTTTCTTTTTTAGAATTTTCTTTAAAAATCTTTCTATTTCTTTCATAATTGTCTCCTTTGTTACTTTTTTTTTTTTTTTTTTGAAAATTTAATTAAATTATACCATTTTTTTTAGTTTCTGTCAAAAAAATATAAAATTATAAATCAGCAACTCTCTGATGAAATATTACAAAAAATTTTATTATAAACATAAATTAAATTTTAATATAGCAAAATTTCTAAACATCAGGATATTTTCTCACAACTCCAGTAATATTACAAGCACCCTCAATCACAGGAAACATCATAACCGCCCCAGTTCCTTCCCCCAATTTCATATTCATAAAAAGCATTGGCTCTAAATCCAGTTCCTTCATAATATATTTCATTCCTGGCTCTTCACTTAAATGTGAAGCAATCATAAATTCTCTTGAAACTGGGCAGATTTTATAGGCAATAAGAGCGGAAACAGCGGAAATAAAGCCGTCTATCACAACAGGAACACGATTTTTAGCACATCCTAAATAAGTTCCAGCCATTCCGGCAATATCCAATCCCCCAACTTTAGCCAGCACATTTATTATACTTTTTTGATATTCTTCTGTTTTAAAGTTTTCAAAATTTATTTTACTTTCAAAATCTGTATTTTTTTTATCTTTTTTAACATTCTTTTTTTCTTCAGTATTTTTACTTTTTTCAAAAAAATCTAGTAATCCATTTACTTGAATTGTCTTTTTCACAACATTTTTTTTATGCTCCAAAGTTTTATCATCAATTCCGCTCCCATAACCAACAATCTCATCTATCGGCAAATCCGTAAGAACCTTCAAAACCGCACTGCTAGTCGTAGTGTTTCCAATCCCCATTTCTCCCGTCGCAAACACATTATATCCATCTTTCACAAATTCATCAACCATCTCAATTCCAGTTTCAATCGCTTTCACAGCCTGCTCATAAGTCATTGCAGCTTCTTTAGCAATATTATTAGTGCCAGACTTTATAATTTTTTTTTCAATGATTCCTGAAAGATTTATCTCATTTTTAATATCTGAACTTTCATCAATTCCCAAATCTACTACTCTAATATCTGCATTGTAAACCATCCCAAGAGCATTAATCGATGATTTTCCATTTAACATCGCTTCCACAACATATTGTGTTATCACTCTTTTAGATTTACTTACCTTTTCCCGTTCTACTCCATTATCAGCCGCCATAACAAGCACAATCTTTTTATCAGGCTTATAATTTTTGTCAATTCCTTCCAGCCAAATTGCCAATTCTTCCAGCTTTCCCAGTCCTTTTGGAGTTTTTAACAATGAATTCAGTTCTTTTTCCTTTTCTTCCATTCTATTTTTATCTAGTGGTTTTATTTTTTTTATTGTATTAAATAATAATTTCCCCATTTATTATTCCTCTATTCGTAATTTTATTATTTAGAAATGCTAACAATAAGTGTTTTTCAACAAGGTATCAAACCCTCTTACCATAAAATATATTTTCTATTTTTCAAATTACAAGTTTATGTAATTTTTAATAATTCAATTTTAAATATATTTGGGTATAGTTCCAGATTTTTTAGCAATTTTTTCAAAAGTTTTTTCCACACCAGCCAATATTTTCTCCATATCCTCATCATTATGAACATAAGAAACAAAATGCGCTTCATATTTTGAAGGTGGCACAATTACACCATTTTCTAACATTGTGTTAAAATATATGCTGTAAAATTCGCTATTTGTACTCATTGCATCTTCCAAGGTTTTTACTTTTTCCTTTGCAAAAAATATTGTGAAAAGGCTTCCAAAATAATTTACAGTTGCTGGAACATCGTATTTTTTTATTAATTCATTAATTTTATTTACTAGATTTTCTGTTTTTTTATTTATACTTTCATAAATTTCAGGATTTTCCTTTAAAATTGAAATAGTTTCTATTCCCGCCGCAACTGAAATTGGATTTCCAGAAAGCGTTCCAGCGTGATAAACATTTCCAACAGGCGAAATCAAGTCCATAATTTCCCTTTTTCCTCCAAAACCGCCAACTGGATAGCCACCGCCAATAATTTTCCCCAAAATAGTCAAATCAGGCGTAATCCCAAACACTTTTTGAACTCCTCCCAATGAAACTCTAAATCCTGAAATTACCTCATCAAAAATTAAAACAATATTTTCCTTTTGTGTAATTTCACGCACTTTTTCCAAGTACTCCTTTTCTGTTTCAATAATTCCCATATTTGCAGGAATCGGCTCAATAATCACACATGCAATATCCTTATTATTTTCCAAAGTTTCCTTTAATTTTTCAAAATCCCCAAAAGGCAATGTTATTGTATCCTTCACAACGCCTTCAGTAATTCCGTTACTATCTTGATGCTCAAAAGTCAGAAGTCCTGATCCAGCCTTAACTAACAGCGAATCCGAATGTCCGTGATAACATCCTTCAAACTTTATAATCTTATTTTTTCCAGTAAATGCACGAGCGAGTCTCACACTAGCCATAGCTGCTTCCGTCCCTGAAGTAGTCAATCTCAATTTTTCGATCGACGGAAAACAGCTTTTCACAAGCTCCGCCAATTCCACTTCCTTTTTCGTAGGCAACCCGAACGAAGTTCCCTTTTCAAGCTCCTTTTTCACAACTTTCAAAACTTGTGGATAATTATGCCCCAAAATCATCGGTCCCCAAGACCCAATCATATCCACATACTCATTTCCATCTTCATCATAAAGTTTACTCCCATTTCCACTTTTAATAAAAATCGGATATTCGTTATTGACAGATTGAAACGCCCTAACTGGACTATTTACTCCACCAGGTATCGATTCCTTCGCTTTTTCATAAATTTTTTTGGAATTATTTGTATTCATTTTTGCTTTCCTCTTTTCCTTATTTTACTTAATTTAAACTAAAATTACATTTGAGTATATTTTATCATATTTATTTTAATTTTGGAAATATTATGCTATTCCTCATTTAAATAGTAGATTTTTAAGACTCCTTTTTAATAAATAAATATGTTTCTCTTCTAAGTTATAATAATAAAAATAATATTCTGATTTAAATCTTCATCATATTTTCACTCCAAAATTCAAAAAAGAAAAAATCTTTATAAAACAAAAAAAATAACTACATAAAGTAGTTATTAATATAATTATTATTGGTAATTTATTAATGGAGGCGACAACCAGATTCGAACTGGTGTACAAGGTTTTGCAGACCTCTGCCTAAGCCACTCGACCATGTCGCCACTTGACTTTTATAAGTTTATCATGTTTTCAAACTTTTGTCAAATATTTTTTATTTCTCCTCCACCAACAATCTCATTTTCCAAATAGAATACAATATGCTGCCCTTCAGAATTTTCATGAGTCTTTTCATCAAATTCAAAAATTAATTTATTTTTTTCATCTTCTAAAATCTTTAATTTCCCAGTCAGACCTCTTGAAGAAAATCTTGGACGTGCAGTTAATTTTACTCCAATTATATTTTCCAAACCACAATGAAATTTATAATTTATCACTTCAATTTCCTTTACTAGCAATTCTTCAAAATCCCCCACGACAACTTCATTTGTTTCTGGCCGAAGTTCCAGCACAAAAAACGGCTTTCCCAAATTAAGCCCCAACCCACGTCGCTGTCCAACTGTGTAGAACTGATAACCTATATGCTCTCCAATGATTTTCCCGCTTTTATCCACAAAGTTCCCCTTTTTCACATCATTTCCAAGTACTTTTTTCAAAAATGGAATATATCCGTTCGGAGCAAAGCAGATTCCTTGGCTATCTGGCTTATTGTGTGTATGAATTCCGTTTTGTCTCGCAATTTCTCGAACTTCTGACTTTTTATATTCTGAAAGTGGAAATAAAAATCGCTTCACTACTTCCTTATCCAGCCGATAAAGCATGTAAGACTGATCTTTTCTGTTATTTTTATCCCACAAAAGCACGTTATTTGGGCTAACTTTTGAATAATGCCCTGTTGAAATGTACTTTATTCCCATTTTATCAGCAAATTCCACAAGTTTTCTTATTTTCACCTTTTCATCGCAAATCACACAAGGCGAGGGAGTTTTTCCTGCATTATACATTTTTACAAAATATTCCATCACATCTCTTTTAAATTCCTCCACAACATTTAAAACATAATGGGGAATTTCCAAAGTATAACAAGTATACCTCGCATCATTTATGTCATCCAAAGAACAGCACGTTTTCCCTGGATTTTCCGAAAGTTCATCAGGCAAATGCTTTAATGTAACTCCAATTACTTCATATCCTTGCTGCTTTAACAACAGAGCGGCAACAGAGCTGTCTATCCCGCCGCTCATTCCAACAACAACTTTTTTGTCATCTAATTTTTTATCCATTTTTTATTTTTATTTCTCCTATTTTTTACAACTTAACTTTTTTCCACATAAATTCCCCAACTGGAATTGCAAATATTAAAAATAATTTATTTTTGCTTTCTTTAAATATTTTTCTAAATTTATAGCCTGCCACTTTGCAAAATTTATAATAAACGGCATTATTTAGAACTTTCTGTTTAAGAGTCAACTTTTGAGAATTTATTTCATTGTGATAAAGTGCCTGCCCTTTCGGATTCCTCAACAGTAAATTATTATATTTCGCAGTCAGCCCATCTTCCTGATATTCCTTTATCTCAATTTTCTCATTTACGTAAACCATCTTATATTTCTCACAAATTCTATTATAAACAACTGCTTCCGTAATAAACTTCTCATCTTCAAAAACTGGAAACTTGTATTTTTTTATAATTTCAGTTCTGAACATAAGCCCCTTATCGCCCTTAACTCCATACTTATTATAAATTTCAAATTGTGTCGAAATCATTTCCTTTTCTGGAAAACTAGAGCCAATAATTTCCCCATTTGGATAAGTCGACAAATATCCCATTCCAGCAATATCGGCATTCTTTTCATATTTTTTCCAATATTTCAAAATAATTTCAAGCCCATTTTCCACATATTCATCATCTGAATCAAGACAAATAAAAAGTTCTCCATTCGCCTTTTCCGTTGCAAAGTTATAAGCCCTCTGCTTACCGCCATTTTCCTTAAAATAATATTTTATTTCTAACTTTTTTTCACTCAAAAACTCTTCCACTTTCTCTTTAGTCCCATCAGTAGAGCCATCATCCACAATAAGCCATTCAAAGTCTTTAAAAGTCTGCTTTTGAAGCGATTTATACAATTTTTCAAGCAGTTCCTTTCGGTTAAAAGTCGGTGTAAAAACTGTAAATTTCATTTTCTAATTCCCCTTATTTTCCAAAAATTTAAAATTTATTGTTTCATAATTTTTCCTTTTATTCCATTTACAAGATTCATAATTTTAGTTAAAACTTCTTTATTTACAAGCAATTTTGTTACTATTGCTAAATACACTATTTTCAAACCAAATTTTACTATTGAGATCTGATCATTTGACAAGTAAAATATAACAGGATTCACGATAATTATGAAATATAAAAATAATTTTTTATAATTAAATGAAATCTTATATTTTTTTCTTATAATCATCATTTCCATAATCGCCCTGAACAAAAAAGCAAGCAATGTAGTCCATGCCGCAATAATTGGACCAATTTCAGGAAATTTCGGTATAAATATTATATTCCCAACTAAGTTAAATATCATTGCAAACATTGTAAAATAAAAAATGTATATACTGTCTTCGTGAAAATGAAAGAAATAATCAAGGCAAAATAGTGCCTGAACAACAATTCCAGCTAGAATTAAAGGCATATAATTTATCGCCTGATAATAACTTTTTGGAAATATCAGCTTTATACCTTCTGGAGCAAACAACTGTGCAATTACGCACGCAAAGGAAATAATTGCAATAAAGTTTTCCACGCTTCGTGTTATTCTCGGATTTGTCCTATCTTCCTTCATTGCCTCATAAAATTCTGGTGTCCAGCTATTTACAAAAGAACCCGTAATAACCGATAAAACCCTTCCACCAGTAAATGCAAGCGTATATCCTCCAACTACAGCAAGTGAAACAAATTTTGCCAAAACAAGTCTGTCACTTAAATTTACCACTTGATCCGTAAGCTCAATAAAAATCAGTGGCAATCCATTTCGTAACGAATACTTCACATAATCAAAATTCAGCTTAAACCTAAATTTTCCAAAATAATCCTTGAAATAAAATAAAAATACTATAAGTAACGCTATCAGATTTGCAAATTGATTTCCAAAAACTCCCCATTTTAGATACTGTATAAAGTAAATTGCCAGAATATATGTGGTAAAAAGACTTACTACACTTCCTATTGCAACTTTCATGTACATTCTTTTCATTCTAAATAAAGTTACTGCAAGATTGTTCAAGGCGTTTGAGGTGGCAATCAAAATACTGACGATTATTAGCGGATAGTAGCTCACCTTACTTAAATCGACAATGTATGAAAATAGTTTCTGGGCTGGCGGAGTAAATAAAAAAATATATGTCAATACATTAAAAACTACTATTATTAAAGTTGAAGAAAACATATAGCTTCCAAATTCATCTTCATTTTCCTTCAAGTCAACATATTTTTTCATCTGGGCGTTATACAGTCCCAAGCCTAAAATTACTGTAAACAATGAAGTAATCGGAGCCAAAGTTCCAACAATTCCAAATTCTTCCTGTGTCAGCAGTCTAGTAATTATGGGTAAAAATATAAATGATCCCATTTTTGTGACTAAATTCATTAAGGAATAAACCATAGTTCCCTTCAGTAAATTTTTATTATCCATTCAAATATAATTCCCCTTCTTATCTTAATCCTATTAAATCGTGAACTCTTATAAGCCCTACAACATTCCCATTTTCTACAACTGGCAGAACACTAATCTGGCTTTTTCTATTTTCCATCAAATGAAGCGCATCAAGTGCCATAGCATCCTTATCAATTGTTACTGGTGTTGAAATCATTATGTCTGAAGCTTTATAGTCAAAAAATTTCTCCTTATGCTCCAATGCACGCCGAATATCCCCTTCGGTTATAATTCCAAGCAACTTTCCATTTCCAAAACCTGTATCAGAAATACATACAGCTCCCAGTTTTTTCTTAGTAAGTGTCATTAACACATTTTCAATTTTTTCATCTTTTCTTACTACAGGCAGTTCTTCCCCAATGTGCATAAGGTCTGAAACATGTAATAACAACCGTCTTCCAAGGCTTCCACCAGGATGATATTTAGCAAAGTCGTTTTCTGTAAAATCCTTTAACTTCATAAGGCATACAGCTAAAGCATCTCCAGTTACAAGTGTCGCAGTAGTTGAACTCATCGGAGCCTGACCTAATGGACATGCTTCTCTTTCCACACCAACATTGATTGTTATTTCAGCATATTTTCCTAATGTTGAATTTGGATTCCCTGTAAATGCAACTATTTTTCCTCCAATTTTTCTTATTGGCGATAAAATACTTAACACTTCATCTGAATTTCCACTGTTTGAAATAGCAATTACTACATCTCCAACACTAATCATTCCCAAATCCCCATGTAATGCTTCCGCTGCATTTATAAATATTGCAGTTGTCCCTGTTGAGGCTAGTGTGGCTGCAATTTTTTCTCCAATTATTCCAGATTTCCCTATCCCTGTTATAACAATTTTATTATTATTTTTTAGTTCTAAAATCATCTGAACTAATTTCTGAAATTTATCTCCCATTTTATTTTTTAATTTTTCAAGTTCTGCAATTTCAATATCAAATACACTCTTAGCTTCTTTTATAATATCAATATTCAT
>ERZ772926.1649-NODE-1649-length-10399-cov-2.751450_pt1 | contig 10399 bp, 12 predicted proteins | sample MGYA00511136_ERZ772926 | MGnify/ENA primary metagenome ERZ772926 (study PRJEB29015, sample SAMEA2737917) | human oral metagenome | biome: human oral; feature: human-associated habitat; material: dental | place: China | collected 2153 ... | reverse complement strand
AAGCCCGAGAGGACAACGATCAGGATGAACTGGAGCGCGTTGACCGCCATGGCTCGACCACCTTTCTCTAGGCTCCGATGTACTGGGAAATGGGAACTGGCTTGTCGGTTGTCATGTAACGCACCTCAACCCTCGTACCAGCTGCCACGATCTCCTTGTAGATGGGGATGTCATCATTGCGGATGAAGGCGCGGCGGCCGGCCTGGACTCCCTGCGTTCCCGCGGGGGGAAGCTCGGTCAACCCCAGCGTGAGCACGGGAATGCCCTGCCCGCATCCGATCAGGTCGAGGAAGGTCCGGGGATCGCGCGCGATCACAAAGACGGTGTGGTTGTCGTACTTGCCGGCCCTGAAATTGGCGTAGGCCTTCTCGTGCGAGATGATCGAGAGTGCCTGGCCCGAAGGCTTGGACATCCTCATGGCAGTCTTGCGCACCTCGTCATTGGCAGTGGCGTCGTCAATGATCATGGTGCGCTGGGTGGCGTACGTCGGGCACCAGAAGCCCTGAACGATGCCATGGAGGAGTCGGTAGTCGATTCTCCCCGCGGTGATGCTCATCTTCACACTCCTTCCTCTCCTCTTGCGAAGGACAGGCGCCTGAGGGGCGCAACCGTCCAACGCCTGGCTTCTCGCACATATCGCACGGTACAAGAGGGAGCGGTCGAGAGATGCCGGATGGGCATCTCTCGCCAGAGGCCCCACCCTCTCGACGCTAGGGAGCTTTGGTTCGCGGGGGGAATGCGGTGGCGTCGACACTCGCCTTCGACACTTGTGCGCGGTCTTGCCCCCAACCGTACGGGGCTATCGCCTCATCGCAGGCGGGCATCCCGCGGGCGACGGCGATTTTCGGCGTCCTTGCGCCATGTCACCCACGACCCACGCCATGGTCCCTGTCCCCCGCGCGCTATTCGTCTTCCAACGTCAGGCTCGCCAAGCTGCCGCAGGGGCCCTCGTCTTCAGGCCCCGCATGAAGCATATGGAATACGTAGGCAACCTCTGACAGCGGAATCTCCACACGGTACCTGCGGCACATGTCATCAAACGACTGTCGGAACCACGCGATGAAGTCAGCGCTCTCCCCTTGGAACCGCTCGAGGTCGCCCGGATAGGCGTCCACGAAATTCTTTGTGACCAGGCGCTCGATGAGTCCGCAGAGATGCACGTACAGTCCGATCTGGCGCCGGGAGTCAATGGGCTTGCCACGCAGGGTCGAGAGCTTCTGGATGGCACGGTCTGCCTCAAGGTAGAGCATCTCCGGATTGAGGATGGTGATGGACTCGAGGACGTTCTTGAGGGTGACGTTCCGCAACAGCTTGCGATGGAACGCCGCGATGCCCTCCGGTCCAAGCGAGGTGCGCAGGGCATTGTCCAGCGCCTCCGATGAGCCTGCGCACAGGATGTCCTCAAGGGCGACGAACGGGACGGAGACGATCCCCGGGTCCATGGTTCCAACGAGCGCGCGCACCCGGTACGCCGAGAAGATCGGAGCATGATCGCCCATACGAGAGAGCTCATGGTAGTCACAGGCGACAAGACCCATGGGAAGGTCCTCTGGAAGGCTGTCGCGCACGAGGTCTCGCAGCTTCTGCGCTGCAGCGTCACCAGCTTCCGAGGAGAAGGCGATTGCCTCCTCAGCCCGGGGCTCGTCTATCACACGGTACGTGGGGGCGCATGTGTCGCGGGCCATGGACATCACCTCGTCAATGCTGCCGTGCGAGACCAGGGCACCTCCTATCTCAAGCGCCAGCCCGGTAGACACGTTGCTCACGACATATATCTTTCCATTCGGAATGCCGGCAACCACATCGGTCACCTGCGAGAGCGATCCCATGTCAACCAGGATGGCAACGGTCCTTGCGAAGGAGTAGCGCTCAAGCATACGCGACAGTGGCACGGCCACATCGCTTACCTGCTGGTCGTAGGTCATATCGATGGCCTCGAACACGTGCCGGTGAAGCATCTTGTTGGCTGCGTCTGCCATGCTCGTCGCCGTGGCGTACCCATGGCAGAGGACGATGCCGAAAGCGTCACGTGCCTCAGAGGTCTCGGCCAGGAGCTCCGTCACCTCAAGAAGCAGCATGACGGCTACGGCGTCACTCAGCTCGACCCCCAGGGCAGAGCGCACGCCCGAGCCGATCTGGTCAAAGATGGCGCCAACCATCGAAGAGTCGGCCCTCAGGGTCTCAGCCATGCGCATGAGCAGGTCATGGCGCACCTTATACCAGCGAACGAGCTTCGCCCCTCCCCACAGCTGGACGGAGAGCGACTGTGCCAAGACACGTGTCCTCTTTCGATTGAACTCTATTCCGTACGTACTGTTCAAGCTCTCGATGATGGGATTCAGGACCTGCTCGTATGCGGCCACGCGGGCACTGGCGCCTTGTCCGTCAAAGCTCAGGTAGTCCTCGTAGTCATGCATGGTCTCAAGGGCCCCGTGAACGAGCTCGTCTTGTTCCAGCTCGTTTGACTCGTAGGCCTGGTACAGCTCGACGAGGCGCTGGAAGAAGCCGAGGATGCGTCTGGTATGGCTCGGAGAGACGGGCTTTGTGCCGCTCACCAGCTGGTCGTCATCGACCTCGGGCTTGGTCGCGCCCAGCAGGTGAAGGGGAAGGTTATACGAGCGTATGACCATCCTCTCGTCGATGCGGTTCAGGTAGGCGCTGGCGCAGCAGGTCGCTATGCAGGACTTCAGCCCGTCGATGTTCTCGTCGAAATCCGCAGCGACCAGGGCGCGCAGGGCACCTCGGCTGATTGACACGTCCGCAGCCGCCCGGCGTCCCTCGGCGCGAAGGAAGTGCAAGACCAGAGCCGTGCGCTCATCTGCGTCACGCTCGGCATACCGGGGAAGGTGGACGCCGATGGGAAGCATGCGGGAGAGCTCTGAGACCCGGGCGCTTTGAGCGGATCGCGCCGTCGAAAGGATGAATCGGGTCTGGGCAGGAGCACCCTCCGCCTCGCAGCCTCCCTCGAGGATGCGGTTGACGATGAGCTCGCTCGTGGTGTGGGCCAGATGATCGAAGCGGCTGACGAACACCACACCGTCCCGCGCCTGCTGGACGGCGCCCTCCACGCCGCCCCCACCAAAGATATCCGCCTCTGCGGCACCGTCGCTTTCCTCGTAGCGGCTGCAGTCGATCTTGACGAAGCGCGCCCCTGGAGGGAACGTCCCGGAATTCACGCCATATTCAAAGCTGAGGTTGGCCAGGAACTCCTTTCCCGTACCGTGGTCTCCCACCAGCAGAACGGGCAGGCCGTGAGGCGGATACGAGATGGCGCTCCTGAGCTGCTCTATGCAGACTCCAAGACTCATGTCGCAGCCAAGGGCCTTCTCGAAGTCACGCTTTCTCGTAGCTCCGACGCTTGCGAGCAGCTCCTCTAAGGACGTGTATTCTGATCGCGCAAGGCGCGCCTGAAGGCAGCGCTCGAGCGATGCCCTATGCATGAAAAGCCTGGGACGGACACCAACCTTCACCACCAGGCCATCTCGGACGAGCTCGTTGAGGTACTGGCTCGCCAGGTTCCTGCTGATGTGGCACCTGCCTGCGATTTTTGCGGTGGTGAATTCGACGGCGGAGTTCGGATAGACCTCCCGTGTAGCACGGTCGAGGTAGCGGAGCACATCACCCTTTGTGTCTGACGCGGCCATACGCAGCCCCCCTTGCACGCCAACATACACGATTAGATACCCTCGGCGACTGAAGTGGATGCCGTGCCGTGGGTGCTAAGCGCAAGCGGCAAGAGGCTGATGACCGGCTTTTGCAATGGCTGGCTCGCCGGCAACCCAGCCAAGCCCGCATCTGTCAGGGCTCCCTGTTCCCGGGCCTCCTCCTCTCCTTGCGGCCCACGCGTCAACCATGCGCGCACGGCCAAGGCGGGATGATGCGGGGGCATCCGTGCTCCCGAGTAGCGCATCGCGGAGCGGGTGCGCTCGCACGTCCTCCCGGCTCGCACGGCCCCTCAGCTGACGCGTCCCGACCTCATCTCGATCACCTCATCGGCGATCCCCATCGTGGACGCGCGGTGCGAGATGAGCAGAACCGTCCGCGAAGCGCGCTGCTCGCCGAGGCTCCTCAGGATCGCGCCCTCGTTGAGGGAGTCCAGATTGCTCGTCGGCTCGTCCAGCGGCAGGTTCGGCGGCCGCAGGGCCCAGATGCTCGCGTAGGCGATCTTCTGGCGTTCGCCGCCCGAAAGCTCGAAGATGCTGCGGCCTGCCAGCGTGGAAAGACCAAGCTCCTCGAAGGTCTCGCTCACGCGGGGGCGGATCTTCCCTTCAGGCCACCCCGCGCTCTCCAGCCCAAACGCGACTTCGCCCGTGGTCTCCACGTTGAAGAACTGGGTGCGCGGGTTCTGGAAGAGCGAGCCCGTCCGCTGCGCTATCTCCCAGGTGGCAAGGTCGTCCACGTCGGTGCCGTCGAGCATGACGTGGCCGGTCTTCTCTCCTGGAAAGAAGCGAGGGGCGAGGCCGTTTGCGAGTCTGAGCAGGGTCGACTTGCCACAGCCCGACCGTCCGCAGAGCACGACGACCTCGCCGGGGGCAACGGACAGCGACACGTCCCTGACCCCCGCGTCATCGGCCGTGGGGGACGTGCCGTAGGAGAAGGAGACATGCCTGAAGGAGATCATGCGACCGCCCTGATCGCGAGCATGCTCGCAACGACGGCGAGGGATGCCGCGAACGTCAGGAGATCCGCGCGCCGCAGCTCTATATGCAGATAGCAGGTGCGCGCCACGGGGTTTTCGATGCCACGTGCCACGGCGGCCATGGAAAGCTCGTCGGCGGCGCGGCTCGCGCTCATGAGCAGAGGGACATAGATGCAGTCGATGGTGCGCATCGGGGCCTGGATGAACCCCAGCGGGCTTGGCGATATGCCGCGCATGCGCATGGCGTCTTTGATGAACCCCCAGTCTTCGCGCACGGTCGGCGCGTAGCGAAGGGCGACGGCCAGAGTAATCGTCACCGCACGGGGCACTCTCATCCGCGTCAGCGCGCTCATGAATTCGTCTATGTGCGTGGTCTTCACCGTGGCGTACGCCATGAGCCCGCAGGCGAACACCTTGCGCATCAGGAGAAGAAACGAGGAGAAGATGGTGCGCAGGCCCACGTCATACAAGTATGGGACGAACTGTGCGAGCGTTATGAACAGCGCGTATAGAACGAGCATGGCCGCAGAGACCCGGAGCTGCCCCAGCATGCTTCCAAAGGCGAAGGCGAATCCCATGAGCGCGAAGTCGCAAAGCATGTTCGGTGCCAGCGCCACCGCGACGGCCATGGCGGCGATTGACGCGAGCTTGGCGCGTGGATCGAGGCGCACGCCCCTCCCCGGCGTCCCATCTCTTCTCAGGGATGCTCCAGGAATCTTCCGCGTTTTGGGCATACGCTTGCGCCTAGGCTGTGATTCCGGCTTTTTCAAACTGGCGGTGCAGCAGGCGCATGCCCAGAAGCCCGCTTATGATGGCGCAGGCCACGGTGACAAGCACCATCGCAGGCAGCATCCAGTCGGTCGCCGTGGACATCATCGTGTCCATGTAGGCTTGCTCGGCTCCTTTGCCCACCAGGTATGAAGCATAGCCCGTCGGGTTGGCCCAGAGCATAAGATAGGATCCCATGGGGGAAAGCGAGTAGACGACGAACGCCGTGAAGTTGAGCGCCTTGCTCCTGAACCGGCCGATGCCGGCTATGATATCGGCAGCTATGCCCAAGACGACGCAGGCCACCGCCCAGCCCCAGTACATGCCCGTCACAAAAAGGAGCAGCCCCTCGACGACGCCCACGACGATGAGCGGCCCGTGCTTGGGCACCTTGGCGATGAGCAGAAGGTAGATCGGTCCGGTGAGCAAGGCCACCGCAGCCGGCATCCAGAATGTGAGCACGGGGTTGGGGGCGAAGAACGCGCCGCCCACCATCATGAACACCAGGTAGAGCGCCGTGAATATGCCCACCGTGACAAGGTCCCGTGCCGCAAGCCTTCCCGTGCCCTTCCCCGCTGTTTCTTGCTGGCCCATCTCTGTCCTTTCAAAATATATTAGCTTTGGCTATCTTTATCTTGCGAGTATATGTTTGAGCATGGTCTATCGGGTATTTAGGCTGATTTTCCGTCTGATCGACGTGAAGTCCTGTCTCAACGCCACATGACGAATGGACGGAAAATGGAGAAGGCGTTTCAGGAGAAGATGTTGGGAGATACCGGCTTCTCGCCCGTGCCGTCGCCCGATGGCTTCGGAGAGCTGTGGAGATCGTACCGGTCTGGGCAGGGCGCATGTCGGGGATGGTTTCATTTCCTGTCGCCTCAAGAAGCCGATTGGAGCATCAGCATCCACGACTTCGTCATGGACGACGACTTCGTCATGAGTTCCGAGACCTCTGACTATCTTACGGTCACATGCTTCAAGTCGATTTCAGGAGAGGAGTTCAACCCCTACCGCAAGCTCAGGCCGAACAGCCTCTGGGGCCAGAGCTTCAAGGGAGAGCCATGGAAGGGCATTGCGCATGCCGGCATACCCGTTCAAAGCATCTCAATCGAGGTGTCGCATGAGTTTTCCAGGCGGTTCCTCGAAAAAGAGTATCCCGGCGGGTTCGCGAGCGTCGAGGAAGCGTTCGTCTCGCTCGGAAACGATGGGGAGCATCTGGAATTGAAGGCTCTCCTCGCCAAGCTATGGCCTGTACCCGGTGGTCAGAGCCACAGCGCGCTGTACTACGAGGGCAAGGTCCTCGAGGCGATGGGGCTTATCGTGGAAGGCACGAGGCAGCCGCGCGCAAGCACCCGCAAGCCCGTCAGCTCATCTGACTGGGCGAGGATCCAGGATGTCGTGCGCTATATCGACGACCACTGCTCGTCTGTCCTGCGCATTGCCGACCTGTCGGCCATAGCCTGCATGAGCCCCACCAAATTCAAGGAGACGTTCAAGAAGGCGAATGGCAAGACTGTGACGGGCTATGTCCAGGAACGGAGGATGTCGCAGGCCGAACTTCTGCTCAGACAGCCTGATCTCACCATCGAGCAGATCGCGCGCTCTGTAGGTTACACATGCACAAGCCGTTTCTCGGAGCTGTTCAGGCGTGAGGTCGGTATGCTCCCCAGCGAGTATCGCAAAACGCTCCGGCCCTGAGGGCCCACAAGAGGCCCTGGAGTTTTTGAAACCTGCTTAAGCTCGGCATCTGTCTCATCCGGGCCCTTAAGTCTTAGCCTACCTGTGCTTGCATCGATCTGACCTGTGAAAGCGCCTGCGGTTCCTTCAAGGGCAACGGTAATCTTGCCGTCACCGTCAACAGTCCAAGTAAATGGTTTCCGTACACCGAAGCGGATGAACGAACCGGTGCCGTCTTCAGCGAAATTAAAGGCATATATTGCCTGGAACTGTTCGCTGAACTTAGCGTATCCTGTCTCGGTCATAGTGCCTTGCTTGGGATCATAAATATCATATGCCTCCCAAACGCCTACGACTTGTTCGGCTGAACTGTTGCTCTCAGCGGTGGTTTCCTTGTTTTCCGAGGAACATGCGGTGAGTGCTGCTGTTACGGAAATCACCAGAGTAGGTGCGCACGCCAACAGCATTTGACGCCGTTTCGTAAGACATCCTTTCAGGGATTGCAGTGTCAAAGCAAAAAAGCTTTTCAACAGTTAACATGCTACAACAAATCTAACAAATGGGATGCGGACGGAAACTTGGACCGCGAAGGTCCGGGAAGGTCGGAGAGGGTAAGATAGCTTGGTATCCAATTTACCCTTCCCACTCCAGGGACCGCGCCCCCCTAATACGCTTTTTCGAGTCACGATGACGGGTAAAGAGGTCTTGAAGAAACCCATTTACGGCCCTGCAAGCTTCATTTAAGAGTAGCGCAAACTGACTGACAAGGGGTCTATCGATGCAGTACAAATGCAAGGTGACGGTCCTGAAGACCAAGGTGTTTCCCGACTTGCAGGAGAAGTACCTGGCGAATCCGCAAAGCGGCCCATGCCCCTGCTTCGAAGCGGGGCAGGTCTTCACCTTCGAGCGGACGCCGGAGAACGATAGCTTCTACCGTCTGGGAAAAGGGACGCTCGCAGGCGGTGGGGACTTTCCGTGCGGCGAGGCATGGGATGCGATCAGCCGCTACGTCTACACCGCGCTCCAGGGTGGGTCTATCATGCATCGCTGGACAAACGACGAGCGCATGATGATCGCCTGCTGCAACGACGGCACGAGGCCGGTGATATTCAAGATCGAGAGGATCGACGTTCCGGAGACCCCTGAAGAAGAGTCATGGCTCGCTTCCCAGGATTTCGCCAATCGAGCAGACGAGGCCTACACGGGTTGATGCGGCGATTCTCGCGAGGGGACCTTCTCGTTAATGTCAAATCGAACGCTCCCTTGATCAAGGTCTTCATATCCCATGCCCTCCATCCAATCGCTTCCCTCTTCCGCATCGACGGCCTCCTCGCCGTCCGTCCTGAACGACTTCTGCAGCCTCAGATCCAGCCTGAGAGGGCATTCGCATCGGACGGCCACCGTCTCGGTTCCTCCATCCTTGATTTCCGCTGACTCAAGGTAGGCGGCGAATAGGGATGGGGGTTGGAGGAATTGCCGGAGAGCCCCCTCAGACTCAAACCGGGCATCTCCAGAATCCGCATCCTTCCTGCCAGAGACTCGCTCACGCCCTTCATGAGTTGGTATGTTTGCGAACCGGTAAGGACGATGCGGTCCCTTTCCTCCGATTGGTCAACGACCCATTTCACCGGGGAGAAGAACTCCGGTGCGCACTGCACCTCGTCGATGATGAGCGGGAGGGTCTTGTACATAAGATGGCCTCCCGGCAACGGGAGGCCATTGCCCATCGGTATCCAGTACTGTCAAATATGGGAATTGAATTCCCATATTCCGCTACTCCCACTCCATGGTTGCATGGCCCGTTTCCGTGTAGAAAGCATATCATCTGACCTGCGGTTATTGTCGCTCTACTGTCGCGAAAACCATGTAGTCACTTGCGAAGAGTAGTTTCGCCCGGCAGAAGAGTTGCAGCACGGATTGTCTCCGCCATGAACGACTACGTGACATGTGGGGCAAACTGAGATTTACAAATTATTATTTAACCAGCTTTGAAGCTCATCAAAACTGTAGTCTCCCTTTAAGGCTATCCCTTCTTTTATGATTGAATTTCTACATTCTCTTTTATAGTCCTCAATCATCCTCCCAAAACCTCCACCACCATGAGTGCAAAATGGAATTATTGTTCTTCCGCTCAAATTAACCGTCTTCAAAAATGTCAAAACAGGTGGCGCAAAAGTTTTAAGCCAGTTCGGTGAGCCTATAAAAATTACTTCTGCACCCTCAACTGGTTCCGCCCCTTCTGCAAGCGGTGGGCAATACCCTTTTTCAATTTCTTCTCTCGCTTCTTTTACAGCTGTATTGTATGAAAATGAATAAGGTTTTTGTGGTTTCAGTTCTCTCAATTCTCCGTCTGTAATCAACGCAATATCTTCAGCTAACCTTCTTGTTATTCCTGAATATGAATAATATACAACTAATGCCTTCAACGCTATTTACTCCCATAAATTTGAATTTGTCATTGTTGGTAGAATCGAAAGCCAGTCTAAACCAGACGAAGCGATCAAGCGAATCGATATGTCCATGCTTCATGGCCAGCAACCGTTAATGTCGACATGCTTCGACAAGGCAAATATGACACGTTCATTATATCGCTCGAAGGCGAAGTGAAAGAACGAAGCCCTCCCAGTTCTGGAACGCCATATTAATTATTTTGGCCAAAGGTAGCTTACAGTAGGCTTGCCGCGATCTAGCGCCTCGCGCCGCAAGCTCGCAAAATCGAAATGTACTTGAATGAGAAATGGCAGCCCCGAGACGAGACTGCCGAATCGAATAGATGCTAAAAGATTCGACTAGTTGCTAGACTAAAGGAATATAGTGAATGGTTTACTCCCACTCAGTATGTGCGTCGGTTGAAAACACTCAATCTACCTGCGCATCTATCCGCCCTATGAGGTGGGCTGCCACGAATTTGCCACGAATTGTTCTAGCTGGAAATCCCTGCCACGAATGGCAAGGATTGGCGGTGCCACTCAGTGGCGTCATCCGAGAGCAAACTCTTAGCCGCCCACTAGTGAAGCTTACGAATAATGCCGATGACAACGAGGATTACCGCAAAGATTATTACGAGTATTACGAGCGAAATGCCCGTGCTCACAGCCATGATTCCCATAACTACTCCTTTGGCAATGCAGTTGTTTCACCGGCGTCCTTCGGAGGCGCCTCGATAAGCCCAACCGACGCCTTATCGAACTCTTGTATCTTGGAGACGGCGGACTCGACGAACGAGTCAATATCGGCACTGTCTGCTACACGTTCTGGCAACACCTTCTTCGGAAGGGGCAGACCGTCTAGCGTCTTCGGGGAAAGCCACGGCTT
>ERZ772926.1648-NODE-1648-length-10399-cov-10.927784_pt1 | contig 10399 bp, 9 predicted proteins | sample MGYA00511136_ERZ772926 | MGnify/ENA primary metagenome ERZ772926 (study PRJEB29015, sample SAMEA2737917) | human oral metagenome | biome: human oral; feature: human-associated habitat; material: dental | place: China | collected 2153 ... | reverse complement strand
GACTGTTAATCAGAGGGTCGTTGGTTCGAGTCCAACCGGGGACGCCATTTTTTTTATTTCTTTCCTATACTTCCAATTCATAGCATGTCACTTACAGATTGTATTTTTATATTATTTCTAGCTTAAATAGGGAATGTTTAATAAATTTGTTATTTAAATGGAGTTTAATATTAGTTCATAAATACATGGCTAAATGATAATTTAATATTGTTTTTCATTTCTCATCTGAAAGTTTTTGTATTCAAGTATACCTGCTTCCCTTTTTGATTTATGCCCTTTCTTTTTAATATAAGCTACTTTATTAGTCCACTTTTATTTGTTCTATATTTGTAGGAGAAAATATACGTTTATATTTATATTTTCTGGTAAATATGAATCAGTGTCAGAAGTTTTATTTTCATGGCTTGTTATTAAATCTGTTCTATAAACGCAAATTTATTATCTAGCTGGAGTTTGTAGTGACTTTTTTGTGAAGTTGTGTTATTATTTAGCATAGCAAGAATGAGCATTTCTAATTTTGTGAGAGATATTAGTGTATTATTTTACTATTTTTTTCAATAGGTTTTAGTGTTACACCTGATTATCCAATACATCTCTGTCAAAATTTAAAGACAGAGTAAAAAATATAGGGGCAAATAAATTTAATTAAATTTCAAATTAACAAAAAAGAGGAAACCAGTTACAATATAATCGCCAAATCCTATTGAAAGGTGGTTCCCTCTATGATTAGAATATCAAATTTTTCTTCACTTGTAAAGACTTTTTTTAAAAATATTTTTTCTTTCAGACTTCCGTTTGAGCAGCAGTTTAAGCTGTTTATCTCAAAGGCCTTTGAAACGCTGTTTAGAGTTTATGTCAAAAGAGTTGATGATGCCTTTTTTCATTCCGATGAAAGAAAAAATAAATTTAAAAGCAAAGGATTTGTTAAAAGAACTGTTACTACTGCTTTCGGGCATGTCACTTTTGAACGTCGCAAATATGTAGACAAGAAAACAGGCATTCACTACTACATTGATGAAAAAATTGGGCTTAAGCGGTATAGACGGCTTTCTGAGGAGCTGATTTTTACTATACTTTTTGAGTATCAATATACTACGGCTTCATTTCTTGCAAAAACTTACGGTGTTTCAAGGGCTACTGTGTATAATCTTGTCAATTCTTTTGAAATGCCGAAACTTGATATTGAAAGATTTGAAAGGGATGACGATTCGCCAGTATATATGGAGATTGATGAAGACCATATGAAGTGCAGAAGAAGTAAAAACACATATATGAGGTTGGTTTCAATACATCGTGGAATTGAGGAAATCTGCAGGGACAGAAACAAACTTATTGACAAACACACAATAATGTTTCCTACATCCGTACCGCTTGAGGAAGTGTCGGAGTATGTACTTAACTATCTTGAAAAGAGATACAATATGGACAAGAAGAAGCTGATTGTGAACTCTGATGGGGGAATATGGATAGACAGCTTTGTAGGGGAGCTTAGGATTTACAATCCGATACACATTTATGACAAGTTTCATCTAGTAAAAGCTATAGTTGAAATTTCCAAGAAGGACAAGGAAATATCAAAAAATCTTTACAGGTGGCTTGAGAAAGATAACTTTGCAGAACTTGAAAATTTTTATGAGAATTTCAAGGAAAAGGAGAATGTGAGCCAGAGAAGAAAGGAGCAGATGAAGATGCTGCTTAACCAGTATGAGAAGATAAGAAGGATATATACTGAAGAGGATTACATAGGCTCAAGGACGGAAGCCCTTGTGTCCCACGAATGCTCAAGATTTTTGTCAAGCAGGCCGAAAGCGTTTTCAAGAAGGAAGATAAAGGCAAGAGCGTTATACCACACTTTCTTTGCAAACTATGGAAAAAACAGGGAAAAGGCGTATGAATTGTACTTTAGCGGCAAAAGAACGAGTTCACTAGAAAAGGTAATAGAGATGGAATGCTTGCCAGAAATTGTTAATGAAACAGGAAAAAGCACAAATATGCCATATTTGAGAGGAGGAGAATGTCCGATTAGGGAAGTTTTGAAAGAAATATCACAAAGTAAAATATTTTAAAAAAAGCAGTCAAAAAAGATTTGTTGTGGTATTTAATGACTGCCCCTATATTTTTTACTCTGTCAAAATTTAAAAAAAAAGTAGAAAAAAAAGTAAAAATGATTTATAATATAGTAAAATTATTTTTAGATGGAAATATTAGAATTATAATTGCTGATTTAATTTTTGGAAGTATTAAAGCATAATAATTTGAATAATAATAAAATCTTTTAAATAAATAACAAATTTTTTCAAAATCAGAAATAATGGAGATTGATTTTATTGTAATTTTATTAATTCATAAAATCAAAAAATCTTAAAAGTAACACAAATTTAGAGTTTCTAATTTTGGAATATTATAAAAATTGTACAATGATTCTAGAGGGTTCTCTAGTTAATTTTTATTTAAATGGGAGAAAAAAATGGCTAGGAAAATTAGTATAGAGGCTGATAGCTTGAAAAAGATATATAAAAAAAGGGAAGTTGTAAAAAGTGTGAGTCTGTCTATGGAAAAAGGTGAAGTTGTGGGACTTCTTGGACCAAATGGAGCGGGAAAGACGACTACTTTTTATATGATCACAGGGATTGTAAGACCAAATTATGGAAGAGTTATGTACAATGGAGAGGAAATTACAAATTTACCTATGTATAAGAGAGCTAGGCTTGGGCTTGGTTATTTGCCGCAGGAAGCATCAGTTTTTAGAAACTTGACTGTGGAGGAAAATATTGTGTCTGTTCTAGAAATGCGAGGAATTAAGAAAAAAGAAAGAATTGCCACAATGCAGAATTTGATTGAGGAATTTAAATTGTCTCATGTAGCAAAAAGTTTGGGATATGCACTTTCTGGAGGGGAACGTAGACGTGTGGAAATTGCTAGAACTATTTCTACAAATCCAGACTTTATATTGCTTGATGAGCCTTTTGCGGGAGTAGATCCGATTGCAGTTGAGGATATTCAGAATATAATAATGCAGTTAAAGGAACGTGGGCTTGGAATACTGATTACCGATCATAACGTGCGTGAAACGTTAAGAATCACAGAAAGAGCCTACATAATGGCAGAAGGGACGATTCTGATTGCAGGAACAGGACAGCAGATTGCAAGTGATGAAACAGCTAGAAGGGTGTATCTAGGGGATAACTTCAAACTTGATTAGAGAGGATGATTTTTTTGAAAAATATGATTTTAACATCGTCTTTATATGAAAGCATAGAACTTGTAAAAAAATTTTTAGATAAAAATATTGAAAGTAAAAAAATACTATTTATTCCCACAGCAACTAATGTAGACGAATATAAAAAATATATACATCTTACTCAAAAGGCATTTGAAGATTTTGGTTATGAAGTGGAAAATTTTGATGTTTCTATTTTTTCAGAAGAGATTGCAAAAGAAAAATTGTCAGAAGCGAAAATAGTTTTTATTTCTGGTGGAAATACATTTTATTTATTACAGGAATTAAAAAGAAAAAATTTAATAACTTATTTAAAGGAAAGAATAGAAAATGGACTGCTTTATATTGGAGAATCAGCAGGTTCAGTAATAGCGGCTCCTGATATAGAGTATGCTTCTGTAATTGACGATAAGACAGTGGCAACAGAATTAGATGATTATACAGGATTAAATTTAGTAGATTTTTACATAGTTCCTCATTTTGAGGAAGAGCCTTTTGTGGAAAGTTCGAGAAATACTGTTGAATTATATAAAGATAAATTGGATTTGAAATTGATTAATAATAAAGAAGCAATATTGGTTGAAAATAATAATTTTACAATAATAAAATAAAGATACAATAGGAAAGGAGCGGGATTGTTTCAACAATCTCAAACAAATAATGACAGGAAATGAAATAAGAAAAAGTTTTGTAGATTTTTTTAAATCGAAGGAGCATAAACATTTTGAAAGTGCGTCGCTTATACCAGACGATAAGAGCTTATTGCTGACTGTAGCAGGAATGGTACCGTTTAAGCCATTCTTTTTGGGAGAAAAGGAGGCACCATTTAAAAGAATTACGACTTATCAGAAATGTATCAGAACTAATGATTTGGAAAATGTTGGGAGAACGCCTAGACACCATACATTTTTTGAAATGTTAGGTAATTTTTCATTTGGAGATTATTTTAAAAAGGAAGCTATTGAGTGGTCTTGGGAGTATATAACGAAAGTATTGAAACTGGAAGAGGACAGACTTTGGGTATCTGTGTATAAAACAGATGATGAGGCTTATGAAATCTGGAACAAGGAAATTGGAGTGCCGGCAGAAAGAATTGTTAGGCTTGGAGAAGAGGACAACTGGTGGGCGGCAGGACCTGTGGGATCTTGCGGGCCTTGCAGCGAGATTTATTACGATACTCAGAATATGGGAAAAAATAATGAAGAAGCTGACAGAAAGCCAGGAGATGACGGAGATAGATTTTTAGAAATCTGGAATCTGGTATTTACTGAATGGAACAGGCTTGAAGACGGTTCACTTGTGCCGCTTCCAGAAAAAAATATTGACACAGGGGCAGGACTTGAGAGAATTGCTTCAGTTGTACAAAACAAGGATAACAACTTTGACACTGATTTGTTTACAAATATTATAAAAGGTATAAAATCTGTACTTGAAATTCAAGGAAATGAAAATGAGGAAGCAATAAAAATTATTGCTGATCACGTAAGAGCTTCAGTATTTTTGATTGGAGATGGAGTATTGCCGTCAAATGAAGGGCGTGGATATATTTTAAGAAAAATTATAAGACGTGCCTTTGGAGCTGGAAGCGCCGCAAAACAGAAGGTTTTTGAAAAAGAAGATATATTTCTTTATAAATTAGTGCCTTACGTTCTTGAAACAATGAATGAAGCATATCCCGAATTAGCTGAAAAGCAGGAATATATTGAAAAAGTTATAAGACTGGAAGAAGAAAGATTTGCAACAACTTTGAAAAATGGAACTGAAATGCTAGAAGAAGAAATTCAGAAATTAAAAGCAGAAAATCAGAAAGAATTGCCAGCTGAATTGACTTTCAAACTGTATGACACATTTGGATTCCCATTTGAACTTACAAAATTAATCTTGGAAAATCAAGGATTTGAAGCATCGGAAGAAGAATTTGAGAAAAAGCTGGCAGAACAGGTGCAACGTTCAAAGGACAGCAGAACAACAATTTCTGATATGATAAAAGATGAATTTATAGATGAGTTTTTTGAAAAGCATGGAAAAACAGAATTTACTGGATATTCACAAAATTTTGAGGAAAAAAGCACGCTTTTACATATTGCCAAAAGTGAAGGAATTTCAGGATATGAGATGATTTTTGATAAAACTCCGTTTTATGCTGAATCTGGAGGGCAAGTTGCTGATACGGGAATTATTACTTCTGGAGAATTTGAAGGAAGAGTTGTAAATGTGGTTAAAAAACACGATGTCTTTATTCATCAGGTTGAAATTACAAGGGGAATTGCTCCAGCGGTAGGCGTAGAAGTGAAAATGCAAATTGATGTAAACCGTAGAAAAGATATTCAGAGAAATCATACAGCTACGCATATTTTACACAAAGTTTTAAGAGAAAATCTAGGAACACATGTAGAGCAGTCTGGATCGCTTGTGGATGATGAAAAATTAAGATTTGACTTTTCACATTACGAAGCAATCAGTCCAGAAATGATTGAAAAAATTGAAAAAGGTGTAAATGACATTATTTTATCAAATTTACAGGTAAAAATAAATTACGAAAATATTGAAGATGCAAAAGCAAGAGGGGCGATGGCATTATTTTCAGATAAATACGGAGATATAGTTCGTGTTGTTGAAATTGACGGATATTCTATCGAGCTTTGTGGAGGAACACACGTTAAATCGACTGGAGAAATCGGATTATTCAATATCGAATCTGAAAATGGAATTGCTTCAGGAACACGTAGAATTACAGCTACAACTGGATATAAAAGTTTAAGTTATGTGAACAGGCTTGAAGATAAAATAAAGGAAATATCTGATATTTTTAGGACAGATGAAAAAAATGTTGTCGATATTATCGAAAAATATATTGGAGATATGAGAGCGGCAGTAAAAGTGCATGAGGAAATGCAGACAAAACTGGTAAAATATGAAATTAATGAAATGCTTGAAAATGTTGAAGCAGTAAATGGTGTGAAAGTCTTAAAATCTTCATTTGAAGATAAAAATGTTGATGAATTGAAAGAGATTGTAGACAGAGGAAAAGAAAAAATGCAGTCTGGAATCATTATTTTGGGAACAAATAACAATGGAAAGGCAGTTTTTGTAGTTGGAGTTACAAAAGACTTGATTTCAAAAGTGAAAGCTGGAGAAATAGTAAAAATTGCGGCTCAAGTTGCTGGCGGAAATGGTGGAGGACGTCCTGACTTTGCACAGGCTGGTGGAAAAAATGGAAGCGCTGTAAAAGAAGCCGTTGAAAAGGCATTTGAGTTTGTGACTGAAAAATTGTAATAGCAATTGAATTTGATTTTTAATTATAAAATTTTAAAATTGCTGTGAAATATTTAAGAAATGAGAAATAAAAAATGAAAAAATTTATTGGATTAGATGTGGGAGATGTCAGAATTGGAGTTGCGAAATGCGATCCTTTGGGAATTCTTGCGACTGCTCTCGAAGTAATTGACAGAACAAAGATAAATCCTGTTGAAAGAATAAAGGAAATACTAGATGATGAAGGCACAAAAAAAGTTGTTGTGGGAATGCCAAAGAGCCTTGATGGCACAAAAAAACGTCAGGTGGAAAAAGTGGAGGAATTTGTGGAAGAGTTGAAAAAGAATATTCCAAATATTCAGATTATCTTTGTAGATGAACGTTACACAACAACAGAGGCTGAGCATTATCTAAAAAACTATTCCAAAAAGAATGGAAAAGAACGTAGAAAAGTTGTAGATATGGTTGCAGCGTCAATAATTTTGCAAAAATATCTCGACACATTACCTTAAGAATAGATATTTAAATAAAACAAAAAAGAAAGGATGAAAAAATGCAAAATAAAAAATCACATTATATTTGGTTACTTTTAGTAATTTTTGTTCCAGCTCTTATTTTGTACTTTAATAAAGTAAAACTGGGACTTGATTTACGTGGTGGAACATCAGTTGTATTACAGGCACAGGGGAAAATAGAGGCTGATACAATGAGTAAGGTTAGAAATATTATTGAAAGACGGGTAAATAGTATTGGAGTTGCTGAACCTGTTATTCAGCTTAGTGGAAATGATAAATTGATAGTGGAGCTTGCGGGAATAAAAGACCCTCAAAAGGCTGTTGAATTAATTGGTACGACTGCAAAACTTGAGTTTAGAATAAAAAATAGGGATGGTTCTTATGGGCCTGTGCTTTTGGAAGGATCTGTCTTAAAATCTGCAGGGGTAACAAGAGATCAAATGGGAATGCCATCAGTTAGTTTTGAATTGAGTTCGCAAGGGGCAAATACCTTTGCTAAGATTACAAGAGAAAATATTGGAAAGCAACTGGCAATAATGCTGGATAATAAAGAACAGTCGGCTCCTACGATTAACAGTGAAATTAGTGGAGGAAGTGGAGTTATAACTGGAAGATTTTCAATGGAAGAAGCAAATAACCTTGCAAATCTATTAAAATCAGGAGCATTGCCTGTGGAAATCAAAATTGTTGAAAATAGAACAGTTGGTGCGACACTTGGAGTGGATTCGATAAGACAGACTGGAGTAGCTGGATTAATTGCTTTATGTGTAATTTCAGTATTTATGATTGCTATTTACAAAATACCTGGAATTGTGGCAGATATTGCACTTTTTATAAATGGAGTATTAGTTTTAGGATTACTTAGTGGAGTTGGTGCAGCTTTGACACTTCCTGGAATTGCAGGATTTATCTTGACATTGGGAATGGCAGTTGACTCGAATGTAATTACTTATGAAAGAATAAAAGATGAGCTGCGGTTTGGAGAATCGCTGCACGATGCAGTGGAAAAGGGTTATGAAAATGCTTTTCCTGCGATAATTGATGGAAATATAACAACGTTGCTTGTGGCGGCTGTGTTATTTTTCTTTGGAACAGGGCCAATAAAGGGATTTGCTGTAACATTGTCACTTGGTGTGGTTGCTACGGTAATTACAGGGGTATTTGTATCAAAAATATTTTTAAGATTGTTTATACAGGTGTTTAAGATAAAAAGAGAACAGTTGTTCTGGAAAGGAGCTTTAAATAATGAAGATTAATTTGAAAGTTATTAAAAATAGAAAACTTTATTTGGGAATTTCAACGGTAATGGTTTTAATTTCACTAATTTCACTATTTACTATAAAATTAAATTTAGGTGTTGACTTTAAAGGTGGAGAATTAATTCAACTGAAATACAGTAAAAAAATAGATCAAAATGCAGTAAATAGCACGTTAAACAGTCTAATTGGGAAAATTCCTCAAATGAAGGCAAAGAGAGTACAGTTTTCTGATACGGATAATACGGTTATCATAAGAACTGAGCAAATGAGCAGCACTCAAAAAGCAAAAGTAATGTCAGAGTTAAAACAAAATACTGGGAAATTTGAAGTTGTAAAAAATGAAACTGTAGGTGCGGTAATTGGTAAGGAATTGACAGCAAATGCATTTCAAGCGTTATTGATAGGAAGTATATTGATTGTTATCTATATTACAGTAAGATTTGAGTTTATTTATGCAATAGCGGGAATTGCGGCATTAATTCACGATGTTATTATTGCATTTGGAGTTATTACAATGCTTAGATATGAGATAGATACTCCATTTATTGCGGCAATTCTTACAATTTTGGGATATTCCATTAATGATACAATTGTTGTATTTGACAGAATTAGGGAAAATATTAAGAAAAACAGAGCAGGCAGAAATAAAGTTTCGATGTCATTTGGTGAAATAATAGAAAAATCTATAAATCAAGTATTTACAAGATCGATTTATACTTCATTGACTACTTTATTTTCTGTAATTGTACTTCTTATTCTTGGAGGAGATACGTTAAAGACATTTAGTATGACATTGTTTGTTGGAATGTTAGTTGGAACATATTCATCAGTATTTGTGGCAAGCCCTTTAGTTTATATTATGAAAAAAGGTAAAGATGAGCCAAAAGCCAAAGATACTGTAAAAGATTCTGGTAAAACAGTAAATGGATACGATGAAAAGGATAAAGTCTTAGTTTAGCTAATTCATTTGATAAGTATAATGAAAAAAATAAAATAATAAGTTTAGAAGGTGAATTGAAAAATGCGATGCTGGGCAGAAATAAATATAAATAATTTATATAGCAATATTGATGAAATTGAAAAAATTGTGCCTAAAGAGAAAATAATAGCAGTAATAAAGGCTGATGCTTATGGGCATGGAATGTTAAAAATATGCGATGCCTTAATAAAAAAAGGAATTAAAAATTTTGCTGTGGCAACAAGTGATGAAGCACTTAAAATAAAGGAGCTCCATAATGATATTATGGTTCTGATATTGGGACCTGTGGAAAATGAATATATGGATCTCATTGCTGACAAGAAGATTTATTTTATGGTGACAGATTTTGAAGAAATAGAATTTTTGGAAAAAACTGGAACAGAAAATAGTAAAACTGTAGATGTGTTTATAAAGATAGATACAGGAATGGGACGTGTAGGATTTCAAGAAAGTGAAGTGGAACAATTAAATAAAATTCTTAAAAATGTAAAACATATTAATCCAATAGGAATCTTTTCGCATTTTTCATCATCTGACAGCGACAAAGAATATACAAAATTGCAGGAAAGAAAATTTAAAGCAATGTGTGAAAAAATATCAAGTGGGATACCGTCAATACGATATAGACATCTGCACAACAGCTTTGGAACTTTAAAATTTCAAGAAAGCATACAGGATTTCGTGAGAGCGGGAATTATAATTTATGGAGGAGTTACAGATAAAGAAACTGCACCTTATAAATTTAAGCCTGTAATGTCTCTTTTTGCGAAAATAAGTTATATAAAAACATTAAAGGAAGACAGTTTTATAAGTTATGGAAATACTTATCTTGGAAAGGCTGGAAAAACTTATGCGACTGTTTCCATTGGATATGCTGATGGAGTAAGACGTGATTTATCAAATAAAGGTCATGTTTTTTACAAAGGGCATAAATGTGAAATTGTAGGACGTGTTTGTATGGATCAGCTTATGATTTTGCTTCCTGATGAATTAAAAGATATGGCTAAAAAAGGTGATGTTGTGGAATTTTTTGGTGAGAATATTAGTGTTGTGGAGGTTGCTGAGTTATGCGGCACTATTTCTTATGAAATTTTATGTGGAATAAGTCAAAGAGTGCCTAGAATTTATGTAGAAAAATAGGAGTAAAAAAATGATACTGGATATTGGATTT
>ERZ772926.1646-NODE-1646-length-10409-cov-7.277670_pt1 | contig 10409 bp, 9 predicted proteins | sample MGYA00511136_ERZ772926 | MGnify/ENA primary metagenome ERZ772926 (study PRJEB29015, sample SAMEA2737917) | human oral metagenome | biome: human oral; feature: human-associated habitat; material: dental | place: China | collected 2153 ... | reverse complement strand
CCGGTTGGCGTTGTCGGGTGCGCTCGAAGCTCGCGCACCACCGCAGCCCGGGCGGTGATATGCGTCAGCGGGCCGTCAAGATCGCGCATGCCATCCTGGCTCCCTCTGAGGAAGCCAGCATTGCAAGCTTTTCCGGCCGATGGTTGAAGTAGGTGACCAGGCTGTCCACCCGCGAAAGCGGTATGGGGATTCCTGTCATGTCGAACTCCATGTCGCGGTTGGCTCCGTCGGCGGATACGTACATGAGCGGAAGCTGATCGCCGATGTCGGGAATTGGACTGAAGCCCTTAATGGTCGGATGGCGATCCCATGGAATACGTGTCGCGGACTTGTCGATGAGAGAACGGAACGCGACATCTTCAGGAGTGAACTCGATGATCGGGCCCTGATGGATGAGCCAGAGCCTGTGGGGTGAGGACATGAACATGAAATAGAACATCGTCGAGAACATGAGGCCCGTGATCAAGCTGAGGACAGCGCCGACGGCCGAGTGGGTCACCAGCACTTCGATGATGATCGCTATCGGAGCGCAGGCTATGCCGATGCCGAAGGCGATCTGTTTCACGCGAACGAGGGCAAGGGTGGGACGTATCGATATTCCCTTACCCTCCACGTGCACGATCCATCTGTCGTATCGGCGGAGCATGTGAGTGACTGCGAGGAACGCAGATGCGATGCCTAAGAGCAAGCAGTAGACAGAGAAAAATAGCGCGATGCCGCCTGGAATATAGCCCGACAGTAAGAGGAAGATAACCGCGGTCACCGGGAAGAAGATGGCCGGGCGAACTAGGTTATTCGCCTTGGCATACTGCTTGTCGGCTTCCGAGGGGCTCACCAGCGTGCTGCGTGCCATCGTCTTCTCCTTCCAGGGTGACATACCAGCATATGACATGCGGTCAGGTCGCGCTGGTGGTTCCCCGGCCTCGTCGTGGGGATCCAACGAGAGCTCGGGGGTGGCCGCGTCTCAGGCGTCCGGGTCTTGTCCTCGCAGGAGCGCTCGCACCATGTCGACGCCGGTCTCGGTGCCGAGAACGCGCCGCCGCCGGGGGGTGGAAGCGAAATAGTTAATGAGTCGCTCCAAGGCGACGTAGGAGAGCCCCGGATCCTTGAGGCGCAGCCACGTGACGCCGTCTTCGCCGTCCTTGGCCCAGTGGATGGCGGTCAAGCCCTTGACGGTCTCGCCCATGCCGGTCGCATCATTCCAGTTCACATCCTTGATCCGAAGGAGAAGGTCTCTCTCGGCGAAGGCAAAACCCTCGGGAAATAGAAGGAACTTTTGTACCTTGACATCACGCGGTTGGGGGAAATACAGACCTGGCACTTTCACGAGAAGGTAGATGATGAAGACTCCAGCGCCGAGCGACATGAGGAAACCATTTTTTGTGCTCGAGGAGAAAGCGAGAGGAATGAGGCAAAGAGCAATGCTACTTAGTCCCCATGCGAATCCAGCGTTGCGACTGCGGGCAAATGTAGCGTCCCCGGTGATCATCAGCTCGGTGACCGTGCGTTCCTCCTCGCGCGTTGTGGTGGCAGTGACCGTCGGCGGGCGGCTGGGTGCGCGCGCGTAGGCAACGGCGGCTGGAATGAAGGTGACGAGGAGAATGCAGACGATAGCGAGCCCGTAACGCAGGCCGAGGGCGGGGACACCGAGTGCGATGAGGGCGACGAGAATGAGTGCTGCCGCGACTCCGGCGGCATAGAAGCATGCGGGGACGATCCATGCTCGTCGCATGATGGCGTCGGCTTGTGCTGGGGTGAGAGGACGGCGGATGAGCATGAGAGGGGGCATGCGCCTAGCCTGCCGCCAGAATGTCGGTGACGAGCTGCGGCCCCTGCGGTGTCCCGAGCGTTGCTCGATCCTCGGGGTGGGCGACAAAGTGGTTCATGAGCCGTGCGAGTTGCCAGTAGCAGATGGGCATCCCCCTCATCTCGAAAACGAGCGCATCCTCGGAGTCTCGGGTGGATACATGCATCAACTGGTGCGGCTCATTGGCGACGACGAAAAGCTCGAATCCCTCAATCTGGGGGTTGCGATCCCAACGGATACGTGTCGGATTGTCATGCAGGAGGGGCTGAATCGCAAGATAGTCGGGGGTGAGCGTGATCAGCGGTGACCGGTGGATGCGCGAGGGGCGATAGTCTGTCACGTTGAACATTGTGTATCCGAAGAACGAATACGAGAAACCCAGGATTAGGCTCATGACAGAATTAGGCTGAATCAGGAACAAGAGGAGTGTGATGGGACCGCAGCTCATCAAGAACACGGAGCTGATCGACGAAACGTAGAAGGGGAAAATAAAGGGGTAGAGGGCGATTCCTTCCGACTCGACATGCATGAGGACTCCCCGGCGCTGTTGAAGGATCTCGGCGACGCCGAGTGTGAGGGACGCAAGGGCAAGGAGAATCGGGACTGCGACGAATAAGAACGTGTAGGCGATTGGGAAAAAGCTGCGGATGCAGAAAAAGAAAATCGCACAACCAGCGCATACAGCAGCGATGAAAAAGTTCGTGCGCACCTTCGACAGTCGTTCGTCCGCCTCGGACACGCTATGTAATTTGTTGGGATTTACCATGATCCTCCAAACATGTGGTAGGGGAGGTGCGCCAGGTCGATGGAATGATGTTTCACCTGTGTCGTTTCGATGCGTGCGACGTGAGGCGTACTCTCCCATGGGAAACGCGCGGGGGACTCGCACCTGTTAGGCCGCAGATGAACTCTCATAATCCGGCTCCTTGGGTCGTGGCGCATCATCGGTTGCTGGCGGAAAGACGCTGGGCTCTATCCCGCGCGTCCTCCCTTGCTTAGGCGGCTGTCAGGATCGCGCGCACGATGCTCGCGCCCTCCCGCAGGCCGAGAGCATCGCGCCTATCCGGGTTGTCGTTGAAGTAATCGATGATGCGCGTGAGCCACGCGAACGGTATGGGAGTGCCTGTCATATCCAAGACCATGTCCCGGTCTGCCCCCTCAACGGACACGTGCATGAATATGTACGGAACGTAGTTCAGCGTCATCTGAGAGAAACCCTCGATGGTGGGACGCGAGTCCCACGGAATGCGCGTCGGAGAATCGTCGAGGAGCGGCTGAAACTCGACATGATCGGGGCATACCCGGATGATCGGCCCGCGGTGGATCAGTGCGGGCCGGTGGGGAAGAACCCTTATGTAGACGAAGGATGCCGCCGAGAAGAAGAAACCGACGATGACGGTGCCGATGATGCCCGCTAGGCTGTCTCGAAGTGCCAGTTCAATGACGAGCGCGACCGGTCCGCAGGCCATCCCGATCACGAGGCTGATGTAGAGCGCGCGAACGTTGGCCAGGGAGGGATGTATGACCAGCCCTTCGCCCTCGACGTGCACGATCCAGCCGCCACCGTGGCGTGCGCGCTCTCCAAGCCCGACGGCGAGGGAGACGATGCACATGAGGAAGAACATTCCCGAGAGGAACAGGACCAAGCCGACGGGCAGGTGCCCGTGGAGGAACAGGACGAGGACTGCTGCGAGAGGGGAGAAGACCGCTGTGCGAGCCCAGTTGCTCGCCTTCGACAGTCGTTCGTCCGCCTCGGGAGCGCTCAAGAGTGCAGGGGTTGTCATCGTGTCTCTCCTTTGCCCGACACCCCAGCATAGGGCACGCGCTCCTCCAGCGTTGCCGATTCCTCGGCCGTCTCCGCTCAACGGCCTCGGGTACGTCGGAGGGGCGAAACGTGGTAGCTTCACCCTGGGCGCAACGCGCGCCGCCGAGAACTCCCACCGAAGGAGCCCAGACCTCATGAGCACCTCGACCTCCTCCACCCGCCGCGTCATCACGCGCAAAGTCATCGACTGGGCGGCGTGGGACTGGGGCAGCGCCGCCTTCAACGCGGTCGCCACGACCTTCGTGTTCACGACCTACCTGACCAGCGACGGAGTCTTCACCGACTCGGGAACGGCCTCGTCCATGCTCAGCAACGGCATGACGATCGCCGGCCTGTTCATCGCCCTGCTCGCCCCCATCACGGGCCAGCGCGCCGACCGGCGAGGCCGAGGCGGCGTCTGGCTCGGATGGTTCACGGGCGCCGTCGTCGTGTGCATGCTCGCCATGTACTTCGTCCACCCAGACTCGGTCCTGGGGGCCAACGGCGCGCTCATGCTCGGAATCGCGCTCCTCGGGCTCGGCAACGTGTTCTTCGAGTTCGCGTCCGTCAACTACAACGCGATGCTCAACCACCTCGGAGAGAAGGAAGACCGAGGCAAGATCTCCGGCTTCGGTTGGGCCGCCGGATACATCGGCGGCATCGTCCTGCTGCTCATCCTCTACGTCGGGCTCATCGGCGTGAACCTCGCGCACGTGCCCACCGACTCCCACCTGAACATCCGCATCTCGATGGTCATCGCAGCCCTGTGGCTCGGCGGCTTCGCGCTCCCCGTCATCCTGAACCCGCCGCTGCCCAAGAACCCGCAGAGCGGCCCGAGCCACGAGAACATCCTCGAATCCTACAAGCTGCTGTGGCACACCGTGCGCACCCTCAAGCGCGAGGCCCCCCACACCCTGTTCTTCCTCGTCGCCTCCGCCGTGTTCCGCGACGGGCTGGCCGGCGTCTTCACCTTCGGGGCCGTCCTGGCCAAGACCGCCTTCGGCTTCAGCGCCAGCGACGTCATGCTCTTCGCGATCGCCGCCAACATCGTCGCGGGCCTGGCGACCGTCGCCTTCGGGTGGGTTGACGACAAGATCGGACCGAAGAAGGTCATCATCCTGTCCCTATCCGCCATGGTCGTCGCCGGATTCGGTGTCTTCTTCCTCCACTCCGACGGGCCCCTCGTCTTCTGGACCCTCGGCCTGATCCTGTGCGTCTTCGTCGGCCCCACGCAGTCGGCGTCGCGCTCGTTCCTCTCTCGCATCATCCCCGCGGGACGCGAAGGCGAGGTCTTCGGCCTCTACGCCACCACCGGCCGCGCCGTGTCCTTCATGGCGCCCGCCATGTACAGCCTCTTCCTCGCCATCGGTGCGGCCCTCACGCCGAGCGGAGCGGACTACACCTACTGGGGCATCCTCGGCATCATGCTGATCCTCGCCATCGGACTCGCCCTGACGATCCCCGTCAAGGCACACCGCGCGACCCTGGACCACATGGAGAACTGAGCTCCTTGACGAGGCGCCCGCAAGCGATACGTCCCCGACACCCGAGTGAGTCTCGGACGTCGGGGACGATCCTTTGCCCTTCCGCTTAGTGGGTGTCGGGCGTGAAGGCAACGATCGCGCCGGCGCGAGCCCCGACGAGCAAGTCGTCGTAGACCCACACGAAGTTCGTCGCCTCGTTCATGACCGGCGACACGTACGTCATCGGGTCCTCCGCGTTGAAGAAGAACGAGTCCGTGGGGCTGCCTGAGTAGCCCTGGATGTACAGTGCCTTGCCATCGGAGCTGGCGCGCACCTGAGCGACGGACCATCCCCCGCCCCCTCGAGTTTCACGGAATGACTCGCCGGGGTTGAGCGTGAGGTTCTTCCCGTTGCTGAGAGTGAGCGAGAGGATATAGCCGTTTGCGTCCTTGGAATAGACGCGCTCCAGGGCGCCAGACGTCCACTGGGCGTTGCCCTGCGTCAAGAAGGCTCCGAGGTATGCCACGCTCGGGAGCTCGCGGTCGGTCGTTGGGAACTTGTCGAGGTCCCAACCGGCGTTGAACGTGCCGACAACCTGGCCTGCGGTGTTGTAGGCGATGGTTTCCTTCTCTCCGGCCACGAGGAGTCCGTCTCCTGCCACCGTGACCCTGGAGCTTGAAGGGCAGAGCCCGGAGGGGGCCTCCCCGAGCGTCGTGAGTGCGCCCGTGGTCGGGTTGATGATCTGCGGGGCGTAGTGAGCCTCGTCGACGGGGACGACCACGGCCTCGTCCGTACCGCTGCTGATGACGGCCGTCGTGGGCTTCGTGAGCCCCGAGTGTGCGAGGCCCGCGCGGCGCTGGGGCGAGGTCGGCGTGGTCCAGAGCGTCGTCCACTCTCCCGACTCGTGGGACCAGCCGGAGCACGAGCTGAAGGTGTCGCAGGTGACGACAACGCCGCCTGCCACCCCCATCGGGAGGTCGGAGCCCCAGGGGGCCTGCGTCTGCTCGCCGGTTGACCGATCGACGATGATATCGCTGAGTAGAATCTCTCTCTCGGTTGAGATGGAGGCCGGGAACGCCTCGGCGCGAATCCGGGACGGCAGCGGTCCGGTCGTGCTCCACTGTGCGACCGGCTCGGCCCCTGAGACGTCGTAGGCGGACACGGTGACCACCGCGTTGGCGCCGCTTCCGTAGGACAGCGCGTACAGGGTCGAGCCCTCGGCGATCAACTGCGCGGGCAGGAGAGCGTCGCTGGCGGGCAGGGTCCAAGCCGTCGCGATGCCCGAGGCCCACGAGCTGGAGAGCTCGCCCGTGTTGGTGGCCTGTCCGTGGTAGCCGATCGCGTCCGGCTGCGCCGTCTGTTCCGGGCCGGTGATGTGCGGAGGCGGGGTCGCCGTCGGGCCAGGGAGCTGGAGGGCGCTGGTGCCGAGCGAGAAGGTGAGGGAGGTGGCGAGGACCGCGAGGAAAGTGACGCCGACCACGAAGGCGCGTGTCGCTCGAGAAGGTTTGGGTGTCGGGAGGGAGTTCCTGTACCGGGGGGCGTTGGTGCTCACGGGCTATACCTTTTCTGTCGTTGGTCGGGCAGGAGTTTACGAGGCCTTCGGGGTGAACGCCACGATGCCGTCGACCGTCACGCCGATGGCCAGGTCGTCGAAGGCCCACGAGAGGTCTTCGGCGTCGCGGAGCTCCTCCGATCCGTGTCCGAGGCCGCTCGCCGTGTCGAAGAGGAACCGATTACCCCTGTTGGCGTGATCGACGGACTCGACGTACACGACCGACGCGTCGGCGCTGGCGCGGACCTCGGAGGGCAAGAAGTTGCCGTCGTAGTGGCTCTGGTCGTTGTTGGTGGGATCAAGATCGAGGCTGGGGCTCCCGTCGCTCGGCGTCACCGTGAGGCTAAAGGGGAAGCCGGCCACCGCCTTTGTCGGGGCGGTGACCGTCGCATTCGACCACGCTGGCAGCCCCCCGACCAGGAAATCTCCGAGTTCTGACGTGGAAGGCATGCGCCCGTCGCGCGTTGGCCTCCTCATCGACTTCTCGTAGGACTGGGTGCCCGTGATGAAGCCGTCGGCGTCGTAGGTGACGAAGAGGTCGTCGTTGAAAGCCACGATCCCATCGCTGGCGAAGGCGAAAGACACAACGTTGTTCTGCCTGTCCCTGAAGGGACTCACAGAGCCTGCGTCCGTGACCTGCCCGGTTCGAGGATCGAGGAGCTGCATCAAATGTGTCTGCGAATCGACGGGCAGGACGACGGACTGACGCTCTCCGCTTCCGATCACGGGAGTATCGGGGTAGGTGATCATGGTCGACGTGAGCGGGCCTCCCTCTTGGCGGTCGGTGGTTGTCTCCCACCGGAGTACCCACGAGGAGGACTCCTGCGCCCAGCCCGAGCACGCCTGTTTGCGATCGCAGGTCACGACGATGCCGTCAACGGCAGCGAGTGCCTCCGAGTCCTCCCACGGAGCTAAGGACTGCGCCCCCGACGCCTTGTTGACGACGATGCTGCCGACGATGAACTGGTCTTCGTAGGACACGAAGCTGGGCCGCCCTAGCGAGTTGGGAAGGGTGCCCGTCGTGCGCCACAGCTCGCGCGGCTGCTCGGAGGAGATGTCGAAGGCCGCGGCAGTGACCTGGTGGGTGGAGTAATCGGGGTCTTCGAAGAGGGCATACAGTGTGGTGCCCTCCACGGTCGTGTGTGCCCGCGGCCCGTACTTCGTGGACGGGAAAGGGATCCTCCACGCCGTTTCGACGCCCGAGGCCCAGGCGGGGGAGATCGCTCCCGTGCTCGTCGCGGACCCCGAGTACCCGATGGTGGGCATCGTGGTGTATGAACGCTGATCGTCCGGCTGTGAGGGTGAGGGCGCGAGTCGGTGAAAGAAGCCGATGGCGGCGACGACGGCGACGACGGACAGGAGCGCCATGAGAAGGACCGGCTTCACGCGACTCGTCGGGCGAGGCTGGGGCGCACTGATCAAAGTGGCGGCGCGCGCCGCGCTCAGTGAGTGCGTGCCTTCCTCGCGCGCGGGAACGTCGGTGCCCGTGTGATCGTCATTGGTCATAAGTAGTTTCTATCACATGACAGTGTCGGTGTTAGCCGGATGGTGACCTCGGGAGGACGCCGAGGCGCGAGCGTCTCAGGACCACCGGGGAGTGTAGGCCGTGATGGTCATGTAATTGACCACGAGGACGAGGTCGTCGTACACGCGGAAGGATATCTCGTCAGTCCCAGCGAAGCCATTCGTGGGAGTGAAGCTACCAGAAGTGTGGAAGAGACCGACGCTGTGCATGTCGATGAGCGCGTCTCTGTCACCGCCGTAGTGGCTCCAGGTGTGGATGACCGAGTGGTCCTTGCTGATTGCCGCGTTCTGAGCACTCATGTGACATTCTCCAGTGGTCCGGTCTGGGGAGAATGTGTCGGAGGTAGTCGTTTCGCGGGTGGGGTGGGTGGAGCCGGTCGGTGTGAAGGAGAGGGTGTCGCAGACCGTTGCCCCGTTGTCGGTTGTCGTGGCCCGGGCGCGCAGCAGTCCTTCGGCCCACGGGGCCTCGCCGGTTGTGAGGAAGTCGCGCAGCTGCGCGCTCGTGGGCGTCTGCCCCCCGATGGGGAGCGCTGCCTTGTGATCACCGGTCCCCGCGGAGGCGGAGATGGCGAAGGACTCCAGGGGGCGCCCGTCGGGGGCGAACACGGTCGCCTGGTCGGTCTCGGAGTCCGCTACCACCCACCCGTCGGCGGTGGAGTGCAACTCCAACTGGCCGTCTTTGGCTGTTTCGTCGAGGTAGAGGGAACGGACCTCCCCGGTCTGCGTGTTGATGATGCGTCCCTCCTGCGCGACCGGGTCAAGAAGCCGCCCCCCTTGCGGGGCGGCCTCGGGCGCGGGCCCCCACCTGAGGATGTGGAGGTCGTTGAGGGGCACCCATGTTCCCTCCCCGCATTCGGGGCAGTCCTGGTAGTCGCCCAGGGGGGTGGGGGTGGAGTCGCGTTCCCATCGCATCGTCCACTCGCCGTCCTCTTTTTCCCAGCCGGAGCAGATCCTGCGGCTGCAGGCGATGACGACCCCGTCGCGGGAGGTGATCACGATCGTCACCGCCAGGTTCGGGTTGTCCTGCCCGTCCCGGTTCCGCCCGGCCCACGGAGCGGGCGAGGCGGCTCCGGTGGTGGGATCCAGCCGGTGCTCCCCGATGAAAAGGTCCTCCCCCACGAGGACCGGCCGGGTCTCGACACGGAGTGAGGAGTCGCGCGGGAGGGTGGCCTCCCACTGGATGGCGGGCTTGGCGCCGGACACGTCGAGGCTGACGACTCCGGAACCTTTGAGAACGATGCGATCGGAGCTGCTGACCTCGTACAGTTCGTGGACGATGAACACTTGGTCGCCGTTCTTCATGACTGCATACTCGCCAGCACTCGGTATGTCATGGTCCAGTTTCCATGCGATGTCGGTTCCGTTGGCCCACTTGGGGGAGGGGCGGCCGGTGTCGGTGTGGGTCCCGGTGTAGCCCTGGGACCGTAGTTCGGGTTTGTGGGGGGAGTGGAAGGGGCCCCAGACGTAGAAGGCGGCGAGGGCCAGTGCGAGCACGACTCCGGCTGTGGTCAGGCGCCTGCGGCGGATGCGCTGGCGTCGCTCGCGCAGGATTTCGGAGGGCTTCTTACTGACGATCGGCGAGACCTCCCTGCTGCCGAAGCGGGAGGTAGCCCCCTGCGCGTCGTCGCAGTCGGGGTCGTGGTCGGGGTGCTTATCAACGAGGGACATGGCGTTCTTTTCTTGGCCGGCGAGTCATCGGACGACCTCTGATGACTCGCCGGACAGGGGCGGGGTGCTCGGTGCACCATAAGGCGAGACGAGTGCGGCCCCCGGGTGCTTGCTTCCCCTCCATTATGTCAAAGAAAACTGAACGACCGACAGGCTTTTCACATATTCGTGGCGACATTCCGTCGGTGCATGGCTCCCCAGTAAAAGCCGGAGCATCGGCGCCCCAGCGGCTGGGTTACCCCCCTGCCCGCACCATGAGGACACTCGCGAACGCCGCCACGCCCTCGCCCCTGCCCGTGAAACCCAGACGATCCGAGGTCGTCGCCGACACGGTCACCGTGCCCCCGACGATCTCGCTCATGACCCGGCACGCCTCGGGCAGGCGCGCCGCCTTCGCGGACTTCGTGACCTTCCCGAATTTCGGTCAGGCTCTCCTGACCTCCTTCCTGAGCGCGTTGGCCACCATCATCGGGTGGGTCGTGACTGTCCCCCTGGTGTTCTTGATGAGCGGCTACGCCTATCTGCGCATCCAGGGCCGAGATGCGGCGCGCTGGGCCCGTTGAGCCCTGAGCGCACCGGTGCCGGCCGGAC
>ERZ772926.1644-NODE-1644-length-10412-cov-8.610119_pt1 | contig 10412 bp, 10 predicted proteins | sample MGYA00511136_ERZ772926 | MGnify/ENA primary metagenome ERZ772926 (study PRJEB29015, sample SAMEA2737917) | human oral metagenome | biome: human oral; feature: human-associated habitat; material: dental | place: China | collected 2153 ... | reverse complement strand
TTCAAATCAAATATTTACAGTACAATCATTAGATGTACTTACAATGCAACCACTTACAATACATTTAAAAAAATTAAAAGAATTTGGAATAATATCTGATTCTAAATTAAGTATAATATTAAATAAGGAACTTCCAGTAAAAGGCCTTACAAAAAGGTTAATGGTAGGTGGACTTTCAATGTATAATAGCCCAAATATGGAAGAAAGAGTAGAATTATTTAATAAGGATAATGTTAAAGTATATTCAGTGCCATTTGATATACAAGCATATCAAAAATATTTAGAAAATATAGTACATTGTAAGTTTGAGATAGCAGGATATCCAAAAAAATTCATATCTGAACTTAAACTTATAGCAGAAAATATATATCCAGAAATAACAAAATTCAATTAAAGTAAAGGGAGAAATATATGCCTATAATTATAATGATTATTATAGCAATAGAGGTTACAATAATAATATTCTTATTAGGATATAATGTTCATACAAATAGGAATTTAGAACAAGCTAAAAAATCTAAAAAAAGAAATTTGGATAATATTTTGTTTGTAAGAAAAAGAGCAGAAACAATTCTAGACTTCTTGGGAAAAGATGAAATTGCGGGAGTATATATTAATTTTCCTGATCCTTGGGAAGGTGAGGAGAAAAAAAGAGTTATAAGTAAAAGTCTGTTTTTTAAATTAGATATTGTTTTAAAAACAAATGGAAAATTATTTTTTAAAACAGATCATGATCAATATTATGAAAATGTTTTAGAATTGATAAATGAACTTGATAATTATAAAATTATTTATCATACAAATGATTTACATAATTCAGAAAAAGCAAGTGAAAATATTAAAACTGAATTTGAACAAATGTTTTTAAGTAAGCATAATATGAAAATTAAATATATAGAAATTCAAAAAAATAGGTAGATTGCATAAAATATTGAAAGGAGAGAGAAGTAAGAATTTAAGCTTGAAAAATAAAAATTCTTATATAAAGGTTATGGAAAATAAAAATACGTATAGTGAATTGCTTTATAAGTCAAATCCGTTTAATTATACGATACCAGCATTATTGGAGGCACATGGGAGATTATATGGACTGACTCCAAAAGATTCGAGAAAAGCTAGAGTGTTGGAATTAGGCTCATCATTTGGAGGGAATATAATTACACAGGCACTTTATAATCCTGAAGCTGAATTTATTGGAATTGATTTGACATCAGAACAAGTTAAAAAAGGAAATGAAATTATTGAAAAAATTGGACTTAAAAATATAAAATTAATTGAAAAAAATATTTTAGATATTAATAAAGATTTAGGGGAATTTGATTATATTATTGTTCATGGTGTATTTTCTTGGGTTCCAAAAGATGTGCAAGATAAAATTGTCAAAATTTGTAATGAAAATTTGACTGAAGAAGGAATTGGATATATTTCATACAATACTTATCCAGGATGGAAGGAACCTGATAAAATACGTGAAATGATGATTTATGCAAATAAATATTTCCCGGAAATTTCATTAGGAGATAAAAATCAGCGTGGAAAAGCCTTTATTTCAATTGTTGCAGAGCAAATGAAATTATATGATGATATTTCTAAGAAAAAGGGAGATTTTATTAAACAAATAGAAGAAGTTGTGGGAATGCAAGATTACTATGTAGCACATGAATATCTTGAAAGTTTTAATCATCCGTTATATTTAAATGAGTTTGTAGATTTGATGAAAAAAGAAAATTTAGAGTATATATCGGATGTTGCCTTGAGATTATCCATTATTAGCACTTATAATAAAAATACTGTGGAAAAATTACAGCAGTTATCACAAGGAGATCATGTAATAAAGGAACAATGTCTTGATTATATACTTGATACAAAATTTAGAAGATCAATAATTTGTAAAAATAGTCAAGCTAAAAAACTTAATTTTAGCGAAAGTTTTCCTAATGAAATATTAGATTCATTTTTATTGTCGTTAAGATATACAAAAGAAGAATTGGAAACATTGAATGAAGATAATGTTAAGACTATTATGCTTCATTTGGTAGAAACGCCAAATAAAAGTTTTGTTATAAAAGATGCTATGAAATATTGGGAAAGTACTGCTAAAGATAAAAATGATGAAAAAAGAAATGAAGTTATTAGCAATTTGAGAAAATTTGTTTTGAATAGTATGATCAATGGTAAAATTAAATTTTACTGCTCTGAAAATGAAGTAGTTCCTTATGAGGAAAATAAAGTTTATATCCCTGAAAAATTTAGAAATTATCTAAAAACTCTAATTATTGGAGAAGGAGCTGGAGTAGTCGGAATAGCAAATTCGAGAAATGAACTTATTAATGATTTAAATGATGTTGATGTAATAGTTGCAGATATTTTATCAGAACCAAAAACAGAAAAGGAAATAATTGAAGAATTATCAAAAACAACCATTTATAGAACAATGCCAGACGGGGAAAGAAAAGAAGTGGAGGCTTCTGAATATTTGCCAGAAAGTATAAGAAAGTTTGAATTTTTAGGTTATTTTTCAAAAAGATAAAATTAATGCAAAATAGTGATAGGCAGAATAATACATACTTATCACTTTTTTTGAATAATTATTTGTACATTTTCTGTTTTAAAGTTAAATAATTATAAATTTTAAATTACATGTAATTTGGAAAATGATAAGAAATTATTGTATTTAATATTGCTAAGTAAAAAAATTTAATTGGAGGGAGGGAAATAGGTCATGAAGGAATTAGAAAAGTTTTTAGAGCTGGATAATATAATTAGATTTTTGAAAACTAATATTTTTAAATTATTTATAATTTTTTTAATTGTAAAAATTGGTAAAATATTTAAGACTAGAATTGAAAAAATATTAAAAATTATACTTGATAAATCAAATATTGATAAAAGTGTAGCCTCATTTTTACTTTCAATTTATTCAATCTTATATTATTTTATCCTAATTTATTCTTCAGTAGGAATTCTTGGAATTAATACTACTTCGATTACAACGTTTTTAGGAGCAACAGGAATTGTTTTGGGAATTGCTTTTAAGGAAACTTTAGGGAATTTTTGCGGTGGACTTATAATTCTTACATTTAAGCCATTTAGCGTTGGAGATACAATAGAGTATAATAATTATATTGGGACTGTGACAAAGATAGAATTGTTTTATACAAAAATGTTGAATCCCCAAAATGAGCTTGTAATAATTCCAAATGGAATAGTTACTAATACTGAAATAAGAAATATTAGACAAAATGGAGAACGCAGACTTGATTTGGAAGTTGGAGTTTCATACAATAGTGATATTCAAAAAGTAAAAGGTACCCTAGAGAGAATAATTAAAGAGGAAACAATGAATGAAGTTGAAGAAACACAAATAAAAAATAATTTACTTGTAAAACTTCAAAATACGATTTTAGAAAAACGTGAAAAAAGTAAAATTAATTTATTTGCAACAATTTTTTCTAGAAAAAAAATGAAAGAAGCCGAAGACGAAGCAAATAAAAAAACTGAGGAAGAAAATTATGAATCTGATAAAAATACGCAAAGTATATCAAATACTTCAAAAGTTGTCAATGATAAAAAAATGATTTTAGCTTCAAAACCATCTATTATAGGAGTCGGTCAATTAGCAGATTCTGCAATAATATTTTATGTTTATGTTTACACACGTTCGGAAAATTATTTAGATTTAAAGATGAAATTAAATGAAAAAATTAAAATGGAATTTGATAAATTAGGAATTGAAATACCGTATCCACGAATGGATGTGCATATACAAAATAATAAATAATTAATAAAAAATAAAAGGAGGAATAAATGGAATTAAAAAGATTTTTAAATGACAATGCAGTGCAAAGTAACTGTTATGTTATTTCTCATGGGAAAGACTGTTATGTTATGGATCCTGGACAGGAAAAAATGACAGAAGTTATTGAATACATTGAAAAAAATGAATTGAATTTGTTGGGAGTTCTTTTAACACATGGGCATTGGGATCATATTTTAGGGATACCGTCTATGCTGGAATATAAAAAAGTACCTGTTTACGTAAGTGAAGGGGGATATGAATTTTTATTTAATCCTGAATTGTCGCTTTTTGCTTGGAGAGAAGGAGAATTTGAATTAAATAAAGAAGATGTCAAAATTATAACTTTGAAGGAAAATGATAAAATTGGGAAAAATGGAATAATTTCTGAAAATACTTATAATGAAGAAATTTATTTTGAAATAATTGAAACACCAGGACATAGTAGAGGAGATATTTGCTACTATGATAAAAAAGATAAAATATTGTTTTCTGGAGATACATTGTTTACTGGAACTTATGGAAGAGTGGATTTACCAACAAGTGATCCAATTCAAATGGGAAAGTCCTTGAAAAAATTATTGAATTTGGATCCAGATATAAAAGTTTACCCAGGACATGGATTTGATACTACTATTGGAGTAGAAAAAAGATATTATTAGTTTATAAATTAAAATATAAAATTAAGGGAAAAAATGAAAATAATAATACAAAGAGTAAATTTTGCAAAAATATTTGTAAATAATGAATTTAAAGGAAAAATTCAAAAGGGAATAGTTGCTTATGTCGGAGTCGCTAATGGGGATTGTGAGAAGGATATTGATTTTTGTATCGACAAGTTAATTAATATTAGAATTTTTGATGATGAAAATGGAAAATTAAATTTGTCGGTAAAAGATATAAAAGGAGAATTACTAATTGTAAGTAATTTTACAATTTATGGAAATACAAAAAAAGGAAGAAGACCAAGTTACACAGATTCTGCAAGAGCTTCTGAAGCTCAAAAAATTTACAACCTTTTTTTACAAAAATTAAAGAATACAGATATTAAATTTGAAACAGGGGAATTTGGGCAATATATGAAAATTGTTTCTGAAAATGATGGACCTGTAAATTTAATATTATCTTCTGATTTGTAATGAAAACAATTTAATTTTAGATTTAAATTATTAAAATTCAAAAAATTATGGAAATAAAAATTATAATAGAGATAGAATATGGCAATATTTAAATTAAGAAGGAGCCAAGATATTTATTAAGAAGTATTTTATTTACAATAAAGGAGTAGAAAAATAAATAAAAAAATTCTTTTTTAAAGGTAATACAAAAAATAAGAACAGGAAAATATTATATTTATAGAAATGAAGGGAGAAAAAAGAAAATGGTAAGAAAATCAACTTTAACAATGGCATGTATGTTATTAACAGTAGGATGTACAGGATTACAAACAAATAATGAAAATGATTCTAAAACTAGAAAGAACAATAATGATTTTTCATCTAATAGTAATGATGATAATAAGGATGATAATATTATTATTGAAATAGTTGGAGATAATAAAAAAAGAAATACAGGAGCTTCTCAAAGTAGTAATATAGAGAGAAAATACAATAATCATGATAAAAATAATGAAAGTAAATTTGACATGTCAGAAGTATCTGAAAAAAATAGCCAAGTAAATAAAAATTCAGATGATTTCAAAATTACAAAACTATTTGATGAAAATAATTTGGTAGATCGTTCAATGCCAAATTCACAATTAGTATTACAAAAGTTATCTGAATTGAAAAGAAAACAGCAAGAAATACTAAGAAATGGTACGTCTAGTCAAAAAAAGACTGTAAAGTTACAAAATGATCTATTGAAGTCATACAGTCATTGGAAGGGCACAAAATACTCTCTTGGAGGAGATTCATCAAGCGGAATAGATTGTTCAGCATTGACACGTAGAGTTTATCGAGAAGTATACGGCTACGAATTACCAAGACAGACAGTACAGCAAATTAAAGTAGGAGCTCATGTTGCTAAAGAGAACTTGAAGCCAGGAGATATTGTATTTTTTAAACCAGAGGATACAAATAATCATACGGCTGTTTATTTGGGAGACTCTCTTTTTATCAATGCGTCTTCATCTAAAGGAGTCGTAATTTCTACATTGGAAAATACTTACTGGAATAAATATTTTAAATATGGCATAAGAGTTAGAATGGCATAATAAATTTATTTTAAAAAACTTCAAAACTTGTAATTTTAAAAATTTTAGAGTATAATATACCCATAATATTTAAAATTGAATATTTGGAGGGCAAAACCTTGAAAAATTTAGGAGGAAAAATAATGAAAAATTACAAAGTGGCGATTATTGGTGCTACAGGACTTGTTGGAAGAACATTTCTAAAGGTATTAAAAGAAAGAAACTTTCCAGTGGAAAAATTATATCTTTATGCTTCAGCTAATTCAGCAGGTAAAAAAATCGAATTTAATGGAACAGAATACACTGTGATGGAATTAACGGATGAGAATATAGCTAATGACATTGATATTGCTTTATTTTCAGCTGGAGGAGGAGTATCGCTTGAATATGCTCCAAAATTTAAAGCGAAAGGTGCAGTTGTTATAGATAACAGTAGCGCTTGGAGAATGGATAAAAATATTCCGCTGGTAGTTCCTGAAGCTAATCCAGAAGCATTGAAAAATCACCCTGGAATTATTGCAAATCCAAATTGTTCTACAATTCAAGTAATGCCTGTATTAAAGGTATTGCAAGAAAAATACGGATTGAAAAGAGTAATTTATTCTACTTATCAGGCTGTTGCAGGTTCTGGACAAAAGGGTCTTAATGATTTGGAAGCTAATTTAAAAGGAGAGCCATCAAAAGGTTATCCACATCAAATTGCATTTAATGTATTACCTCATATTGATGTTTTCCTAGATAACGGATATACAAAAGAAGAAGAAAAAATGATTAATGAAACTAGAAAAATACTAAACTTGCCAGATTTAAAAGTAACTGCAACTTGTGTAAGAGTTCCAATTAGATTTGGACATGCAGTATCTGTAAATGTGGAATTGGAAAAACCTTTTGAATTGGAAGATGTAATTCATGCATTTGAAGAAAAAGAAGGAATTGTTGTGCAAAATGATGGAAAGAATAATGTTTACCCAATGCCTATAAATGCACAAGATACTGATGAAGTTTATGTTGGTAGAATTAGAAAAGACTTTTCCGCTGATAATGCTCTAAATTTATGGGTTGTAGCAGATAACATCAGAAAAGGTGCTGCTACAAATACAATTCAAATTGCTGAAACTTTAATAAAAGAAGGAGCACTATAATAGAAAATGAAAGTTAGTACGATAAAAAATAAAATATTAGTATTACTAGTTTTTATGGCAACTTTCATAGCAGGATATAGTGATGATATAAAGGTTGGAATGGAGTGTGGATATGCTCCTTTCAACTGGTTTCAAAACGATAGTAAAAATGGTGCAGTGAAAGTAGATGGAGGTTATTGTGGCGGATATGACGTTGAAATAGCCAAAGTTATCGCTAAAAAGTTAAATAAAAAATTAGTAGTTGTAAAAACGAAATGGGATGCATTGCTTGGGCCTGCTTTGACTTCTGGAAAAGTTGATTTAGTTATAGCAGGAATGTCGGCAACGCCTGAAAGACGACAAAGTTTAAAATTTTCAAAACCATATTATGAATCAGATTTAGTAGTAGTTGTGAAAAAAAATGGGAAATACGCTAACGCTAAAACAATTAATGACTTTGTGGGAGCAAAGATTACAGGGCAGTTAAATACACTTCATTATGATGTTATTGATCAAATGAAAGGTGTGAAAAAGCAAACTGCAATGGAAAGTTTTCCTGCGATGATAGTAGCCTTAAATTCTGGGAAAATAGATGGATATATTTCTGAAAGACCAGGAGCGATGGCAGCTCAATTTTCAAATCCCAATTTAAAATTCATTTCATTCGATAAAAAAGATGGATTTAAATACGATACTGAAGAAGTAAATGTTGCAGTTGGAATGAAACTGGGAAATACAGAACTGGAAGAGAAAGTTAATAAAATTCTAGATGAAGATCTAACTCCTAAAGTGCGACAGCAGATTATGGAAAAAGCTATACAAAATCAGCCAAATGAAACATCGCGTTCATTTTTTGGATGGGTTACATTTTTTGTTCAAAATAACTGGAAGACATTTTTAAAAGGTACAGCTGTAACATTGTTTATTTCAGTTACTGGTACAATTGTAGGTTTTTTCATTGGATTAGTAGTTGCATTATTTAGATATTCAGAAGCAGAAATTGATGGACAGACGAAAAAATATAAAAAAGGTGGATTAAAAATCTTAAACAGGATTTTTTCAATTTATATTGCAGTATTTAGAGGAACTCCTATGATAGTTCAGTCAATGGTAATTTATTATGGACTTTCTCAAGTATTTAATTTAAATTTATCTCCATTGCTAGCGGCTTTATTTATTGTATCAATAAATACGGGAGCATATATGAGTGAAATTATCCGTGGTGGAATTGACTCGATTGACACAGGACAGTTTGAAGCGGCAAAGGCGATTGGAATGACAAATTTTCAATTAATGAAAAGTATTATTTTTCCGCAAATGTTTAGAAATATTTTGCCAATGATAGGAAATGAACTTATTGTCAATATAAAAGATACATCAGTGTTAAATGTAATAAGTGTTACAGAGTTATTCTTCATTTCAAATTCTGTTGCAGGAACTTATTCACGTTATTATGAAGTATTTATTATAACAAGTGTAATTTATTTCTTCTTGACATTTACGTTATCGTCAATTTTAAAACAAATTGAAAAGAGAATTGATGGACCTCAAAATTTTGAATTTTTAGATGATGTTAATGGGGAGGAAAAATAATGGGGAAAAAAGTTATTGAAATAAAAAATATTAGAAAAGATTTTGGAAAAAGAACAGTATTAAAGGATGTAAACTTTGATGTTCACGAAAAGGAAGTTGTAAGTATAATTGGTTCATCTGGAAGTGGAAAGTCTACTCTTTTACGATGTATAAACTTACTTGAAAAGCCTACAAGCGGACAAGTTTTAATTCATGGAAAAGATGCAATGGCAGGAGATATATCGCTTGTAACATTGCGTGAAAAAGTAGGAATGGTGTTTCAGCAATTTAACTTATTTAATAATTTGAGTGTATTGGAAAACTGTGTAATCGGACAAATGAAAGTTTTGAAAAAATCACAGGAAGAAGCTGAAAAAATTGCAAAGGAATTTTTGGCAAAGGTAGGAATGGAACGTTTTATTCATGCAAAGCCAAATCAAATTTCAGGTGGACAAAAGCAAAGGGTGGCAATAGCAAGAGCACTGGCAATGCAGCCTGAAGTCTTGTTATTTGATGAACCTACAAGTGCGTTAGATCCTGAAATGGTTGGAGAAGTTCTAAAAGTAATGAAAGATTTAGCCAAAAGTGGACTCACGATGATTGTCGTAACACATGAAATGGACTTTGCACACGATGTCTCAAGTAGAGTTGTATTTATGGATCAAGGTATAATTGTGGAAGATGATAAACCTGAAAATATTTTTGAGAATCCAAAACATGAAAGAACTAAGGAATTTTTGAGTAGAATGTTAAGTAAATAATATGTCATTATTTACAAGTTCTAATTAAAATCAAATTAAATCTAAAATTATTCCTTGAAATTTTTTAAAAAATAGTGTAAAATAATAAAAGTTGAAAAAACTAAAAGTAAAATTTATTAAAATTAAAGGAGATAAAATGGCAAAGAAAAAAGCTGAAGATATTAAATTAACTTTAACTGATGAAGAAAGAGAAGGATTGGATAACGAAGGGATAAAAAGAGTTTTAACTAGTAAAGCTATATTAAAAGTAGCAAAAGAATATAAATTTTCTGACGAAGAAAAAGAAGAATTTGAATATTTATTCACAAATGAAAAACATAAATTCTTTATTGCAAAACTTATTGAAGATAAAATATCTGTAAATGAAAATGATGTTACAAAATTATATACAGATAATAAGGCAAACTTTGATGCACAAAATATTCCTTTTTCTCAAGCTAGAGAAATTATTCAAAGAGATTTATTAAATCAACAAGTTGCTACATTAGAAGCAGAAGAATTGAATAAATTAGTAGAAGAAATGGAAGATAAAATAGAAGTTACCAAGAAAGAAGTTTTATTTTCAAGAGAAGATGCTGAAGTATTAAAAACTTTAATTGTTGGTAAAATAATTTCTAAAAAAATGGCTGATGAAAAATTTGAAGATCAAGAACAAAATAAAAAAGATTTAGAAGTTATAAGAGATAATGTATACATCAACTATTATTTAGATTTAGAAGTTAGAAAAAATGTAAAAGTTACTCAAGAAGAAGTTGTTGAGATTTATGAAAAAGAAAAAGCAAAACTTGGAAATGTAACTCCAAATAGTGCTTATCAACAAATTACTAATAGTTTGTTTAATAACAGAGCAATTGAAGAAAGAAATAATTTAATAAATAAAATTGTAGAAGATTATAAAGTTGATGAAATCGCAAAGGAATATGCAGAAGCTGAATAAAAATTAATAAAGTATAAAAAAACTTGGAAAG
>ERZ772926.1641-NODE-1641-length-10416-cov-32.008397_pt1 | contig 10416 bp, 10 predicted proteins | sample MGYA00511136_ERZ772926 | MGnify/ENA primary metagenome ERZ772926 (study PRJEB29015, sample SAMEA2737917) | human oral metagenome | biome: human oral; feature: human-associated habitat; material: dental | place: China | collected 2153 ... | reverse complement strand
GCACGGACGGGTGGGCGGGCAGCCACAGCCACGCGCGGCCCGCCGTCGACGACGAGGCATGAATGACGACGTGCCCCGGGAAACCCGAGGGCGCGAACCCCATCTCGAAGGCCTCGTCCGGCTCGACCAGCAGCAGCTCGTCGTCCTCGCGAGGCGTGCCCACGCGGTGCAACCACACGTCGCACGCACGCCACGCGTCGTCCACGCCCATGTAGATAAAGGAAGCGGAATCATCCGCCCACGCGAAGCCGTACCCGGCGTCCACCACGGCCTCGTCGATGACGCGGCCCGACGCCTCCTGCACGACCCACGTGTAGCGCTCATCCCCGCTCGTGTCCCGCGCCCACGCAATCAGGCGCCCATCCGGGGACGGGTACAGGTCCGCCAAGCGGAAAAACTCCTGCCCGCGCGCCCACTCGTTCTCATCGACGAGGAGCTCCTCGCCCCGCGTGGGCACGCCCGGAGCGGGGACGAGCGGGATCGGCGCCCCGGCCTCGTCGCGCTCCACCGGCGCGCGGTGATGCGTCGCGTAGGACTGCCCCTCCGCGAAACGCCGGAAATACCAGAACTTGCCCTCGCGGATCGGAACCGTCACGTCGGTGAGCGCCGTGGAGGCCTTGACCTCCTCCACGAGGCGCACCGCCGCCTCACGCGTCGGCGCCGTCACCGTGTCCGCCCACGCGTTCTCCGCCTCCAAATGAGCCCTGACCTCGGGGTCCTCGCCGTCGCGCAACCAATCCCACGGGTCATCAAAATGCTGCCCGAACTGGTCGCGCACCCGGTACCCGTAACGCTTCGGGGCAACCGGGGGAATGTTCGACGAGGCCTGGGGTGTGTGGTGCGGGGTCGTCTCAGTCATGGGGACCATCTTAGAGGCGCGAGGTGGGTATTGACGTTGGGGTGGTGCGGAGGTGCCTCTTCAAGTAGGTTGCTGTGTGACCGTCCACGGCGTGTCGATAGCTATGCGTGTGAGAGGATGCGGTGGTATTATTGCCCCATAATGACCGGTTCCGCCCGACGAGGGTCCAGGGCCGGTCTTAATATATCTGGAGGTGTGCGATGGAGCCCAAGCCTTTTAAGGCTATTGATGATCAGATTTCCATTCTCCGCGAGAGGGGAATGGAAATACATAATGCGGAGTTTGCTCGCTCAGTCCTTCGTGAAATTGGATACTATCGCCTGTCGGGATACTCCTTTCCGTATCGAACTCTTCGGAGCGGGACGAATGCTCCATCTGATGACTTCCTTCAGGGAACCACTCTCGAAAAAGTAGTGGATCTGTATAGGTATGACGAGCAGCTAAGGGTTGTTACGGGCCGCCAGTTGGCGAGAATTGAGATAGCGTTACGAGCAATGATTGGTCATGAACTCGGTCGTCATGATCCATATCTTCATGTGAGTCCTCATAAGCTTGGTAGTAAGGCATGGGATAAGGTCAATGTTCGACCAACCGAGCAGTATTCAGAATGGCTAGACAAATATAGCTTATCTGTTGTGCGATCAAATGAAGACTCGGTTATTCATTACAAAAAGAAATACGACGCGATTCTGCCGGTCTGGGTTGCTGTGCATGTGCTTGATTGGGGTGGTCTGCGCCTATTGTATGGTTTTGCTCGGGATGAACAAAGGAAAGCAATCGCACAACAGCTTAATATTTCAGAATCTCAGCTAAGTTCATGGCTGCATTGCCTGAATGAGGTCAGAAATGTGTGTGCGCATCACGGTCGACTCTATAGTAGGACCTTCCCAAAGAGCCCCATGCTTACAGGGGAAGACCATGAGCTCGGATTCCTGCGCAAATTTGTGCTCGCTGAGATGGAGAAAACAGAAGGGAAAGAAAAGAAAGGGAAATGCTTCGTGCAGTTCACAATCATCCAATACCTTCTTTCCAAACTGAATCTGGAAGGGCTCGACGAACTTCCACGTCTGTTGCATAACTTCCCCGAAGTATCTCCTGTTTCGGTTGAATACCTTGGTGTTCCCGAGAACTGGGCAGAGATCCCCTTGTGGAACTGTGATGTGTATTCGTGACTTCGTTTGGTCATGTCCTCAGTCACGAGCCAGCGCGTGCATGTCCTCGCGGGAGACGGTCGTTCACAACCGACTGTAGAAGCGCTCAGGCGAGCGTGCGACACTAGGGGAGTGAACGACGAACAAGCTCCCTCGCGCGGATCCGCTGCCGCGCTCGAAACAGAGTCCCCTGTGCTCGACCCCGCCGCGCTCGCGGATCGGCCTGCGCCCCTTGCTCAGCCCGGCACCCGAGGGCGGGTCGACGGGGGAGCGGCCCCGGCCTCGTCCCTGACGCAGCGACTCCTCGCCTGGGTGCGCGAATTCATCCAATTCGGCATGGTCGGCGCCACCGCCTACGTCGTCGACGCCGGACTGTTCAACCTCCTCCAGCACGGGCCGCTCGGCATCCTCGCCGGACACCCCAACACCGCGCAATTCGTCGCCGCCGCGACCGCGACCCTCTACTCGTGGATCGCCAACCGCCTGTGGACCTACCGCGGCCGCAACCGGGACAACGCGACGCGCGAGGCCATCCTCTTCTTCTTCGCGAACGCCTGCGGCATCGGCATCTCCCAGTTCTGCCTGCTGTTCACCCACCACATCCTCGGGTTCACCTCGGCGCTGGCCGACAATATCGCCGTCTACGTGGTCGGCTTCGCACTGGGCACCGCGTTCCGCTTCTTCTTTTACCACTACGTGGTCTTCACCGGACATACGCGCGCGTAGGTTGAAGGCGCGGCGGTAGGGTCGAAACGTGAAGGAAACGCCAGAGCACTACCCGGCCCCCGAAGAATCCATCGCCACGATGGTCACCATCGACGACACCGCCCTCGTGTTCGAAGGCGGCGGCATGCGCAACGCCTACACCGCCTCGCTTGTGAGCCGACTCATCGCCGAAGGCATCAACTTCCCCCACATCTCGGGCGTTTCCGCCGGGTCCAGCCACCTGTGCAACTTCACCTCCCGCGACGCGATCCGCTCCCACGCGACCTTCGTCGACCTCGTCGAGGATCCCGAGTTTGGCGGCCTCAAGCACTTCCGCAAGGGGCACGGCTACTTCAACGCCGAGTACATCTACCAGCAGATCTGCTACCCCGACGGCGCCCTGCCCTTCAACATGGACACGTTCTTGGCGAACCCGGCGACCACGCGTGTTGCCACCTTCAACGCGTCGCGCGGGCAGGTTCGCTGGTTCTCCAAGGAGGAAATGAGCACCCTGGACACGCTCGGACCCATCATCCGAGCCTCCTCCACGCTGCCGATCCTCATGCCGCCCGCCGACATCGACGGCGACATCTACGTCGATGGCGCACTCGGCCCCAACGGTGGCCTTCCCTTCGACCAACCCCTGCGCGAGGGCTACCGCAAGCTCTTGGTCGTCCTCACTCGCCCCCGCGGCTACGTCAAGGGCCCCATGCCCGCTAGCGTCGGTGCCCTCCTGCGTACCGCCTACCGTCAGTTCCCCTCCGTGTTCGAGGGCGTGGCCCGGCGCCCCGACCGCTACAACGCGGGACGCCGCCTCCTCTTCGAGCTCGAAGAACGAGGCCAGGCCTACGTGTTCGCACCTGACAACCTGTGGATCAACAACACCGAGTCGCGGCGCGAGCGCCTGGAGGCGACCTACCGTGCCGGCCTGGTCCAGGCCGTGCGCGAGATGCCCGCAATCAAGGCATTCTTGGGGCTGTAAGGCTTTCCGTTTCCTGCGGCGGTGCTTGTGGTGCCGCCGGTGTTCCGGGCGCCGCGTGTGCTTTGTGGGGCCGGGCCGCTGTGTGTACCTGTGGGCGGCGGCCCGCCCGCTCGCCGTCCGCGCTGCGAGCTTCGCTCGGCGCGTCGACTCGTTGTCTGGCCAGGCCCCGTAGATCAGGCGGTTCGGTTCTTTGAAACCCCTGTCGCCTTTGCTCGCTCGTGCCTGTGGGGGGGGGTCATGCTGACCTGCATCAGCGGTCGCAGAGGTGTCATAGGTTTCAATATCGCCATGGGCAGGGTCCGGTGCGCGAAGAAGTTCGCCCTGCTCGGTCTGATGGTGGACGCGAGCGCGAAGGAGTTCGCCCAGCGCACGAAAAATGGCCCAAAATCGGCGGTTTGTGGCGTGCTGGGCGAACTTTTTCGCGGAAATGTCGGTGGAGGGGGTGTGCTGGGCGAACTTTTTCGCGGGCCAGCAGCCGTAGGATCCTGCCGTGCGAATTTGTGGTGCCTAGATGAAGGTTGCGTCCCACCCCTAGATGTAGGGCACGCCCACACCCCTAGAAGTCGAGTGGATGTCGGCCTAGATGTAGGGCTCGTGTCGGCCCTTAGATCTAGGGTGCGCCTCCCGTTGGAGGCGCGCGTGGGCACCTCGCTCAGACCCCATGCGATCGCCTTTCCGCAGGATCCCAGTCATTTTGCCTCAAACCGCTCAAACCCCTACATGTAGGGGCACTTATTCGCCAACGACCCCTAGATGTGCGGGTGCGACACGCCGAAGAGCGCCGCCAAAGAGTGTGACGCTCGACATCTTTTGGGTGGTTGGCAGGTGGTTATGCACAGGGTGGTGATGCGCTCGTCCACAGGGTGCACAGGTGTGTGTGAGAGTGCTGGAGACCTCTAGATGTGCCCGTGGGTTAGTTGCAAACCCCAATGTTTGCGCGCATCTTCGTGCACCTGTGCGGAGGGGGCGACAAACCGCAAAGGCCTCTCTGAGATCCTGACCGCTCGCTCCGTCCACAGGCCCCTCAGGCATCGTCCACAGTCAGGGCGTCGCACACAACATCTAGGGGTCGCTTGCGTGGTTGGCCCCAAGGTGTAGTGTTGTCGTGTTCGCGGCGAACGAGCCGCTAGAAAGTCAACATAGGATGCCAACGTCCGGCCTTGAGCCGCAAGGAGACACGAACATGTCGATCACCGTTTACTCCAAGCCCCGCTGCCCCCAGTGCGACGCGACCTACCGCGCCCTCGACAAGCAGGGCGTCTCCTACGAGAAGATCGACGTCACCCAGGACGCGGAGTCCCTCGCTTTCATTAAGGGCCTCGGCTACCAGCAGGCCCCCGTCGTCGTCGTCGGCGAGGACCACTGGTCCGGCTTCCGCCCCGACCGCATCAAGGCCGTCGCCGCCGCAGCTGCCCCCCTGGCGCTGCAGGCCTGAATCGCGCCGACAAGTCCCGGCCGCGAGGCCGGGACTTTCGCGTATCTGGGCGGGAAAGAGGCCGGGGCACACCCCTCGGTGGACATGGGGAAATGAGCGGCCAACTGGCCGTGAGGGTCCGCCGCCCACGACCGCATACACACACCGCCAACCACCATGTGCGCCCGCTGAGTCGGGCGCGTCGATCATCCCACATGGGACACGCGTGCCAGGGGAGCCCGCCCGGGCCTCGTCAGTGAGACACTAGAGATTCAGCATCCCGCCAAGCAGGAAGGATCATCATGGGCATCGTCGTCTACTTCTCGTCGGCGACGGGCAACACCCGCCGTTTCGTCGAAAAACTCGGCCTCCCGGCTGCGCGAATCCCGTTGCGTCCCAAGGAAGAACCCCTGCACGTGACCGACGAGTACGTGCTCGTTGTGCCCACCTACGGCGGCGGAAATATCAAGGGAGCGGTGCCTAAGCAGGTCATCAAGTTCCTCAACGACCCCGACAACCGGGCCCTGTGCAGGGGTGTCATCTCGTCGGGCAACACTAACTTCGGCAAGGCCTACTGCATTGCGGGCGACATCATCGCGGCTAAGCTGGGGGTCCCCCACATGTATAAGTTCGAGCTCCTCGGCACGCCCGAGGACGTCTCCAGAGTTCGCGAAGGACTGGAACAGTTTTGGCAGAAAACTACACCGACACAGGCGTAGAGGAAGCTCCCTCCCCGGAGCTGGACTACCACGCGCTGAACGCGCAGCTTAACCTGTACGACGCGAACGGACACATTCAGTTCGACGCGGACCGTGCGGCGGCTCGCCAGTACTTCCTCCAGCACGTCAACCAGAACACGGTGTTCTTCCATGACCTGGAAGAGAAGCTGAAGTACCTGGTGGACGAGGGCTACTACGAGAAACATGTCCTGGACCAGTACGACTTCGCGGACATTAAGGAGCTGTACAAGCAGGCCTACGCCCACAAGTTCCGCTTCCCGACGTTCCTGGGCGCGTTCAAGTACTACACGTCGTACACGCTCAAGACCTTCGACGGTAAGCGCTACCTGGAGCGCTTCGAGGATCGCGTTGCCATGGTGTCCCTGTACCTGGCGCGCGGCGACATCGAGCTGGCTCGCAGCTTCGTCGATGAGATCATGACGGGCCGCTTCCAGCCGGCCACCCCGACCTTCCTCAACGCCGGTAAGGCTGCGCGCGGCGAGCTGGTCTCCTGCTTCCTGCTGCGCATCGAGGACAACATGGAGTCGATTGCGCGCGGCATCAACTCCGCGCTGCAGCTGTCCAAGCGCGGCGGCGGCGTTGCCCTGCAGCTGACGAACCTGCGTGAGTCGGGTGCCCCGATCAAGAAGATCCAGAACCAGTCCAGCGGCGTCGTGCCCGTCATGAAGCTGCTTGAGGATTCCTTCTCCTACGCGAACCAGCTGGGTGCGCGTCAGGGCGCGGGTGCCGTGTACCTGCACGCGCACCACCCGGACATCATGCAGTTCCTGGACACGAAGCGTGAGAACGCGGACGAGAAGATCCGCATCAAGACGCTGTCCCTGGGCGTCGTCATCCCGGACATCACGTTCGAGCTGGCCCGCAAGAACGAGGACATGTACCTGTTCAGCCCCTACGACGTGGAGCGCGTGTACGGCGTTCCCTTCTCCGAGATTTCGGTGACGGAGAAGTACCACGAGATGGTGGATGATGGCCGTATCCGCAAGAAGAAGATCAACGCGCGTCGCTTCTTCCAGACGATCGCCGAGATTCAGTTCGAGTCCGGCTACCCCTACATCGTCTTCGAGGACACGGTGAATAAGGCGAACCCGATCAAGGGTCGCATCACCATGTCGAACCTGTGCTCGGAGATCCTGCAGGTGTCCGAGGCCTCGACCTACAACGATGACCTGTCGTACTCGCATGTCGGTAAGGACATCTCCTGCAACCTGGGCTCGCTCAACATTGCGAAGACCATGGATTCCCCGGACTTCTCGAAGACGATCGAGATGGCGATCCGCGGCCTGACGGCTGTCTCTGACCTGTCGGATATCGGTTCGGTGCCGTCGATTGCTCGCGGCAACGCGATGAGCCACGCGATTGGCCTGGGCCAGATGAACCTCCATGGGTACCTGGCGCGCGAGCACGTGCACTACGGGAGCGAGGAGGCGCTTGACTTCACGAACATGTACTTCATGACGGTCCTGTTCGAGGCGATCAAGGCCTCGTGCACAATCGCGCGCGAGCGCGGCGAGACCTTCGAGGGCTTCGAGGAGTCGAAGTACGCGTCGGGCGAGTTCTTCCGCAAGTACATTGACGAGGAGTGGGCTCCCACCACGGACAAGTGCCGTGAGCTGCTCGCCGCCTCGTCGATCAAGGTCCCGACCCAGGCGGACTGGGAGGCCCTGGCCGCCGACGTCGCGAAGTACGGCATGTACAACCAGAACTTGCAGGCCGTGCCTCCGACGGGTTCCATCTCGTACATCAACAACTCGACGTCGTCGATTCACCCGATCGTGTCTCGCGTGGAGATCCGCAAGGAAGGCAAGATCGGCCGCGTCTACTACCCGGCGCCGTACATGACGAACGAGAACCTTCAGTACTACCAGGACGCGTACGAGATCGGCCCCGAGAAGATCATCGACACCTACGCGGTGGCCACGCAGCACGTGGATCAGGGCCTGTCGCTCACGCTGTTCTACCCGGACACGGTGACGACGCGTGACCTGAACAAGTCCTACATTTACGCGTGGAGGAAGGGCATTAAGACCCTGTACTACATGCGCCTGCGCCAGATGGCCCTCGAGGGCACCGAGGTTGAAGGCTGCGTGTCCTGCATGCTGTGACGTCACGCCCGTGTGTCGGGTGGTGCGGGGGTCGGGAAACCGGCCCTCGCGCCGTTTTATGTGGGACGAGGCCGGTGCGGTCCGGGGGATGCGGGCGCCGTGGCGGGTGTGAGCCTCGTTGTTTATTCGGATTTTCGTGAAGGCGCTCGTATCATGTGTGGTACAGTTCCTCACATTTTCTCGGAGTAAGCAATGAATGATCTGACGAACCCCTACGGCGTCGGTGGCGCGAGCCAAGGCGGCTATGGCCAGCAGGACGCGTACGGCGCTCAGTCGGCATATGGGTCCCAGGCCTCGTATGGGGGGCAGCCTCCATACGGCGCGGGACAGCCTCCGTACGGCGGGGGGCCGGGCATGCCGGGCTACGGGCAGCCGCAGGGCTACGGTCAGCCCGCCTATGGGCACTTCGGGTACGCCCTGAACCCTGCCGTTGAGCGTGTGCGTTCGAACGCATCGATGGTTCGTATCATGGCGATCATTAGCTTCGCCACCGTTGGTCCGATTCTCTCGATTGGCGCGTGGGTTTGGGGTGGCATGCTCGTGTCCGAGGCCCAGGGTCTTAACGCCCCCATGGACGTGATGAATGACGTGAGTGGTGCTCGAAAGATCGCGATGATCTGCAGCATCATTCAGATTGTCGGCATTGTTCTCTTGATTATCCTCGTCATCGTCCTGCCCGATCTGCTGCTCTTCATCGCGGGCGATTCGGGCTACTGATCCGTGTGCGCGATGGAGGCGGGCGCCCCTGGTTGAGTGATCGCTGTTGCAGGGACGGGCTGTGGCGCGATAGTCATCCGTCCCGATTGTTATTGACTCAGTCATGCGTGCGCTAGGATGAGCCGCGTAACTAGTACCTATTCCATTCGGAGCATCCCATGAGTGATCCCATCAACCAGTATCCCGCCTTCGATCAGTCCCCCTACGGTCAGGCTCCGCAGGGTGCCCCGCAGGGCACGTATGGCCAGGCGCAGCCCGGCTACGGCCAGGCCCCCCAGGGCGCGTACGGCCAGGCGCAGCCCGGCTACGGCCAGGCCCCCCAGGGTGTGTACGGCCAGGCCTACGCGGTGAACCCGGCCCTGGAGAGGATCCGTTCGAACGCCTCGACCGTTCGTCTCCTCTCCTTCCTGAGCTTCATCTTCGGCGGAGTTTTTCTGGCCGGCGGCATGTGGTTCTGGGCGAACAATCTGACGGCTGAGGCTCAGAGCCTCGGTGCCCCGCTCGACATTTCGTCGGATCTGGCGAGTGCTCGTAACACCGCGAAGATCTGTTCGATCATCCACATCGTCCTCATCGTGGCGGTCGTGCTGTTCTACGTCATCGGCATCATTGCTATCCTCGCAGCCGGTGGCTCAAACTACTGAGTTCTTCACGGTGTGGGGTCCGGATCGACTCTCGATCCGGACCCCACACGTGTATGTGCGAGCATCCTGTTAGGGTGCCTGTTGTATTGATCGGAAAGAAAATTGGAGCGTGTTGTGAGCGATCCTCTGAACCCTACCCCTGCGGATTCCGCCCCCCAGCCGTATGCTGCCCCTTCGCCGTACGCGCCTGAGGGCTCCGGCAGCGCGTCGTACGCTGCGTCGCCCCAGGCCCAGCAGCCCCAGTTTGGCCAGGTCGGAGCAGACCAGTACGCGCAGTACGGCCAGGGACCCCAGGCCTCGTACGGCCAGCCCCAGCAGGCCTACGGCCAGCCCCAGCAGGCCTACGGCCAGCCGGTATACGGCCAGCCGGTATACGGCCAGCCGGCATACGGTCAGCCGGTATACGGCCAGCCGGCATACGGCCAGCCGGCATACGGCCAGCCCGTGTACGGCCAGCCGATGTACACCTCGCCCGCATCCGCGCAGTTCGACAGTTTGCGTACCCAAGCGATCATCGCGATCGTTGTGTCAGTGATCAGCTGGTTCTTCTTGTGGTTGCTCCTGTCGATCCCGTCGGTGATCTGGTCCTTCATCATCGACTCCAACGCGAAGAAGCAGGGCGCGCCGCAGAACATTCTTAGCTTGGCGAAGGCCGCGAAGATCGTCTCGATCATCATGGTGTCCATCCAGGCCTTCTTCTTCATTCTCGCGGTTATCGTCGCTCTCCTCGACTGACGCCACCGTGAGATTCGCTCGACAGTGCTGACTCCTCACACACGGGAGCCTGTAGGAACGGTGATGCCGTTCCCGCAGGCTCCACCTGTATTCTTGAGGGTATGACTCCCCGATACGAAGCCCCCTCGCGCTCGACGTCCGGAACCGACGCTGACCTCCTCGACCAGCTGCGATACGCGGATGGACGCCCCTACGGCTTCTACAAGAATGCCCTGGGCGCCTGGGATTACGGGGACTTCACCCTCGCGATCGATCACGTGCAGGCCGACCCGTATGCCCCGCCCTCGTCCCTGCGCGCCTGGTCGACGCCCGAGGCGATGGGACTGCCCGAGGCCGCCCTGGCCTCGTCCGACGCGCGCCTGGC
>ERZ772926.1637-NODE-1637-length-10426-cov-56.102305_pt1 | contig 10426 bp, 10 predicted proteins | sample MGYA00511136_ERZ772926 | MGnify/ENA primary metagenome ERZ772926 (study PRJEB29015, sample SAMEA2737917) | human oral metagenome | biome: human oral; feature: human-associated habitat; material: dental | place: China | collected 2153 ... | reverse complement strand
TGTCAAGCATGAAGCGATCCATTTTACCTGGGATGATTTTGTCCCAGATTTTTTCGGGTTTGCCTTCTGCAACTAATTCAGCTTTGATATCTTCTTCAGCTTGAGCAATCACTTCATCAGTCAATTGAGCTTTTGATCCATATTTCAAGTGTGGAAGAGCTGGTTTACCAACCATTGCACGGCTATCATTATCTTGGTCAATCACGTGGTTCAATTGTGCCAACTCATCTTTAACGAACTGCTCATCCAATTCTTTGTAAGAAAGAACTGTTGGTTTCATCGCAGCGATATGCATTGAGATTTGTTTAGCAAGTGCTTCATCTCCACCTTCGATGACAGAGATAACACCGATACGTCCACCATTGTGTTGGTATGCTCCAAAGTGTTGTGCATCTGTTTTTTCAAGCAAAGCAAAACGACGGAATGAGATTTTTTCACCGATTGTAGCTGTTGCAGATACATAGGCTGCTTCAAGAGTTTCACCTGAAGGCATTGTCAAGGCAAGAGCTTCTTCGTTGTTAGCTGGTTTTCCTTCAGCAATTACTTTAGCTGTAGCATTTACCAACTCAACGAATTGAGCATTTTTTGCAACGAAGTCAGTTTCAGCATTTACTTCAACTACTGCTGCAACGTTACCGTTAACAAATACACCAGTCAAACCCTCAGCTGCAACACGGTCAGCTTTCTTAGCTGCCTTAGCCATACCTTTTTCGCGAAGCAATTCGATTGCTTTTTCGATATCACCTTCAACTTCAACCAATGCTTTCTTAGCGTCCATAACACCAGCACCAGATTTTTCACGCAACTCTTTAACAAGTTTAGCTGTAATTTCTGCCATTTTGATTCTCCTATATTTTTTAAAAATAGGAGAGCCGGGCTAAGCCCCGCCCTCCTAGGTAATGATTACTTATTTTAATTAAGCGTTGTCGCCTTCTACAACTTCAACGATTTCTTCGATTGAGTCTGCTTGAGCTTCTGAAGCTGCAAATTCAGCTTCAACTGCTGTTGCGTCTTCGCCTTGACGTCCTTCGATGATAGCGTCAGCCAATTTAGCTGTAATCAATTTAACCGCGCGGATAGCGTCATCGTTAGCTGGGATGATTACATCGATATCGTCTGGATCAGTGTTTGTGTCAACCATCGCTACAACTGGGATACCCAATTTTTTAGCTTCTTTAACAGCGATTTGTTCTTTATGTGGGTCAACTACGTACATTACATCTGGGATACGAGGCATATCTTCGATACCACCCAAGAATTTTTCAAGACGTGCACGTTGTTTGTTAAGAAGTGCAACTTCTTTCTTAGGAAGAACATCAAAGATTCCTTCTTCTTCCATACGTTTGATTTCTTTCAAACGAGCGATACGTTTTTGGATAGTTCCCCAGTTAGTAAGAGTTCCACCCAACCAACGGTGGTTGATGTAGTATTGACCTGAACGTACAGCTTCTTCAGCAACAGCGTCAGCAGCTTGTTTCTTAGTACCAACAAACAATACAACTGCATCGTTAGCTGCCGCATCACGCATGAAGTCGTATGCTTGGTCAGCGTATTTTACAGTTTGTTGCAAGTCGATAACGTGGATTCCGTTACGCTCAGTGAAGATGTACTTAGCCATCTTAGGGTTCCAGCGACGAGTTTGGTGACCAAAGTGTACACCAGCCTCAAGAAGTTGTTTCATTGAAATTACTGCCATGAGTATTTCTCCTTTTTGTTTTTTTCCTCTTCTCGATTTCAACTTGCAAAACGACCCGAGGGCAACAGTTTCACAATTCATCAAGAATGAGTATTATCGTTTACACGACAAGGTTCATTCTACCACATTTTAGCCATATTTTCAAGTGATTTTGATAGATTTCGGTCTTGCTTTCGATAAAAAATAATAAAAGAGACTCAAATCGAGCCTCTTTATTTCATTCATTAGTTTGGATAGATATAAGTAACATAACCTTCAGAAGTTGTAGTTGGATTGAACCATCCACGTTTGTTACCGATTGTACGATCTCCACCATAGTTTGATTCTGATACTTGAATGCTAGTTGTTGATGAAACTGCTGTAACAACCGCTACGTGTCCATATCCACCGTCATTCCAACATGCAATCGCACCAACTTGTGGAGTTGATCCAGTACGGAATCCTGCAGCCGCTGCACTTGTAGCCCACTGCGCTCCGTTACCCCAGTAATCTCCAGCCCAAGGTGCTAATGTTTTAGCTCCCCAAGTACATTCACCAGTTGGATAACTTGAAGCATTTGTACTGTATGTTGGACGTTGTCTAGTAGGAGTCGGAGTAGGTGCTGGAGTAGGTGCTGGAGTGTAGCTTGAGTCCTCGTCGTCAGATGCTGATGCTGACGTTGATGTTGCTTGCACTTGAGCTGAGAAGCTTGTGTTTCCTGAAGCAACTACTGATTGTTGTTGGCTTGTTTGACGTGCTTTATAAGCTGCTTCTGCCTCAGCTGCTGCTTTCGCTTCTGCCTCAGCTGCTGCTTTCTGTTCCAACAAAGTAGCTTTCTCGCCTTCTGCAGTAGCTTTCTCTGCAGCAAGGTTCAACTCAGCAACTTTTAACTCCGCCTGTTTTGTTGTCAATGTTTGTGCATCGTCAGCAAGCTTTTGTTGGTTGGCAATTACAGTATTGATTGCTTCATTATTTGCAACTTGTTTTTCCGAGATTGATTTTTTATCAGCTTTTTGTTGCTCTAACATTTTGTTGTTAGCTGATACAATCTCGCTCATAGCCGCAACACGGGAAATAGCTTCTGTAATTGATTTTGAATTTACAATTGTATTGATATAGCTAGTTGCAGCACCGTTTGTTTGTGCGCTACGTGCTTGTTTTTCCAAAGATTCATTACGAGCAACAATGTTCTTAGAAAGCTCTGTAATTTCTCCTTCAAGTTTTTTAGATTCCGCCTGTAGTGTTTCATTTTCAGCTTGCAAGTTTGTTTGCTGTGTTTGAATAGCTGTGACTTGCGTTTGGATTTCATCTACCTGTTGTTGAGCTTCTTTTTGTTGGGCTGTCAAGTCACTAATCTTACTATCTTGAGCAGCAATTTTTTCATCAGTTGTTTCAGCGTGAACAGTTGTTAACACCGACACTTGAGACACTAATACTGTACTTAATAAAAGTGACGCTAAGATTTTTTTCTTCATATTGTGTAGATACTCCTTCTATTTAAGACATTACTAGTATACCAAAAAAAGACATAATAAATATTACGCCTTTGTTACATTTTTATTTCTTTCTTATAGATAATATTTTTCAAAAATATACTGGAAAATCACCATCCACAAAAAGTTTAAAATCATTGATGGGACAAGACTGTAGACAATGAAAACTGGCATTGATTCTACTGTCAGTCCCATAGCAAGGGCCAGGAGATAACTACCCATATCAAATAGGAAGCTCATCACAACTATTGTTAACATTCTCGTCCAACGGTTCAACAAAGTCACACTATTAAACTTGTGAAGTGAGGCACCTATCAAGATAAATAAAAGTGTCGCAATTCCTATCAAGTGGAAAAAATAGATATCGTACACCAAACCTGCTATACAGCAATAAGCTAGATAGAAGTATTCTGATACCTCAATTGTCTCAAACAAGAGAAATAAAAACAGGAAATGACTGGCTAAGTGAAAATGTGGATAAAAGGATTCTACTAATTGACCAATATGTGCATCAATTAGCACAAGAAAAGGAAGTAAAAAGAAAATACCAACTTGTTTTAACAGTCTCATTGCTAATTCCCCACTAACTCTACCACATGAAGATCTTTAGTATCAGCACTTAACTTTACTGTTACCTCTCGTGTTAGATAATCACTGCTATGAGTTGTAGCAACAACCTCTCCAACAGGAATATCCTTAACATTAAAGTTTCCAAGCCCCCCTGTAGTCACCCTATCTCCAGCACTAATGTCGCTGTTACTGTTTAATTGACTAATTTTAAGAAGTTCGGTTTCTTTGTCATAACCAACGATAATTCCGTAAATTTCAGTAGAACCATGCAAGATTTTAACGGAAATTTTATCCGAATTTTCGGTATTTGTCAACAGGTTGACAGTCGTTGAATGATCCTCCACTTTTGAAACACTGCCAATCAAGCCCCCATTTGCAATGGCCAACATATTTTCAGAAGCACCCTTTGAACTTCCTACATCTATCGTTAACTCTTGCTTCCAAAATACCGGTGAACGCGTAATTACATCTGCTGCTATGTTTTTTGTAGCCTGCAATTTTGACTTCATATCCAGCAACTGACGTAGTTGTTCATTTTCATTTTTTAAACTTTCTGATTGATTAGATTCTACCTCTAGTTGATAGAGCTGTTTTTTTAGACTTTCGTTTTCATTGTAAGTCCGCGTCAAATGTCCCAAATCTGATTTGAAAGTATCAAACCACTGAAAGGGTTTTTGGACAATTCTATCTACTAAGGAAATCCCATCTCCTAGTTTCGTCACAATAGCGCTTGAATAGGTTGTCACTAATAGTACAGAAACTGCCAGAACTGTGACAAAAACGATGATTAGATATTTTGATTTTTTAAAACGGTTCATATTCCTACCTTTATACTAAAAATCTGCTACAGTGAGCTTCTTATCAATCCTACAAACCTGCTAAGATTTTAAGAAAAATAAGAAACATCCCAGTGCCAAAATCACAAGAATTGCCAGTGTATCCTTTTGACTCCATCTCAACTGTCTATACTGACTTCTACCCTTTCCTCCCTGATAGCCACGTGCTTCCATGGCTATTGCCAATGAATCTGCACGCTTTAAGCTCGTCGCAAAAAGAGGAATTAAAATTGGAATCATAGCCTTTACTTTTTGAACGATGCTTCCCTCGCCAAAGTCAACTCCACGAGCTTTTTGAGCATTCATAATTCTCGTCGTGTCATCCATCAAAGTTGGAACAAAACGCAAACTCATTGATAACATCAGACCAATTTCATGAACGGGAACTTTCACGCGTTTCAACGGTGCTAAAAGAGCTTCAACTGCAGCTGCCAGGCTCAAAGGCATGGTCGTTAAGGTTAGCAAGGTTGAAAAGAAAATAATCAACACAAAACGACAGAAAATGATTCCCGCTTGTTGCAAAGCATAATCCGTTATTCTTATAAAAGAAAACTCAAATAGGACATTTCCACTTGAAATGAAAAAGAGCTGAAAAAGAGTCGTAAAAGCAATCAGGAAGAGCATGGATTTTAATCCCTGAACAAAAAATGAGAGGGAAACGCCCGACAAAGCGATAAATATACCTGTCGCTACAAAAAGAATGAGATTAGCGAGAGGATTATTGGCCCAAAATACAATCAAAATCAACAGGATCATAGCGAGCAATTTACTACGGGGATCCAAGCGATGAATGATGGAATCTCCTGGTATATAACGTCCTAAAATCATACTATCCATTTAGCGACTCCTTAAACTCCTCTATCTTGATTGGCAGTTTTTTAAAAGCTACACCCCTATCCGCCAAACGTTTACAAAAGGCTGTGATTTTAGGCACACCTAACTGTACTTTTTCCATAGAGGCTACATCTTGGAAAACTTCGCACGGTTTGCCACTTTTGACCAAACGCCCCTTTTCCATAACATAGACCTGATCAGCATATGCAGCTACATCATCCATCAAATGCGTTACCAGAACGATTGTCATTCCAGAAAGGTGGAGTTTTTTAAACAAGGTCATCAATTCTTTTCTGCCCAAAGGATCTAGCCCTGCTGTCGGCTCATCCAAAACTAAGACAGTTGGCTCCATCGCTAGCATACCTGCTATAGCCACGCGTCTCATTTGGCCACCCGAAAGTTCAAAAGGACTGCGCTCAAAAAGTGACTCATCAATGCCTACCAAGGCTAACTTTTCACGCGCAATTTTCTTGGCCTCTTCCTCAGAAACTCCAAAATTTTGCGGTCCAAATGCAACATCTTTCAAAACAGTCTCTTCAAAAATCTGATTTTCAGCAAATTGAAAAACTAAACCGACTTGCTTTCGAATCTGTCGAATTTCTTTATTTGTTGATGTAGGGGTAATGACGGTATCGAAAACTCGAACAGAACCCTTACTTGGAAGCAATAGGCCATTTAAAAGCTGTAAAATCGTTGATTTCCCACTACCTGTGTGTCCTACTAAAGCTGTATAGGAGCCATCCTCAATCGTCAAGGAAACATCAGCCAAGGCTGATGAAGATAGGGGTGTCCCCTCTTGATAGGTGAAGCTCACATTTTCTAGAGTAATTCCCATAGCTTATCCTCTAGCTCTCCTTCTGTCAAATAGCCATCCGGCAACTGATAACCAGTCTCTCTCAAAGATTCTCTCAATTGATTAGCAAAAGGCTCATCTAACCCTATCTGGTCAAGGTCATCCCGAGAAAAAAGTTCTCTTGGACTGCTGGTTGACTCCACTTGGCCTTTTTTCATGACCAAGACACGGTCACTCATCGCAACTTCCTCTAAATCATGTGTAATGGAGACGACTGTCATCTGGTGGTCTTTTCGAATCTCTTGAACTGTCTGAATCAGTTCGCTGCGTCCCTCAGGATCCAACATACTTGTAGCCTCGTCCAAAATCAAAATAGCTGGCCTCAAGGCAACAACTCCTGCAATGGCCACCCGTTGTTTTTGGCCGCCAGATAAACGAGCTGGTTCTCTCTTCTTAAAGTCCACCATCCCTACCAACTCCAAAGATTCAGACACTCTCTTCTTCATTTCTTCACGAGGAAGTCCCTGATTTTCTAAGCCAAAGGCGACATCATCTTCAACAGTTGCCCCTACAAATTGGTTATCTGGATTTTGAAAAACCATACCAACTTGACGACGCAAGTCCCAAACGTTCTCAGAGGACAGCAATTGCCCATCTATCCAGATTTCCCCAGACTCTGCTTCAAGCAAGCCATCAATCAAACGGATAGTTGTCGATTTCCCACTTCCATTATGACCTACAATCGAAAGCCATTCTCCCCGTTTCACGTGAAACGAGACATTATTAACATCATAATGATCCTGATCTTCCTTGTAACGAAAAGACAGATCTTTTACTTCAATAATCGATTTCATTTCGAACCAAATGTCCCTTTGAATATATAAGCGCTACCCTTGAAATAATCATAGCCAGAGTAGATAGTGAAAAACAAAGCGATATAAAGCAACAGCTGACCAATTAAATTCCAATGTAAGAGCAAAAAGATAATGGCAAACATCTGACTAAAGGTCTTGATTTTCCCTGGCATCGCTGCTGCTAGAACTGTCCCTCCCGTCTCAACAAGCAACAAACGCAAGCCTGTCACCGCAAGTTCACGACAGATGATAATAGCAACAACCCAAGCTGGAGCCATACCCAACTCAATCAACATGATAAAAGCTGACATAACCAACAGCTTATCGGCCATCGGATCAGCAAACTTTCCAAAGTTGCTGACTACATTCCATTTACGAGCAAGGTAGCCATCGAGATAATCCGTTATACTAGCAACTGCAAAGATGACTGCTGCTAGCAAATGACTGCCTTGTGAATTGCCCAAAGTCAAAATAAAAATAAAGAGAGGTATAAAGAGAATTCTACCAATAGTTAATACATTAGGAATTTGTTCTTTTTTCATTGATTTTTCCTTAATCTGTAGTAAATGTAAGTGTCACAGTTCCAGTCTGAGTTGTCAGCTTCGAAGTATCAATCGTTTGATTGTCCACAGTCAAAGTAACTCCCTTTACCACACCCAAAGTAATAGTTACAGAATCTTTCGTTGAAACTGTTGTTTTTGCATTCTTATTGTCTGCGGATAGTGTCACACCACCTTCCAACTCACTTCCCGAAACACTAACCCAGCTAGTTGCATCTGAAACCGTCAGTTGAACCGTAGCGGTTTCCTTACTCGTTTTATAGAGAGCTTCAATGCGGTTTCCTTCGCCTGACACTGTAATAGTTGATTCCGTAGTAGAAGATGAGCTAGACGTCTGACCACTAAAAGATGAACTAGTTGAGGTTGTGGAACTAGTTGAGCTAACAACACTATAATTTACAGAAGAAGGACTTGGCTGAGTTTGGATGTAGTTCCAGACATAGTAAGTCACAAAAATTAAAATCGACAAAGCAAATAGAACGAAATAAAACAAGGGGAGATAAGACGTTTTTTTCTTATTTGATCGTCTGCGACCAGACAAGTCTTCTTCATCAACATCGACCTCTTCATAAGTAATCATACTACCCGAATCATAGGCATCCAAGACAATTCTCTCATCCAACTCTACTGCCCAGGCATATTTTCTTAAAAAAGAACGAGCATAGAAGGTACTAGGAAGTTGATCAAAATCATCTGCCTCCATAGCTTCTAGAAAGTTCAACTGAATTTCAGTTTTTTCCTGTAATTCTTCCAGACTCAATCCCTGGTTAATTCTAGCTAAACGTAGAACCTCGCCAATTGTTTTTTTTCTCATACGTACCATTCCTTCTTTCTAGTATTAGTCATCTTTTAAGCTGGAAAGATGGTAAAATCAACTAGATCACCATCATTAATCAAACGATGTCCAGCTTCTAGAACATCCTCCAAAGTAATTTCCTGTAAAATTTTTGGAAAATCAAAAATTGTTTCTCCGCGATCCATAGGATCGTATTGGGTTGCGATAAATTCCAAGGAGTTCATGCTACTGAAAAGCTCCCCAAACATCTCACTCTTAACAAGATCTAAATGTTCCTCTGTAATATCCGTATCACTACTAAACTGACGAATCGCTTTACGAAATTGATGCGACAGAGAAACAGGCTCTTTGGTATCCATTGTCAATATCACAAAATGAAAGCGACTGTTGACTTCAACCTCAAGTGACAATGATGCATCTAACTTCCCAGTCTCATATAACCTTTGAAAACGGTCAGAAGTCCAACCAAACATCATCGTAAATAGCAATTTCAATAAAATATTGTAACGATAAGACTCAGCTTCTGTTATTTGCCCGTTACCTCTAATCGCAACAGCAAGTTTGGGTGAAGAAACTTCCATCCGAAGGCTATCTGTTTGCTTCACAGGCTGCAAGGGTAGTTTCTCTTTTGTAACTGTAAACTGTTCTAAAGTCTTCTTTTCCTTTTTCGAAAAGTATTCCTCAACAACTTCCACATCAATATTCCCAACTAAAAACAGTGACATGTTGACAGGCTTATAAAAGTCTGTAAAGTTCTCTTTTAAATTTGAAACTTGAATCTCAGAAATTGATTTTTTACTTCCAACAATATCTGTTGCTAAAGGAGTATCAGGATAAAGATTGGCTAATGTTGCAAAAAACAAGCGTGAGTCTGGATCGTCTTGGTACATTTCTCGTTCTTGCTGGATAATATCCTGTTCCCTCAAAACAGACTCTTCTGTCAAATGAACATCTCCGACTAACTCATCTAGCAAATCTAAATTCTCTAATAGATGGTCAATTGTTGAAAAAAGATAGCTGGTTTTAGTAAAGCTTGTAAAGGCATTGCTTTCCGCACCTAATCGAGTAAAAGCTGCCATCATATCCTCAGAATTTTCTCTTTCAAACAATTTATGTTCAAGAAAATGTGCAATTCCTGCTGGATGATGACGTAAACCTTTGTCTAAACTTGTATAAGTTGCATCTACGGAACCAAATTGAACCGTTACAATCCCATAAACCTCATTGAAATCTTGTTTAGGGAGTAAAGAAACTGTCAATCCATTTGACAATTGTGTTTTGTAGACTGTTTCCTTTACAGCAGGATAGTATTTTTCTTCAAAAGTAACCTTTGTCATTCTACTCCTTCCATAAAGTAAATCGCTTGTAACTTCAAACTGTTGGCAGCTTTACATACCGCTTCTTTATCAACACTCTCTAATTTTGCCACCAATCGATCAATATCAAAGCTTGATTTTCCAAATAGAGCATTCAAATAGGCTCTTTCAACCAGGGTCTGTTGATTATCTTGAGCAATCAATAAAGATCTTCGAATCATCTCCTTAGTTTGTTCAAGTTCAAAATCTGTAAAGTTGCCCTTTTTCAGATCTAGCAATTGATGATTCATCATTTTTCTAGCCTGATTTCGATTTTCTCTATCGATACCCGCATACATCCTTAACAGACCACTAAACAAATCCAATTGACTAGATACTGTATAGGCAATTCCAGTATTTTCACGAACGTTTGTAAAAAGTTTCGAATGTGCAAATTCACCCAACAAACCATTCATGACAAGCATGGATAAATGCTCATCATCGCCATATTTTACAGGAGAATGATAGCCTAATTCCAAAATAGATTGCCCAACATTCCTCTGAACCATTCCCTCTCGTAGGACATTCGAATAAGACTGATGGTACTGGATAGTGACGCCGTTCTCTCTAGCTGTAAAGGGGAATGACTTCAGCGATTCTGTAATTTCTACTTCATTAAAATCACCTAAGAAAAAGAAATCAATTCGATCATTTTTCAGA